>Ga0315900_10004690_pt1 | contig 19146 bp, 15 predicted proteins | sample LakEriMetagenome_FD_203521 | JGI IMG/M metagenome (GOLD analysis project Ga0315900, IMG submission 203521) | Freshwater fungal communities from buoy surface, Lake Erie, Ohio, United States - Buoy 12 MA114 | ecosystem: Environmental > Aquatic > Freshwater > Lake > Lake biofilm | place: USA: Lake...
CCTTCCTCTTCCTCAGCGCCGGGCCCGATGCCTACGGCGAGGCCCACCGCATGGGCATCGCCCAGGACCGCACCGTGTCGTTCTGCGCCGACAGCGTGGGCACGCAGGAGGCCATGGAGCATATCTCGCGGAGCACGTCGCAGTTCAGGAGGGAGCGGCGCTTCGGGGGAAAGAAGGACTAAAGCCCGAAGATGGCGCCGGGTGCGGGCAAGGCGCACAAACTGTTGAACACATACGGACTTTCGCTGACGACTCGCATTACCAAGGTCTACTTCATGGGATAGGATAAAGTAGCTGTGGACGCAGAAAACGAACTCTGCACAGGATGCTATGCCATATCAACCTCACCAGCGGTGGTGTTGAACGAACGGCATATTTTTGATCGATTTGATCGGAAAGCTTGATACAACAATCGGCATGAACTTGAAGACCATTCTGCAGATCATCGGCACGGTGTTCGCGCTGATCTCTTCCTTCCTTGGGGCGCTGTACTGGCTTGGCGGAGACCTGATCCTTAGCGGCTTCCTCTGTGCCGCACTGGTCACTGCGCTTTATTTCATTGTGGACCAGTTGGTGCGCCGCAAGGTGGAGGTGCGCAAGCAGCGCTTCGGCCCTGTATCACTGGTGCTTTGGGCAGGCTATGCGCTGGTATCCCTGCCGCTTTCGCTGCTACTCCTGCACGGCCTCAATGTGGAGATCTTCCACCGCAGCGAGGTTCAAACGGCCGCCGCACTAAAGATCGCCGCACTCGATGGCATGGCCAAGGCCTACAACGCACAGGTGGCAGATGAGCTCGATTCGCTTCAGACGGTGTTGCGGCCACCGCTCGAGACCTACGCCGCCAACAAAGCGGAAACTGCCGCCGAAGGCACCCTCATGCAGCGGCCGTTCCAGCTAAGCCCCGCCAGCTTGGCCAGCCTGGCCCCTAGCGACGTGGCGCAGTTTGTAGGCCTTTGGCTCAGCACCAAGCAGGCGGTGTTCGACAAGGCCCAGGTGGCGGCGACCGATCGCGCCAAGGCTTACCGGAAAGGCAATGAGCAGGTCTTCACCGATTGGCACCGGCTGAAGGTGCCCCTAGCCTATGCCGAACTGGACACCCTGGTGACCACCAACCTGCGCGAGCTAAAGGCATCCTTCGCCGCACACACCGCAACATCCCGCGCCACCTTCTACTACGATCTGCCGCAGGTACCCATGCTCATGGCTGAGCCGCTCGCCCTCTGGCGGCGCACAACGCCTTATGCCCTGCTGCTCGCCGTGGCCGCCTTCCATGCACTCCTGCTGTTACCCTTCCTGTTGGAAAAAGGAGCTGGCACGTACCTCCATGCCAGCGGTTCCGTGCAGGAACGCTTCCCCGAAGCCTTTGAACTCTGACCGACATGGCCAACCAAAAGAAGCAACTGCTCCTGATGATCAACACCATCCCGGTGGAAGATGTGCTGCATCACCTCCGGGAGGGCACCTTCACCCTGCAGGAAGTACGTGATGCAGGTTTGTTACCTGGCAAACTGTCCGATCTGGAAAAACACCAACAGCAACAGGACAGGGACCACGCTGAGCTAGTGAAAAAAGAACAAGAGAAAGCCCGGCAGGCAGCCGAAGCGAAAAACATGTTACACGAGGTGAAGGCTGGTCGGGTTGACATCGAGCGACTGCAAACGTACCTGTTGGATGGAAGCCTCACTGAGGCCGACCTGCTTTCCCTGCAGGGCATGACGCCCGAGCTTATACGGGCCGTAAAGGATTTTGAGCGGCGCGTCACGGATTTCGCCGCATGGGATAAGCTGCCGCCCCTGAAACAGGACGCTACGGATATTTTCTTCTTCGGCCTACCTGGATCAGGGAAGACCTGCATCCTGGCCAGCCTGTTCCAATACATGCACCGAGAAGGGCTTATTGTGGATGACAACATAAATCCCGTTGGCAACCGGTATCGAGATCAATTGCGACAGGAGTTTGGCTTGGGTATTCTGCCACAAAGCACGCAGCAAAATACCGAGAACGGCTATATCCTCAATTACGTGCCCATTGGTTTGCGAAATCGCGAGCATGGTGGAGTTCACCCGCTTAATCTATTGGACATGAGTGGTGAGCTAATCAACATCACCTATCGCCAACAAGACGGCCCGGGCACGATCTGGGAGCGCGGCTACCTGACGAGCCCGAACCGTAAGCTCATCTTCTTCGTGGTAGATTACGCAGAGCATGAAAACTCTCGTCGAGCCAAGGATGGGGACCAGAGCAGCAAGTTGGGGGCAGTCCTCACCCTCCTGGATAAGAAGGGCATCCTTGAACGAACTGATGGTCTGTACATTCTGGTTTCCAAGGCGGACCGCTTTCCCAATGGTGTGGACCATGGGCAACAAGCCAAGGACTTCCTCCTGCGCGAATACAGGAATTTCGTTGAGAACTGCCGCGACCTGAAGGCCAGGCATCGCGATCAGTTCCGGATCACAGGCTACCCCTTCACCGTTGGCGAGGTACGCTTCGGGCAGCTCATTACAGCATACAATGACCGGTCACCCGCCTTTATCGTGGACCGGATCCTGCATCATGCCTTCCGAAACCGAACTGGCCGGCTTGAAAAGCTTGGACTGGATAAGCGCAATTGAACATGACGATCGGATTCGTGATTTGGGGATTGCGTAGTGATGGGTTCAATAGCAACCTATTGAGCCAAGGTCTGGTGAGCGACGTGCATGCTGCATTGGGTGATCATATACGCCAGGTGTGCGCTAACCAGCAGAGGCCATTCCTTACCGCAGAGCGAACAGAGAGCAACTTGCTATCGAGCATCTTGAAACCGGACGCCGTCGACCATGCAGGCCGCAGGGCCTACATCGGCATCACGGTCTTTGTGCCCATTGGCCACAGGCTGAAAGCCAAGACAGGCACCGTGCCAGAAGCTATGAGGCGTTTGCTGGCCTACTACGAGGAAAAGCAAGGCCGCGTGGTGGAACGCAATCAGTTCACAGCGGGCATGTTCCAGGAGCAGGTAGATCGGTGTTTGGAGGCGACGCACAACATTGCTGTCCAGCCCTATGGCAGCAAGCGGGGCTACGCGGTCTACAGCGAGCAACAGGAGGCGGATTGGTTCAGGGAGATGAAGCTCGGCGACTTCAAGCGGGTCTTCTTCTTCCGCGAACAGCCTGATCTGCAGGCTGCCGGTCTTGGTGCATATGAACCTTTCGATCCTACTCCGAAGAAGGAGGTGGTCCAGCCGAACGAACCGAGGCCGGGGCACAGCAACCAAACGCACCGGCGTAGGTTCGAACGGCGCAAGCAAGTGGCATGGGTCATGGCCACCGTGGTCGGGCTGTCCCTGCTTGTGGTCGGTGGCGGAATATGGTGGGTACTTGATAGCGAAAGCACAAAAGCCTTTCCGGTGCAAACACCAACGTCGCCTGACACGCCTGTCGACCGTGCTAAGGCCATATTGGAGCCGAGAGATACCGAAGGCGGAGATTCTCTTAAGAGTCAGAGTGCAGTGGCTGATCAATCAAAGAAGAAAGAGACAGACTCTAGTGCGAAACCCGAATTAGATTCTATGAAAGATGGCACCCAGCCCAGCATAGTACAGCAGCAAGAACCTACTGGTTCTACTAGTACAGAGTGCAAGAAGTGGTGTGATAATGAAAGGCAGAAAGCGAATATGCCTACTGAGAGGTTAGAAGCACACAATGAGGCTCGGCCTGCAGACTGCACTTGTCCGACCAAATAGTCATGCAGAGAACAACCCGCGATTACAGGCGCCTTTTCCTGATCTTGACACTCGCTGCTGCGGTGTTGGGCGCACTGCACTTGTTATCAAGTAACGACGACGGAGGAGCGGTCGAGACAGATACGACGGTCGGCACCCCCGAAGCCCGCTCCTTCATGCTGGCCTGCGATTCGCTCGCCGCACGTCCTTGGAGCGCCCAGGCCGAGCGGGGCCTTCAGATGCGGCTGGACCTGGCCGCCAGCCAGGGGCTGTTGAGCGCGGATGAGCACCTGCGCCTCACCAACTACCTGCGCAGCAGCTCGGCCGCCAGCATGCAGCTGGCTTTCCAGACCTGGGTGGGCGGTGGTTGCGGCTACTCGCCGAACGAACTGGAGCAGGCCATGCGCAAGGCGGTGAACTGGGAGGGCTGCAAACCCATCGTGGAGCCCGGCCTGCGCCTGCTGGACACCTACCGCCAGGCCCTGGGGATGCCGGATCGCTGCACTCAGTATACCCGCGGACCCTTTGAGCAGGCGAAGGATGCGGAACTGCGCGGCACCATCCAGCACCTTGCCGTCGCGCGCGAAGTAGCGGGCTGCAGCGCTTTCAGCAACGCCCTTGTCCGCAGCCGAGGCATCCTCGATGAGCTCGCCGCCTTTGACAAGGAGTTCCGGGAGGCCGAGAACGTATACAAGAAGAACCCGAACGAATTCAGCTACCGCATGCTGATGGTGGAGTTCTGCCCGGAGAACAACGACCGCATCAAGCAATATCCGCACTACCTGCAGCAGGTGCGCGACTACGGGCTATGCGACTGATGTTCCCGATGCTGCTGGTGTTGGCGAGCATGGCGACCGGAGTGTTCGCCCAGGACGCCACGCAACGGCTGCGCTCCCTGGAACAGCGAATGGACCGCATGGAGAGCGAACTGCAGCGCCGCCGGCCCACGCTGGCCGATTCGCGCGTGCAGCGATGGGTGCAAGCCGTGGCAGACCTCTTCAGCCGCCGCGGCACCCGCGACTCCCTGGAGCTGCTGGCCCTGGAGCACGAACGCATGGAGCTTCAATTGCAGGACTGGCGGAATCAGGAACGCATCGCCGTGGAGCGCGAGATCGCTGCGTTGCTGCCGGCCGGAAGCGAAGTGGGCGAAGGCCTCCCGGCCAGCCTGCTTGACCGCGCACAACGCCTTGTGCGCACCCCTGCCGGCCTCGCTGACCTGCGTCGCTTCCAGGAGCTGCTGTTGCAGCTGAGAGCGGCAAAGGCCCTGCTGGAACGGCCACCGGACGCATCGGCTGCCCGCAAGGCCCGCGAGCTGGAAGCACTGGCCATCGACGCCACGCGCTTCCCGGGGCTGGAGGCCGACCGCCAGAAGCTGATCGTGGCACTGGATGGCTACTGCGACCGCACAAGCCAATTGGCCAAGGTGATCCGCACGGTCCCTGAGGGCCGAAACGAAGCGGACCGCATCCTCTACCTGGCCCGCTACCAGGCCCCGCAATACCCCTACCTGCAGCAGCAAATGGAGCGCGCCGGTCGTGATCCACGCTTCAGGCTGGTGGAAAAAGGTTGCCCATGATGCCCACGCTTCAAAGACCATCACCGACCACAAACGTTCCTGTTATGCGCGCCACTGAACTGCTTCTGCTTCCCCTCGTGCTATTATTGACGGCCCCTACACTGTTGGCCCAAGACACAGGCTCAAACAGCCGGAGCGGGAAACAACCGGACAGCACGGCTCAAGCGTTGGAAATGACCGAATGGATGGAGCGCATCGATAAGAAACTCGATGACTTGCTGAAGTCAAAAGGAGCTTCAAACGAACCTCAGAAGAAGATCGACCTCAAGAAGTTGGAAGCTGATTCACTCAGGCTCCTTTCCAAGATCGACCAGCTTGAAAAGAGTAATAGTGATCTACGCATACAGCTCGCTAAAGAGAAAAGCACTGCGTCAGAGCTCAGCAAGAAACACACTGAGCAACTGGAGGGGGAGATCGCGGCGGTAACGACCATGGGCGAAGAGGTGTCGGACGCGCTGTTAAAGAGCATGCTGCAGCGTGCCACAGAGCTTTCACCAACGAACAAGAAATCGCTCGAGCAATTCAAGGCCAATGTGGACCTCCTGCGGGAGGGGCGGAACGTGCTGGAGAAGGCGCCCGACGGCAAGCGGAACGTAGTATTGAGCGAGCTGCGAGCGGGAAAGATGGAGACCTTCCCTGAGCTTGAAATAGATCGCCAGGACCTGATAAAGCTCTTGGAAAAGTACTGTCAGCGAAGCAAAGATCTCGCCAGCCGCATAACGGACGCGGCTGGACTTTCCGGGGAGCGGCGCACTTCCTTCCTGGAGGATGCACGCTACCTTACCAAGGACTGTCCCTACCTGAAGGATCAACTGGAGAAGGCCCTGAAGGACCCCTTGTACCAGATGCCCGCCCCGAACTGCAATTGAGCCCATGATCACCTTTATCGCCAACTCAGGCATCCAGTTCTACCGCTTCGAAGCACCATTCGATGAGGCTGCGCAGCGCTCCCTGCGGTTGCGCTACATCGAGCGCTTCGACAGCCTGCGCAAGCGCTTTTGGCTGGACGAGGCCATTCCGCTGGGCAACGATGGCCTCTGGGGCCGCCGGCAACAGCTGCAGGACCTGGGCCTGCTGGACGGGCAGGGCAGGCTCTTGGCGGACGCGGACCTGAAGGATGCAGAGGTATTGGATCAGAGCGACCTCTACGAATCAGGAGGTTTCAAGCAACTGTTCAAGCACTTTGAGCGCCGCTGGCTCCCGCTGCCCTTCTTCAAACGCAACAACATCCACAACGACAGTTTTGGACCCACGGACTGGGTGCGCATTCACTTCGAGCGCAGCGCGGAAGGCACCCTGCGCATGGTGCTGGCCGTGGACACCACCACCGCACGCCACGAAGGGGACCTCACCACGCCCACGCTGAGCGACAACCCGAACGAGAACATATTCGCCCTGTGCGGCAACGACAGCCTTGCACTGGGCTTCGCAGATCCCCTGATGCAGGGCGAATGGGTGGAAATGCACCTGGAGCAGCTGGTGCATCCTCCGCAGGCCGAGGTTGAACAGCCCTTCCTCTCGCACGTGGCCCTGTACCTTTTCCTGCTGCGCTACCTGCGCAGCGTGGACCAGCTGCCGGCCGTGCAACTGCTGAGCGACCGGGCCGGGCAGGTGAACGTGGACCTGGTGCTGGACGTGGGCAACTCCAACACCTGCGCACTGCTCTTTGAGGAACCTGCCGACCAGAGCTTCAACCTCAACACGGTGAAGCAGCTGGAGATCCAGGACCTCAGCGAACCCCAGCGCGTGTATACCGGCTCCTTCTCCACCCGTGTGGTATTCCGCGAGGCCGATCTGGGTACGGACACACCCCACCTCGGCCGCCACAACAAGTTCCAGTGGCCAAGCCCAGCTCGTGTGGGCACGGAGGCCGAACGCCACATCCACCAGGCTGGTCTGGCCCTGCACCTGGCCCGCGAGGTGCGCTCCTACAATTCCAGCCCGAAGCGCTACTTGTGGGATACGCGGCCAAGCCCCGTTGAATGGGAGTATCACCAGACCAGCACGGAACAGCCGCCGCGAAAGGTTTACAAGCAGGGCATCTCCGAGCAGCTAAAGGCCGATGGCTCGCCCTGTGAGGACGGTGTCTCCGGCCTGAATCCGCATTTCTCGCGGCGCTCGCTGATGACCTTCGTGTACCTGGAGGTGCTGTGCCACGCGCTTCGGCAGATCAACTCGGTGGAGTTCCGCAGCCAGCACGGCAACCCCAGTGCACGACGCCGCCTGCGCCGCATCGTGATATCGTGCCCCACCGCCATGCTGCGCAGCGAGCAGGTGGCGCTGCGCGCCTGCGCCGAGGAGGCTCTCACCCTGTTGAACAACTACACATACCACATGAACGGTGCGCGGGATGCGAACGACATCCTGCCCAACATCGTGGAGGTGACCCCCTCACCCAAGGACCTTGCGCTGCCTCTGGACCAATTGGAGCGGCGCAAGGACTGGATCCACGACGAGGCCACCTGCGCGCAACTGGTGCTCCTCTATGGCATGGTGCGGCACAAGTTCGAAGGCAACGCCCGGCAGTTCATGGAGATCTATGGCAAACCCGCTGCTGTGCCGGGTGGCCGCACACTCACTGTTGGCTCATTGGACATCGGGGCAGGTACCTCGGACCTGATGATCTGCCGCTACACGGCCCAGGGCGCAGGGTTGGTGACCCTGAACCCTGATCCGCTCTTCTGGGAGAGCTTCGACCTGGCCGGAGACGACCTGTTGAAAGTGATCATCCAAGAGGTGGTGATCGAGGGCGCCGAACAAGCTCCCGAAGGCCGTGGCTGCACCGGCAGGATCGAGCAGCATGCCCGAACGCGCGGCATTCCCCATGTGGCCCGCCTTCTCAACGGCTTTTTCGGGCACGACAGCAACAACATGGGCTACAAGGGCCGCCTGCTCCGAGTGAGCTTCATCAACCAGGTGGCCATCCCCATCGCGCTCCGCTATATGGAGCAGGCCAACACCACCGAGGAACGTGAGCTCACTTATGAGGGCATGTTCCCCGATAAGCAACAGCGCCCCACGGCCGAGCTGTTGGACCAGTTCGCACGGCACTTCGGTTTCCGATTCGAGGAGATCACTTGGAGGTTGGCACCGGGTCGTGTGAACGCGCTCGTGGAATCGGTGTTCGAGCGGTTGGTGCAGCAGGTGTCCCGGCTCATGCATCGGTACGGGTGCGACCTGGTCGTGCTCTCCGGCCGCCCCAATGCCTTCAAGGCCCTGGAGCGACTGTTCCTGCGGCACAATGCCGTGCATCCCGGCAGGCTGGTGAATATGAATGATCATTGGATCGGCCGGTGGTACCCCTTCGCCGACAACAATGGCTACGTGGCCGACCAGAAGCCCGTGGTGGCGGTGGGGGCGCTGATCGCGCTGATGGGTGGATCGTTGCACAAGCTGGACCGCTTCCGGATCGACACCACCAAACTGCGGACGCGCTTGGTCTCCACGGCGGACCATATAGGGCCCTACCACGATGGCAAGCTTCTGGACCGGCTGTTGACGCCCAGCATCTATGAGGCCGAGATGGTGGTGCATGCCATGCCGTACACACTGGGCACCGCAAGGTTGCCTTCCACGGGCTATCCCGCCCGCCCGTTGTGCAAGCTTGTGTTCAACGACGATCGTATTGCGGAAAGTGCGGCACGGGGCAGGCAGGCCGCTGGCCCCATGGAAGCGGTCGAGCAGCGCAAAGGGCAGCTATTGGAACGACTCCCCTTCCGGGTGACGATCGCCCGGGACCCCGAACGGGACAAGGAGCAGCTCACCATTGTGCAGGTGACAGACCGCGAGGGAGACGATATCCCCAAGACCTACTTCGAGCTGCGCACTCAGACCCTGCCCAACGATGCGGGCCACTGGCTGGATACTGGTGAATTCATCCTCAACATCCGCGATTGAACCATGCCACACCTGAACACACGGACCGATCTACTGCGCAAGCAGGCGGAGGACTTTGGCGGTCTCTTGACCAAGGCGGATGAATGGGTGACCGCCAACCTGCGGCACGAGGAGCAAGACCATGCGCGTCGCTCAGTGAAAGAAGGTCGGCGGACCTTGCGGCTTATTCTGCGCTCCATCGGCAACAAACCGGCCTTCGCCGTGTTCGGCGCAAGCCAGGTGGGCAAGTCCTACCTGGTGAAGAATCTGCTAAGCGTGGACGGCGCTCCGCTAACGATCGACCTGGGCGGGCGTGAGGTGGATTTCCTCAAGGAGATCAATCCGGCCGGCAAAGGTGCCGAGAGCACCGGCGTGGTGACGCGCTTCACCATCGCCACCAATCCCCTGGAAGATGGTTTCCCGGTCCGGGTGAAGCTGCTGGACCCCAAGGACCTCGCACTGATCCTCTGTGACAGCCATTTCTCCGACCTCCGGGGCATGGTGCCCATTACGGAGGAAGCCCTGGCCACCCACGCTAGGCAGATAGTGGAACGCTACAAAGGCCGCCCCATTGTGCAGCAGGCCTTAATGGAAGAGGATGTGCTCGATATGCGCGCGTATTTCGCCCGGCACTTCGACCGCCATGGGGACCTGTTCCAGCGCTTGGAGCGCTCCGGTGTCTGGAGTGCATTGGGCGAGGTGATACAGCACATCCCACCAAGCGATTGGAGCTATGCGCTCGCCGTACTGTGGAACAATGAACGGCTCCTCACCGACCTCTACGCTCGGCTCGTTGAACAACTGGAGCGCCTTGACTTCCCGGCGCATCTGGATGCAAGCGGAGATGCAGTACTGCGTGAGCAGGGCGAGATCCTCGATGTGCTGACGCTCCGGCGCATGCTCGAGCCACACCACCAACAGACAGTCCGGACAAGCACCGGCGAGGAACTGCAGTTGGGTGCGGGCATGCTCAGCGCACTGGCCACAGAGGTTACTCTACGCGTGCCGGCGGCACTGACGGAAAGCAAGCCTTTCCTAAAGAGCACGGACCTTCTCGACCTGCCCGGCGCTCGCAGCAGACTGAAGCTGGAGGCTGCCCAGTTGACCATGGAAATGGTGCCCGACTTGTACCTGCGTGGCAAGGTGGCCTATCTGTTCAACAAGTATTCCGGCGAGCACGAGATCAACAACCTCCTTTTCTGCCAGAACGACCAGCAGTGCAACGTGACTGAACTACCATCGCTACTGAGCGACTGGATCGGCTCCAACATTGGGAAAGGCCCGGATGAACGCGAACGGAACCTGCAGGGCCTTCCCACCCCGCCCCTGTTCATCGTGTTCACCTTCGTGAACAACCAGCTTCGCTACGACACCACGAACGACACCAAGGAGGATCTGGGCTACAAATGGGAGACCCGCTTCCAGCGCTTCTTCGTGGATGAACTGGTCACTGACAGCTACGATTGGCACTTGAAGTGGACCCGGACACAGCCACAGTTCAGGAACTTCTTCCTGCTACGCGACCTGCAGTACTCGGGGGACAGCTTTAAGGGGTACGAGGCGAGCGGTAGGGAAACAGGGATACAACCTGGGCGCGAACAGCATTTAGAGCGGGTGGGCAAAGCCTTCGTTGAACATCCCTTCGTGAGGTGCCATTTCCCCGAACCCCAGCGTGCGTGGGAGTCCATCTCCAGACCCAACGCGGACGGCAGCGCCCTCATCATCGAACACCTCGCCCCGGTGGCGAACGATGAGGCACGCTGGCGGCACCACGTGGCCGGCCTGAACGAACACCGCGACCGCCTGCTGCTGCAGCTTGGGCTGCACCTGCGGTCCGAAGATCTCCTGGCCGAGCGGCAGAACGCACTACAGAAGGGCTTCCAACTGCAGATGGAGCTCAATCGCTTCTTCGGACAGCGCGCCGATCTGTTCAGCACCTTCCAGCAGCGGCTGCTTATCCAGCCGCCCGATCTCTACAACGTAGTGCATGAGAACCTCCTGCCTAGCAGGAAGTCCGTGCATTATGACGAGCACCTCCTCTTTGTCTCCCAGCATCCGGGGCTGAGCGCAACGAACACCCATGAACAGAACCTCGAGGTCATCCGCAGACAGCGCGCGCTGCCGGACCATGCCGCAGTGGAGCAATTCCTGAAGCAGCATGGAGTGGACCTTGAACGCGCACTCCAGGGCGAGGCATGGCGCGATCATGGCCTGTTGATGGAGCTCATCCTCGAGGCCTGGCGCCGGTGCCTGTCGACCACGGCGATGGAGGACCTCTTTGCCCTGGGCCTTCCCCGGAGCACCCACCGCACCCTGGTAGATCTGCTGGCCAACGCTTTCGACCGCTCGCCGCTGCGTACACGCATGGCCGAACTGGTGAAGGAGCGCACCGCGCGCATCCAGCTCGATCATGCATGCGAGGAATACCTCGCCACGGTATGCTCAGCCATGCTCAACGAGTTCACGCTTTCATTCGGATTGACCGACATGAGCGACGAGGAGCGGCAGGTGCTTGAGCGCAACATGACCGAGATCGGAGCGGAACCGCTGACGCTGCAGGCCTACACCACAGATCCCGGGGTCGAGGAATTGAGCGCCCTGTTCGATGGTCAAGGACAAGCAGCAACGCTCACCCCCATGCTTACAGGGGTCGACCGGTTCCTGAGCAGCATCCGGATGGCACTGGTGCGTTCCTGCGGTGTGGCCGACCATGATGTGGCCGCCAACCACGCGTTGAAGGAGGTGGTGGACGGTATGCGGAACTGCGCCTTTGAGGAAGCCCAGTAGCCATGAACCTTGTGCACACGCTCCAAACGGCGGACCACGAGCCATTGTCCCATGCGGGCCGGTACCTCTACGAGTACCACGGGCAGCTCGAAAGCTTCCTGCGCCGCAAATACGGTGCGCGGTACGAGAACCTATTGGCAAGGCCCGACCTGATCGGGCAACGGGCAGTGCAGTGGTTCAGTGCGCTCAATCCGCCCCTAACACGGCTGGCAGACCTGCGGGAAGAAAAGCGTGTGGCCATGAAGCGCTCCTATTGGGAGGCGAGAGCCGATATCGATCGGGATATCGCCGAACTTGAACAGAGCAGGGAAAAGGACCGCCGTGATTGGGGAGCGTTGATGCGTGCGGTGTTCAATGATGAGAACAACATCATCCTGAGCAACGGCAAGGAGTGGTGCCTGCTATGGGGGTGGACCTTCCGCAACCGGGAGAACTACCTCGCGCCTGAGTTCATGGTGCCACCAGCGGCACCAGCGGGCGACCAGGAATCAGATCCTTCGAACGAGCAAGGACCGCCCCCGACGGCCGACCCCGCTGCGCAACCGGAGGAGATGGGCCCGCCAACAGGTCAGGGCTCCGAGGCACCGCAGGCCACCCGTGCCATAATCGCCCAGTTACCTGTCGACGATGCCGGAACGTTGGACGATTCGCCGAATGGGCCACGTGAGGGCGGCATCGGCGACTTCATGGCGCGCGCATGGCGCTGGATGCTGCTTGTGCTCGTGCTGCTTTACCTCGCGTGCATGTTGAAGTGCTGTGCACGGCGGAACGCGGAGGCGGAGTGCGTGCGCATGGACCGGCTGCACGAACGCGTGGACTCCATTGAACAGCGCGTGCAGGAGAACTGCGAAACACCACGACCATGAGCAGCGCTAATCCTTCAGCCACGCCCAAGGCGCGTGGGTCGCGCTGGAACCGCGCCCTGGAACCGGTTGACCGCTTCGCCCGGCGTTACTGGTATATGGTGCTCATCCTGTTCCTGGGACTGCTTCTCATCTGGTCCGTTTACTGTCTGCCCTGCCTGCTACAGCCCATTCCCCAATGCGTCACACAGGGCGACCTGGAGAAACGCCTTGAGCAAGTCCACCAGCAACTGGAAGGCTGCTGTGGGTGCGGCCCACAAGCATCTGACAGGACACTATTCGATAACAGGCGGACCGAGGCCGGCGGAGGCCGGGGAGTACTGACGGTAACGCTGCTATGGAGCTCCATCGACGACCTGGACCTCCACATCGTGGAGCCCAACGGATTCCGGGTGTACCACAAACAGCCACTGTCACCGACCACCGGCGGACAGCTGGATGTTGACATGAACCGCGAAGATTACGTGGGCAGTCCCGTGGAGAACATCCACTATCCACAGCGACCTCCAGCAGGTGCATACCAGGTCCAGGTGATGCTCTACAAGAAACGCACCCGCGGCCCGGTCGCTTTCGAAGTGATGGTCCAGCTGGATGAAGCGGTCCGGACCTACCGCGGTTCATTGGACGGCGAGGGTGCGCTTTCGGCTATTGCATTGCTCGAACTGGAGTGAATACAACAACATGATGCACAAGGACCAGCTTGTGATCGCGCTGTTCCGCGCCGCACTTGCAGCGTTGGTATTGGCGTTGCTGATATCTGCGGCCTGGTTGGTTGTCGGCGGCTGCAGCTGTTCCATGTCGCCAAGCAACAGGGACGGAGGAGGAGCACCAGTCTCACCTCGAAGACCCTTGGACGCACGCTTCCTTGCCCCTGACCCCAACGGTATCGTACGCGCCACCGACAGGATCAATATCGCCTTGAAAGACACCTCGGCATCCTTGGATGGGCTTGCCCAGGACCTGAAGACAGCCTTCCCTGAAGATGGGTTCTTCATAAGCCATCGCGATGCGGAAACAGGACGCCTTCAATTCCACTTCCCAGGAGGCGACTGTGACACCATGAAGCAGCGCATCCGGGAGGCGCTTCCAGAAAGGGACCTGTTGATGTGGGATGAAAGCCTCTTCGGATGGGCCGCTCCTCCGCCCGCAAGCGGACCCGCGCCCGGGGTGCTCCCCTGGCACCTACGCGCATTGAACGCCTCGAATGCCTGGTCGATCACACGCGGCGACCCCTCCTTGGTGATCGCCGTGCTCGATGACGGGTTCGACACCACACATACCGCACTCCGTGGCAGATTCGTGGATCCATACAATGTGCGGACGGGCATCCATGCTGTAACGGCCGGCCCGGAGAACTGGCACGGCACACATGTATCCGGCCTCGTCGCCGGGAACCTGACCGGGATAGCACCCGCATGCCGCATCATGCCGGTGCAGTTGACATTGCCACAGGAACAACCGACCGTGACGGATGTGATCGATGGCATCCTGTATGCCATGCGTAATGGTGCCCAGGTCATCAATATGTCGCTGGCGCGTGTGATATCGCCGGTTGCGATGCCAGCCGACAGGACCGCTGGCGTAGAAGGTGCCTATGCTGACGAGGAAGCATTCTGGGCCGAATTGTTCGCGATGCTTGATGCCCGTAACATCACCCTGGTCATGGCGGCCGGCAACCAGGGCATGCCCGTGGGGCTGGACCCCATGCAACGGCACCCGCACAGCATCAAGGTGGCCGCGGTGGACAGCCTGGGGCTCCTCGCTGAGTTCAGCAATTACGGAGCCAACACCGTATCCGCACCTGGCGTGCATATATTGAGCTGCATGGCCGGTGGCGGGTGGACACGCGCCGATGGTACCAGCATGGCAGCCCCGTTGGTGGCAGGGATGGTCGGCCTGATCCGCCACGTACGACCATCCATCAGCAACAAGGAGCTTGTACCCCTGCTCACGAAAAGCCCACGTTCGCATGGGGCCACCGATGCAATGCCCGACCCCGTCAGTATCCTGCGCTCCCTTGATGCAGTCACCAGATAGCCAACCATCCATGCCAGGCATACTCCGCCCAACCCCGCATCGACGGATCGTTCGACAGATCAGGATCACTGGCCTCGGCCTCCTTGCCTTTTGCAGCATGGCCGTCAATAATGCATGCGCACAGCTGGATAAGAACACGTTCGTGATCGAGGCCTACAACTGCTCCTGCACCGGCGATACCGTGGCGGAGGGCAGGAACAGTGTCCAGCTCGGTGTCCGCCTCGACAAGTCAACGGTGATACACACCGCCTTGGGTACGATCAATGGCTGCAAGGAGCTCTACCTGAATGCGGACGGCCAGCGCTATCCCATGCGGGTGATGAGCATCAACGAACAGGATGGTCTCGCTCGATTGGAACCACAGAACATCGCCTCCAACGCCATGAGGGTGGAGGAGTTGTGGCGGAACGAACCCCGCTACAATTCAGCGGGAAGGGAGGACCTGGAAGAAGGTAAGCCCAACATCATGGTACTGCAAGGGCAACGCAGAACGCGGCAGGCAAGAGCCTTGGCAAACAAGCAGATCAGCGAGTCCGGTTCGGGAAGACAATTACGCTATCAATTCGAACTACCCATAAAAAAGGGGACTTCGGAGGACATGGAACAGATGACGGGTGGCCCGGTATGGTTCACGGGTAAGGAGGAGCGCCTACTGGGGCTTATCACGAAAGTGGAGGAGCAGAAGGACCACTATCGCGTCACGTGCATACCCATCGGCAGCGTATTGGATACTCGGCGGTTCCGCTCCTGGTCGGGCCTGTCGGATGGGATCGGCCTATCGACGACCGGCTGCAAATACCGACTCTCCTATTGGAACCGAATTGAAGGGTATCTGTTCCGTGAGGTTCCGCAACCAGATTTCGAGCCGATCGATCTGGACGAGGCAAACTGGCACACTACACTGCGAGAGTCACTCCTTCGCATTCGGGCACATGTGATCGATTCACTCGCCACCAAAGGGGATCCGAAAAAGAGCCTTTGCGCGAACGTCAACGACCTTGAGAACGCGGCCGCGAACAGGGCTCAGGAAAGGATCCAAGAACACAATACCTATCGCGTACTGGCCACCTTCATCAAGCACTACAGCGATGTGTACTGCAAGAACAGGAAGGCAGGGACGAAACAGTTCGACAGGCAAGTGGACAGCCTCAATGCCAGCATCGAGCTCATCACCGATACCGAGCTCGACCTGCTACTGGAGTGCGGCCTGCCCCTCTCCGTAGTGGAGAACTTCACCCGGGAACAATATGCCCTCAAGAACATGGCCGTCTTTGCGAAGCGAAGCATGGTGGAACTGGCCAATCAAGAGAAAATGGCGGACCCCTGCCATGTAAAGGGTATGCTTGAGGATATTGAACAATGGATAGCGGTCGGACAGCTCATCACCGTGGTCAGACAACAGCCCGCCTATGATGACATTCTGAAACTGGAGCCCTTGGTCAGGGATGCACGTGCGGCGAGCCTCCAGAAATACACCGTGCAGCTGGAGAGCCGCTCCCCCACCCTGACCGATGTGCTGGAGATCGTATCCAACGACTCCTGCCTCAGCAGTAGTGAGGGCCTGGAGATCATCGCGCACTTCCAGGCCAAAGCGGATGAGCGCACCCGACAGGATATTGAACATGGAGCGCAACTCATCACCGAACTGCGCACGGCCCTTGAAAAAGCCTACGGAAAGGAGAACCTCGCACACGTGGAGATGAAGCTGTTCCCAGCCGATAACGGGGTGGGGGTTTCGGTTTCCGTGCTCGGTGGTGGATCCCGATCGCGCGCCAGTTCCAAGAACTCCAGCGGGATGGCCGACACGACCAGTCTTTACAGAAAGGGATTTCCCTTGGGCGCCCTAGGGGACGACATCGCCAATAACATTGCTCGTGAACTGTGGAGCAGGGTATGCAAGGAACATGACCGGGACAGCTCCAAGTACACCCCCGTTGAGCTGCGCATCCTGGGGATGGCCGATGGGAACCCTGTTCGTCAACGTATCTCCATGCCGGACGAATGCAGGACGGAAGTGGACGGGCTGCGCTACGATGACCTGAACAAGGAGCTTGCCTACGCGCGGGCATGGAACCTGCGAAGGGCCATGATGAACACGGACGAGTGTGGCCTCATGCAACAAGTGGCACCCCGCCTTGTACCAGTGACCTTCGCGGAAAAGGGCGGCACTTTCCGTGGTGTTGGCCTTAGGCTCGTCATGCACCGCCGATAAACCGATAACCCCATGCCGGCAACCACAACGCAACGCTACCTGCTGGCCATAGTCAGCGGCCTCCTCGCTCTTGCATCGCTCGCACAGCCACTACGCACCAAGGATGGTGTTGTGCTCGGCGATCGCATGGAATTCATCAACTCTTGCCAGAAGGCTGCCGGAAAGGAAATGATGAAGCTCGACGGGGTGGACATGGACACACGGCGCTATTGTGCGTGTGTGATGGACCTGGTCATCCCCGCGCTTACCTGGAAGGAGATCGCCGCCCTCGAAGAAGATAAGCAAGGCTGGCTGGAACTCATGCTCAGCGAACGGTTCTTGGACCAGATCGTGGCGTGTGCTAAAGACAATATGCGCATCGATGAGGATGCGAGCTTGGCCGATATGACCACCACCGACCTCGCCCGCCGGATGTTCCTCATCAACTGCCGCAAGAGCGCATTGGCCGAACTCGAACCCGGACCGTGGGCCGAGCTTTTTGCTGAACGGTACTGCGCCTGCGCGCTGGAGCGGATGATCGAGGCGGACCTGGACTATGGGGAGCTGATGGTCGCAGAAAGCACGGATGGCAGGGCATTCAACGAAGTGGTCATTCCCTGCCTGAACGCCTTCACCCGCGATCTACAAATACTGGAAAGAGCTACCCAGAAGGGCGGTGTGTTCGACTGCAGCGTGTCCGTGGTGCCCTTGGTGGACCTGTTGGGCCAGGGGTACAATCTGAAGCTCTCCTTCGGCGGCGTCATCCGCTACTTCCTTTTAGATACGGGGGCCAGCGACCTGGTCATCGGAAGTGACCTGGTCGCCGAACTGGAACGCAAGGGCGTGCTGACCAAAGCGAATGATCTCGGCGAGTTCAACGCCTACACATTGGCGAACGGCGACACAGTCCAGGCCCGCATGGTGATGCTCGATGAAGTGGTGATCGGCGAATGCAGGGTGGAGAACGTGCTCGCAGCCGTGGTGGACGGCGGCTCCCTGCTCTGCGGGCGGTCCTTTCTGGACCGGTTCTCTCATTGGGAGATCCAAGGCTCCAAGGGAGTGCTTCTGTTAAGGCGTTGATCGATCCATAACCGCTGCGGTCATCCTTTCTCTCGACGCTGCACGTGACGGGCCTTTCCTATTCCTCAGCGCCGGGCCCGATGCTTACGGCGAGGCCCAACGCATGGGCATCGCCCAGGACCGCACCGTGTCGTTCTGCGCCGACAGCGAGGGCACGCACAGCGCCATGGAGCACATCTCGCGGAGCGCGGTGGAGTTCAGGAGAGAGCGGCGGGGCGGGGCAATTGAACCTTGATCATTGCATGGGTGTGCCGGAGTTCCGATATTCGATGGGCGCAGCAACAGTTCATGGAAGACAAGAACCCTTCATTTGTCAAGCGTATTGGTATCGCGGCCACAGTGGTGTCTCTTGCTGGCGGCAGCATTGCCTTGTGGAACCAGTTGAAGCCTTTAGAGGAACTGCCAGACTTGACCGGCCGCTGGACCATCACCAATACCGTGACCAGTTCTGCAGGTGGCCAGTACGATGGCGAGGAATACGTCTACAGTGTTGGGGTGATGCAAGCCCAAGACCATGGGTTGAGCGGCGACGGTGAACAGACCCTCTACAACGGCAAACCCGCACGTAGTCGCTTCCCTATCACCATCACCGCAGGTAAGCACACTTCCAAACAGATCAAGGCGAACTGCAAGATCCAGGGCAATCGAGAATTCACGGGCACGCTTTGGCTCACGAGGAACGAGAACGATCCAAAGCGCCTTGCAGGAACATTCGAGTACACCGCAGGCGGCACCAAGGGGACCACGGAGGTGACGATCAAATAACTGCCCGGACCAACACGGAAACCATAAGAAGCTGGAACAAGATGTCCTTGGATATTTCGGGACAGGCCGGAAAACAGAATATTAGCAAGCCCCTCCATAACTATCTTTCCACAACGCAAGTCAATCACATGAGCAACCTTATTAAATCGATCTTCTTTGCAGGACTGGCCATGACCCTCACTGCTTGTGACCAGCTCAGCGGCTCATCCGCACCAACCGCCGAGCGCATCATTGGCAAGTGGAAACTGGAGCGGCTTGACCTTCCCAAGGA
>Ga0315900_10004691_pt1 | contig 19142 bp, 16 predicted proteins | sample LakEriMetagenome_FD_203521 | JGI IMG/M metagenome (GOLD analysis project Ga0315900, IMG submission 203521) | Freshwater fungal communities from buoy surface, Lake Erie, Ohio, United States - Buoy 12 MA114 | ecosystem: Environmental > Aquatic > Freshwater > Lake > Lake biofilm | place: USA: Lake...
GGTACAACCTCGGCTAGGAATTGCCATCGGCTTTGAATTTGATGAAAGCAATGGAGAGTACCCTTACACGCCCGCTGAAGCCGTCCTCCAAATCAAGGACTTCAGTTGGGGAGGAGTAGAATTTGCCACACTGGACACCTTCAATTACACTGGAGTTTCCAATGCCGTCAGCAATGACTTTAGTTTGGAGATCCTTTCTTGGGAACAGGATACCATCACAGGCACTTTTTCAGGACTGTTGCTAAATGGCGCGGGTGACCAAGCGGCCATTGATAATGGCTACTTTAAAATAGGGCTAAAACGCAAATAACCCCTTTCTCCTTAAATCCCACTCTGCTCCACCATTGACTCCCAGTTTACCATCACATCCGCCAACTCTTTTTGCTTGCCTTGATACTTCTGAAGAGTGGAATCTGCATCTGATCGGCCATAAAAATCCGGATCGGCCATCACTGCCTCCATATTTTTGATCTCAGCTTCCAGCTCTTCTATCCGCCGCTCCAATTTTTGAACATTGCGCTGAAGTTGTTTGCGTTCTTCTGGACTAAGCGGCTCAGCTGTTTTGGTAACTGCTTCAGGTGTGGCAGTGGAGTTGGCCTTATTGCTGCGCATTTCCACCTGACGCATATTGTCTAACTTCCTTTTTTCAAGGAAATAATTGACATCTCCCAGGTACTCATATAAATGGTGGTCCCTAAACTCTATGGTCCGGGTTGTCAAATCGGAAAGAAATTCGCGGTCGTGGCTTACCACAAGCAGGGTACCTTCAAAATCAAGGATCGCCTGTTTCAACATCTCCTTCGAGAGGATGTCAAGGTGGTTGGTCGGTTCATCCAGCACCAAAAAGTTGATGGGACGGAGTAACATACAGGCCAAAGCAAGTCGCGCACGCTCTCCCCCCGATAAGGCGGCCACTTTTTTGTCAACATCCTGTCCTGAAAACAGGAACGAACCCAAAATTGCCCGTAGTTTGGTCCTCATTTCAGGAGGAGAATGGTTTTCCATGGTCTCCAGGACGGTTATTTTTGGATTAAGGGTCTCCGCCTGATTTTGGGCATAATAACCCAAGTGAATATTATACCCCAAACCTGCCTTTCCGGAACTAGCCGTTTCAGCCCCGATCAGTATTTTTGCCAAGGTCGTTTTACCTTGACCATTTTGCCCTACAAAAGCTATGCGTTCCCCCCTGAGAATTTTAAAATCTACAGCATCCAGCACCACTGAATCCCCGTATTTTTTAGTCATTTGCTCAGCGGAGGCTACAATTTCTCCAGAACGGGGAGGAAGTGGAAACCGCAGGTTCATCACCGAGGTGTCTTCATCTTCGATTTCTATTCGCTCTACTTTATCCAGCTGCTTTTGCATGGACTGCGCCATCTTGGTTTTGGTCGCTTTCGCCATAAACCGCGCGATGGTCCGCTCTTTGTCGGCTAACACACGCTGCTGATTCTCATAAGCGGACTGCATTTGCTCTTTCCGCTCCATACTTAACTCTACATACTTGGAATAAGCGGCTTTGTAATCGTTCAAGCGCCCTAAAATAACCTCCACCGTCCGGTTCGTCACGTTATCCAGGAAGCGCTTATCGTGACTGATTACAACAGCCATTCCTTGGTAACTCGACAGCCAATCCTCCAACCAAAGGATACTTTCAATATCCAGGTGGTTCGTAGGCTCATCGAGCAACAACATATCCGGCTTTTGTAGTAGCATTTTGGCCAATTCAATCCGCATCTGCCAGCCCCCTGAAAACTCATCGGTCAGCCGTTCCAGGTCGCTGTTGGCAAAACCCAGACCACTCAAAACACGGGCGGCATCAATTTCCATGGTATCACCACCTAACCGTGCCAAACGCTCTGTCGTGTCCGCCAATTCCTCTAAAATGGCGTGGTAGGAATCACTTTCGTAATCCTCCCGGCTCTCTAACTCCAGCTGAATTTCATGTAAACGCTTATCCAAACGCAATACCTCATCAAAAGCGGTGAGCGTCTCTTGAATCACCGTTTTGCCTTTAGGCAACAACATGTCCTGGTGAAGATACCCTATGGTAAACTGAGAGGGTGTCACCACATTGCCCTCTTGCGGGGAAAGTTCGCCCGCCATAATTTTAAGCAGCGTTGACTTTCCAGCCCCGTTGCGGCCCACAAGGCCAACCCGTTCTCCTGGCTTGATCACTAAATTGACCCGATCCAACAAGATACGCGGCCCATACTGTATGTAAATATTCGAAAGAGTAAGCATCAAAAATTGCAGTTTTGGGGTGGCACCACGAAACATCAGGACCTATTCGCCACCAACCGGAAACGAAGTCAGCCTATTTTTTTTCGAAAAAACAACCCGCTGGATTTAAGGGCGCAAAATTACGGCAATTGTATGAAACCAAAGCCCCGGGCTCCAACTATCCACTGAAATAAACAGAGAATTAATGCCCTGGACTCCCTTTTTTTCGCTTGATCGACCAGGTAAACCAAAATTTGGCAGCCAGAGTGCCATCCGGCAATCGCCCCTCAGATACCAACTCAAACTCCACCGCTTCTCCGGTTGCCAACGCTTCCTCCACAGCGGCTTGCGCCACTTTACCCATTTCACATTGAAACAAGAGCGGCTTATCCGCTTTTTTGTAAAAATCGGCCCGCATTTTAACCACTAACATAGACATGGGGGCCTGCTCGGTGAGCGCATATAGGCAAAGTAAACCAGTACTCAGCTCCGCTGCCGCGCTTTGTGCAGCAAAATAAATGCTGCGAAATGGATTTTTTGAAAACCAGGAATACGGCAAGCGAACTTCCGCCCGATCCACCTCAAAAGTGGCCAACCGCAGGCCGGCAAACCATGCAACCGGCAACTTTGAAAGTAAAAAGAACCACCATTTCCAGGGCGTGGTCAAATTTCGAATCAAGCTTTCTTTTGTCATTTATATTGCCAATTATATGGTTATGTTCTGATTATTCGGATTGGTAGGGATATTTGTCCTTCCACTGGGTAAGCAGCCATGCTCGCGTGCGGTCTTCCGTCGGATTTTTTCCTGGCTCGTACAATATAGTACCCTCTAAGGCTTCCGGGAGGTAGGATTGCTGAACAAAATTACCCGGAAAATCATGGGCATATTGGTAACCTGAACCATAATTTAAGGTTTTCATTAGCTGGGTGGGAGCGTTGCGCAAATGGAGTGGCACTGGAAGATCCCCTGTGCGGGCAACCAAGTCCAACGCTTGGTCAATCGCCAAATAGGAGGCATTGCTTTTGGGAGAGGTTGCCAGATAAACGGCACATTGAGAGAGCACAATCCTGGCTTCCGGCATCCCAATCATTTTCACCGCATCCATAGTAGTAGTAGCGAGCAACAGCGCATTCGGATTGGCCAAACCAATATCCTCAGCAGCTAAAATCAACATTCGGCGGGCGATGAACGTAACCTCCTCTCCACCGTGCAACATACGAGCTAACCAGTACACCGCTGCATTAGGATCACTTCCCCGGATGCTTTTAATGAAAGCAGAAATGATATCGTAGTGCTGCTCCCCCGCTTTGTCGTACAAGGCAGGATTTTTCTGGATAAGCTCTGCCACCAGCTGATTGGTGACTACCAATGGCTTCCCTTCTTCCCGCATATTGCTTACCAACTCCAAGGCATTTAATAACCGCCGGGCATCCCCTCCAGAGTACAGCAGTAAAGCATCGTATTCCTGCAGCTGGATATCCACTCCCGACAAGTAAACATCCTGTGTGAGGGCTGTATGGATCAATTCAATGAGCTCCTCCCTGGAAAGCGATTGTAACACATACACTTGGCAACGCGATAAAAGGGCTGGAATAACTTCAAAAGACGGATTTTCAGTGGTTGCACCAATTAACGTGACGATTCCTCGCTCCACAGCCCCCAGCAAAGCGTCTTGCTGGCTCTTGGAAAAACGGTGAATTTCATCAATAAACAGGATAGCACCCTTCGATTGAAATAGATTCTGCCGGTCTGCTTGTTCAATAGCTTCCCGCACCTCTTTTACGCCCGCATTAATGGCCGACAACTGAAAAAAGGGCTTGTTAAGTAGCTTGGCAAACAACTGGGCCAAGGAAGTCTTGCCAACTCCGGGAGGGCCCCAAAGAATGAAGGAGGGAATTTTCCCTCGCTCGACGGCTTGCCGAAGGACGGCACCCGGTCCGACCAGGTGCTTCTGCCCGACATAAGCATCCAAAGTTTGCGGGCGCATTCGTTCTGCTAGAGGTGGCAACATTGGGCGAAGATACGGCATTCAGGTCGCACCCATCGGCAGAAATTCCTTGAAAACACCTGACTAGGGGTGTACGGAAATGCTGGTACTACTTTTCACCTCCGTCATCACAAAATAACTCTGCACCCGGCCGATATTATCTAAAGTCGCTAATTTTTCTTTTACAAAACGTTGGTAGGCATCCATATCGGTCACCACTACTTTCAACAAATAATCGAATGCCCCCGCGATGTGATAGCATTCCATTACCTCCTTCAACTGCAAGACAGCAGTTTCGAATTGCTGAATGTAATCCAGGTTGTGCTCTTTGAGCGACACATCACACATGACTAACAACCCTAAGCCTACTTTCTTCCGATTCAGAACGGCCACGTACCGATCAATATAGCCCTCTTTTTCCAAGCGTTTGATGCGCTCAAAAACGGGGGTGGTGCTTAAATGCAGCTGCTCTGCCATTTCCTTAATCGTCCTTTTGGCATTGGTCTGCAATAATTCCAACAATTGCCGATCCAGCTCATCCAGCTGAACCGTATTTTTTTCCACCACAGCGTATTTTTAGTTTAAATTTCAGAAATTATTTCTACAATAATACAAATATAAAGAAAAATAATCTATACATAGAATAAGGTTTGGAAATTTTTTATATTTTTTTTCATCTTTGTGGATTATTATACACCACCACGTATGAAAAAACAGCTTCAGCCCGAAACCCTTATGATGTCACACGGCTACAACCCTGAATGGTCAGAGGGTGCCGTGAAATGTCCCATTTTTCAGACATCTACTTTTGTTTTTAAAAAAGCCGAACAAGGCAAGGCTTATTTTGAGCTAGCTTATGGACTTCGCACACAGGATGCGGATGAATCGCAGGGGCTTATTTACAGCCGATTGAACAATCCAGACATGGAAATTCTGGAGGAACGCCTCAAATTATGGGATGGAGCAGAGGCTTGCGCTGTATTTGAGAGTGGGATGTCTGCGATCACCACTGCCTTGTTTGAGTTCCTACAACCCGGAGACCTGTTGCTTTTCAGCAATCCTCTCTACGGCGGAACCGATCACTTTGTCCACCATGTTCTGACAAAATGGGGGATCACCGTCCGGGGTTTCCGCCCCAATGCAACACGGGAAGAGATTGTCGAAATCGTCGAATCCAGTGGAAAAAAAGATCGTTTGGGAATGATCTTGATTGAAACACCGGCCAACCCCACCAATGCATTGACCGATATTGCCTTGTGCAAATCCATCGCCAACCAATACAGCAGCTCGGATCGACAGGTGGTAGTAGCGGTTGACAATACTTATATGGGACCACTTTGGCAACATCCTTTGAAACACGGAGCCGACTTGGTACTGTATTCGGCTACCAAGTACATTGGAGGGCACAGTGACGTGATTGCAGGTGCTTGTCTGGGAAATATGGAGCTCATTCAGCGCATCAAAGTACTTCGCACCTTTTTGGGCAACATGATCGCTCCCCATACTGGCTGGCTATTGCTGCGAAGTTTGGAAACCTTGAAAATCAGGATGGAAAAACAAGCCGAAAATGCCCAAGTAATCGCCACCCGGCTCTCCCAACACCCCAAAATAGCCAAGGTCTTTTACCTAGGACTGCTAACCCCAGAGGATAGCGTGAACTACGAGGTCTACCACCGGCAGTGTTCCTCACCCGGAGCAATGATTTCATTTGAAGTAGTGGGTGGCGAGCATGAAGCTTTTACCTTCCTAAACCACCTGCAAATCGTCAAATTGGCCGTGAGCTTGGGCAGCACCGAATCGCTGGCCCAACATCCCGCCTCCATGACCCATGCAGGAGTGGCACCAGAAGATAAAGTCGCTTACGGAATTACCGACTCCCTTGTGCGCTTATCTGTGGGCGTAGAGAACGCAGAAGACCTTTGGTGGGACCTAGAACAAGCATTGGATCAGATCCAAACCGTCTAATAATTTGTGAACAAAATGGCCTTTCGTTGAGCCGGGACTTCGTGCCCGGCTCCGGGAGAGGGTCCTCAGTAAGGCTCCCAGACTATCCGAACTTGCTTACCATTCAAGGAGCCTTCTAAACTCCATTTCTTTTTTTCAACAACGGAAGCTAAAGAAAAAGAGGTTTGTCCGGTTGGGGTAAATCGAATCAATGCGCAGCTAGCATCCACCGAATATTTTCCTTCAAAAATTTCCGTTCCACCAGAGGTGTACAGCGCGGTCCAATTAAAACGCCCTTGTCCATCTGACCCCAGCGGCTCCATGCGGCACACCACACTGGAGATGGTACCGCCAGGCGCCATTCGCTCCTGTTCATTTTCCAGCCAAGAAGTACATCGCCAAGAACTGACCAGCAGCGAACAGGGAGAGGGATCCTCCTTTTGACAAGCGAAGAATAGAAAAAAAAGGGTCAATAACAGTGGTTGGCGCATGGTAAATCGATTTAAAGCACAAGGTACTGATACCTAGTAAAACAAACTTATCGCTGTTATCACTCACCGATAGATAAATCGAAATCAAACTATTCCCCAGGGTCCAAAACGAAACCCCTACCTTTGCCAAATCAACCTAGCCCTCCATGAGTAACCACAACATTCGAGTCCAGCAGCTCATATTAATCCTCGGCATCTTGCTATTTGCAGGAAAAGTCCTCGCCTACTGGCTCACCCACTCTGTCGCAATTTTAACCGATGCCTTGGAAAGCACAGTCAATGTGGTAACCGGATTGACGGGCTTGTACAGCCTGTACGTATCTGCCCGCCCAAGAGACCACAACCACCCTTATGGACATGGAAAAATTGAACTTATATCTGCCTCTTTTGAAGGAGCGTTGATTAGTTTAGCCGGAGTGATGATCATCTATGAAGCTGTTCGGGGCCTCTCCACTCCTAGAGCAATTCAACAGCTGGATCTTGGTATTGGGATCTTGGCTCTTTCCGCCCTGGTGAATTACCTCGCAGGCCAGTGGAGCATTCGAACCGGCAAAAAAAACCACTCCCTTGCGCTGATTGCGTCTGGGAAACATTTACAATCCGACACCTACACCACTGCAGGAATCATTATTGGGCTTTTTGCTGTAAAATGGACCGGTATTTCTCAGCTGGATAGTGTCATTGCCATTGCCTTAGCCCTGTATATCATCTATGAGGGCATTCAGATTTTAAGGCAAAGTATTGGTGGAATTATGGATGAGGCAGACACCGTTTTATTGGAAGACTTGGTAGGTGTACTTAATCAAAACAGGTGCAATAATTGGATTGATTTACATAATCTCCGGGTCATCAAATACGGACAGATCCTGCACCTGGATTGCCACCTGACCCTGCCATGGTATTTTAATGTTCGCGAGGCACACCAAGAAATTGATCAGTTGGACCGGCTTGTTCGCTCCAACTTCCCACAATCTCTGGAAATGTTTGTTCATACCGATGACTGCCGACCACCGTTGGCCTGCGCCATTTGCCCCAAACAAGACTGTGCACAACGTCAGCAAGACCAGCGACAGCGGTTGAAGTGGACCCTGGAGAACATTACCCTCAATCAACGGCACCAATATGATCCGGCATTTCCTCCAGGATTAGGCGAAAATACCGCTCCGCCTGCTCCTTGAACGCCGACGAAGGGTTGGATCCCCACTGCAACAGCACTACTTTCAACCGAACATTCGCACGATAAGCCTTGAAAAACTGGAACAAGATGTTGTCTTCCGCCATTGGCATGACCACCCAGTATTGCTGATAAGCTTCCAAAAAAAACGAGGACAGATCCCCTCTTCCCTGAAAATCAAGGTCCATACACAAAAAAGCCAGCTCGCTTAACACATCATGCTTCCGGAATACCGGACTAAATTCAATACAATCAAATACAATCGGTTCGCCAGGGAGCAAAAAGATATTTCGACTGTGTAAATCTCCGTGCCCCTCCACCCAAAATCCTGCCTCCGCTCGTTGAAGAAAACGCTGTCCATGGTGCTCAAAGAAAACAGGCAAGGCAGCCCTGATGCGGTGCAACTGCTGAACAGCCTCCTCTCCTAAACAAGCTAGAAGCTGGGATTCAAATCGAAATAAATCGTCAAAATCTTCCCTAATTTGATCCGGTTGAACTTGCTCCAAATGCAATAATCGGTTTGAAAGGTGAAAGGTAGCAAGTTGAGCGGCCAACAAACGAAGATCGTCCAATGGAACCATTCCTTGTTGGAGCAAGCCGTCGAGCTGATATTCCTCCTTCATTCGACGCATTTGAACAGCATAATCAATTACCGTCCCACCATTAGCAGTCCCCAGGCTTAGAATATTCCCCGACTTTAATAAGGGGAGTACTGCTAAATACATTCCGGGAGCCAACCGCTGGTTTAACCTCAGCTCCTCCTCACAATAATACCGACGCTTTTCCAAACTGGAAAAATCTAAAAAACCAAGATCAACAGGCTTTTTGAACTTAAAGGCAAAATCAGGCGTGAGCAGTACCCAGGAAATATGGGTCTCCACCATCTGAACAGGCCCTGAACGCCCCGGAAAACCTCCTTGCTCAAGGAGTTGTAATAGGTCCTCTTTTTCCATTTTCTAGTACGTATTCCCTGATCTTAGACACTAATATTGAAAGTGAATCCACATCGGTGCGCAACGACAAGCGATGGGGTGGCAGTGGGTCTGCAGTATCCCGAATTTGTTCGTAAACCGTATAATCGGCTTCACTGTCCGGCCTTGGGTGTCCAAGTCGCTCTCTAAGGATGTTTTCGGAGGCAGTTACCTCAATCCAGCAAAGGGGCACTCTGAGCTCTTCCGCCAGTTGAATAAAGGCGCGCTGAACCGAGGCCTGGTGAAAAGTGCTGTCTACCACCACCGTCTCCCCCTGTGAAAGGGCCTTTCGAGCGCGCAAAAGCAGCTCATTATATACCTTTTGTTTGGTTTCTGGGCTGTACTTTCCCCGCAGCTTCAACTCGTTCCTTAATGCATCGCTGTTTAAGTGAAGTACTTGTTCACTAGCAGCATACGCGGAAGCTAAGGTCGTTTTCCCAGTTCCGGGGAGTCCTGCGATTAGTATAAGCATAAATTACCGCGAATTACCAACTGATTCCCTGCTCCAGGGCTTGGGGATGTAGCTGAAAAAAAATGGATCCCCCAAAGGTAGCACAGGAACGAAACGTATAGGTTCGAAGTGCTGCTACCGTTGGATCCGTGGCTGGGCAGCTTTGGATTACTTGTACCCCTTCCAAAGAGGTCACCTCCTGATATAGCCGACCATGGTCAGAATGCCCTAACTCGAAGCCCTTTTTGGCTCGATAATGGTCTTTGTAGCGCCGAAAAAGATCATTTCCATCCCAGTAAAGTGCGCCTTGAACAGCCTCCACCACCGATTCAAATCCCCAAAACTGCCGGGTAAACAACCGTATAACGGCCAAGGTAGCACTGCGCCTGCGTTGTTCATCACCAGACTCTCCGTAGTACTCTTGTAAAATAGGGCTGTTAATCCCTTTAGTGTACCCCGAATCGTTCAATAAATCCTGTAAACCATAAAACCGCTGGGCACGTTGGAAGGCCGCACTTTTGGAACGTGCATACTGATACATAGTAACGGCCATAGCAAATGCTTCCCGCTCCATCTCTACTATAGGCTGAACGGGATGAATCTGACGGAGCAATCCCAAATAGGTACTCTCCGCATAAATGATGGCTGCGTACCGCTGAAGCTGCGAACCAGTTAGATAGGGTACACGCTGGCCCGCATAAATAGCGTCATCTGCAACTCCCGGCTGGATTCCCTCCAGTGCACCCGCTTTATTGTAAATTAAACTCGCCATCTTATTCCTGAAATAGGGGTCCTTTAATTTGCCAATTTCCAAACAAATTTCCGTTGATTGGCTTTTTCCTTTCAAATGTCGGGAAAATAATAGACTTTCGCCCTACTAATTAAGCTCAAACACAAGAATAATCACTATGGTAGTAGTTCATTCACCTCGGCTGATCATTTGCCTTCTTTGCCTTTTGTCCTTTCGCCTCTGGAGCCAAACTCCGGAGCAGTTAAAAGGAATCAACATCCGGTCTATTGGCCCAGCCGCTATGTCGGGCCGTATCACTGCGCTAGCCGTGGATCCGACTAATGACCAAATCATTTATGCAGGTGCCGCCTCCGGAGGTGTCTGGAGGAGTACTAGCGGAGGCACCAACTGGAGCCCCATTTTTGACAAAGCCCCTACTCAGAGCATCGGGTCGATCGCTATCAACCCCCACAACCCGGATGAAATTTGGGTGGGGACCGGGGAGGGTAATCCCCGAAACTCACAGAATTTTGGAGCCGGCATCTTCCGCTCCATCGATGGCGGTAAAAATTGGGTCTGCATGGGGCTTCAAAACTCCAGAGCAATCCACCGGATTGTCATTCACCGCGACCACCCAGAAATCATCTGGGCAGGGGTCATAGGGTCTGCCTATGGCCCAAATGAGGAGCGCGGGGTCTTCAAAACAACCGATGGCGGGAAAACCTGGCAGAAATCCTTGTTTGTTAATAACCTGACCGGCTGCGCAGATTTAGTAGCCGACCCCAGTAACCCCAATAAACTGGTCGCAGCGATGTGGGAATACAAACGCGACCCTTGGTTCTTTAACAGCGGAGGAAAAGGTTCCGGTCTCTACATCACCTTTGATGGAGGAACCACCTGGGAACGCCGAACTGAAAAAGACGGACTCCCTGAAGGAAACCTTGGCCGAATTGGCCTGGCCATAGCCGCCAGCAACTCAAAAACCATCTATGCCCTGGTTGAAGCCAAAGAAAATGCGCTGTACAAAAGCACAGACGGAGGCTTTAACTGGCGGAAAATGGCGGACAAAAACCAAGGAGACCGCCCCTTTTATTACCATGAGCTCTATGTAGATCCATCCGATGAAAACACCCTCTACTCCGTTCACTCCCAAATCACCAAATCAATTGATGGCGGTAGAACCTTCGATGGCTGGGTGAACTATTGGAAAATCCACCCCGACCACCACGCCTTTTGGATTAATCCCAAAAACAGTAAACATATCATCAACGGAAATGACGGGGGACTAAACATAACCCTAGATGGGGGCGCAACTTGGCGCTACGCAGACAATATTCCAGTAGGTCAATTCTACCACATTAACCTGGATAATGAAACACCCTACAATATTTATGGAGGACTCCAAGACAATGGCTCTTGGGTAGGCCCCTCCGCTGTATGGAGTTCCAGCGGACTACGAAACAGCGAATGGCAGGAAGTCTACTTCGGAGACGGCTTTGATGTAGTGCCACAACGCGATAACCCACGCTGGATGTTTGCGATGTCACAAGGGGGTAACCTGGCGCATATCGATCGAATTACTGGAAAAAATACGTTTATACAACCGTTGCACCCCGAGGGAAAAAAATTACGCTGGAACTGGAATGCTGGTATCGCCCAAGACCCACACCGCGATCATGGCATCTACTTTGGATCTCAATACCTACATTACTCCCCTGACCTGGGTGTAAGCTGGCAAATCTTATCCCTCGACCTTACCACTAATGATACCTCCAAAATGCACCAGGATATTTCTGGAGGCCTCACCATTGATGCTACCAATGCCGAAAACCACTGCACCATTATCGCAATCGCTCCCAGCCCGGTAGATAAGAACACCATTTGGGTCGGAACCGACGATGGGAATGTCCAACTTACCAGAGATGGGGGGCAAACCTGGACTAACTTTGCGGATAAACTTCCGGACTGCCCCAAAGCAGCCTGGATTGCACAAATAGAAGTATCCACTAAAAATGCCGGAGAAGCCTTCGTCGTCGTCAATAACTACCGGCAAAATGACTGGGATGCCTACCTCTACCATACCCTGGATTTTGGAAAAAAATGGAAACGACTAGCCTCTCCCAAAAACGTCCGTAGCTTCTGTCTTTCGGTAGTCCAAGACCCCGTTGAACCCAAACTGTTGTTTCTCGGAACCGATCAAGGACTTTGCTACAGCACCGACTATGGCAATAATTGGCAACAGTGGAATATAGAGCAGTTTCCAGCTGTACCCGTCCAAGATATGAAAATCCACCCCAACACGGGCGACCTGGTACTAGGCACCTTCGGCCGGGCTATCTGGATTCTTGACAACCTCTCCCCACTCCGGAAAATCGCTGCAGAAGGCCCTTCGATCCTCGAAAAACCCCTCGTTCTCTTTTCACCTCAAGATGCCATCCTCGCGAACTACACCTCTTATAAAGGTGCCCGTTTCGTTGGAGATGAAACCTACAAAGGACAAAACAAATCACCTTATGGACAAATACCAATGTGGGTGAAAAAACAGAAAAAAGAAGAAAATACGTCCAAAAAAGAAGAAAAAAAGGAGGATAAACCAACACAAGGAAGAGGACGCGGGCGCGGAGGTGACAAAAAAGAAAAAGCGACCGTCTGGATCATCGATATGAAAGGCGACACCATTCGTCGTTTTAAATCAGAGGTCGATACCGGCTTTACCTCAATATTCTGGTATTTAGATACCAAAGGTGTGGCCTTCCCAAGCAACCGCGAACCAGACAAGGACCAACTGGAACCAGGAAATGGACCCTCCGCTCTGCCCGGAACATATAAAGTGGTCGTCAAACTGGGTGAAAGCCTGGACTCTACCCAAATAAAAGTGCTGGATGATCCCCGAATGCCAGAGCCTATGGATGTTCGAGTTGCCCGAATGGAGGCCCTTCGCTCCTTCAACCTGACTGTAGAAAAAGCTACAAAGGCCTATCAACGATTAAAGGACGCTGAAAAAACCATCAACCTCGTAGAAAGCCAATGGGTAAACGTACCCGATAGCCTAAAAAAAGAGGCACTCAAACTTGGCAGTGCTATTAAAGACTCCGTCTCTGTCCTCAAGAATGTCTTCTTTTCCCAAAAAGAAAATGTAAAAGGAATACAACGAAATCCGGAGGAGCTCAACTCCTATTTCTGGCAGGCAAGAGGATATATCGAAGATAGCTATGGCCCACCGAGCCCAACCGCTCAACTGGCTATCAAAAAAGTAGAAGATGCCACCAACCAACTCCTTCAGCGCATCGATGCAGTCCTGGGAACCCAATGGAAAACCTACAGAGAAGCGGCCGAGAAGGTACCCTATTCGCTTTTTAAAGAGTAATATTCTTGATAAGTAGATACCTCATGGAGCCCGCCCTGTTTTCCAGGGCGGGCTCTTTTTTTCTATAAGCGCCTCCCCCCACGAATGCTGTTATTGGAAAAACCGATTGGGATACAATACCCAAGTAAGACCAATACTACTTTCCGCTACCGAAAATGGATACTTACGACCAACCTGAACCCATTTTAATTGAAACTGTCCGTTGCGACGACCAAAATTTAAAGATAAACCAGGTTCAATCACTGAATAAACACGGTCTAGCTCTGGGAAACCCTCCAAAACAACACCAAACGGTGGTGTTAAATCTGAGTCTAGCTCAAAGTAGCGAAGGGCGCCTAAACGCAAAGAGGCGTGTAGCTGAACATACCGCGATAATAAGGCTACGCCCGGTTCGAGGTAATACTTCCGAAAACGCATATCCGTTTGACCCAAGTACACCGGACCCACTCCTGTAACATAATTTTCTTCTGAAAAAATATTCTCTGCTCTTGACTGCTGAAGCGCCAAATGGGCCGAAAAAAGCCAGCCTATACGTTGGCTTCTTTCATACAAGTGATACCAACCGCCAGCCGCACCCAGAAAGCGACCTTTTCCATCATTGCCCAAATATTCACTCCCTTCGAAAAAACCTGCTTCCAATGCACCAAAAAAGTGGTTGGAAAAGGCATACCCTCCCTTCATTTCCCATCCAGATGAATGGTCCTGAACACCTCCCCCCGCCATCAGCATCACATCGCCTCGCTCCTGAAATCCAGGAGAAAGGGGTAGCGAAGGCGCATAAAAATAATGAGTACATCCTGAAAATAAGACGGGCAAGAGGATCGCCGACAATCGAAAAAAATGGGTGTTAAGGTGCATCATAAGGTAGTATTTTATGTGGAAAAAATCGAAATCATCGACTACTCGGTAAAAACAGCAACAGGCATTACTGCGATAAACCTGTCCCCTTATTCCCTCGAGGATAAAGGACCAAACCAATTCCAACCGTTCGATCTAAGGCATTAAAAGAGTAGTTGGGAAAGGAATACACCCATTTTAGCTGCAATTTCCATTGTTTATCCCCATAGGAGAGCGCAAAACAGGGCTCCATTACAGGAAAAACCCGGTACAATGGAGGAAAAGACTCCCTCCAGCCCGTGGTAGTGGCACTTAAATTGTCCAATAAACCAAAATACCGAAGAGCCCCCAATCGGATAGAGGTATAAAAATGAAACCTACTTCCTAAATAAGTAAGACCGGGCTCAAAGGTGCTTTTGCGAAAACGGTGTTGCGTGGTACCACTAAAATAAGGCGTTGGAGACTGAAAATAACTTAGGGAATAATAGGTATGCTCTGTTCGAGCCACCTGAAAAGCGAACGGTAAGGTAAACAACCAGTTTTTGCCTCCACCCGAGCGGAAGGGTTGGTACCACCCACCGGCAAAACCAACATATTGGCCTCTTCCCTCATTTAGGTCTTTTTGCTTCCCCCTAGCTGTGCCCCCTTCAATAGCCGCAAACAAATGGTTAGAAAAAGCATACCCTGCTTTGACGTCTGCTCCCACCTGAGCTTGTACCTGCGTACCAACGCCTGCTGTTAGCATCCAGTCACCCCGCTGCTCAAATATAGGTGCTAAGGGCAACGCTGGGGCATAATATGCATGCTGACAACTAGTTCCCAATATAACAAGTAGCCCAAAAACGGACCATAGGGAAGCCCACTTAAGCGTATTCATAGCGATCTCTTTTTCAGCATAAGGTAGGCATTTCAAATGAAACGCACAAATTAGAATACTGTACGCTCTATGTCTTTACAAGGTCGAGGTATAAACTAACCCGGTATAAATTTGGCTCATCTTTTATCTCAAGATGATAACGATCCGGATAGAGCAATTGCAACCGTTGACGGACATTGACTAATCCAATTCCACCGCTTCGATTAAAGGATACGGCCGGTAAATTTCCAGATTTTGCATTTTCAATAACAAATACCAACTGATCAAATGCTACTTCCAGCTTGAGGTGTACATACCCACCCCCATTGATTTGGTGGTTTAAACCGTGCTTAAAGCTATTTTCCACGAAGGGCACCAACAAAAGAGGTGCTATTAATTGATGGCTGACCTGCCCCTCCACCTCAAATTGAATAGAGGCACCTTCTGGTTGACGAAGCCGTTCAAGGTCCAAGTAATTATTTAAGTATTGGATTTCCTTACTCAGTAGGACCTGCTGTTCGTTGCATTCGTACAACATGTAACGCATAATTTCCGACAACTTAAGGACAATTTCAGGTGCCAGATCACTTTTTTTGAGGGTAAGTGCGTAGAGGTTATTCAGCGTATTGAATAAAAAATGAGGATTGATTTGACTTTTTAATAAACGCAGTTCACTCTCCATGGTACGGGTAATCAATTCCTTTTTTTCTTGTTGGTACCGCCACCAATCCATGATGATATGGAGAACGGTGGTCAACAGCGCAAGCGATATGTTTCCTAATAAAAATAAAGGCTGTTGTTTAATCAGGGCTGCTTGAAAGTTAACATAACCAGAAAGCTGTAGGAAGAGAGCGAGCACCTGAATAGGGGTAATCAACACGCAAAAGCCAATAAGTAGGAGGAGGTACATTGGAATGCTCCTCCGCATCCACCGGGGAATCAGGTATAATAAATTGGTGTAGGCGATTAATAAATAAAAAGCAAGGGTAATACTCTCATTCGCCAACGCCAACCCAATATTACGGTTTTGCCCATAATCGAGCAACAACAGGGTGCTATACACCACCAGCCAAAAAAGTAGATGATAAGCGGCCCTACGAGAGAGGAATTCGTAAATTCGATCGAGAAAAGAGTGGGTTACTTGCATAGCAGATTCGGCTACAAAGCAACAATAGATTTGGCGAATGGACCAAAGTTTTAGATCAAAGCACCATTTTATTGCACAAAAAAAGCCGTCCCGGGTGTGGGACGGCTTTTTTAAAAGCAGTAAACAGCTTTAATTAATACTGCCAAAGATCGTGCTCAAAGTTGAAAATTTCATTTTTGATCTTTTCAGACTCCATCAACAGATCTACACCAGTGAGGTATTCTTCTAGTTTGCGGTCATACACATTGGACTCCTTGTAAATATAAGAAGCGAACTGACGCATTTCGAAAAGGTCTTCCCAGGAGATAGAAGCGTTGGTATTTCCACCAGGAGTGAACACACGCTGGCGAGCAAACATTTCGCGGGCCTGTGGGTAGTAAACCCAGAAAAGTGGACGCTCGAAACGGAAATTACCTTGTTCATCTTTTACATCGATCAGGGGAGCAATACCCATCACACGAACGTTCATGGTAGATGTTTCTTTATCGAAGAACCAAATTTCTTTGATACGGAAACGCTTAACGTCCTCCCAGTTGATATCATTCCGAACGATTTGCACTTTCTCTTCGTACGTTTCAGGGTCGAAGGTCATTACCGTATCGGTTTTTGACAACATACCCAGTACGTCGTTGGTGCTCAGACGCTTGGTAAATTTATCATCTTCGGTGCTATAAACGGGCAGTTCACCTTTTGTAGCTGCATCAGAGAGCATTTTGAAGAAAGGCGCTTCAGGGTAGGAGAACGGGAGATTCATTTTCTCACGAACGTCTACAATACGCCATACGCGCTTTTCCCAGAAGATATCGCTTTCACGAATCGGCTGGTAAGCAAGGACACGGCGCTGGGCCATCACCTCTTTTTTTACCACGTCATCGATCGGCATATCACCTGACATCGGTTCGCTCACCTCGGTTTGTTCTTCTACCTCAATCTCTTCTGGATCTTGGGCCATTATTGCCAACGGCATAGTAGCCATAAAAAGACAAAGGGAAGTCCACTTTAAGAAGTTTTGCATGACTCGCAAATTGTTTTTATTAGAAAATTTGTTGAAAGGGTTTGGATTGTATAAGCCGTTAGGCGAATTCAATCCAAACCCAAGAACGATTTATCGGATCTTGAACGCCAAACCACCTAGGTTACGTGGTTGAGCATCACCCGGGCAACGTGCCTTGATGTTATCAAAGAAATACTGATCGCCGGGACCTGCTGCACGCACAAAGCTCAATACTTTCTCATTGAAGCGAGGGCCTACGTTTGGAATTTCAGGAGATGGGTCTTGACGCTTTTTCAAGTAAGTAGCTTCAAAACCAACCACTTCGCATTTTGCTTCGAAGTCGAAGTTTTCCAAAACGGCAGCAATACCAGACTGAGCTTTGAACTCACCGTTACCCATTGCTTTAGAGCGGTGCTGAGCACCCAACAATGGAGTAGGATCTGGGATACGCTTCACGCGATAGTTGAAGGTCTGAGAAGCACCACCACCAGATACTGTAAGAGTAGCTTCGCCTGGATTAGTAACGCGTACGGTGTATTTGCCACCTCCGTTTGAAGAAATGGAAATACCACCACCATTACCTACTACTTTCACATCGTTAGAAGATACACCCGCTGCAGATACCGAAATAGGGTTATCTACACCAATGTAAAACACATTCATTTTATCCAAAGAGACCGCCACAGAACGTTGGCCTACTTCGTATTTGAACTCTTTGCTGTAATTTTTGAGTTCACCTGTTAATGGGTTTTTTACATTGATGCTTACGTTGTATGAGCGCTCTCCAACTCCGCTGGTACCCACCTCATAGCGAGCAACACCATCTTTAATAGGTAAAGAGCTTCCACCTACATTGATGCTGATATTATCAGCCTGCGTGCTGTAGGCACTCAAAAATACGTCTGCTGCATAGCGGTCACCAGAAATCACATAGCTTTTCTCAGCAGAGATTGCCGGTTGGAACGCGTCGAACTTGATTTCTGTTCCACCAACTTTTTCAGCGCAGTAATTTAAGACTGCGGTTGCTGAGTTTTTGGCATCTGACTGGATCTTACCCAAGATAGGGAATACAGCTGCTACTGGCATTTGTTTGAACTTAAATTCTGCCCAGCTATTCATTTTGGTGTTAGCTGGCAAAGAATCCAGTACCAATGGAAGGGCAGAGGCTACCGCTGCATTATCATCAGCCAAAGCCAACAATTCTGCGCGGGTCTTCTCGATCCGATCTTGGATACGGAATCCCATACCTTCATTGATAAAGATACGAGTAGTAACGTCTTTGTTACGGATATCTTTCGGAATGGTAGGGTCATCTTTAGATGGACCTTTTGCTACTTGAAAGAGAGTATCACGCACCGCATCGATGTAGGCAGAGAAATCAGCAGCGATTTGCATTGCCTTTTTCGCATTCTCGCGGTATTTTTCATTGTTAGGGTTCTTATAGGCATCGGCCTGTTTGTTGATCCCTTGTAACAGTTGCTCATTATTGCGCTCAACGATGCTGCGGCTATTCTTCAAGCCTTTATCTAGGGAGAAGAAGGCATTCATTACCTCGGCCGATACGTTGAGGGCCAGCAGCGCGGTCAGCACCAGATACATCAGGTTGATCATCAGCTGCCGCGGCTCCTTTGGTATTGACATAGTTTTTTACGTTTTAAGTTTGAATGATACTTGTTTTTAAACTTACCGGATAAATGAACCGGATCCGATTAACTATGTCAATTATTGGCGACCAATGTTCGACATTGCAGAAAGCATGTTGCCGTACACGGTGTTCAAAGAGCCCAAGTTTTTATTAAGAGCAGAAAGCTGATCTTTGTATGCCTTTACATCTTCTGCAGACTTGGACATATCAGCCATTGCTTCATTCATTTTTGTGTAGAAGTTGCTCATAGATTTGATTTGCTCCTGTGTGCCAGAGAAATCAACTTCTTGAAGCGCCTTCAAAGAAGCCATGCTTTTAGACATAGAC
>Ga0315900_10004692_pt1 | contig 19141 bp, 38 predicted proteins | sample LakEriMetagenome_FD_203521 | JGI IMG/M metagenome (GOLD analysis project Ga0315900, IMG submission 203521) | Freshwater fungal communities from buoy surface, Lake Erie, Ohio, United States - Buoy 12 MA114 | ecosystem: Environmental > Aquatic > Freshwater > Lake > Lake biofilm | place: USA: Lake...
AGGCGGTCAAAACGACCCTTCATGCCATGCCCCCCGACGACTGAGCCACCGACCGGCTTGTGTGGTGCGGGCAATACCGTCCGCCCTCGGCGTGGGCGCCGCAGAACTTGTGCGGCAGGGCGTCTGTGACAGGCCAGCGGCAGGACGTGCGCGACAGCGCGTCAAACAGGATGCCCTCAACAGGAGGCGGCTTGGGCGGATCAAGGCGCTTGACCGGCGCGGTCGTGCGCTGGCGGGCTTCCTTGCGCTTCAGGACAAGACCAGGAGACACCGCGTTGGCTACGGCCTTTTCCGAGCGGCTGGCGGAATGACGGCGCCCACCAAGGGCGATCGCATTGCGGTGGCAAATGCCGATGATGGTGTTGCGGGTCACGCCAAAGCGCGCCGCGATTTCCCGCCCGCTCTGGCCTGAGTTGGCCAGTGTGCGGATGTAATCGATACTGTCGGCGCTCCAGCGCGCTGTATACTGTCTTGGCATTCCCCAGCCCTCTGCTTCCTACGGTTTCCAGTTTTTGCGTTCGGTCGGACTCGCTAGCCGCATCACGTCCGCGTCCCGGCCGCAGGCCGTTGCCCGCGTGGTTCCGGTCGGAACAATGAACGGCGCGATTTTGTTTCCATCCGCATCCCGAGGGCGCGCTAAGTCGCTCATTCTGGGGCGGACAGTCAGAAGCGTGATGCCGGTGCGCTCTGCGATTTCGTCAGGCGTGGCAGGGCCGTACAGGAGGGCGGTGCGGATCTTGCCGAACGCGCCGTTGGCGTACCGGGCGGCATAGGCAGCGGCTCGCTGGGAGGTGCCTTCGCGCTTGTAGTTGGACGCAACTTTTGCTGTCAGGTCAAAGGCGAGCTGGTCGGTCATGAGAGCCTCCCAAACTCGCCGTGAAGCTCAGCGCTAGCGGCTGCGTAAGCTTCGGCCGCTTCCGCAATGCTTTTAAAACTCCCAAGGGCACGAGACTTGCCGTCGCATTTAATTGAAGCGCGCCATTTGTTTGAACCTTTGTGCCAAGAGACACCTTTGACGCCGGATGTGTTGTGCAAGGGCCGCCGAATGTAGCGGCCGTTTTGCGTCTTTGTTGCATTGCGAAGATTGGCGCGGCGGTTATTTAACCCGTCACCGTCAATATGGTCTGTTTGCAAACCGGCTGGCGTTCCCGCAATCAACCGATGCATCAATGCTCGCCCACGACGGCCGTTTTCGTCGCAAATCTGGCGAAAGGCGTAGACAGTCAGCACAGATCCATCCCCGCGTCTTGAGACGTGGGCGGACCAGTTGCCTACATTAATCAGATCAACATCTGCCGCATCTATGACGCAAACGTAGCCAGCAGACAGGGTAACAAAAGCGCAGTCACCTTCGATGCGAATTGGTCTAATTTTGCACTTCATAGCGCGGCCCACCCCACCGCCAGCAGGAGCGCGCACCAGAACGTCAGGCCAATTGGCAGAGCCCAGAGGATGCCGCGAACGGGGGCGAGTTGATCGTCTTGGGGGATCATGCGGCGCCTGCCTTGCGCCGATCCGGCGTCTTGCGGCGTTCATTCTCTGGCAAGGCCTTCTCCGCCTTGCGTTTGTCTGCCTCAACTTTCAGCGCTGCGGCGAGCTGGCCAACCGTCACCTCGCCGCCGGTCGCATCGCTGACCCGGTTCAAGAAATCCGTGGTAAAATTCCCCTTGCCCTTTATCAGGCGCCAGAGATGCATTCGGGATGCGCCGACGCGCTGGGCAAACGCTTCCAGCGTGACGTTGTTGCGCTCGAGCCAGTCGGGGAGAGGATGTTTCATGCTGAGCACCATAACACTAGGCGTTACGGTGTCAACCTTCACCTTTATCGTGTAGTGTTATGGGCGCGCGTAACACTTGGGGTTACTATGTGGAATGGCTAAAACACCTTCCCTTCCAAGGCATTATCTCAAGGAGTGGCGCGACAAGCTCGGTCTCTCTCTGGCCAAGGTGGCCGCCCGAATGGAAAAAGAGCCCGGCGTTGAGCTGATCAGCGCCATGAGCCTGTCGCGCATCGAGCGCGGGCTTCAGCCATATTCTGAGCCAATCCTTGAAGCCCTGTCTGTGGCATACGATGTTCCGGTGTGGGCGCTGATCAGCGTCAACCCCCTAGTGGACGGCGACGTGGTGGACCTTATGCAAATGATCCGCAGCAAGAACCACAAGCAGCGTGAACAGGCCATTCGCGTATTGAAGGCCGTGAACGAGTGAAACGGGCGCTTCTGGCAGCTTTTCTGACGCTTGCCGCCCTGCCCGCCGCCGCCGATCCCAAGTTCACCATTACCTGGTCAGACGCGGACAGCGGAACGCTGATTGGCGAGAAACAGCGCATTCTGTTCCGCCTGCACGGCGTTGATGCCCCAGAGACATGGAAGCGCCGGGCGAAGTGCGAAAAGGAAATCGAGCGCGGGTTTCTGGCAAAGGCGGCAGCCGTCAAGCTGACTGCCGGCGCTCGCCTGAACATCACCGGGGCCTATGGGTTCGACAGCTTCGACCGGCTCGTGATCGACCTGTCCGCTGACAAAAAAGACGTGGCCCAATCTCTGGTCAGGAGCGGTCATGCGCGGCCATGGGATTACGATGGCGGACAGGCCAAGCCGGACTGGTGCGGAAAATAATAACGCTGGGCGTTACGATTACCGCTTGACGCCATAACACTGCATGTTACAACTGTCTCAACAACGGAGACAGACATGCCCTACACAAAAGCAGAAACAGCCGCCCGCTTTGAGCAAGCGCTGCGCCGCGAACCGCTGACGCTCGCACAAGTCCAGCGCGATCATGCCGAAGGTCGCGGCACCAAAGCGGCCAAGGTCGCCATGCTGCGCCTTGTCGTCAAGCGCGGCAACGTCACGCCGGAGGCCCGTCAATGGTGCGCTGAGCAAGCTGACAAACTTGCGGAGGCCGTGTGATGCTCAACGCCTTCCACGAAACCGACAGCGCCAACTCCTACGCATGGGGCCAGCGCCTCGCCACCGCGATTGAGCTGGCACTGTTCGCCACCGGCCAAATCCGCCAGATCAGCCCGGCAGACGCCTGCGCTATTGCAGAGGCGATCATCGAACACGGCGCGGGGGCGGATGCGTTCGCTGACGGCTTTGCGCTGTACCTCGGAGCGCGGGACGGGTCGCCGCTTTATCGGGCGGCTTGGGGCGAAATGCAGACGCAGCGCGCACGGGTGGCGGCATGAGCATCAAGGAAATTGTTGATCGGCACAACGCTTGGAATCGCGCTTACGAGTGCAACGATGCAACGAAGCAGTGCAACGCAGATCGTGACGCCTTGCTGATCCGCATAAAGAGCATGGAGGCGGCATTCAAAAAGATACAGCGCACAACCTTAAAAAACCAGCGGCCCGGCGTGTTGCTGGACGAAGTTTACTCAATCGCCGCAACGGCGCTGATTAAGCTGAAGGCGGGCGAGCCATGAACCGCCAGATCAACTACCACATCGACCAGATCGAAGCCCGCCTCGCAGCAGCAGAAGCTCCGTACAAGGCAGAGGAACGCGAAATCGAAGCGCAGATTGCCGCCCTGAAAGCACGGCTTCGTGCGGTGTACGAGGCGCGCTGCGAAGTCGCTCGCCCGTTCGAAATCGAGCTTGACGCATTTTACGATCAACAGAACCAAGAGGAGGCCGCGTGATGGCTGAAGGAAATCAACTGATGGTGCCGGAGACCCGCGCGGTCGGGCCGAGCTATGAGCAGGTCAAGGAGATGGCGCACTACTTCGCCCGATCCGGGCTGTTCGGGGTAAGCACTCCGGAGCAGGCGTTCAGCTTGCTGATGATTGCCCAGAGCGAGGGGCTTCACCCGGCCCGCGCGATGCAGGAATACCACGTCATCAAGAACAAGCCCTCCCTGAAAGCCGAAGCCATGCTGGGCCGGTTCCAGCAGTCTGGCGGAAAGGTGCGCTGGGTCAAGCATGAAGATGACGAAGTGATTGCCGAGTTCACCCATGCTGCCAGCGGGACCACGGAAGTTTCGTGGAACATGGCGCGGGCAAAGACGGCTGGCGTCACCGGCAACGATACCTGGAAGAAGTACCCGCGCCAGATGCTCCGCGCACGGGTTATCTCTGAGGGTGTGCGCCTGTCCTATCCGGGCTGCATTGTCGGCTTCTACGCGCCGGAAGAAGTCATGGACTTCACGCCTGCGCCTGAGCCGATCCGGCAGAAGGTGGAGCCTCCGGCAGAAGTCGTGACGACTGACGGCGAAGTGATCGAGGCCGAAACCGTAGAGACTGAAGGCCAGCGGGTGCCGCGCGTGGACGTGTCTCCGCTGGATGCCAATGGCAAAACCAACCGCGAACTGAAGGAGGCACAAGAGCGCCTTGCGCGGATGATCGACAATTGCGGCACCGAAGACGATCTGGACGGCTGGCTTGAAGTCACTGAAAGCGAGCGCGCCGATCTGCCGGAGGATGTCACAGACGATCTGCGCGGACGCTGGAAGCGGCGCCGTGATGCGATCCGGGCAAAGGTTTCTGTGTGATGTCCCGCTACGAGTTCGTCATCCACAAAGGCAACCGGGAGACGCTGGCGCAGAAGCTGCTGGCGCTCCCTACGGGATGGCGGGTGGGGTTTCAGGAGCCGAAGCGGACGGTGGATCAAAACAGCCGCATGTGGGTTTTGCTGACTGCCATCAGCACACAGCTTGTGTGGCACGGGCAGCGGTACAGCCCCGAGGACTGGAAGGATCACTTTTGCCACGTCCTACACGGCGGGCGGTTCATGCCGTCAGAGGACGGAGGGATGATCCCCATCGGGCGCAGCACGTCGAAACTGAGCAAGCAGGAGCATACGCTTTTGCAGGACATAATTGAAGGCTTTGCCGAGCGGCATGGCGTGGATTTGAAACAGGAGGCGGAACATGTGGACTGAAGACGACGCCGGGAAGCACATCGTGTGTCACCAGAAGGTAAACCTTGTGGAGCGCGTGCGGGACACAGACGATTGGGCCATCCCAAACAAAGCGCGGTGCATGGGCTCAATCTGTTCAGCATGGCGCTGGGCTTACTACGTGAACGCCAACAACGAGGAGCATTTTCGCGCCTGCGCGCCACCGGGGTCAACGCTTAGCGAGCCCGCTGGATACTGTGCATTGCTTGGCGTTCCGGATGAAGAAGCTGAAGCGCGCCCATGACCGAGAAACGCCGCCCCCTGACCCGCCGCGAGTTCGGCTTCCTCATCATCCGGCAAGAGGGCTGGTGCGGATGCGGTTGCGGCAGGAAGCTTGATTTCAGCGCACCAAAAATGGTGACGGACGAACACCTTGCGCCGCTCTATAGTCTGGGCACGAACGAACTGGATAACCGCGCCCTTTGGCTGACAGAGTGCAGCGTTGCGAAGACAAGCGCAGAGGCCCCAGGTCGCGCCAAGGTCCGCCGCATTGAAGGCGGGAAGACGCAGGCAGACAAGCGAGCCCAGCGCGGGCCGACGATACGGGGGCGGGGGTTTGACCGCACTTGGAAGAAACGCATGGACGGAACGACAGTCAGGAGAGACGCATGAGCACAGCTTGGAATCGTTTGGGTATAAGCCTTGAAGTCGATGGCTCTTGCCTGTGGCTCCCGATCAACGAAGCTGTTTCGTTTAACGGGTGCGAGTTTTATTTCAACGGCGTAACCGTGAGGGTGACTCGCTGCTATGCACATTGAACACCAACCCCACCGAGCCGCCACCGAGGAAGCCCTAGCGGCTCGGGCCTGGGAGTACGTCGAAGCGCTGGAGGAACTGGTGCGGATGGCTGAAAGGATTGAGGAGGATGAAAACGATGGACGCTGACAAGCTGGACGAGTTGGAGAGGCTGCTGGCGGAGGCAACGCCGGGGCCGTGGTATCTTGCCGACTGGACAAGCGATGACGGTTTGGACCTTACGACAATTGAGGCGCGAAACCCAGAAGTGCTTCGTCCGGGGCAGTCAAGCATTTGGCCTGATGGCATTGAGTGCAGCCGAGTGGCGGAGACAGCGCAAGGCGAACGGCCTCTTGAAGACGCCGCCCTCATCGTCGCCGCGATCAACGCGCTGCCTGAGCTGGTGGCTATGGGGAGGGAAAGGACCGAATTGCAAGCGGTCTTTGAGGCGCAATGGGGAGCTGAAATGCGCGCAAAACAACGCTGGCAGATTGCGACTGGCAAAGAGGGCACGTGGCCAGACCGTGCCAATCTGGTTGTGTGGCTGATGGAACGAGTCGAAAAACTAGAAACTGCGTTGAAGCCCTTTGCTGAATTTGCGCCGCAAGCGGAGCGATTTGTTTCAGATGCCGCAAAAAACGATGGTTCGCCCATGATGCCTACAAAGCATTTCCGGCTAAGCGATTTTGAACGCGCCCGCGCCGCCCTGAAAGGAACCCCAACATGACAGACACGATCAACCAGGTGGAAGAAATAAAGCAGCGCGCAATGGAGCAATGGCGTCCCGACTGCTGGGACATTGATGCGGCTCGTGATGACCTTCTCGGCAGGTTTAAGCCCGGTGATAATACTTGGGAGGTGTTCGAGCATCTTCGCATGGGTATTCAAGACGCACAGGAGGATGTCGGCACGCTTATCGGGGTGATTCAGACTCTCGCCCTCTCCCACCCCGCCCCGGAGGTTCCGTCTGCTGACGAGGTGGAGCAGATCAGGGCGAGGCACGTCAGTGACGAAAGCGCCCCGCCTTGGGAGCGTATAGATGCATCGAAGGCCCACACTGACCGCGCCAGCCTCCTCCGCCTCCTAGACGCCGCCCGTGCGCAGCTGGCTGGGGTGAGGGAGGCGGCGGGGCCTGTGATTTTGGAAGCCCGCCTGATGGCCTCGCAAGCAGCTCAGCGCGAAGTCTGGAAGGACGCCGAATGGGTTGCCAATTCATCCGTTGGCCGAGCCGTTACCCGCCTCGCCGCAGCCCTGAAGGACCCCCAGCAATGAGCCCGGAAACGAGACAGAAGGTGGAGGCGGCGTTTGAATGGGCGCTTCATAAAGCTCGGATGAACGCTTCGGGTGAGCCGTATACAGAGTATCACGAAAATCTGCGAAAGGCGACCGCCGCCCTCGCGCTCCTGCGTGAAGACGATGGGTGGAGGGAGATCAGCACGGCGCCGAAGGGTGAAGATGTGTTTGTCTGGCGGGAGGGTTGGGACAGCGCGCATCTAGCAAAGCAAATCCAGCGTGACAGTGAAAAAGAAGACGGCTCTGAGTGCTGGTTCTGGGGCTGGTCATTCAAGGACGAGAGCGTCTGCTATGGTGTAGAGGACGGCTTTCTGGGATGGATCGAAGACGAGTCTGACAAGTGTATGCCGACGCACTGGATGCACAAGCCGACAGCCTGGCGCCGCATCGACCTCCCCACCCCTCCGAAAGGATCTGAAGGATGAGCCCGGAGATTTTTCTGCTGCTGATCGCCGGTGCCTTTTGCGCGGGCGTCTTTTTCGAGCGGCACAATGCCAACGAGGAGAACGAACGTGACTGAAACGAAGCAGAGCGCGATTGAGGCGGCGGCAAATGCAATGGACCGCGCGCAAGACAGCTTTTTTGAAACGATCGGCTTTGAGACAACGCCGCCATCGGAGTTCAAGAAGCGCCTCGCTCAAGCCAGCATCCTCGCCTACCTTTCCGCCATCGCGGAGGATGACGCGAGCGTGGAGGCTTGCAAGGAAGCCATCGTCAAGGAGATGGACAACATGGCTGCCGTGTACGGAGCAGATGCACGCATGTTCGATCTGAACGCCTTGCGGGTCAAGGCGGTGGTCAGCACCCTCCTCGAACGCGCGAAGGAGGGGCAGGGATGAGCGGGTTGAGGGATGCACTGAAAGCAACAGTATCCCGCATTGGCCGGGACGATGTTCCGGTCGATGTTCAGGCGGCTGAGTATATCGCCACCTTCCGGCAGTGGCTGGAAGACGAGGGGCTGGTGGTGGTGCCGAGGGAGGCGACGCAAGAGATGACCGGAGCCGTTCTTGAGCCCGGCGAACTTCGCTGGAAGGTCATGAAAATGTACGCCGCCATGATCGCCGCCGCGCCCACCCAACCAGGAGAGAAGTGATGACCCGCAAGGAACTGCATTTCGATTCCGCAGAAGATGCCGCGACTTGGCTGCACGGCAGGCTCCGCGTGGCAGAAATCCGCATTTGGATTTTGGCCTGCATGTGTGTCTTGAACTTTGCGGGTGTCGCCCTCCTTGCCGCGCTGCTGAAGGCGGAGGGGTGAGATGCACATCCCGGCTTTCGGAACGCAAACATCCATCACCAGGCACGGCCTGTACGTCTACTGGCGCCTGCGCGGCAACACATTCACGCGCGGGTTCATCATCAAGCTCAAAAGCGCCAAGCTGTTCAGCGAACGCTACGGCTACACCAAAGGCCGGGACATTGGCCCGCTGTATTTTCGCTGCGTAGAGCGCCCCTCCCCGGACCCCGAGCCATGACCCAGCTTCTGACGATTTCCCAAGCCGCCCAGCGCCTCGGGGTCCATGAGGACACCCTGCGTGGTATCGTGCGGCAGGGCCTGCTGCCCTGCGTTCACGTTTCCGCAAGACGAAGGGCGTTTGATCCAGCAGACATAGCCGCATACATCGAGAGAGCTAAATGTCAGTCTACAGAAAAGGCCGCATCTGGCACTATGATTTCGTCTACCAGGGGCGCAGGTTCTACGGTTCGACGGGGCAGGAAACAAAGCGCGCCGCTGACGCCGTGGAGCGAAAGAAGCGACTTGACGCCGCGACCGGCACCGGTTCGGACGCGGGAGACCTGACCATCGACATGGCCGCGTCCCGGTACTGGAACGAAGTCTCGCCCCAGATCAAGGACACGGCCCACCTGCATCGCCGCCTGACCGTCATGGTCAAATGCGTAGGCAAGGCCAAGCTGCTCAAGGAAATCGACGCCCCGGACGTTCTGGAAGCCATAGCGCGGCGCAAGGTCATGGGCTGCAAGACGCCATCTGCCGGCACGATCAACAGGGATCTGATAGACACCACACTTCGCCCGCTTCTGAACCGTGCCCGGAAGGTCTGGAAAGCACGCGGGATGCCAGAGATAGACTGGGCCAGCCTTCGCCAGCGTGAGCCCGAGGCCGAGGCCCGAGAATACTCCCCTGCCCAGATCGACGCATGGAAGGCCGAGCTTGACCCTGTACTGCGGTTCTACGTCCACCTGCTGCTGCGGTACGGCTTCCGGTTTGGTGAGCTGCTGTTCGCGCCTGAGTGCTTCGACGGCGCCCGCCTGACGCTGCCAGGATCAAGCCGGAAGAACGCCCGGCCGCATATCGTGCCCCTGCTGGAAGCCGACGCCCGCACGATTGCCGCGATGGTCAGCATAGCGCAGGCCGCGAAGCAGCCACATATCTGGCTGAGAGACGGCGAAGCAATGACCTATACCGTGATCCACGGCGCGCTGACACGGGCAGCAAAGCGTGCCGGGCTGAAGATGGGCCGCGTGATCCACGGCGCGCGTCACCATGCCGGAACACGCATCCTGAGAGAGACCGGCAACCTTCGCATTGCCCAGCGGCTTTTGGGGCACGCAACTATTCAGTCCACGGTACGATATGCCAACGCAACCGAGGGCGATCTGCGTGCCGCTCTGGACGCCATGTCCCGACATGCTCCCGAAGCTGGCGAGGAAGTAGCTGACAAGGCGTTGAAAGAATGATAGATTTCAGGCTCACCGGAGGGATTTTAAGTCCCTTGCGTCTACCAATTTCGCCACGCCCGCTACGCCGTGATTTCTAGCATCTACGGGCGTTTCGGGGTAAAGTCACGAGGCGGAAAGAAGCCGAACGGGGCGGGAACAGACTGAAAAGCCCCGGAGTAGAGTCCCGACATATCCCCGAAGGGTGTTCAGGGTTTGGCCTCTATAGCCGCTCGCACCAGCTCAGCAGCAAACCCGCCGCGCGAAAGCTCACCCCTCACCTTGTCCAGACGCTCGATCTCTTTCGGGGTCAGGCGGAACGTAATCGCCACATCGGTGCGCTTCTCGGTGTCATACTTGCGGATCGCGCGAAGTTGGGAATCAGGTGTCTTGGCCATAAGGTTTTCTTAACCTTGGCAATCCTATATGGCAATGCTCTAGGAAATCCTAGATCGACCATAGGAGCCCACCATGTTCAACCTGACTTCCCACCTCGCCCACCAGCAAATCCTGACCGGCACGCAGGCCGTTCGGATCGCTGCTCGCATGATCCTTGATTGCCCCTGCGAGCAGACCCGTTGGCGCTGTATGCCGCTGCTCCGCCAGCTTCAGAAAATGGCGCGGGGTGCAGCATGAAAAAGCCCAAGGCACCCGCCAAGGTGCATCACTTTCAAGAGGGCCATATCGTCACGTTTGCTGCGACGGTTGTATCTGGCCTGATCTCTACAGTTGCGCTATCGTATCACGTCTGGACTGATCTCAAGACCGACCTTGAGGCAATCCGCTGGGCGTTCACGATCCTGGCAGGGGCGTTTGCGTTCCTGATGGCCATGACACCGATTAGCCTTGCACGGGCGCACGGAGAGGCTATCGAGGGCGGTCCGGCTCAGTCAGTCATCATGTTCATCGTGCTGATGACGATGATTATTGACGGCGCGTTGCAGGTCCATGCGGCACACTACATCATCAAGATGATGGGTCAGGAACCGCCTGCTATCTGGATGCTGGCGATCGGGGCGGGACTGTTCCAGCTTTCAATGTTCATGGTCCGGGGCGGCTTGTACGCTGCCAGCCGGGAAATCCGCGAGGTTATCGAAGCCCGGCAGGAACGGCTTGACCAAGCTGCCGCTTATGCCCGTGAGCAGCTTAATGCAAAGCGCCGCGAACAGTATGCCGAGCGCAATGTCGTGAACATGCGCTGAAACGCAAAAAGCCCCGCCCACGCGACCAGAAGGTCAATGCGGGCGGGGCTCTGCTTTCCACCCCGCTTTGGGCTGGGGGGCTGATGGGTGGGGTGGTCAGCGTTCGGATTGTGCGGGGGGAATGTGGCGAAGTTCAGAACAGCTCGTAAGCTTTGGCGCACTTGAGCAGCACCGTGTCGTTTAGCCTTGGCACGTCGCTTCCGGGGTCTTGCTCCAGCATCAGGGAGCTGTCAGCAGAACAGGTCGTGCGGCCAATGTCTGCCAGGATCGTTTGCCGACGCTCCCCGACATAGATCAGGAACGCAACCACAGTAACAGCCAGAACGGACAGGTAAGGCCCAGCCCGGACAAGCCATGCCACGGGGGTTGGCACTTCTATGCCTTCGGGGGGCTTAGGGGCTGTTCGGGCGAGGAACTTGGATCGGATCGGGAACTCGACCACCTCCCCGTGCCGGGCGCTGTGTTCGGCTCCGGCAGAGGCTAGGATTTCGTCGGCTAGGTCGCGGCCTGTTGGCATGGGGGCGCCTTTCTGGTAAGTATTGAATGTGCGGCGGCGTGGATAGACACGCGGGTGTAAGAGCATTTCCCTGGGGCATTGGAGCCTTCATCTTTATCGGCCGAGCTGCAACGAGGCCGACGTTGTTTGCAGACAGCGGGTGTTAGGCGTACGATTAGCTATCCCCGAGCCAGCAACCAATCTGGCCCGCACGTTACTCCTTGCATAGGGCACCGAAATACAGGTTCACCCGCTCGATCTGCCGAACGGTTTCCTCTGTGTCGTAAAGGTTCAGCGGGTCTTCAATCGTGCAGCTATCGGCCACGCAATAGGAATACGTGATCGGCTTCCAGTCACGGCAGGCGGCTTCGGTTGTTTGGATCTTTGGCTCGTAACCTACGCAGCTCGGCAGCATTGAGATCATCAGTAGACTTAGCAGCCTCGCGGGCTTCTTCCACACGTTCATTGGTCTGTTCCTCGATTTGCTGGACAACATCTTCAACGGCTTCCTCGGCAGCATCTTCCCGCTCGCGGCGTATCTTGCGGGCGAGCCAGAGCCGAAACGCGATGTAGACCGCAACGACAAACGCCACGGCCTGTGCGGCGGGGTTGGACTTGAACCAGACCCACAGCCCGTATCCGAATGGCGCGCCCATCAGTATTTCGGATCCTGTGTTTCAAGGCGGCGGTGATACGCCTCGTTGCGCCCGCTCCACCACCAGTAAGCGCCCATGCCGGCAAGGCAGATGAACCCGAACAGCGCGACACGGATCATGGTATCGGTGCCGATGTTCTCAAGGCTGCGGCCGATGATTTCGATCTGCGTTGCAAGGCCCGCAAGCACCGTGCCGATGGTGCTTATAGCGACGGTTTCGCGGCCACGGGATGCACGGTTGACGGCTTTGCCGGTGCGGCTTTCCTCGATCTTCTTAGGGGGAAGCGACGGGTCAACAGCGGGCTTCAGTTCCGGCAGCGGCTCGGCTTTCACCTCGATGACCGGCGCGGGGGCTTTTGGCGGGTCAGGCTCTTGCGCGATGCTTGGCATGGGCGGCAGCAGGGGATATTTGCGGGCGACCGACAGCGTAGACGTGAACGGCGTCTGCTCAATGATCACGTCCTGCCAGCGGTTCTTTGCGGCGTTCCATTCCAGCCGTGTGCGGATCGACAGCGCGCCGGGCTTGGTGGCTTCGGTGTGGTCATAGCCTAGCAGGAGGCAGCCCTGTGCGTGGCCACGGCGCAGCAATCCTGTCAGCCTGCGGAAGTATTCGCAGGGCTGGCCGTCCGGGCCAATCCAGCGGTTCTTGCCGTTGATGGGCGCATAAGGCGCTTCGATCCGGTAGCCGTTCGCAATCTCGCGCGGCGAAGGCCCGGAACTTGTCGCGCCGGTCCACATGGCGAACGCAGCGGCGGCGTTCTCAAACCGCCCCGCGTTCAGTTCCCTGACGACACTGGACCCTGACGCAGCCGAGCCCCCGGCATTGTAGGCAAACGAGGCGAGGGCATCAACTTCATGCTGGCGCAGCGGAACCTTGACCGCATCCAGTACGGGCTTCAGCTCCTTTTGCAAAGCGTGCGCCCGGAGCTGCTTCGCGTACTCCAGCGTACACGTCTCGCCCGCCTCTACGGGCCGCCCGTCGAGATGGTAGGTCGAGCCCCAGCCTAGCTCATACTTGCCGCCCTCGCACAGCTCTGCAACGAGGCGCGGCTTTGAGCCTTCGAACTCCGTGACAAGGTCAACGGCCCTAGTGCTTACGGTATAGGTCATGCTGCTTTGTCCTTCAGCCCGAGAATGATTTCATCGCCCGCCGTGACGGACAGTTGCCCGCCTGCGTCTACGTCGAGGGTCACAGTGACGGTCAGTTCACCCGCTGGCAGGGCTTCCGCGCCGATCTGGTAGAACACCAGCCGCTCGTTATCCTCTGCCGCCACAGCCTCGCCCTGCGTGATTTCAAGGCCAAGGAGGGCCTGCCCGTCCTTCACGGTGCAAAGCTCAGCGGTCTTGCGGACCGGGTACTTCTCGCCCCGCTTGATGACCGGCACGAACTCGCCGCCATAACGGGTGATGCCGATTGATGCGGGCGCGATGCGCTCCAGCACGGACTTCGCCTTGCGGCCTTCGATCTCTGCCGCCTGGATCGCTGCGCCAAGGGCCACGGCATGTTCGGGCCTCGGCCCCGTCACCAGCTTGTCCGGCCCGAAGAACCGCGACAGCACGGAATGGATCAGCGGCATCCTTGACTGGCCGCCGACGAGAAGAACGTGTTCGATTTCCTTCTTGGAAAGGTCAGCCTGCTTCAGCGCTTCGGTGAGGCACGTCACGGTGCTGGCCACGAGGTCTTTCGTCATGCCTTCCAGTTCGGAGCGCTTCAGCTTTTGCTTCAGCGTGAGCAGGCCCTTGTCATCGGTCAGCACGAGTTGCGGGAGGTGGATCGTCGTCTCGGTCACGTCCGATAGGCGCCGCTTGGCTTCCTCGGCTTCCTTGACGAGGCGCACCATGCAATGCGGCTTGCCGCGAAGGTCAATGCCATGCTCCGCGAAGAACTTGTCTGCGCAGTCCTCCACGATCCGCGCATCGAAGTCCGCGCCGCCGAGGAACCCGATTCCGTTCATTCCAGCGGGGGACGTGACGCCATTCTTCATGTGCAACACGGTTACGTCAAACGTGCCGCCACCAAGGTCGTAAATCACTACGCGGGTGAACTTGTCATCCAGCGCCGTCACGCCATAGGCCACAGCCGCCGCGTAGGGCTCCTCGAACAGCTCGACACGCTCAAGGCCCACGAGGCGCGCAGCTTCCCGCACAGCGTCTTTCTGGGCCTGTGTGCAGTCCACCGGCACCGCAATCACCGCGCCGCTGGGCCTCACCTTCAGATGGCTTTCAGCGGCGATAAGCAGCGATTTCAGGATTTCCGCCACCAGCGTCGGGCCGGAGATCAGCCCGTCACGTCCGCGCCACCAGACCTTTCCGTCAGGGCCTTCCGCAAGCTGGAAGTGCGAGTGCTCCTGTTCGTCAAACTCGCGGCCAAGGTAGCGCTTGATATTGCGGAACGTGAAGTCAGGGTTCTCGTCGGTTTGTGTCAAGGCATAGCGGCCCGTGACGAACCCTTTATCCGTCTGCGCGACGACTGAAGGCAGCGTGTCTTGCTGGCCTGCGATTTCGATCATGGTTGTCCCGCGCGGGGTCCAGACCGCCACGCCGCTGTTTGTCGTGCCGAAGTCGATACCGATCATCATGCGGCAGCTCCCTCGCCCACAGCGATGCGGTTATCCATGCCGCGCATCTTGCGGTTCATGTTTGCCGCCTGCGCGCCCTTGCGGCCGATTTCGGAGCGGGTCAGCTTCGTGTCTTCGGTTTCGTCGTTGACGGGCTCCGGCACATCATCCGGCACAGCGTTCGCCTGCGCTTCGTTGATCAGCCGAACGAATACGCGGTGCATGTCGTAATATGCGCCCAGCCCGAACGCTGCGATGGCTTCAATCAGAAGGGCGAACAGCAGCAGCACGATCTTGCTGGACAGGTCCGAGGACGGCCCGCCCATTTCATCGATCACCACGAAGATGGCCATGAACGGAGAAACCTTGGTTTCGGTCTCGGCCGCCTTGGTTTTGACCGTTTCGGACTCACCTTCAATCTTGCGGATTTCCTCACGCTTCTTGTCGATGTCGGCCTGCGCCGTGTCCCGGTAGCCCTTGATCTCTGCACGGAGCGTCATCAAGGACGCATTGTCAGAAGCCGAAATGCCCGGCACACCATCGCTCATAATGGCGTCGATGGATTTGTTCACCTCTGCCACGTCTTTCTCAACGCGGTTTTCGATGTCGGTGATTTGGCTTTCCAGCGTGTCGATCCGCGCATCCTTGCTTGCCGTGCTGACCGTCTCGGTCGCCGCCGCCACGTCAGCCGCCTGCGTGTTGACCTTGTGGCCACCGGCAAAGAACGACATGGCGGGCACAAGGCAGAGCACCACGGCAAAGAGCCAGAGCGCCCGGAGCGTGGTGCGCGCCGTGCGGATTTCCTTCATGCCGCGAACGAACTGCAACACGACGCTGGCAGACACGGCAATGGTGCGGATCACGAACGCGATCAGGATGAACACCGGCACAAGCCAAGGCTCGCCCGCCCATGCCGCAAAGAAGATCATGTCCAGGATGTAGACCGCGACAATCGCCCCGATACAGGCGCCCAGAACGGCCTTGTCCGCCAGTCGGATCAGCCAAGTCGCAGACACCGGCTTTGCATCGATGGCATGGACTTGCTTCGGCTGGCCCATTTCAGGCAGCCGCAGATTGAGTTTTGGAAATTGCATTGTCAGCCCCTAGCTGCCCACCCAGCCTACGGCGCGTAGGACTGTGTAACCGATGGTCAAAAGCGCCGCTGTGCCCGCACCGATGAAGGTGATCCGCACACGGTTCTCGATTTCAGTGTCTCGCCGTTCGCGTTCGGCGTGTTTCTTGTCGATCTCGGCGGTGATGCGCTTTTCCATCTCCGCAATTTCAGCGCGGCGTTCCGTGCGCTGGTTCTCGACAAGATCGCTCATTGCGGACTTGATGTCGTTGCGCCATTCTTGCCGGCTCACGTTGACCACCTCATTCATCCGCTCGTGACTGACGAGGCCGTCCACCTTGGCTTCGATCCGCGATTGTCCCGCGATCAGCTCCATCAGGACGCCTGACAAGTCCTTGCCCAGCCCGTCCATGCTTAACCACCGAGGCGCAGGTTGGTTGTCAGCTCACTAAGCCGCGTCTGCTCTGCGTCTTCCAGAATCCGGACGTAAGAATAGTTTGTCAGCTTCTCGAACTGGAGTTGCAGGCGGGCAACGGTGTCAGCGCGCTCCTCGCCTTCTAGCGCCTCGCGGGCAATGAAGTCATCGTGAAAGTTCATTTCAGCCTCGGGCGCTTTCAAGAAATCCGGCATGACCACCGCAGCAGGCTCCGCGTGCGGATCAAACAGGCGCTTCGTGCGGGGCGGCTCAGGGGGAACATCTTCGCCCCCATTGCGCGCAATTTCCCGAACACGTTCACGCCATGCACACCATTCTGCGCCCATAACTTCCGTTTCCAGAGCGCGAACGATGGCTTGGTCCGACGCTTTCAGGACAGAGCGCGCCTTCTCGATACGAATGGTTTTATCGTCACTCATGACCGCGTTCCTTCCAAAGCCGAATGATGTGATGCACATCCAAGCAAGTGCTGTCTGCCGCTTCCGCAAAGCTGCACCCACAGCGCAGCATGGCGAGGGCTGTTTTTTCGGGTCCGGTCATCTCACATCTCCTGCACGGTCAGATACACGCTAAGTTCCTGCGTTGTCGGGCTCCAGCTTCCGTCTGTTGTGTAAAGCACCCTGAGCCAGCCATTCGAGGCAATAGCCGCTGTGCCCGCGAGATGATTGTCCCGCTTTTTGGGGTTCAATCCATCCGCAGACGTAAACGACACACTGACGTTCGCATCCGCGCCAGCCGCATTTGGGTTGGCGCTCACAGTAAGCGTTCCTGCCGATGGTGTCCCTATCAGCGTGGCCGCAATGCCAATGATCCGGCAGCGGTCAAACGCCGGAACACCAAGCGATGAAAGGCCCACGTCATTGCGAATGCCCGCATCTGCATTCGTTAGACCAGCCGCAAGATTGTTGGCGCTGAACGGCCCTACCATCTGCGGGCCACCGCGCGGCGAACCATCCGGGCGAAGCGCACAGAACCGGCCAATGCTCAGATCCCCGATGTTCGGGTCATAGACCACAGCCGTATTGACAGAATCCCAAACGAGGTTTGCACCAATCTTGACCCGCCTCGTGCTGGCCGTGTCGTTATAGATCAGGTATTGTGCCGTGTTGCTTGCGCCGGTCCTGCCGCGCAAGGTGATGTTGTCCACACTGGCAAGGGTAATATCGCCCGAAAGCTCGATGACCCGCTTCGTGGCAGAAGACGGATCAAAGTCTGAGGCGCTAACGCCGTTTATCAGGACGTTCCGAACTGCCCCGGAGCCAGACGTGGTGATCTGGACAACCGCATCTTTCTGGTTTGACGTGTCCACATCCGTGACGCTGATGTCATCGAACCCAACCGTGCCTTTCTCGTCGCGCACGTAGACCGCGCCAGAGCCATTCGTTCCGCCAAAGTGGCCGTGAATGTTAAGCTGTTCTACGCCGCCCTTGGTCGCTGCCGCCTGCGTGAGAATGTAAACCGCCCAGCTTTCCATGTCATCAAACCGGCTCGACGGGTCAATGTCCACGTTCACAATGCGGGCATCGACGCAGTAAATGCCGTTGTCAAAGAACTTCCAGTTCCCTCCGGAGCGTGTGAACCCGTCAAACCGGGCCGGGCCTTGCGCGCTCGTCAGGCGGAAGAAGCTGACAGACCCCGCAACGTTCGCCGCGTCACCCTCGAAGAAGCAATCTGTCTCATAGTACCCGCCGTCAGAGCCATCCGCCAGGATTGCATGGCTGTGCCCGCCGTTGGCGTTTGTGCGAAGGTTGAGCGAGCAGCTTGTGTTCCACCATTCGTAACATTGCACCGCGTCTGCCGGGTCGCCCCATTTTGCAAGTTGCCAGAGGCCATCACCGCGCAGCCCTTGCGCCGTAAACCGGCGAACCCCGCGCAGCTCAAACAGCGGATGCTGGGTAGTCGTGCCGCCGTCAATATAGCACGCGCCATCACCCACAAAGGCAATGTTGAAAACTCCAACTGCGCCCGTTCCGAACTTGAACGCCGCGCCTGACGCAAAACGAGGCCGGATCGTGCATCCGCTGATGTCAATCTTGAAGAAGCTCTTTGTCCCGCTGCTGACCTGCGTGTTGAGCGTATAGTCACCACCCGGACGAAACCGGACCACGCCGCGCGATGGTACTGCTGCAATGGCAGCCGTAGCAGCAGCGCCCCAGTCCGCAGACGCGCCAAACCAGTTGACGAAATAGTCACCCTCAACAAGCCGTTGCCAAGCCCCGCTTGCGCCCGTGGAGGCAGACGTAGGGGCTACCCAGATGCCCTGCGCCGTGTCCGCCGTCACGTTGGCGGACTGGTCGCCCGTCACCCACCCGAACGTGCCCCCGCCGCCATCCCCGGCAGCGGCGCGGCCAAGCATGACAACCGTGTCCTCGCTGTCATCGCCAACGAGTGCGGCAAGCTCTGCCAGCGTGTCCGCGACGGTGTAAACGTTCGTGATGCCGCCCCCGGACGTGTCAGCGGCGTAGAAGTCTTTCGTGGAGTAGGTGATCGCGTCGTCTGCGGACCTGATTACAATGGTATAGTCTACCGAAGGAAGCCGGTAGGCATTGAACCATCCCGCAGCGTCGGCAATGACGGGATTGGACGCCGGAACTGTGCAAGCGCTGTCCGTGTAGAGACTAAGCGGCGAAGTCGTGCCGCGCCGGTAAGAATAGATTTTAGCGCCTGAAACAGGCACGCCGGATGAGTTCTCTACCTGCCAGCCGAAATCAATGCCAAAAGCCATAGGCAGCCTCCTTGCGTTTCAATTTTTGGGGAAAGTGGGGCGCGCTATTGCGCGAGTGTTACGAGAAGATGAAATCCGGCAGGACGTATTCATCCCGCGTCATGGTCACTGAAAAGCTCTTGTTGCCGGTCAGGGGTGTTCCGGTAGAATCCTCAACCGTCCAGCGATACTGAGCCATCAGCGTCTGGCCAACGGTCATCGTCTGCGAAAACTGAACGATATTGTTGTTGGCGCCGCTGATCACATTGTCGATTGTGTCGCCAGAAACTTTTGTCAGCGTGTAGGTGTATGGCGCAACGCCTCCCGTTACCGAGGCGGTCACAGTATTGCTGGTCACAACGCTTGTATCGCTGCGGCCTGACGCCAGAGACGGGGAAATCGACACCACAAGGCCGC
>Ga0315900_10004693_pt1 | contig 19140 bp, 21 predicted proteins | sample LakEriMetagenome_FD_203521 | JGI IMG/M metagenome (GOLD analysis project Ga0315900, IMG submission 203521) | Freshwater fungal communities from buoy surface, Lake Erie, Ohio, United States - Buoy 12 MA114 | ecosystem: Environmental > Aquatic > Freshwater > Lake > Lake biofilm | place: USA: Lake...
TCGCCGGTTTTCTCTCCGCCGATCCTCATATCCTCGCCGGCCACGCCTGCCCGCTGCCCGTCATCGGCGATCCGGCCACCTTCGAGCCGCAGGCGGGAGACGGCTTCCTCTTGGCGATCGGCATTCCTGGCGTCCGCCGCCGCGTAGCCGAGCTGCTGCTGGGCCGAGGCGCCGAGTTTCTCACGCTGATTCATCCCACCGCGGTCGTCGTGCCCACGGCGCGGATCAACGCTGGAGCGATCGTCTGCCCGCAGGCGATCGTGAGCGACTCCGCCTCCCTCGGCCGGTTCTCGCTCGTCAATTACCACGCCTCCGTGGCCCACGATGCATCCGTGGGCGACTTCGCCGTGCTGTCGCCGTATGCCACGCTCGCGGGCGGGGCCCGCGTGGGTGACGATGCCTTCCTCGGACTCCACGCGTCAGTCGGCCCGGGCGTGAGCGTCGGCCAGCGGAGCAAGGTGGCCGCGAACTCGTGCGCCCTGGCCGATGCCCCAGCCGACTCGCTCGTGCACGGCGTGCCGGGCCGGATCACTCCGCTGCTCAGCTGACCGCCGCCACCGCTTGCCGCTCGGCGCATGCCGTCAGGCTGCGTCGGCCGTCTCCCTGAACTCCAGATCGGTCACGAGCAAGAGGTCGATGATCGTGAGCGTGTCGTCAGGCTGCACGACCACGGTCGTGCGTCCAGTCGACGTCGAGACCGCGAGTTCCGGATGCCTCACGGGCACTTCTCTCCCATCGGCGAGATGCATCACGAATGGCCGGAAGGGGAGCGCCCGGAGCGCCGCGCGGAAATGCTCGATGGCCATGGGACATCTCCTGTAAATACACCCGGCACGAACAGTCGTGAGAATATACGCCCGTTCACTTCCTTGTCAAGTAGCCGGCGGCCAGGGGGTGGTTGTGCTGTGCGCACACGCACATGCCCCGTAGTCCATATGCTCCGCATGTGGCCCACGGTCGAAACACCGCAGGCCTGAGCTACCTGCGTGCAGGTCCGCCCACCTCCGACCGAATAGCCCGGCGGCTCGGCTTTCGCACCTCCAACCGCACACGGAGTGTGCGGACTACGGGCGCCGAGTGTGCGGACTACGGTTGGGCGTGTGCGGACTACGGGCGTGACGGGCAGCCCGCCCCGTGGCCTTGTCACGCCGTGACAAGCTGCCTGCCGGCCACGGCGTGACCGGGCTACTTCCGCCGGATGGTCGCCCGCCAGTGCCTGCGCCTCGGACGTGCCGTCCGCGAACTCGCGCACGCCCAACAGGCAGGCTATTGTGACTCCAGCAGCGTCATCGCTTCGCGTGGGGTAACGATTGCGATGCCTTCATCACGCCCGATGGGGAGCAAATGGGCACGGTCACCCGAAATGATGAGCGACGCCCTAGCGGCAACGGCCAAAGCAACTATATGGTCATCGTCTGAATCACCAGCTACGACGGTGGGCACAGATCGAGGCGTAACTATCGAGACGAGCCGCTTGTAATTGGCGACCAATTGATCGGTGGTCGCTCCCGAGAGCAGAACCCGATCCCGCAATTGCTGTTTTGCCAGCACCCGAGTCAATTCGGCCATCAACGCCGGGCTCGACGCGAGCGTGAGGCGAGAATCGCCAGCAATACGCTCGAGAAGATTCCGCGGAATCCCCTCCCACAGCAAGGCGGCCACGACGACGATGGTATCGAGTACCACGGTCGTGGCGTGGAACAGGCTTGTCCGCATCAGGCGTTTTGCTCAGCACGCATCTCCGCGCGGCACTGGCGCACTGCAGCGACAATCTCATGCTCAACTTCGGCGGTCAGTTCGGCGGGAGGCATCGTGCTCCAGGCTCGCCGCAGGTCGTTGATCGCCTGGCTCCGCAAATGCTGCCGCAACATATCTTGAATCACCTCGGAGGCGAGCAGGCCTGCGTCCCCAGCTGTCTGCGCTAAATCATCGGGCAACGTGATCTGAATCGTCGTCATGGCGACCTCGCGTAACCAAATTTTTTGTCTCACTCCGCCCAAATAGTGTACGTATACACAGCATCCGCGTCAAGCGAGCCGTTGCCTCTCTGCGTCTGGCAGCTCGCCTTGGCGTCTCCGCCGGCTAGCCAGGACCGCCCGCGCCCCGTGGCCTTGTCACGCCGTGACAAGCTTCTTACCGGTCACGGCGTGACCGGGCTACTTCCGCCGAATCGTCGCCCACGCCGCGCCTGCGGCCAGCGCCATGCCCACGAGCATCGCTGCACCAGGCTCAGGCACCACCGCCACGATCTGGCTGCGGTAGTACGACAGATCCGCCATGTAGGTGTTATTGCCACACACGGCCGTCCACGTCGTCAGCACGTCCTGGCTGCCGGTCGAAATCCACTGCTCGGTGCCAGCCACCGCGTTGGTGCCCCACCGCAGCTCCCGCGCGTCCCGAGCGTCTTGAATCCAGCCGCGTCGCACGCTGTGGAACGTATTCCGCCTGCCAGCCGAAGGCGGTGCCCTGCCATGGCGCCGCAGCAGCATGAAGCCGCTCCGCAAACTCGCGAACGGCCGCCAGGTCGGGCACCTCCACGGGCAGCACCGATTCATGGCCGTCCACGGCTTTAATCCTCGCCCGCACGGTTGCCACGCTTCGCCTCCTCAGCGGCCCACACCGCCATGACGTCATCTGTGAAATCCTCAAAAATCCTAGCTCTATCGGCAAGTTTGTGCGGCCGAAATCCCTGGTTCGCGGCGAGCCGAACGGGCAGAAGCCAAAACTTAGCCTCCCCGGATTGTCGCCTCACATGAACGTGAGGCGGCTCATCCAGATCGGCTTGGTAAAAGCCGATTCGATACCCGCGAATACGCAAAATGGTCGGCATACAATCCCCCACATGCTCCAGCGCGTGAAAGACTCCCTGCGGTCGCTCGCCTTGGCCGTCCCGGGTGGCACGGCCGCCTATCGCTGGTGTGCCGCTGCCCTGGGCCGCTGGCGGTTCCGCCGCATGTTCCCGGGCCTCGCGTCTGCAACCGACGCCACCACCATCTTCGACCACTTCTACCGCACGAACCCGTAGCCTCGTCACGCCGTGACGGGCTGCCCGTTGCGGAGCAACGGGCCTACTTCCCACCTCTACACCGCACTGCCGCGACTCGTCCACGACCTCGGCGTCCGCACGCTCCTCGATGCCCCGTGTGGCGACGTCCGCTCGCATCCGGCGCGACCCGGTGTAGGTGCAGACTGGCAGTCTGCACAAACGGCTCATGCAGCGGTGATATCGACATGGGCTTTGAAACCGAGCCGCTGCAACAGCGTCTCGCAATCAACCCACGTCAGCCCAAACGCCCGAACGTCCGCCAGCCCCAACCGGCCCACGACTTCGGCAAGCTCACTACCGGCTGCTGGATCGAACTCCGCCTCCTGCAGCGCATTTTCCGCCCAGTCAACGAGTTGCTCGAGCGTCATGTCGTGCCGCAGCCAGGCGACTATTTTTTCTGCTACGGCCTGTCGCGTGACGATCATGACGGTTCCTTTCGATGCCCCTGGTCAATCGGGATTTTCTCGTGCACTTCGACGAGCACGCCCTGCTCATCGTAAATCTCCTGTCAGAATCGCACAGTCCGCTCAGCCGAATCGACCTCTTTCAAATACCGGGCTCGCCAACTCATTCTCCCCTCAACGTCGACCCAGTAAAGCCGCCCGCCGTTTGCCAGTGGCTGCCAGACACGAAACTTTCGCTCGTTTTGGTTTCGAGTGGACATTTACAAGGGGCATCCCTGGACTTACGGGGCCATATGATGAACATGCGTACATTCTTTGTCAAGACCCGAAAGCCTGGCGACACCCATTAGCCGCGTGCCGTCGAGCGACTTGAGCCGGATTTCGCGCACTGAAGAAACTGCACGCGCCCCGTGGCCTGGTCACGCCGTGACAAGCTGCCTGCCCCCGTAGGCCCATCACCCCGTGACGGGCTGCCCGTTGCGGAGCAACAGGCCTACGGCCTGATGCGGCGCCGGATCGTCGCCCACGCCGCGCCTCCAGCCAGCGCCATGCCCGCGAGCATCGCCGCGCTGGGCTCAGGCACCACCGCCACGATCTGGCTGCGGTAGTACGACAGATCCGCCATATAGGTGTTATTGCCAAACACGGCCGTCAGCCCGGGGCTCGGCTGCCCGGAATACGCGTCCACCGTCACCATGATCCCCGCCAGCTGCCACTGGCCGCCATACTTCGCAAACACCGGCCCGCCGGAGTCGCCCACCACGGCCTGCGCCTCGGACGACCCATCTGCGAAGTTGAACGTGGTCCACGTCGTCAGCACATCCCGGTTGTCGAAATACAGCCACTGCCCGGTGCCGCCCACCGCGTTGGTGCCCCAGCGCAGCGCCCGCGTCGCCAGCGTCTTGTATCCAGCCGCGTTGCCCCCAGACGACACCTCCGTCCACGTCCACGGGTTCGTGGTCTGGTTCACGCTCCACTGGGTAAACGCCCCGCGATCGCGGCCGCCACCGATCATCGTCACGGCCGTGCCCACCGTGGGCGTGGTCGCGGCGATCGGCAGCGTCGCCACGCCCGTTGGAATCCCGTTGATCTGAAACATCTTGAGGTCGGTGTTCGCCGTCTTCCCCACCGCCCCGTTGTTCGTCAGGGAAAACGCAGTGCCCGGCACCTCCGAAAACGTCTGGCCGTTGAACGTCATGTTGCCGCCGGTCGTGTGGTTGGCAGTGAGCACCCAGCCGTTGCCGAGATACACAGCCGTGCCGTTGCCGCGGATGCTCACGTTGTTCCAGCCGGGATCGTCGCCCGGGGCGGTCGTGTTGCCGGTGCCCGACACCGTCTGGATGATCACCCCCCGCGCCGGGGCGGCCCTGAGGGCGAAGAGCCCTGCAAGAGCAGCCACGAAGAGCCGCCGGGCGAGCATATGAGCCGTGGGCATGATCGGAATCACTCGTGCGTGCATGTAGTGAGCGCCAGTCGGGACGAGCCCTCTTGGTCGCCGTAGTTTACACGCCGTCGCTGCGTTGCGAATCATCTTGAAGAATCGCTGCAAACCGTTCGCCTACGAGGCGATGACCACACCGACTCACGTGGAAGCCGTCCGCCTCGAACCGGTCAGGCGTTCGTGCGAGGCTGAAATCGCAGAGATCGACGAACGGGGTTTCCAGCCGGGCACACTCCTCTCGGATGACCCTAGTCCAGTAGCGATCGCTCGGCGGCGACAGTGTCGCATTGAATACGGGACCGATGAAGATGAGCGGCCGCCGCAGCTCCCGCCGCGCGTGGTGAGCGACGGTCCGCAACTGGGCAACGACCTGCGTTCGTGCGCGGCCCAGCAGGCCGGTGCACCAGGCCACGGAGTCGTTCGTCCGCGGCAACCGCGAGGTCGGCGCTAGTCCGTTCGGCGGAGCCCACTCGTTGAGGTCGTGTTCGTAGTAGGGAGACAGCCGCACCCGCGGCCGGCCGGGCCGCCGGCGGTCCTTCCAAAACACCACCGCGGCATGCCGCAGCAGCGTCGGCCTGATCTGGAATGCCAGAATGGAGCATTTCCGGTCGTGCACCAGAAAGTCGAGGTGCTCGAGCATTCGCTCGACCCGAAAGTCGTCGATCCCGCGCAGGCTCACCCGCAGCCTGATGCCTGCAGCGGCGATTTGGCCAGCGGCGACTTGGTGAAACAGATCGCTTTTGCCCACGGAGCCCATCGGGGCTCCAAGACATCCGCTCACGATCCCTACCCGGAGGTCCCGCGTCATGGAGCAAGCCCCTGCCGCTCGAGAAACCGCACGGCGGCCAGGTACTCATGGGGCGAAATGTAGCGGTCGCCAGCTGCGTCCACCGAGAAGGATCGCTTGGCATGCTGATTGTCCCGAAACCGCCGCACGACACCCCTCGCCTCGTCAGCGGGATCGACGGGGCGTTGCTCCCAGCCGTCGGGTGCTTCCTCGCCTCCGGGCATGATGATCGTGCGTGTCTGCGCGAGGCTGAGCGAGATCATCGCGGCTGGCCCGCGGCATGTTTCGGCGACGCGCCGGCGAATCCCGCGAATGACCGGAGCATCCCGCAGTTGCAGGCAGGGCGTGTGCACATAGCGGATTCCGTGCTCCGCCGCGGCATCGGCCACGCGGCGAGCGACGCCCCAGAGCTCCTCATCGAACGGGCCTGGGAACGGCCACAGGTTTTGATCGTAGGCGTAGTCGATCATCCCCAAAACAACTGCGTCGATCAGCGTGCCGGCCTGGCCGAGGATGCTGGAAAGCCCCGCAACTCCAGCTCCTGTCTCTGCAAGAATCGCAAACCGGGGCGGCGCGAGGCCGCGGCACGCGAAGAAGTCCGCCGCCGCCATGACCTCCGCCGCCGACTCGACCTTCGGGAGCATCACCGCCACGTCGTGGCCGCGCCGCCGCAGTTCCGCGACCCCCTCGAGATCGGCATCGTGATAGGGCGTGCTCGAGCGATTTACCCGCACGCCCAACGGAGGCAGGTTCCCATCGGGCCCCAGGGGGAGAGCGGCCACGAGGTTCGCACGAGCAGCAGCCTTGAGTTCGGCGGTTCGCCCGACGTCGATGATGTCGGCGGCTGAATCCTCGAGATCCAGGATCGCCACCACGTGCTCGGCTGGAAGCTGGGCGAGCAGACGGCGCACGACCGCCGGCTTGCGGGCCGGCAGGAACTGGTAGGCGACAACGGGTTGCATGGGACGGCGCAGCCCTGGGAGACCGCCCATTGTGCCACGCCGTTAGTCCGTCATCCACCAGTTCCAGTGGTTCGGCGTCCGCCCCTGCCACTCCAGGAACCGATCGATGTCGATCCCGATGCGCTGATACCCAAGCATCAACGTTTCGTCCGAGATTTCGATACTCTCATCGGGATGGTGCTTGATCAACGGACGAATCACCACCTTGACTCCGGTGGGCATGCGAGACACGAGGGCGCGAATTCCGGTCCATCCAGGCCTCGCCGCAGGAGGTCGATGCCTCGGCTCGAATCCCCGCCCTACGGCCGGCGTCCGGCACCTCCCCTCGGCCCGCCGCGCGGGCCGCCCTCCAGCTCTCTGATGAGTACTGGCAGAAAAATTGGGACCGGGCGGCAGTCGGCGGAGTCACGGGGCTACGGGGAGCAACATCCGTCACACTCGGCAAAACCCCTATTGCCCAGCCCTCGCGGCGGGCTCGAAAGAAAAACGCCGACGCCACCATATACTCAGGAGGCGTGCCGGGAATGCTGCTTTTTACGGGCCCAAAGAGCCACCCACGGGAACGGAGTCTGCGCGGCACGCACCCCTCCGCAGGAGTATGCGTTGCGAGGCGCTAAAACTGCCTGGCCTCCATGAGCACGCGACCCGCGAACATCCCGGCGTCAGTCTGCATTCCTGTTCGGAATGAGCAACGCAACCTGGCTGCATGCCTCGAATCACTGAGCCACTCTTTCGATGACGTCGTCGTCATCGATTCGGGCAGCACGGATCAAACGGTTTCGATCGCCGAAGCCCGAGGAATCCGCGTGGTGCAGTTTGCCTGGGACGGCCGATTTCCGAAGAAGCGCAACTGGGCCCTCCGCAACGTCGCCTTTGCCCACGATTGGGTGTTGTTTCTTGACGCTGACGAGCGGCTTACGCCGGAGTTCCTCACCGAACTCCAAAGCGTCCTGCCCAAGACGCCCCACGTCGGATTGTGGCTCTCATTCACGAATCGGTTCATGGGGCGCGACCTGAATCATGGTGATCGCTTTCGGAAACTCGCCCTGTTCCGCCGATCGGCCGGTGAATACGAGCAGTTCCCGGAAGAGTTTTGGAGTTCGCTCGACATGGAGATCCACGAGCATCCTGTGCTGCGGGGATCGATCGGGGCGATTCGGGCGAGAATCGACCACCGCGACGACCGGGGGCTTCACCACTACATCGCGAAACACAACGACTATTCAACCTGGGAAGCGAATAGATTTCACTGGTTTGCCACAGCCGGATCAGACGCCTGGAGCCAGCTCCGTCCGCGCCAGCGATTCAAATACCGACACCTCGACAAATGGTGGCTGGCCCACGTCTATTTCTGGACGTCCGTCGTGGCGAAAGCCGGCTTTCTCGACGGAATCGCGGGATGGCGATTTGCGGCGATGAAGGCCCGCTACTTTGAAGACGTGCGCCTGAAAATCCTGGAGCATGCCGGGCGTTCCTGACGCCGTGATGCAGATGCACCCCGCAGCCAAAACAACCGCGACAGAGACCGCGACCCCGCCATGGAAGAAGGCGTGGCGGCTGCTCACGCCGCACCAGCGCCGCAAAACGGTGTTTTTGTTCGTACTGATGGTGATCGGGATGCTGATCGAGTCGCTGGGCGTGGGCATGGTGGTACCCGCATTGGCGTTCATGGCCAATGACGATCCGGCTTCGATCTCGCCCTGGCTGGCCACGATGCTGCAGCGACTGGGAAACCCACCTCGCGAACAACTGATCATCGCGGGCTTGGCTGCCTTACTGGCAATTGCGATCGGTAAGGCCGCCTTCATGGTCTTTCTCGCGTGGGAACAGGCGAGGGTCATGGCCGACCTGGGAACAAGCTTCGCACAGCGGCTTTTCTCCAAGTACATGACCCAACCGTGGACGTTTCACCTCCAGCGCAATTCGGCCCAGCTCTGCCGCAACGTCACCACCGAAGTGAATCTCTTTGTGACGTCGCTCAACGGCTGGCTCAATTGCCTGGCCGACGGCCTCATACTTCTCGGAATCTCACTGGTTCTCCTGGTGGTCCAACCCGTGGGCGCGGTCGTCGTCGCACTCGTCCTAGGGTCATCTACCTACCTCTTCCAGACAATCACTCGGCCTGCTGTAGCGCGGTGGGGCGCGGCGAGACAGCACCACGAAGGGCGAAAGTTTCAGCACCTTCTTCAAGGGCTGCACGGCATCAAAGATGTGAAGATTCTCGGCCGAGAGGCAGCGTTCATCGAGATGTTCGATGCCCACAACGCGGCGGTCGCCCGGGTGGCGCAGCGACAGGCGCTGGTGAGTCAACTTCCGCGTTTATGGTACGAACTCGTGGCAGCGGCCGGGCTCTGCCTGCTTGCGTTCACGATGCTGCTCCTGCGCACCCCAACGAGCGTGTTCATTCCGACAATCGGCCTGTTCGCCGTGGCCGCCTTCCGACTCCTGCCGTCGGTCAACCGGCTTGTGCTCAACATGCAAAACATCCGCTACATGGAACCAGCGGTGAACGTCATCACGGCCGAAATCTCACCAGTATCCGAGTACCCGCCGACCGACGACCGACGACGAGCCTATTTCACGAGCCAGCTGAAACTCAACGACGTCTCTTATCGCTATCCGCAAGGGGCTTCTGACGCCCTGCGAAACGTGTCGCTGACGATACCGCGAGGATCGTCCATCGGCCTCATCGGGGAGAGCGGCGCCGGCAAGAGCACGCTGGTGGATATCATTCTCGGGCTGCTCGAGCCGACCGCGGGCACGATCACGCTTGACGGCACCGACATAGCATCCGATCTGCGTGCCTGGCAAAACCTGATCGGGTATGTCCCACAGTCGATCTATCTCAGCGATGACACGCTGCGGCGGAACGTCGCATTTGGCCAAGCTGACGGCGAGATCGACGAGGCCCGGCTGGCCCGAGCGATCCATACCGCGCAACTGGCCGCGTTCGTCGCTTCGTTACCGGCCGGCCTCGATACGTTCGTCGGGGAACGGGGCGTGCGGCTTTCGGGCGGCCAGCGGCAGCGAATTGGCATCGCGCGGGCGCTGTACCACGAGCCGGAGGTGCTGGTGCTCGATGAAGCGACAAGCGCGCTCGACACCGAAACCGAAAATGGCGTCATGGAATGCGTCAATGCCCTTCACGGAGCAAAGACGCTCATTATCGTGGCGCACCGCCTCACGACCGTCGCGAAGTGCGACATTCTCTACCGCCTCAAGGACGGAGAGATCGTCGCCGCCGGGAGTTTCGATGCGGTTGCACACAACGGCCCGGAACAACCAACGGCAACCGTGGCCACGTGAGTTCAGCACTCCACTACGCCCCCGCCGCATCGCCACTGCCGCCCACGAGCGGCTCCATGGCGATGCCCGGAGCTTTTCGGCGGCCGATCCGCCCCTCGCTCCTGCCCTTACGGGTCGCGTTCATGGCCCTGGCGATCTGCGCGCTGCTGTTGGTGAACAAAGTTGGCACAGCAGGCTCGATCATTTTTTTCGGCGTGCTCGCCGTGATGATCATCAGAAGCCCCGAAGCCGCCTTTGCGGCATTCATGGTGGCGGCTTTGGGCATGATGTCCAACGCGTCGCTCGTCCCCAAGACGTCGATCTGGACGATTGGTCGTTTGGCGATCCTGTTCGTGTGTTTTTTACGGTTTTCCTTCGACCTCGCAGTTGCCCGGAAATCATTGTTCGAGAAGCCCGCCTACTGGGCGTTGCTCCTGTTCGTCGCGGCCGCAGCGACGTGCAGCATGATCAGCGGCTATTACGTGCACATCGCCCTTCTCAAACTGGTGAGTTTTTCCGTCGGGCTTTCAGCCGTGCTCGCGGGTGCATATGTCTTGCATCTGCGCCGCGCCGACATGACGCCCTGGTTCGTTGCGCTTGCTGGCACCATTGTCATCAATGGGTTTTTGGCGCTCCTGTTGGGCGTCGGCTATGGCCGTTCCATCATGGGCAACCTGAACGCCGGCAGCGTGTTTTTCCAAGGCCCGTTCTACCATCCCAACGCTTGCGGGCCCTTTTGCGGTCTTGTGATCGTGCTCCTCTTCTCGATATGGCTGTTCAGCATTCATCGCGCTCGTTGGGTCTGCCTGGCGCTCATTCCGCCGCTGCTCTACTTCGTGTGGTTATCGAAGTCACGCACTGGCGTTGCCTCAGTCGTCGCGGGCTTCCTGATCGTGGGAATCTTGGCATTGATGCCCGCCGCAAAACGATTCGTGCGACTGCGGCTCAACATGTCTCGCACAGGATTGGTCATCGCCGGCGCGATGATTGCCGTATTCGCGGTGCTCGTCGATGTCGGCAATCAGGGCCTTCTGAGCAGGTCGTTCATCGCGCTCATCAACAAGTACGACAAACAAGCGGAGACGCTTGAATCCGAATCAATCCTGTCGTCTCGGCGTCACCTCATCGAACAAGGCTGGGCAGGTTTTCTCGAACGGCCGTTGACGGGTCTCGGCTTCGAGGTCTCGCTTGATCCATACTTCGTCAAGAACGCCACGCTCTTTTCCGCGCCCATCGAAAAAGGGTTCCTGCCGACGGCGGTTCTCGAGGAAGTCGGGCTATTCGGCACCGTGCCGTTCGTACTTTTTCTGGTCGCGATGATGGTGGCGCTGTGGCGGCAGCGCAACGCGCCCGGACTCGCCATGTTGATCACCTACCTCATTGCCAATCTTGGAGAGGTTTCGATCTTTGCCTTCGGTGGCCCTGGTCTGCTGGGGTGGCTGCTCGTCGCGGCAGGCATGCTGGTCGGAGACGGCTGCGTCATTACCGTGCCCCCAAGTCGGCAGCCCCCTCGAAAACAGCCTGAGCACAGTCGAGCCGAGGCGATGCATTTTTCGTGAACCTCATGCACTCCACGGATTCGCTGCCCACCGCGCCCGTCGTTTCGGTCGTCACGGTCGTCCGCAACGCGGAGCCTTTGATCGAAGCGACGATTCGGAGCGTGTTGGCGCAAGACTATCCGTCCGTCGAATATGTCGTAATCGACGGGGCGTCCACCGACGGCACGCTGGCGATCATCCGCCGCTATCGAGCCGACATCGCCGTTTTCCGCAGCGAACCCGACAAGGGCATCTATGATGCAATGAACAAGGGCGCCGCCCTCGCCACGGGCGACTGGGTGATCTTCATGAATGCTGGGGACGCATTTCATTCGCCCCACGCTCTCACCACTATCCGTGCGCTCCTCGAAGGCGATTGCGACGTGATCTGCGGCACCACTGAGAAAGTGCATGTGGATGACGTCGAGACTCGCCGGTTCCATGTCTCGCCGGGCAGCCCGGATACTCTCTGGCGCTCCATGCCGACGAGCCACCAAGCCATTCTGGTGCGTCGTGAATTGCAGCAACGGCATCGCTTCGATGACTCGTACCGCTGGTGCGCCGACCACGATCTCCTCTTGCGTCTGTATCGTGATGGCAAGCGGTTTGTGATGACCACTCAACCTTTGTGCATCTTCGACTGTGCCGGCGGCATGGTCCGCGACCCGATGCTCTACATCCGGGAGCGATGGCGGTTAAGCGCGGGAGCGGCTTCCCTCCCTCGCCGACTGATGCAATTTGGCGGCGAGTGGTTTCACTGCGCCGTCTGGGGCCGCGTTGTTGCCTTGGTTCGCCCACTCATGTCGCCAGCGCTGCTCCGGGCACTTCGCAAAGTTCGCGGTACGGCCGGTATTCCCGACCCGCTCAAGCCCGTCGCCACACGGTGATGCTCGACAACGCGCGATCAGTCGCCGCAGCGCCCCGCTTAATCGGAAACGATCGATTGGGCGATATGCTCTGCTGCGTGCACGTGTCGGCCGATGGCTCGCGCTGTTATGGGGCGCTCCGAGAAGGCAACTCGCAGCAGGCATCGCTGAGATGCACTCGCTGCGACGCTCGGTATGCGATAATCGACCATGTTCCAGTGATGCGGACTGCCGACACGGATGTCTCCGCCGCGCTGGATGACGTGGTCTACTCAGGTAAATCTCGTCTTGAGTCTCTGGCGGGCAAGGATTTGTATCTCAGCCAGTCACTCGGAATGATTGACTACCTGAATCGCATGTCGGCGAAAGGCCTCGTCCACGGGCCGTCTTTGGAAATCGGCTGTGGCGTCGGAATCTTCGCGGATCGCGTGCCCGAATACGTCGGGCTCGACTATTCCTTGGCAGCTCTGCGTGCCGATGGGTTCGAGGGCTACTCCCGGGTATGCGCCAGCGGCGATGTGCTGCCGTTTCAAAACGCCGCGTTCAAGACAATCTTCTCGCTCAACACGCTGGAGCACGTGCCTGAACTCGATCAATGTTTTGAGGAGATGCATAGAGTATTGATGCCCGGCGGAACCCTCGTTCTCAAGCCGGCGTGGAACTGCATGCAATACAACTGCGACGGCGTCGATTATTTCCCGTTTGCCACACTTTCTTTCCGCAACAAGGCGATCAAGGCATTGCTCCCAGTGCTTCGCGCAAAACCCTACAAGGCCGTCACTCGGATACCATGGCGAGTGTTCCGGCTCGTCACCGCGGCCCATAGCCGGCACTTACGGTGGAGGCGTCTGCGGCCACGGTTTGACCTACTCTTCAAGGTTGCCGACGCTGAAGCCTTCTCGCAGATCGACACATACGAGTGCATACGGTGGTTCATGGCGAAGGGCTACAACTGCGTAAGTCACCCGACAGTTGGGAAGCGACTATGCGCAGGACATGACTTCGTGTGTCTTATCAAGCCGCACGAGTGATCTGGTCAGCGACGTGACTGTTGTGCCGAAAACGCCGCCTCCCGATCATCCCGCGGATGCACGACAGCCGTCTGGGATCTACGTGCTTGCGAATGATGCAATGCAAGCATGGACGAAGTCGTTTGTCGCGAGCCTGCGACACTACAATCCTTCGTTGCCGCTCTGCCTCATCCCGTTCGACGACGACTGCTCACGCGTCGCAACGCTCGTCGAAACCGCCGGTGGCACCGTCCTTGACCGACCCGACGTTTTTCGCCGACTCGAGCGCATGGGCGAAACCTTGGAACTGGGATTCGCACCTTATGGAAAACATTGGTTTCGGCGGTTTGCCGTTTTTGATGGTCCATACGATCGCTTCATGTACCTCGACACTCGCGTCGTAGTCCTCGGGCCGCTCCAGCCGATCATCGACGAGGTGGTGGCGGACGTGTGTGACGTGGTCCACTTCGACCGCATGATCAACGAGGTGTATCGTGACGGCCCACTTCGCCGCCGGTTCGTGCTCGCAGGCCGTGGCCGCGGCTTCAACAGCGGCAGTTGGGCATCTCGGGCAGGCCTCTTCACCATGGGCCAGATGGAGACGGCAACAACCACTCTCTCTGAACGCCGCGATCAGATGAACCCGCGGAATACGGATCAGTTCTTTCTGAATTTTCTGTGCGATGATCACGCGGTGCCCGCAGCACAATTTGCGGACCTGCATGAAGACTACACCCACGTCTGCTGGGCAGGCGCTGGTGGTGCAATCTACGAGGATGCAGCAGGGGCGTGGCGGCGTTGGCAATTCCGGTCAGCCGAGCATCGAAGAAGACTTCCCTTTGTCCATTGGGGCGGGTACAGGCTTTCTCCATCGATGCCGCAGTATCATCTGTTCGCTCGATTTCAATCCTCACGGTACGGCCTAGGCCGACGCGTCAGTGATTGGCTTCGCGGCCTGCCAGGCCGGTGCCTTGCGACACTTCGAGGAAACCGCTGGTTCAACACGCTGTATCACCGATACCGTGCCGTGTCCTGATCTGCGTGCCTGGTCTCGTCAGCCTGTGGAGTCGAACGAATGACCGCTGAGTTGCGTCGCGCTCTGATTACCGGCGGCGCTGGTTTTATTGGCGTCCACGTCGTGGACGAACTGCGGCGCAACGGCTATGAGCCGTTCGTGTTCGACAATCTGTCGTTTGGCCGTCGCAGCCTCGTGCCTGTGGACGACGCGCACCTCATTGTCGGCGACATTCGTGATGCAGCTGCAACGCGAGACGCGTTATCGCAATGCCAGCCGGAAGTCATGATTCACCTGGCTGCCATCCACTTCATCCCCTATTGCAACGAACACCCCTTCGAAGCTGCTGACGTGAATATTCGCGGAACGATGAACGTGCTGGATGCAGCGGCACGGCACCCAACGCTTCGCCATGTTCTGTTTGCATCCACCGCCGCCGTCTATCCGATTGCGGATGATCCGGTCTCTGAAACGCATGCCACGGGTCCGCTCGACATCTATGGGCTGACGAAGCTGACGGGGGAGCGGCTCTGCCGGGAATTTCATCTGGAAACCGGCGTCCCCACCACGATCGTTCGTTTCTTCAACGCCTTCGGGCTAAAAGAGACGAACCCTCATCTGATCCCGGAAATTCATAAACAGGTGGTCACCGGCGCTCGCACGCTCCGCCTTGGAAATACCGCGCCAAAACGAGACTTCATTCATACGACCGACATGGCGTCGGCGATTCGGCTGCTGATCGACCGTGAAGGCCCACCGTTCGACATTTTCAACCTTGGCAGCGGAATCGAGTATTCCGTCGTGGACGTTGTGGAGGCTTTTTCCAAGGCGATGGGCGAGGAATTGCGCATCGAGGCGGATCCGGCCCGCGTTCGCAAGGTCGAACGCATGCATCTCGTGGCAGACACCACCAAATTGAGGATGGCATGCGACTGGGAGCCTCGGGTTGATCTCCTGCGTGGCATCAGTGAACTGGCCCGTGAAACAACCACCTATGACCAGCACTGACCGCGTCCGCGTTGCGATCTGTACTGACGGCGTTTTTCCCCACGCTGTCGGCGGCGCGCAGAGACACACCAAACTGCTCGTCGAGCATCTGGCAACCTACCCCGATCTCGACCTTACGGTCTTGCATCCCCATCGGGAACGAGTGTTCGCACACGTCCCGGGCATTCACGAGGTGCACATCGAGCCGGTCGTTGGCGGCATCCAGTATCTCTTTGACTGCTACGGGTTTTCGAAGAACGTTAGGCGGGCTTTGGCGACGTTGCCTCGCGACACGGTCGTGTATGGGCAATGCCTTGCGGTGTGGTCCGGTGTTTCCGCTTTACGTGATCGTTTCATCTTCAATCCGCATGGCTTGGAGCCGTACCAAGCGATCACGCTCGAGAGCCGGCTCAAGTACACGCCGATGCGGGAAGTTCACAGTTGGCTTTTCCGGCAGTCGCGCCACATCGTGTCGCTCGGCGGGCGGCTGACTGGGATCATCCGCCGGCATGCGCACCGCGCCGCCAAGATCCATGTCCTGCCGAACGCCATCGAGCTGCCTCCGTCTCCCTCTGCAAAACGGTACGGCGATCCCTGCCGGCTGCTGTTCGTCGGCCGGCACGTCTCCAACAAAGGAATCGTGTACCTCTTGGAAGCCATGCGGCTCTTGGCTGCGGAGGGGTATGGAGAACGCGTTCGACTCGACCTGGTGGGTTCCGGCCCGCTCCTCGATCAGCTTCGCTCCGACTATCAGATGCCGAACATCACGTTTCACGGTGCCGCTCCCGAGCATGAGCTGAACGCTCTGCAGGATGCAGCAGACCTGTTCGTGTTCCCCACTCTTTTCGAGGGCATGCCGACCGTCGTGATGGAGGCAATGGCCTACGGAACCCCGATCGCTGTCACGGACACGGGCGCAACGCTCGATTTACTGACTGCCGAAAACGGATTTCTGCTGCGAAAGCAGGACCCGCGACATATCGCCGACACGATCAAAGACTTCATTGCACTACCACCTGATCGCAAACGCGCGATGGGCGAGGCTGCACGGCACCATGTGCAGAAACACTTCACGTGGGGCATCATCGCTTCGGACCACCGACGCGTGTTCCACGAGGTTGCGAACCGATAGGGATGAAGACGCTCTTTCTCTGGAGCGATATTTCGGGCTACATGGCCGCATGCTGGCGGGCCTTGAGCCTCGCTCCAGACATTCACGTGCGCATTTGCGCCTACAGCGAGAGTGTCGCTACCGAGTTTTGTCACAGCGTAATGCGAGACATCGAGTGGACGCCGCTTGATCAGGAACGACGATACAACAGCGGGTTTCTCATGGACGCCATCCGGAACTTCGAGCCCGACGCAGTGGTTCTTAGCGGCTGGTTCAACCCTGCCTATCGCAGGCTTCCCCGGCTCGCGGCCTCGGCAGGCCGCCGCTTCATGCTGACCATGGACACTCCATGGCGGGGCACGCCGAGGCAATTCCTGGCGCCCTATCTGCTGCAACCCTTCTGCCGCCGCATCGACTCGGTCGTAGTCACTGGAGAGCGAAGCTGGCAGTACGCCCGTCAGCTCGGTTTTCGCGAACGGCAGATCATGCGAGGGTTGTACGGCGTCGATCATGCAACGCTTTCTCCGCTTCTTGATGCGCGACTCCAGGCCGGCCCGTGGCCGCGTCAGTTTCTTTTCGCCGGGCGCTACTCGCCCGAGAAAGGGCTCGATCTCCTGCTGGACGCATACGCCGCCTATCGCGCACGCACCTCAAACCCCTGGCCGCTCGTGTGCTGTGGTAAAGGCCCCCTCGCCCCGCACCTCGCTCGCGCAGAGGGCGTCAGAGATCTGGGATTCCTCCAGCCCCATGAGCTAAACCGGGTGATGGAGACAAGCGGCGCGTTCGTGCTTCCGAGTACCTTCGATCCCTGGCCGCTGGCGTTGGTCGAGGCCTGCTCGGCCGGGCTGCCCGTCATCGCCAGCGAGGCGTGCGGATCGGCGGTCGAACTCATCCGCGATGGCTACAGCGGGTTTACGTTTGCCACCGGCGACCGAGACTACCTCGTGCAGAGTTTGATCCGCGTCCACGAGCACGTGGCGCTGCCAGAGATCGGCCACCGCGCCCGTGAGTTTGCCGCCGCATATTCGGCGGAAGAGTGGGCCCGACGCTGGCGGGACCATCTTCTCGGGAAGTACGCGTCGGCCACGGCCTCATGAATCCGGTGCGCGAATCGATTCACGTCGTCCATGCTGTCCCGTCGATCACGAGAACCGCAGGGGGCACATCCACATTCGTGGCGGAGTTGGCTAACCATGAGTCACTCGATCCCTGCACGGCTGTCACGCTCTTGATGATGGGTTCCAGCAAGCAGGATCTACCGCTTAGCCCCGGCGTAGCCATCGCACCGCCCCTTCGTACCCGTCCCACGAAATGGCTGGCGGAAACCCACCGCCGCAGAGGTATTGATCTGCTCCACGCGCATGCCCTGTGGCTGCGACATACGCACGACGTGCTCTCCACTGCCCAGTCGCTCGGGATTCCCACGATTCTTTCCCCGCATGGAATGCTCGAGCCACATGCGCTCCGCCACAGGGCAGGGAAGAAGCTAATGGCGAGGCTCCTCTACCAGGATCATGACCTCTGCCGCACTGATTTTCTGCATGCAACGGCATTGCCAGAGGCACAAACGCTTCGCCGCTGCGGCCTCAAGCAGCCGGTCATGATTGTCCCCCCTGGGCTCGATCTCCCTCCGCGAGCCGCGATGCGGACGTGGAGCCCGAACGGGCAGCGGGAAGCACTCTTTTTTTCGCGCATCCATCCCGTCAAAAACCTCATTGGCCTCGTCTCCGCATGGGCCGCGAGCCGCCCGCACGACTGGACGCTGCGGATCGTCGGTCCGGACGAGGGCGGGCACTCCGCCGCAGTGCAGGCCAGGATCGATGCCCTCGGCCTGGGGAATGCAGTTACAGTCTCTGGGCCGGTCTACGGTCCGGAAAAAGGCAACCTGTTCGCCTCAGCGTCGTTGTTCATTCTGCCCTCACTGACCGAGAACTTCGGCATCGTCGTCGCGGAGGCCCTAGCCTACGGAGTTCCGGTCATCACGACCATCGGCACACCGTGGAGCGAGCTGCCCGAACGAGACTGCGGATTGTGGGTGCGACCGGACCATGATTCCCTCGTTGCCGCAATCACAGAGGCGACTCAGACATCTCCTGATCGCCTTCGTGACATGGGCCTTCGTGGCCGCGCACTCGTGGAAGAAAAGTATCAGTGGCCATCGGTTCGCGACGCGATGCGCGCCGCCTATCTGTGGGCACTGGGCCGCGGCCCGCGGCCAGACTGCGTGATGCTCGCCTCATGACGCAAACGCCCCGCATCCGAGTCAAAAACCCTAATCAAACGGGCCGTGGCAGCTCGCCATGGTCGCTGCCCGAGCGGCTCGGCATGCTGGCCTGGAAGATCGTGGAGTGCTCCCTCTGGAGGCTTTCCCCGAAGCCTTGCAATGGCTGGCGGCTGTTTTTGCTCCGCGCCTTTGGGGCCCAGATTGAAGGCCGCCCATTCTTGCATCCGTCTGTCGTAATCCGGATTCCGTGGCAGTTGGCCGTCGAATCCGGTGCGGCAGTTGGTGAGCGAGTGGAGATCTACAACCTCGGTCATGTACGCCTCAAGGAATGCTGCGTATTGGGACCAGCGGTGTACCTATGCGGCGGATCACACGACTTCACCGTGCCGCTACTGCCACTAACGGTCGGCGACATCGAAGTCGGGCGCGACGTCTTCATCGGCGCGAGGGCAATCCTGTTGCCG
>Ga0315900_10004694_pt1 | contig 19138 bp, 21 predicted proteins | sample LakEriMetagenome_FD_203521 | JGI IMG/M metagenome (GOLD analysis project Ga0315900, IMG submission 203521) | Freshwater fungal communities from buoy surface, Lake Erie, Ohio, United States - Buoy 12 MA114 | ecosystem: Environmental > Aquatic > Freshwater > Lake > Lake biofilm | place: USA: Lake...
TAAGCACTTCCGCCGTTCGCACGGCGCCAAAGGTAGCCGGGGTCAGCGGCGCTTGGTCTTCACCTCCACGGCGGTGGCGGAATAGACCAGGTAGATGTCCATGTAGGGGCGAAGGCCCACGGGCGCCTTGCGGTTCAGCTCGGCCGGCACCACCAGCACCACCTTGTCGTCCCATTTGGCCAGCAGACGGGCCTTGTAGCCTTTCAGTTCGGCCAAGCGTGGGTAGCGCTCGTTGAAGCTGTCCATGCCTTCGGGCCAGTTGCGTTCGTGGCTGCGGAAGATGACGGCCTCGATCTCGGGTTGGCTGAGGCCATTTGCACGCAGCACGGCCATGCCCACTGTATCGGTCGAAAGGTCATAGGTGGCGAACAGTGCGTCGGGCGTGAGGATCCGCGCACTGGGAAGCTGTCTCCACGACGGCCCACGGCTCGGTGCCGGCCGCTGGGCTGCGGTCTCAGCGACCTTCAGGCCCTCCGAGCGCACCAGCATGTACACATCCGTCCGGCTGCGGAGGTCCTCCGGCATGTGCAGGTTGTCCAAAGCACGCACGGCCACGATGCTGACCATGCCGGAATCGACGCCGTGCTCGCAGACACGTCGCACGTTGTAGTTGCGGATGGCCCCGGCGTTGGCTGTGCGCGCGCTGTCGGTGCGCAGACCAACCGGCCAGTTCGAGGCTGTGCCCAGCAGCAGCACCTCATCAGCCATCGCATCGTCCAACCCGGCCTCCTTCAAACAAGCCTTCGCTCCAGCCTCCTTGCCGAGTTCAGCACTGGGCAGAATGGCGGCTGGATCAGCGATGTGGAGCACGTCCTGCGCGGAAAGCAGCGCGGGAAAGAGGACGATCAGGGCAGGGAATGACCAACGATACATGGGCGCTTCATACGGGGTTCGGCGGGAAAAGGTACGCTCGCGTTGAACCGTCCGGCACCGGATCGGCCAATTGGTCGATCGACGGGATGTTAATGAGGTGGTGTGAACCTTCGTGGGGAAGATGTGTTCCTTTGGACATGCAACAGGTCACCGCCTTCATTCTCGCCGGACTGCTCTCGCTCGGATGTCATCGCAGCGTGCAAACGGCCCCTCCGATCGCTGAACAAACCACCGCAACCGCTGCTGCCACCATGAGCTTCCATGACCTCACCGCACAGGACATCAATGGTCAACCCGTGAACATGGCCGGTTTCAAGGGTAAGAAGGTGATCGTGGTGAACACCGCCAGTGAATGTGGCTACACGCCCCAGTACAAGCAGCTGCAGGAACTGTACACCACCTACAAGGACAAGGGCCTGGTCGTCATCGGCTTCCCCTGCAACGATTTCGGTGGCCAGGAGCCTGGTTCCGAGGCGGAGATCGCCCAGTTCTGTGAGAAGAACTATGGGGTCACCTTCCCGATGATGAGCAAGGTGCATGTGAAGGGCGCTGAGCAACACCCCGTTTACCAGTGGCTCACGAGCAAGGAGAAGAACGGTGCGATGGACAGTGAGGTGAAGTGGAACTTCCACAAGTACCTGATCGATGAGCAGGGTAGGCTGGTGAAGTCGCTTGGCTCCGGCGTGGGACCACTCGATGAGGAGATCACCAGCTGGCTGAACTGACCCAATGGCTGCACCTTTGCACCATGGAAGGCAGCCGCTCCACTCCGAAAGACCTCGTTGACATCCTCTGCATCACCGCGCATCCGGATGATGTGGAGATCAGCATGGCCGGCACTGTGCTGCACCATATTGCCATCGGACATTCCGTGGGCCTGGTGGAACTGACCGCGGGCGAGCTGGGTACGCGTGGCACGCCGGAGATCCGGGCGGCGGAAGCGGAAGCGGCGGCCCAGGTGCTGGGTGTCCGGTTCCGCTATCAGCTTGGTCTGCGTGATGGATTCTTCCGCGCCGAAGAGGCCAGCCTGCTCGCCGTGGTCAGAGCCCTGCGCACGCACCGGCCCCGCGTGGTGCTTACGAACGCCGTCAGCGACCGCCATCCCGACCATGGCCGCGGTGCTGCGCTGGTGGCCGAGGCCGCCTTCCTGAGCGGTCTCCACCGTATCTCGACCGAGGTGAACGGCGCCCCGCAGCAGGCCCACAGGCCCGCACAGGTCTGGCATGCCGTGCAGGATCGTTGGATCGATCCGCAGATCGTGGTGGACATCACAACCCATTGGGCCACCAAGGAGAAGGCCTTGCGCTGCTTCCGTTCGCAGTTCCACGACCCGGCCAGCAACGAACCGGAGAGCCCCATCTCCCGACCGGACTTCCTGCCCTTCCTGGAAGGACGTGCCCGCGAAATGGGGCGCCTGCTTGGCGTGACCTACGGTGAGGGGTTCACGGCGGCCCGCCCGCCCGGGGTCCATGACCTCACCACCCTGCGCTGAGCCATCAACGGCCCAGCACGTTCTTCCATAGCGAGCGCAGCCGGTCCACATCCCCCGCATGGGGAAGCAGGTCCAAGGCGCGAAGGCCGGTCATCCGCCGGAACACCACCCATTGGTAGAGCACGGAGGCCGTGTAGGCGGTGGAAGCGGTGATCGCCGCACCGGCCAGCCCCATCCGGGGCACCAGCAGCAGACCCAGCACCACGGTGAACAGCGTGCCGATGCCGGACCCGATGGTGTTGTGGCGAACGTGGCCCGTGCCGCTCAAGTAGTGGCTGATGGCCTGGGAGGCGGCCATGGCGATCAGGCCTGGGGCCAGCAGCAGCAGCAGGGGAGGCAGACCGGTGATCTCCCCTCCGAACACCGTGCGGTACACCGCCTCAGGCAGGAGCACCAGCACACCGACGGCCACCACCGCAATGGCCGTGGAAGCCTTCAGAGCGGTCAGGGTCAGGTCGCGCTGGGCCAGTTGGTCCCGCAGGTTGCTCACCCTTGCATACAGCACCTGCCCCATGCTCTTGGGCACCAGCCAGGTGCTCTCGGCGAGTTGTGTGGTGATCGCATAAATTCCTAAAAATGAGCTTCCTAGCTGACCTTCAATGATGTAATACGTGAAGCGGTAGTTCACCAGTTGGAGCCCGTTGGCGGCCTGGGCCATGCCCCCTTGGTGGAACAGGGCCCTGAGCACGTCCGTTGGTCGTTGCGGATGATCGGCCTGGCGACCATCCCGGCTGATGATCCCGGACAGCAGGGCCGTGGTGCCGTTCGCCAGGTATCCGGCCCGGATGTGGTCCATCACTTCGGCGGCACCATGCTGGAGGAACCACAGGAAGCCGCCCAACAGCAATACGGCCTGCATCACCAGCAGCCCGTTGTGAGCTTGGATCCGTTCGCGCCCCAGGAGCAGCCCCAAGTGGATGGTGCAGATGGATTGCAGGAAGGCGAGCACCGCAGTGTGGATGATATAGGCTTCCGGGACCAGCGGCAACAGGTGCAGTAACAGCAGCGCTGCGGCCAGGGTGATAACCGCCCACCCATAGGCCGGCCATCGCAGGGCGTGGGTGCCATGGCGTGAGGTGAGGTAGACGAGGCCACCACCCCCCACCACGTTGTTCAACAGCAGCACCAAGGTGATGCCCAGCACGATGAGGCTGATGGTCCCCACGCCGCCAGCGCCCAGGTGATGGCTTGCGGCCATCACGGTGAGCAGGTTGGCCAGGGCCAGGGCCACCCGCGTACCAATGGTGCCGATGACGGGGCGTGTCATGAACGCTTCTGCCGGGACGAGCGGCGTTTTCGGCCGGAAGAGGACCGGCGTTGCGGCACCTTGCCATCGTTCCGCTTCAGCCCGTCCACCAGGGTCACATCCCCCATGCCATGGATGGTCCGGCAGCCGTGGGGATAAAAGGTGCTCGTGAAGAGCGGCAGCTTCCGGTGCACGTGCTCCTGGAAGTGCTCTGGTGTAAGTCGGTCCACGGCCATGATGACCACTGTGGGGTGGGCGGGGTCGGAGGCATCCACGGCCGGCCGCCACAAGCGTCCTTGAGCGGTGAACGGCGGACCAGCGGGTCGGGCTGTGCTCACATCCAGCTTGACCGGGTTCAGGGCGTGCGGGGTATATGGACCCTCCAGGGAGGTTGATCGGAAGATCAGGAGCATGGCATCGGGCCATGCCGGATCGGTGCCCATCAGCCACCAGGTCCCCTCATGGTGGAACAGCGTGGGTGAGCAGAGCATCCGGTCCACTATGACCGGCCCGGGTTCCAGTCCATCGCCTGCCACGTTCATGCGGTAGAGCGCCGTGGTCCGTCCCTCATGCGCACCGATCACCACCAGGGGGCCTTCACTCTCGGGCACCACGTTCGCTTGGTCGCCACCAACGGTCAGGTCAAGCAGGCTGCGCGAGCGCTTCAGCACGTTGTCGCCCTTGGGTCGCACGCGGGCCAGGGACCATCGGCCCTCACGACCATCGAGCTTCGTGTAGAGCGCGGTCAATCTCTCCTCCGCATCCAGATAACCCGAAGGCTTCATGCGATGACTGCCGGCCGCAGGGGCGGGGAGCCAGCGTACGTTCATGCTGTTGCCTTGATCGAGCAGGCTCTCCACCGGTTGGTGCAGCAGGCCGATGTTCCATTCCTCGGCTTCCGTTGGTCGCTCGTTCCCCCGCGCGGCGGAACTGGTCAAGCCCAGCCAGTGGCGCAGCACCATGAGGTTACCGGCGGGAGCCGGATCGGGAACGGGTTCCAGTTGATCGGAGGTACGTACCGACCGTCCACTGATAAGCTCTTGCGGCCAACGTGCAGCCTGGGCCAGCAGCGCCTCGGCGACACGGCCCGGGTGGCGCGCGTCCGTATGCACGCCGGCCTGTGCCAGCACCTTGCCGTTCCCATCCACCAAGGCCAGCGAGGCGACGGGAAGACCGCGCAGCGTGGCATCCGCACCGGGGTGGTCGCCATCACCCCGCAGCCGCCAGGCATCTGCAGGCAGAGCATCCGAGGCTTCTCCGTCATGCACCAAGCAGATCACCTGAGCCGGGCCATTGGTTGAAGGCAGCGCCTTGGTCGTTCGGCTATGTACTGGAATACCCTTGGGCAGGTCTGTCCGGCCCAGGGCCGTCAGGGCGAAATGCCGCGCCAACCAGCGCTCCCGGAGCAGACCTGATCGGGGTGTTCGGCTGCGTTCCCACGGCACCACGGTGAGTTGTTCCTTGCCCACAAGGGCTGCCAGGCGTTGCACCGCATCCACCTGCCAGAGGGGAGGCCTCAGGCCGTCCACGATCACCACCACCGGTCCAGTGCCCGTTGTGTTCATGGTCTGCCCAGTATTCGTGCGTAGATGTCCGCGAACCGGCGTCCCACCGCATCTGGACTGAAGCGGTCGTTCACGCCGGCACGGATGGTGACGGGCTCGTAGCGGTCGGCGTCCTTGGTCAGCTGTACCATGGCGCGGGCCAGGGCAGCGTCATCGCGCGGCTCGATCAGGATGCCGTTGGTGGCGTTCACGAAGGCGGTGGGACCTCCGCAGCGGGTGGCGATCACGGGACGGCCTTGGGCCAACGCCTCGCCGGTCACTACGCTGAAGGTCTCCACGTTGCTGTTCACGACCATGGCGAACGCATCGGCCACCTGGTCCAGTACGTCCGCGTTCGGCAGTCGGCCCAGGAAACCCACCTGCCCGCCGAGCCCGAGCTGCTCCACCTGCTGCTCCAGCTGCGGACGGTCCGGTCCATCACCGATGATGGTCAGCGACAGTTTCGGTAACTCCCGACGGGCCACCGCCAACGCGTTCAGCACGCCGCTCACGTTCTTGGTGCGGTCCACCAGATCGGCCACCACCAGGAAGCGGCCCGGCTTGCCGGCAGGAGGGAGCGGCCGGTCCAAGCCGGGCACCACGTTGGGCACCACATCGTAGGTCGTGCAGAGGCCATGGCCCACGAGGGCATCGCCCAACCACGGGCTCACCGCAGTTACGGCCGAGGCGCGTCGGCAAAGCCAGCGGCTCAGGGCTTTATGGAAGCGGTTCTTGCGTGCGAAGGTGCCGTCCAGGTACTCGCTGCTCTGTTCGCTCACCAGGAAGGGCGTGCGGTTCGACCACCGTTGCCAGAGCGCGACAAGCGCCGGACGCACCAGGATGTAGGCGTGGATGAGGTCCGGTGCGCCTCGTTCCATCCGGACGCGGCGGATGCCTCTACGCGCGGCGCCTGCGTAGCGCAGCAGGTTCACCGCCTTGCGCACCGGGGCCCAGGGGTGCGTGTGCTGGCGGTAATAGCAACGCAGTTCCCACAGGCCTTCGGTCACGGTGTGCTCCAGTTGGAGCGGTTCCTGTTGGTCCTTGTCCGGGGCGATGTACAGCACGGTCATCCGCACGTGGCGATCGGCGGCCTGGGCCTGCTTGCGAAGGAAATCGCCCAACTGGGGGTCCTTGCGTCCCGGGTACCACTTGGGAATGAAGAGCACGTGCATCGCCGGGTGAAAAATACACCGCGCTCTCCCTGTGGTAATTACATCCTGCGCAAGCGGGTGGGTGCGTGGGATCCTCCACACCGTTATATTTGCAGCCCCGTTCGCCTGGCGTGAACGGACATGGTGGTTGTAGCTCAGTTGGTTAGAGCGTCGGATTGTGGTTCCGAAGGTCGCCGGTTCGAGCCCGGTCTACCACCCAGGATGAACGCCCCGCATGGGGCGTTCGTCATTAAGCCCCCTGCATGAACTGAAAAGCCCCGCCGAGTGGCAGGGCTTTCCAGTAATGTCCGTTGCTCAGGCCAGTTCCTTCTTCGCCAGGTAGAAGTCCACTTTCTCCACCGAGGCGTCCGCCAGACGGGCGTCCAGCTCCTTCAGGGTCTTGGGCGGCGGCACGATCACCTTGTCGCCCTTCTTCCAGTTCACCGGCAGCGCGCAGCTGTGGCTGTCCACGGTCTGCAGTGCCTCCAGCACCCGCTTGATCTCGTCCATGTTGCGGCCCACGTTCAGCGGGTAATACATGATGAGGCGGATGATGCCCTTGGGGTCGATGAAGAACACCGCCCGCACCGAGGCCGTGGCGCTGGTGTTCTCATGGAGCATTCCGTAGAGCTTGGCCACCTTCATGTCGATGTCCGCGATGATCGGGAAGTCCATGTACACCCCGGTCTTCTCTCGCACATTCTGCACCCAGGCCACATGGCTGTGTATGCTGTCGATGCTCTCGCCCATCAACTTGGTGTTGCGCTGGGCGAACCAGTCGGCGTTCCGGGCGAACTCGGAGAGCTCCGTGGTGCAGACAGGGGTGAAGTCGGCCGGGTGGCTGAAGAGGATCACCCAATGGTCCTTGGCGAACTCGCTGAACTTGAGCGGCCCATGCGTGGTGTTCGCCTCAAAGTCGGGGGCTTTATCCCCGATGCGTGGCATGCTGGTCGTTTCCATGGAGCGAAGATCGGACAGCACCCTGCGCTCACCGGGTGACCAACGTCACTTCCGGCCGGTCATGCCGTGCTTGGCATTGACCAGCACGGAATCGAGGTCCCAGGGCACGCGCCGCTGGAAGGGAGCCTTGCGTTCGCGGCACTCGCTCATTTGGCAGATGGCGCACGACGTGGGGATGCAGGGGTCCATGTGGATGAAGAGCTCCACATCCTGGTCGTGCCGTTCGTTCACCAATTGCTCCATCGCGCTGATCTCCGCATGCGCCTGTTCCAAGGTGAAGTACCAAGGCAGGGTCACATGGCAGTCGATGTGCAGCACCGTGCCGTATTTGATCATCCGGAAATTGTGCACGTCCACCCATTGCGGTGTTCTGTGCTCGTCCAGCAGCTTGATCACCGTGGCCGCCACCTCCAGGTCCGCTTCGTCCATGATCCCTGCCAATGACCGCCGGAAGATCCGCAGGCCGGTGAGGATGATGTAGAGTGCGAAGAGGATGGCGAACAGCTGGTCTAGCCACATGATGCCGGTGAACCGGATGAGCACCAGGCCCAGGACCATCGCCACGGTGCTCCAGGCATCGCTGAGCAGGTGGGTGCCCGAGGCCTCCATGGTGATCGAACGGGCCTTGCGACCTCGGCGCTGGAGCAGCAGGCCCATGATGAGGTTGATGGCCCCGGCGATGCCGGTGAGCAGGATGCCGATATCGAGGTCGTGTAACTGCTGATGGCTCATCAGGGCCTGCACCGCACGCCAGATGATGACACCACCGGCGATCACCACAAGGCCCCCTTCGATGCCCGCGCTGATGAACTCCACCTTGCCGTGGCCGTATGGATGTTCGCGATCACGAGGCTTGGCGGCGAGGTACAGACTGTACAGCGCGAACGCCCCGGCCACCACGTTCACAATGCTCTCCAGGGCATCGCTCAGGATGGTGTTGCTATGGGTGGCGCGCCACGCGAGGAACTTCAGGGCCATCAGCAGTACGCCGATGGCCAGCACCACGGCCTGCAGCCGCACGTTGTTCCCGGGTCCCTTCACATGCCAAGTTTACTTCACCGCGATCCATGTCGCGAATGATCGACGCTGGGTCCATCGTGGAGCAGCGGACCCGGTACAATGCTATGGCATGGTGACGGTGGTCACCATGCGGGCCTCGCGGATCCTTCACCTTCGCACCATGAATGGTCGTGGACGATGGTGGCGGTTCGCGGTGGTGTGCATCCTGTGCATCTCCTTCGCGGTCGTCATCGCCCTCCTGATCGAGAACAGTTGAACCAATTCTTTTGACCGATGAAGACGAATGTTGGCAACATGGACAAAGTGCTCCGCATCGTGCTGGCCGTGGTGATGTCCGTCCTCTATTTCACGGGTACGGTGACCGGCACGCTCGGCACGGTCCTGCTCATCCTGGGCGGTGTGTTCCTGCTCACGGCGCTGGTGGGCTTCTGTCCGCTTTACGCCATGGTGGGCATCAACACCTGCCCGAGGAAGTAGCCGTGCCTCGCAGGCGGTTCTCCGCTGATCGCGTCAGTGCAACGGCAACCACTTCGTTGATGTGGCCCATCTTTGCGCCATGCGGTTGACGCGTCTATTGCGGAGTTTTTGGGAGAGCGAGCGTGCAGGCGGGGTGGTGCTTGTGGGGTGCACCCTCTTCTCCCTTCTGTTGACCAACTCGTTCTGGGGAGAAGCCTATGTCGGCATCTGGCATGCTCAGCTGGCCGGTCATGCGTTGGAGTTCTGGATCAACGATGGCCTGATGGCCGTCTTCTTCCTGATGGTCGGGCTGGAGCTCAAGCGGGAGCTTCTCGTTGGTGAGCTCAGCAGGATCAAGCATGCACTTCTACCGGCCATGGCCGCTTTGGGCGGCATGCTCGTTCCTGCTGGCATCCACTTCATCCTGAACCATGGGACCGCGACCGCGTCAGGCGCTGGCATCCCCATGGCCACCGATATCGCCTTTGCGATCGGCATCCTGTCGCTCCTGGGGGATCGGGTGCCCGTGGCGCTGAAGGTCTTCCTCACTGCATTGGCCGTCATCGACGACCTCGGGGCCATCATCACCATCGCGATCTTCTATTCAACAGGTGTTTCTTGGGCGGACCTCTCCGTGGCGCTCTCCCTGTTCCTGTTGATGTTCTCCCTCGACCGGATGCGTGTGGGCAAACTGGGGCTTTACCTGACCATTGGGGCCGTGATGTGGGTGTTCATGCTGCGCTCAGGGGTACATCCGAGCATCACTGGTGTGTTGGTGGCCTTCGCGATCCCCTTCCACAGCAAAAAAGGCATGGCCCAGCGTCTGGAGGGGGCGCTCCACAGACCGGTGGCCTTCTTCATCATGCCCGTTTTCGCGCTGGCCAATACCTGCATCCACCTCGATGGTGGTTGGGCCTCGGACCTCTTCTCCACCAACAGCATGGGCATCTTCCTGGGGCTGGTGCTGGGTAAACCGCTGGGCATCACCCTGTTCACCGCCATGGCCGTGGCCGTGCGCCTGTGTGCGTTGCCGCAGGGCACGCGCTGGGTCCAGGTCATTGGATTGGGTTTCCTGGGTGGTATCGGCTTCACCATGAGCATCTTCATCACCCTGCTGGCCTTCAACGATCCTGCGACCATCATGCATGCGAAGACCGCCATCCTCATTTCTTCCACGGTCGCGGCATTGATCGGGCTGCTGTGGTTGCAGGCCGCGCTGCCTTCGACCCCAGCCGCGCCGGAAGAAGGCGAACTGGAAGCAGGGTGAAGTAGCCTTGAAGCCCGGACGATCAGATCGTGGGTAGACCGTGCAGTTTGCACAGCCAGGCCAGTTGACCGTTGTGCATGTTCACATGTCTGAGGTGATGGGTGATCACGGCCCGCATGTCGGATCCGCTGTCCAGGTTCATCAACGCCTGGTGCGGTGAGGCCAGGTCTGCATCCGACAGACCGGCCACATGGTCCAAGGCCAAGCGATGCACCCGCTCCAGCGTGTTCATGATCTCCTCAATGGGTGGGCACTCGGCCGGTGCGGGCGGCGTGGCGCCCAAGGTGAACTGCTTGGCCCAACTGAACTTCTGGAACGGACCGTTCGTGCCTTTCAGGATCAACCAGTTCTCGGAGACAGCGAGGTGGGCCACGATCCAGAAGGCGCTGTTCAGTTCCATCCTGTTCACCGTGAATCGTTGATGTAGGTCATGCTGCTGCAGGTGTTCCAACTGTTGCAGTGTCATGGCGTGCGCGTGGTCCATCAGGTCGGCAAGGAGGCGGGCATTGGTCATGATGCAAAGGAAGGGGAAGGGACAGGGGTTGATGATGGTTCTCGATCCCGCTTCGCGGCGCGGGCTTGTCTTGGCGGAGAGGGAGGGATTGCGCTAAGAGGCGCCATCCCGTTGAAGGTGAGGATTCAACACAAGCCCTGCTCGCTTCACCTGCCTGCGGTAGGCAGGCTCGCGGCTTTTTCATCGACCGCCCTTACCCAAGCGGGGCTTGGGTCGGTCGGTCAATGAAAAAGCCCGGCCACTTCGTGGCGCGGGCTTGTCTTGGCGGAGAGGGAGGGATTCGAACCCCCGGTACCCTTGCGGGCACATCTGTTTTCGAGACAGACCCGATCGACCACTCTGGCACCTCTCCGAACGGGGCGGCAAATATAGCGGAAGCCCCTTGGGTGAAAGGGCTTCGTTTAACTTGGGGGCATGTTCAGGATCGTTCTCTTGGCCTTGGTGCTGGCCCCCGGGCTACTGTTTGCCCAACCGTTCCCGATCGGAAGCCGTTCCGTGACGTTCTACGACGCGACCCGCGACCGTGATGTGCCCTGCCAGGTCCGCTACCCCGGAGCCACGGCGGGTTCCAACGTACCCATGGCCCAGGGGAGCTTTCCGGTGCTCGTCATCGGCCATGGCTTCCTGATGTCAGTGGATGCCTACGCCAACTTATGGGACCATTTCGTGCCCAAGGGCTACATCTGCGTGCTTCCCACCACGGAAGGCGGTTTCCCCGATCATGGAGCGTTCGGTGAGGACCTGGCCTTTGTGGCCCAGGCCATGCAGGCCGCAGGTGCTGATGACGCCTCCCCGTTCTTCGGTGGGGTGGCCCCGACCACGGCCTTGATGGGCCATAGCATGGGCGGTGGGGCCAGCTTCCTGGCTGCGGCACAGTCGCCCACCGTGCAGGCCTTGGTGAACTTCGCTGCTGCGGAAACGAACCCTTCCGCCATTGCTGCTGCGGCCTCCGTGACGATGCCCACCCTCGTGTTCACAGGCACGAATGATTGCGTGACGCCGGTGGACGGGAACCAGGCACCCATGTACGGATCCTGTGCATCGGCCTGCAAGGCCTTCGTGAACATCATCGACGGGCGCCACTGCTTCTTCGCCAACTACAACCTGGCCTGCAGCACGGGTGAGCTCACGTGTGGTGGCGCATCCATCACACGTGCTGCCCAGCATGATGTGGTGAACGACTTCGCCAGCCTGTGGCTCGATCATTTCCTGAAAGGGGATGCCGATGCGTTCACGGCCTTCAGCGACAGCGTGGCGACCAGCGTGCGGGTGGAGGCCGATCTGGCCTGCATCAGCACCGGGCTGGCCTCCATTACCCAGGCCGAACACATCGTTCTGCATCCGGTGCCATCGGAAGGGCTGGTGAACGTAAGCGGTGGTGGTGCCTGGTCGGACTTCCGGGTGGTGGATGCGGTGGGCCGCTGTGTGCTTCATGGCCCGCGCCCGCTGGACGTTGCAGCGATCGACATGACCGCGTTGCCGGATGGCCGCTATCAAGTGCTTCTGTTCTCGCCCCAACGCGTTGAGCGCGCGGCTGTGGTGATCTCCAGGCGGAACTGAGATCCGGCACGGGATCGGAAGCGAACGGACCCTATGTTACGCACCTTATCCATCGCCGCAGTGGTCATGGGGTTCGGGCTTCCCCAGGACAAGGGGCTGCTACGCCTGGAGCGCTCGCAGGTCACCTTTTTGTCAGAGGCTCCCATGGAGACCATTACGGCCACCAACACCCGGTCCACAGGACTGCTTGATCCGGCCACCCGGACCTTTGCCGTGCAGGTGCCCGTGGCCGAGTTCGAGGGCTTCAACTCCCCGTTGCAGCGCGAACATTTCAACGAGAACTACCTCGAATCGGCCGTTCACCCGAAGTCCACCTTCAAGGGCCGGATCATCGAGGCCGTGGACCTGCGTACACCTGGCACACATACCATCCGGGCCAAGGGTGAGCTCAGCATCAAGGGTATCACCCGTGAGCGCATCGTGCCCTGTACAATGGTGGTGTCTGCCAAGGAGGTTCGCATCACCGGGGCGTTCGATGTGGCATTGGACGAGCATGAGATCCGCGTGCCCCGTGTGGTGCAGCAGAAGATAGCCCCCGTGGTGCAGGTGAAGCTGGACCTCCTGTTCTCCTCATCCCCCGCGAAGTGAGGCGGGCCCGTTCACCCTGGTTGTTGCTCTTCCTGCTGGCAGGGACCAGTTCCGCCCAGTTCCCCTATACCAGCATGCTGGAAGTACGCCTCGGGCAGCAGCGCCCCAAGGTGTCCTGCATCGCCATGGATGCGCACGGCCTGCTGTGGACCGGCAGCGACCGCGGTGTGCTCCGGACCGACGGGGAGCGCGTGGACCTTCTGCTTGACACCCGTCCGGCGCAAGTGGTGGCCATGGCTCGCGGTCCGAAGGGAATGCTCGCCGCGCTTTCCAGCGGTACCGTCGTGATCTGCAACGCGATCGGATGTGATACCCTGCTCATCGATAGCCTGCTCGAACAACACCCCGTCAGGGCGATAGTACCCACGGACGATGGCCGCATCTGGTTGGCCACCTACGGGGCGGGCCTGTGGGCCTGGCAGAAGGGAAAGCTCGAGAAGTGGGGGATGGCCCAAGGGCTGCCGGACGATCATGTGAACAGTGCGGCTCCCTGGAAGGGTGGGGTGGTGGCGGCTACCGACCAGGGCCTTGCGTTGTGCACGGGGGAAGGCGTAGCGAAGGTGCATGATGTCACCACCGGGGCACCGGACAATCTGGTGCTATCGGTCTCCACCACGGCGAACGGTGAAGTGTGGGCCGGTACGGACCGTGGTGGTGTGTTCCGTTGGGTGCCGGATGACCCGGGACGCAATGGGGAACTGCGGGGTTCAGCGGACCACGGCAGTGTGGTGGAGCTCGCCGTGCAGGGCGAGCTGATCTGGTGCGGCACGCGCCGGAACGGTGTGGTGCTGCATGATATCGGCCAACGTGGTGGGCGATACGTCGATCACCGCTCTGACGCTCCATGGAGCTTGGTGGTGCAGGACCTGCTCCTCGATGAGGACGGAGCCGCCTGGTGGTGCGGTGGTGATGAGCACCTGAAACGTGCCGATCCGGACCTGTTGTTCGTGCCGGAGCACGAGGGGATGGACCTCCGCGGCATCACGGCGCTTTGCAGCGATGGTGCCGGGCGGATCTGGTTCGCCACGCCACAGGGTCTGTTCCACCATGCACGGGCATTCACCGAAGAACAGCGCGTGCACCGTTCCTCCTTGGACGTTGATCCCCTGACACCGATCGTCTCCTTGGCGGCCGATGAGCAGGGGACCATCTGGGCGGCCACCTTCGGCAGCGGTGTCTATGCCATCCATCCCGATGGCCGCATCGAGCACTTTACCTCCCGTCAGGTGGCGCTGAATGACAATGTGCTCTCCGTGCGCTGTGCAGCTGGTTCGGTCTGGTTCGGCACCTTGGATGGTGTCTCCGAATTCAGGGAGGGTGCGTTCCATCGCCATGCCACGCCTGGCAGTGGCTTCATCTACGCGGTGCTGCCCGACATGGTCGGTGGTTTTTGGGCGGCCACCGATGGCGCGGGCGCATGGCATGGAGGTTCACAGCGACCAAAAAGTACGGATCAGAAAGGGCCAAGGACCTATTTCTCGCTTGTCCGGGATGGCCGGGGACGGACCTGGGCGGCTGGGCCTGGCACCGGATTGTGCAGGGTAGACAGCCTGACGTCTTGTTCCGGGCCCGATCTGCCGGCATTCACCGGTGATCTGTTCGGACTGGGGCTGGCAGGTGATCGCATCATCGCTTTCGGTTCACGGGGCACCATGGCCTATGACCCCGGAAATGGTACCTGGACGGAACTGACCGCTCGTCTGGGGCTGAACGACCTCCGTGCCGAGCTGAACACCATCTGCACCGATGACCGCGGTGATCTGTGGTTCGCGAGCGACCGGGGACTGCTGCGATTCCAGCCTCGGCCCAGGCATTACCTCAGCCAGGTGCCGGCTGTGATCACTGCGGTGCGCTTGGGCAATGCCCTTGTTCTGCCGGAAGGTTTGCTGCGCACAGGTCACGACCGCAACGACATCACCTTCCTGTTCACCGGCATCGATCATGCGGATCCCGCCGGTCTGCGCTTTGCCTATCGATTGAAGGGTTGGGACCCGGGCACGTTGATCACCCGCGACCGGGAAGTGAGCTACTCCACGCTGGCCCCCGGCCGATACACCTTCCAACTGGTGGCCTTCACCGGTGACGTTGTGCCCGAAAGCGGGTGGTTGTCCGTGGAGTTGGAGGTGGTGCCGCCCTGGTGGCGACGGCCATGGGTGCTCGCTGCGGGCTTGTTGCTTTTGGCGGGAGGCGTGTGGTGGATGGTGCGCGAACGTGACCGTCGTGCCCAGGCGCGTGCACGCATGGAGCAGGAGAAGGTGAGGTTCCAACTGGAAGCGTTGCGCAGCCAGGTGGATCCGCACTTCCTTTTCAACAGCTTCAACCGCTTGGTGGACCTGATCGAAACGGATGGCGGCCGGGCGGTGGAGCACGTGGAGAAGCTCAGCCTCTTCTTTCGCAGCATTCTCCAGCTCCGCGACAAGGAGCTGATCACCCTCGGTGAGGAGCTGCGCCTGCTCGGTACCTACTTCGATCTGGAGCGGGAACGCTTTGGTTCGGCGATCGACCTGCGGATCGATGTGCCGGTGGAGCACCATCAGCAACAGATCGTCCCCATGACCCTGCAAATGCTGGTGGAGAACGCATTGAAGCACAATGTGATCGACCCGGCAGCCCCCTTGCGGCTCACCATCGGGATGGAGGCGAATGCGTTGGTGGTGACCAACACCGTGCGCCCGAGGGCCACTCCGCCGAGGTCCACCGGCTTCGGGCTGGAGAGCATCCGGCGACGTTATGCCGCGCTGACCACCCGGCCCATGGAGGTCATAAGTGCGAACGGGCAGTTCATCGTGCGGATACCTTTGATCGATGTGAAGCCATGAGGATCCTGATCATTGAGGATGAAGCGTCGGCGGTGAACCGTCTCCGCAAGATGCTCGCGGAACTGGCACCGGGTTCAGAGGTGGTGGCCGATGTGCCGTCCATCGCTGCCGCCGTCGAGTGGGTCGGCATGAACGAGGCCCCAGACCTGGCCTTGGTGGACGTTCAATTGGCCGACGGTGAGAGCTTCGCCATCTTCGAGCGGGTGAAGGTCGATTTCCCGGTCGTATTCACCACGGCCTATGATGAGCATGCACTCAGGGCCTTCCGGGTGAACGCACTGGACTATCTGTTGAAGCCCATCCGGCGCGAGGAACTGCAGCAGGCCCTGGAGCGTGCCGGACGCACACGGGTGGTCCGTGACCATGCCTCGCTGGCCAGGCCCATGGCCGATGAACGCCCGGCCGCACCTGTAAGGCGCTTCCTCATCCGCTATGGCGAGCACTTCAAGGTGATCGAACCGGATCAGATCGCCTACATCCATTCGCTGATGAAGAACACCTTCCTGCGCACCCGGGAAGGTCGAGACCTGCCGCTGGAGGAGAGCCTGGACAAGCTGGAGCGCCAGTTGGACCCGGAGAAGTTCATCCGCCTCAATCGCCAACTCATCGTGCACATCCAGAGCATCAAGGAACTGCTGGCCTACAGCAAGAGCCGGGTGAAGGTGCTGCTGGAACCGCCCTACGGCGATGATGCCATCGTGAGCAGTGAGCGCAGCGCCGAGTTCAAGCGCTGGCTGGCGGGCCGGTGACCGGCCCTTCCATCCCCATCGCTCGTTCTTCCCGTTCCGTCGTCATCGATCCTTCGATCGGTGCGCGGGTGCCTGAGCTTTGGTCCTGCGCTGGTCGACCGTCCATTCGCAGACCAGGCCCCAACGCCGATCGCCATGAACACGCATGCCTTGGAGCACATCACCGACCTGGAGGAGGCGGATCTGCGAAGCCTGATGACCATGGAGGTGAGCGGCCTGCTCGGCGGCTTGATCCGCTTGAACCAGGCCGAGCGGTACCATCACCGGTTGAACGTGTTCGTGTTGCTGGCCGAGCTGCTGGACCTGCACCGGAAGGTTGAGTTGGAGGATAGGGAGGGGGCGCGTCCGGTTCGTCGGCGGCATTTCCCGGTTCGTCAGGAAATGGAGGGACAGGACCGTGGCGTGGTGTGATCTTTGAATTCCCAAAAGGACCAGGTCATGCTCCCCAACGCCATCTCACGCTGCATCAGCCTTCCTGTGCGTATCGGTCTAGCATTGACCGCCGGTGCATTCGCACTGGCCGCCTGCCAGCATGATCCCATCGAGGGACCGGTGGTGGATGACAACGGCGGCAATGGTGGCGGGGGCACCAACCCCTGCGACCCGAACACGGTCTACTTCCAGCAGCAGGTGCTCCCGCTGTTGATCAGCAACTGCGCGGTGCCCGGCTGCCACAACACGGCCACGGATGATAATGACTGGATCCAGATCACGGACTACCAGAGCCTGATGAACAGCGGGATCGTTCAGGATGGCGACCTGATGGACGCCATAACGGATACCGATCCGAACAACATCATGCCGCCGCCGCCCCAGGCACCGCTCACTGTGGAGCAGATCGCGTTGATCAATACATGGATCCAGCAGGGCGCCCAGAACAACAGCTGTGCATCGGCCGTCTGCGACACGCTGAACGTGACCTATTCAGGCACCATCGTTCCATTGATCCAGCAGCGCTGTCTGGGCTGTCACAGCGGGGGCACACCGCAGGGAGGTATCGATCTGAGCACTTGGTCGGCGGCGAACGCTGTGGCCATGGATGGTCGACTGGGAAAGTCGGTCACTCACGATCCCACGGGCATTCCCATGCCGCCGAACAGCCCCATCATGCCCACCTGTGAGGTACGGAAGTTCCTCATCTGGATCGAGGCCGGCGCACCGAACAACTGAGCCACCATGCCGCGCATCCACCGCATCGCCATCCTGCTGCTGGTCCTGCTACCGCTGGTCGGCTGCTATTACGACAAAGAGGAGGTCCTGTATCCGAACAGCTTCTGCGACACCACCAATGTGACCTGGAGCGGGACCATCCAACCCTTGGTGACATCCCGGTGTGCCACGCCCGGCTGCCACGTGCCCGGCGCACAATCACCGGATCTTTCGACCTACCCGGCCTTCAAGGCCCAGGTGGACCTCGGTCGGGTGCAGGCCCGGGCCATTCAGGGGAACCCCAGCTTCATGCCCACATCGGGCAAGCTTCCCAGCTGCAACATCCAACAGCTCCAGGCATGGATCGATGCCGGAGCCCTCAATAACTAGAATAGATGCGACCCAGAACGATGATCGCCGTGCTTGCCGCCGTTGCCGTAGTCGGGGGCGGCACCTATGCCTACCTCGAGTATGAGCGGGGGGTGAGCGGTGCTGCCGAAATGAAGCCCGTGGCCACTGTGTCCGCAGGGGAGCTGCTTTCGGCTTACACTGCTGATGAGGCTGCGGCCGATCAGCGCTTTGTGGGCTCCGCCGAGCAGGCCATCCGAGTGACGGGCACCATACGCGCCATGGAGCCTGTGGGCAGCGACAAGACCAATGTGATCCTCGAAACGGGCGACCCCATGGCCGGGGTGGTCTGCGAGTTTACCAACACCGACCTCCCGCCGGACTGGCGCTCGGGCGCCGAGGTCACCGTGCAGGGCATCTGCACCGGCATGCTGATGGATGTGGTGCTGGTGCGCTGCAGCGGGGTGAACTGACCCCCATCCATCGACCCGAACGAATCGAACGAACACCGAACCCATCCAGCCATGAACACTGCAAGGAACCTCCTCTTCGCCGCGATGACACTGCCGCTTTCCCTCATAGCGCAGGACCGTTACGGCACCCGCAATGGGCACATCGCCTTCCTCTCCGAGACCTCCATGGAGCACATCGAGGGGAACAACCACAAGGTGAGCAGCGTGTGGGACGCCACCTCCGGCGCCATCCAGTTCGCCGTGCTCATCAAGGCTTTCGAGTTCGAGAAGGCCCTGATGCAGGAGCATTTCAACGAGAACTACATGGAGAGCAACACCTTCCCCAAGGCCGAGTTCAAGGGGAAGGTCACGGGCATCACTGCGGACCAGCTCAAGAAGCCCGGCACCTACGAGGTTTCCGTGGAAGGTGACCTGACCATCCATGGGGTGACCAAGCCGGTGAAGACGAAGGGCACGATGGTCGTCGCTGCCGATGGCACGGTGAAAGCCTCCTGCGACCTCAAGGTGAAGCCCGAGGACCACGGCATCAAGATCCCCGGCATGGTGCGTCAGAACATCGCCGAGCAGATCCTGGTAAAGGTGCGGATGGATTACGCCCGCCTGTAAGCCGCCACATCGCTCAAATGTCCGCCCCCATGCACCGTACCCTGCTGATCTTCGGCCTCTTGTCCCTTCTGACCGGTGGCGCCATGGCGCAGGAGGATGACCTCCTCAAATTGTTGGGGGAGGAGGACACCGGCCCCGAATACAGCACGGCGGCCTTCAAGACCACGCGGGTGATCAACGGACACAGTCTGGAGAACACGGCCCATGGCGTGCTTGACTTCCGGATCGGTCACCGCTTCGGACCGGTGAACAGCGGGGCCAACGAGTTCTGGGGACTGGACCAGGCCACCATCCGGCTCGGACTGGACTATGGCGTGACGGAC
>Ga0315900_10004695_pt1 | contig 19137 bp, 12 predicted proteins | sample LakEriMetagenome_FD_203521 | JGI IMG/M metagenome (GOLD analysis project Ga0315900, IMG submission 203521) | Freshwater fungal communities from buoy surface, Lake Erie, Ohio, United States - Buoy 12 MA114 | ecosystem: Environmental > Aquatic > Freshwater > Lake > Lake biofilm | place: USA: Lake...
CACGACACTGCTCTGCCTGATGTTCGGCCTGGCGGCCGCATCGCCGGGGACCGGCGTGCGGGCGGCCGATGATCCCGCGCTCCTCCCGACGTTGCCGGCCCGCGAGGACCCGCCGCGGGTGTTCGTCGTGGGTGTCAAGGACACGTTCGACGTGGTGCGCGAAGCCATCGATCGGGCCAAGCGGACGAGTGGCCGCGATTACCGCGTCCTCGTCGTCGACTCGGCGGGCGAGGGCCGCGACGCGCGGGAATTGCTCGACCGGGTGGTCTCGCGTTGGCTGGAGGAGTCGGCGGACACGCCGGGCGGCTTTAACCCGGCCGCCGACTCCACGATCGTCCTCGACGTGGGCGACAGGCTTGTCGCCATGGACGTGCCGATGCGGATCGAGGATGACGCGGGGCTCGATTCCGGCACGATCGAAGCCCGACTGATCGGCGATCATTTCCTGCCCCGGGCCCGGGACGGCGAATTGGCCGCGGGGTTGGCCGACCTGATCGACGCCACCGAAACCTGGATCAAGGATCGCGAGGATCGGCGTCGGGCACGGCTCGAAGCCCGACGCGTGTTCCGCGAACGCACGCTGCCACTGGCCCTGGCCGGACTGACCGCCGCCGCCGTTCTCGGTGCGTTGGCCCTGCAATGGTCGCGGCATGCGCGAAGGCTGCGGCTTGCCCGCGAGAAACTCGCCGCCTTCAAGGGAGAGGTGGTGGCGCTTTCAGACCTGCTCGACGCCCAGCAAGAGCGGCATCGCATGCTACCGCACAGCGATGCCGACTTCCGCACACCGATGCAGGGCCTGACCCGGGCCACGTACGACGGCGTGCAGGGATCGATCCGCGGCTACCGGGAGCGCTGGCTGCACTTGATGGACGTCTGGGAACGGGCCCAAGACCAGGTCGGCTCGGAATGGTTCCTCGGCACCGGCGCGGCGGATGCCGCGATCCGCCTGCTCGACTCAGCCGAGGCCAGGCCACCGCTGGCGGACGTCGCCGCCGCCTGCCGCGCCCCGCTCGACGCACTCGAACAGGCCCACGAGCAGGCGCGTGATCTGGCGACGACACTCGATACCCAAATCGCCGCCACCACGGCTCGTATCGACGGCTTGGCAAGCCGCGGCCGCTCCGGCGCCGGCTTCCAGGCCGCGCTTGGCCATGTGACTCGGGCCCGGCGCCTGGCCGGGGAGTCGCTGGAAAGCGACCCGGTGGCGTCCCGCGGCGCGCTCGAGGCAAGCCGGGACGAGCTTCAGGGCACGGTCGCTCGGATCGACGCGCTCGAGGCCGCCGACGACCGGCGTCTCCGGGCGATCGCCGCCACGGGCAGCGGTGCCGACCGCGTGAAGGCACTCCGCGCCGAGGGCTGGCTGCTGGCCGAGCCCGGTGCCAATCCCGACGAACGGTTGCAGGCCGCCGCCGAGCACACCCACACGGCGGCCCAACTCCTCGATGCCGGCGAGACCGACGCGGCCCTGGGTCATGTGGCCGACGCCGAGCGGCTCAATGCCGAGGCGGGAGCATTGCTGGAGAGCATCGTGGCGGCACGGGAACGGGCACGCGAGCTGCTGCCTGCCTGCGCGGCGCGACTGGAAGCGCTCGTGGCCCGCCGGGCCGCCGCGGCCGATGCCGCCGCGGCGCTGGCCGCCGCCTACGCCGAAAGCTCCTGGTCCGACGTGGCCGGCAACGTAGCCCGGGCTGACGACGGCCTGGAGCGGGCCCGCACGCTGATTGCCGAGGCCCAGGCGGCGCTCACCCGGGAGCGGCAGCACGACCTGCGCGCCGTGGCGCTGCTGGAAGAGACGGTGCGGCAGGAGGACTGGGTGGAGGGCTGCCTGGCGGCCGTCAGCGACCGCCGTGCCGAACTCGACGAGTTGCGGGAGACGCTGCCGCCGCGGCACGACGGAGCCCGTACGCGGGTGGCCGACCTCGGCCGCCGACTGGAAAGGCAGCGCACCGACCGGGTCCGGGCCAACGAGCGCTGCCGGGAAGCAGGCCGGATCCTCGATGTGGCGGACGACGCCTTGCGGGCGGCGCGGCCCGACCTCCGCACCGCGCGGCAACTGATCGAGGCGGCCGACACGGCCGCGGCACGGGGCGAGGAACTTGCCGACGAGGACGAGCGGCTCGCCGCCCAGGCCGAGAGCGATCTGGAGGAGAGCGACTCGCTCGTGCGCCGGGTGGCGGCCTGGTACGCCGAGGGGGTGCAGGCCGACGTCCGTGGCGCGACGGCCGCCCTCGACGCGTCCCGGTCGCTGCTGTCCCGGCAGCGCTATGAGGACGCGATCCGGGCCTCGGCCGAGGCCGCACAGCACGCCCGGGCCGCCTACGCGGCCGCCACCGCGGAAGCCGAGCGCCGCCGGGTGCGCCGGCAGCAGGAGATCCAGCGTCGCCAGCTCGAGGAATCGTTCGCGCGGATGTCGCGCAGCGTCGGTCCCTGGGTGGTGAGGCTGCCGGGCGGCATGGTCACCGGACCCGACCCATGGCGCTCCCTGCAGCAGCCCGGCGAACAGGCCGGTTCCGCGCGAGGCGCGGCCCAGTGGTCCCGCGACATCGCGCAGGTGGGCTGGTAGCCGCCGGCACATCCCCCGGGGGCGTCAGCGGATCTCGACCGGGGCCACCTCGAGCCGGCCGATTTCCGCGGCCGGACGCTCGCCCTGCCGATTGGCCGCTGCCGGCCGCTGGGGTGCCGTCTCCAGGAGTCGCTCCATCTCCTCGACCCGCGCCCGCACGACGACCGGCATGCGGCTGCGGCCCTCGGGCGTGTCGATGGCGGCGTTGAACACCACGCGTCCCGAAGGTTCGGTGATCAGGAGTCTGGTCTCGTCGCCGCCGGTGAGGCGAATGTGGTAGTCGGCATCCTGGCGCAGGAGTGTCTCGGCCGCGACCTGCCGTGGACCGGCTGCGGCAACGGCGGCTGTCCGGCCGGCGGATGCCACCGGCGCCGCCACCTTGAGTGCCGAGGGGGTGGGCCGTAGCGATCCCACCACCGGACCCGTGCGGCGCGGCGCGGCGGCGAGCGGGATCACGACCTCGCGGCCGCTGCGCAGCACCGTGCACTCGAGCGGCCCGTCACGCTCCGCCGACTCCAAGAGCGCCGCGAACTGCTCGGGCAGCAGCAGCAACTGGTCGTCGAGTTTCACGAGCACGTCATGCTGGGCGAATCCCGCGCGAGCCGCGCGCGACTGAGGCGCAACCTCCGTGACCACGAGTCCTGCCCCGCGCTTGAGCGCGAGCTGCTGGCGGAGCACGAGCGAAGCCCGTTCCAACCGCAGTCCGAGGGCGTTGTCGAGGGGCGCCGTGGCGGCCACTTCGCCAGCCGGTTGCAGGTTCGATCGCGGCGGTTCGGCGGCGACCGCGACGGCAACCTGCCATGCCGCCGCGACCACGAAAGCGCCGCGGACTGCTGGTGACACGGGTTGCTGGTTCATGACAGCCGTTCCAGGCGGGATGCGGCGGCCGGGCCGCCTTTCATGTCGCGCGATCGCGCGGGGCGGCATCTGGCCCGCGGTATATATGACGTGGTCCCCGGGGTCGCACCAGACAACTCTGCCGAGCGGGATGCCCCACGCTGGAGACTTGGGCATGATGGCGCGTGTCGGAAACACCCGGAGCGGAGGCGTTCTGGGTCGTCCCGGCAGGGAACGGGGGCAGCAGCAGGACCCAAATCGCTGATTCGTCGCCACTCACATCCGCGCCGATACATGGACGGGAGACCGCACCGTCGCCTGCCCTTGGCAGCGTGTGCCGGCCGCCCGGAAACCCCTGTCCGAGGGACCACATCCATGCATCCGCATCGCTGCACGACCGCACCAGCCGTCGCACTCGCAGGCCTGTTCATCGCCTCGATCGCGCTGGCCGCCGGAGGGCAAAAGCCCGCGCCGGTGCGCCGCGACACCGCGGCACGAATCGCCACCGCGACGCCCCCGGCCCCCAAACGGCCCGTGCTCGTGCCGGGCACCGGGGCCATCGTCAAGGGCGCGGTCGATGACTTCGAGGACGACAAGTGGAAGTGGTTTTACAACCACCCCAAGAGTTCCGAGGAGCAGGACAAGCGGCTGCGCGGACCGATGGGGAGGAGCGTGAATGGCCGCTGGTTCGAGGGACCCAAACGCGGCACGCCGGACGTGGTCAAGCGGGTCGAACTGCCGGCCCCGGGACTTGAGGGGAGCGGCCACGGCCTGCTCATCGCCTCGCTGAACGCCGGCATCCCCGGACGCGTCACCTACCAGATGCAGCAGGACGACCTGATCTTCAACATGCAGAAAGCCGCCGGCCGCGGCATGGCGGTGGCCGACAGCCCCAGCGTGGTGGTGCGCGTGTACCTGCCACCGTTCGAGCAGTGGGAGAACCGCACGGGCCCCAGTTTCGGCTTCCGGGCCGGCTGCTACACGCACGCCATCATCACCGGCGACGACCACCCCGACGAGGGCAAGTTCGGCCTCGAGGAATACTGGCCCGGCATGTTCATCTGCTTCGAAAGCAGCCACGACGGCAAGTTCAAGGAAGACGGCGCGTACATCCGCGTGCGCAGCGGCCGCAACGGCGGCGAGATCCGCGGCACCAAGATCGAGCAACTCGGCTGGTGGACCCTGGGGCTGTCGTTCTCCCCGGACGGCATGGTGCACTACTTCGCGAGCCCCGGCGTCGACGACCTGACGATGGACGACCACATCACGTCGCAGTTTCCCTACGGCTACCGCACCGAATGGATGAAGACCTTCTTCTTCAACGTCTGCACCCACGACACCGGACGGACCTGGAGCACGCCCTGGGTCATCGACGATCCGAAGGTGTACTTCGTGCAGCGGCCGCAGATGACGACGACGAAGCCGACTCGCCGCTAGCCGGCCGCAGCCGCCACCAGCCGGCCAGCCCGCTGCCGATCAACGAGTGGACCACGCTCGAGATCGCGCACGGCACGGCCACGAGTGGCTCGGCGGGAAAGTGCCTCTGGGCGAGCACGACACCGAGCCCCGAGTTCTGCATTCCCACCTCGATCGAGATCGTGCGCGACACGGCGCGGTCATAGCCGCAGAGCCGGGCGAAGAGGTGCCCCATGCCGAAGCCCAGGCCGTGGAGGGTGAACACCGCGCCCAGCAGGGCCGGGCCGCTCGACCGCACGGCGGCGGCGTTCTGGCCGATGATGCTCGCGCACACCAGCGCGATCGCCACCACGCTCACCAGCGGCGCGGCCGGCAGCACCGCCCGCACCACGCGAGGCAGGTAGCGGTTGACGGCCACGCCGACGGCCACCGGCAGCACGACCACCTGAACCGTGGACAGAAACAAGCCCAGTGCGTCGACCTCCACGAACCGGCCGGCCAGCAGTTTCGTGAGGAGCGGTGTGAGCACCACCGCCGCCATGGTCGAGCAGGCGGTCATCACGACCGACAGGGCCACATCCGCGCGGGCGATGTACGTGACCACGTTCGACGCCGTGCCCCCGGGACAACAGGCCACGAGGATCAGGCCGGCCGCCAGCGGCGGGGCGAGGCCGAACGTCGTCGCCACGAGCCAGCCCGCCAAGGGCATGATCGTGAACTGCGCGACGAATCCGGCGGCCACGGCTCCGGGCCGGGCGGCCACGCGGGTGAAGTCGTCGACCGAGAGCGTGACGCCCATGCCGAGCATGATCAGGGCCAGGGCGGCCACGATCGCAGCGCCGCGAAACCATGTGAACAAGGCCGGCTCGATGAGTGCCAGCCCGCAGGCGGCGAGCACCCAGAGCGGGAAGGCGTTGGCCAGCAGGTCGAGGCCGCGGCGCATGCGGATGTCAGCGGGCCGTACGGGTGAAGTCGCAGGCGGGCGGCAGCACCGTGACGAGCGCGTCGCCCGAGCAGCGCACCGAGAGCGCGTCCGGACCCGTGCGCACGATCGTGCAGGAGCAGTCCCGTTCCGCGTCGGCACCACGGCCCTCGACATGGATCGTCCAGGCATCACCGTTTCGGGTCCAGGTGCCCTCGGCGAAGCGACCTTCGGAGGTGTAGATCCAGGAACGAAGCGTCTGCCCCTGAGGATCCCAGCCGATGATCTCGGTGAGTTCGCGGCTGCGCACGTCGGTCGCGGGCAGAAGTCCCGGGATGCGGGCATCCCCAGCCGCCGGCACGGCCTCGGGCGCCGTGTCCGGGGCCACGGCGTGCGTGCGGACGAGGAACGCCCGGCCAGTGCTCCAGAAGCAGCGCGTGCTAGCGATCACACCCTCGCCGTCATCCTCCCACGAGCCCACCAGCCAGGCCAGCGCATCGAGGGGTTTTTCGGTAGCCGGCACGGCCGGCCCCGCCGCTTCCCGAACGCTCTCCAGCAACCACCCCTCGTCGTGCCGGACAACGACGGCCGAAAACCGGCTGCCGGCGGCGGCGCCATCGTCGAAGGCGATCTGAGATCTGCCGTCCACCAACGCCACGTCCGACTTGAGCGGGCGAATCGAGTCCACGTCGATATCGATCGTGGCGGCACCGTCCTCGGCGAACAGTGCGGAGAACACCTGCCGCACGGCGTCGCGACCGGATGTGACTTCACCCGAGTCGAGATCGACGTTCTCGCCGGTCGGACTCCAGTAGGACGCCAAGGCCGCGGTGTCGTGGCGATTGAACGCGCCCAGGTAGGCCGCGAACATGCCGCGGATCTCGGCGGCTGCAGCCGGTTCGACGGCAGCGGCCTCCCGGGCAGGAAGCGGTCGCGGGGCATCGGCGGCCTCGCCAGCCACGAGGCGGACGCCGGTCGAGACACCGGGGATCGCCTGCATCGTGACCGGGGCTGTGCTGCCCGAGGCGGTGGCGATCACGTCGGGCAGGCGGAACGAACGCGGCCGAGCGATCACCTCCGGAATGGGACGGAATCGCGCGCGACCTGCCACGGGCTCGGCCGTCGCTGTGACGGGCCGTAACTCGGGTTCGGCGGCCACACCGCGAAGCGACGGCGAACCCCGCTCACCCTGGCTCGACGAACAGCCCACGAGCGACAGGCCCACGAGCGTGCAGACGATGTGGAGCCGGTGCTGGCCCCGAAAAGACGTGCCGTGCCTCACGATCTCGACCCTCCCTGGTTTCCCCGGCAGCCGGCATGCCCGCCGGCCTTCGTTCCAGCAGCGTACCCGGTTCGGCCGCCGCCGCACAGCGGCCCTCACCCGCGCCACCCGGGATCATCGCGCGCTGCGATCCGGTCGCCGGTGGCTCCGGAGCAACGACCGGCCGAGGCCCATCAAGACGACTCGGCCGTTCCTCGCATCCGCGCGCGGCGGACGGTATCGTGTGCGCCGTCCGTTCCAGTCGCAGGAATCATTTCGATGGCCGATCACGAACCCGTCGCGCCGCCACGGCCCAGTGAATCCGGTGCGGAGCGCGTGTCAGCCGCCTCGGCCGTGGCGGTGCCGCTCGTCGCCCTGGGTCTGTTGGCGGCGGCGGTGTGGTTTGGCGCCGCCCCCAAGCCGACCCCCGCGCCAGAGGCGCCGGCCGCGGCTGCCGCTGATCCGCTGCCATCGTGGCACGACGGACCCGCGAGGCGCGCGATCCTCGACTTCGTCGCCGCCGTGACCCGGCGCGGCAGCACCACGTTCGTGCCCCCCGCGGAACGGATTGCGGTTTTCGATCACGACGGGACGCTGATCTGCGAAAAACCGGTGCTGCACGGCATGTTCCTCGTCGACCGCGTCCGGGCCCTCGTCGAGCGGCAGCCGGAACTGGCCCACGAAGAGCCCTACGCGACGTTGGTCACGGGTGATCTCGAATTCGTGCGCCGGCTGGGCAAGAAGTTCTTCGCGGACATCACTTTTTCCACGCTGGCGGGCGTGCCGGAGGAGCGACTGGAGGCCGAGGCTCGCGACTTCATCCGCACCGCGCGTCACCCCGTGTTCGACGTGCCGCTCGGCGATGTCGCCTACCAGCCGATGAAGGAGCTGATCGCGTTGCTGCGGTCGGAAGACTTCCGGGTCTGGATCTGCTCCGGGAGCGGCGTGCACTTCATGCGGCCCGCGGCGGAGGAGTGGTATGGGATCGGACCGGAATACGTGATCGCCTCGCGGCCGCTGACGGAGATGCGGGAGGTGGGGCCGGCCGACCCCAAGACGGCCGCGTCACCCAACAAGCGGCTCGATCTCGTCGTGCTGCCGGAACTGATCGTTCTCAACGACGAGGACCGAAAGCCTGTCAGCATCGGCGAGCAGATCGGCCGGCGGCCGATTTTCGCGGCAGGCAACGTGGGCACCAAGGGTGACATCGCGATGCTGCGCTGGTCTCAATCGGGCGATCGCCCGAACCTGCAGCTCCTGGTGCTCCACGACGACGCGGAGCGCGAGATGGCCTACGGCGAGCCGTCGAACGCGTCGCTGGAGGCGGCCGCGGCGTACGGCTGGCACGTGGTGCACATGGCCAGTGACTGGAAGCGTGTGTTCGCCAGCCCGCTGCAGAAAAAGACCGTACCGCAGTCCGCTGCGTCCGGGCCGGCGACTCCGGCAGCGGCCGGCCCGCCCCCCACCGACTGGGTCAAGGAACTAGCCGCCTGCACTGAACTCGATCGCACGCTGCCCCCGGCACCCGGGGGCGTGTGCCTGCTGGGATCGTCGAACATCAGCCGCTGGACCACGCTGGCCGAGGATTTCCCGGGCCTGAACGTGGTGAATCGGGGCGTGTCGGGCTGCCGCCTCGAGGAACTGGCGGATCATGCGGCCGTCATCGTGGCCGCGGCTCGGCCGCGGGTGGTGGTGGTGGCGGCCGGCACCAACGACGTGAGCGACGGCCGCACGGCGGACGACGTGCGCCGCTCGTTCCAGCGGCTGGCGGCAAACCTGCAGGCCGCCCAACCGCAGGCGACGATCGTGTTCCTGGCCATCTCGCCCACGATCCGGCGCCGCGATCAGCGGGATCGACAGCAGGCGGCCAATCTCTCGGTGCAGCAGTTCATCGCGGATCGTGGACCGGGCGAACGGCTCGTCTACCTGGATGCCAACGCGGCATTCCTCGGACCGGACGGCGAACCCGTAGCCGAGTGTTTTGCCGACGATCTCCAGCACCCGAGCACGATCGGCAACGCGCGGCGGGCCGAGATCATGCGGCCCCTGTTGCAGCGGCTTCTCGAGGGGGCTGAAGGGCCAGGTGGGCTCCAGACACCGCTGGGAACGGCTCCGACGAGGCCCGGGGAATGAACCGCCCGTCCGAGCCCATGCCCACGACAGCCTGTTTTCAGGTACCAGGTGTCGGCATGGCGGCAGACGACTGAAAACAATCCAAAATCGCCCGGAATCGGCCCAGCGGCAAGGGCCGTTACGGCCCCCGAAACAGCGACCCAGGGTGAGAAACGTGTTTTTCCGGGATTCGCCTCCTTGAAAGCCCGTTTATCCCACGTAACCTATCCATCTTAACAGGCGGCCGAGTCGTTCGGTCGTTGCAAGAGAAGGGTCTCTTCGACCGACCGACCGACCGGGCGTGTTTGAAAACAACCTGCTCGATTCGTTCGTTGACCTTGTTTCCTATCCGGAGGTGTTCGTGATTCGCAAAGTTCTTTCCTGCCTCCTGCCGGCCGTCGCCGTCGTCGCCCTGTGCACCAGCACGTGGGCGAAGGACTGCGGTGCCTGCGGTGGTGGCTGCGCGGGTGGCTGTGAAGGCGCCGTCAGCAGCTGTGGTGGTTGTGGTGATGCCGGTGCCGCGTGCGGCACCAAGACGGTGTACCAGAAGCAGTACGTGACCGAGATGAAGACGGTCACCTGCACCGAGTACACCAACGAGACTCGCGAGCGGACCTATACGGTCAACAAGCGCGTCCCGCGGACCGAGGAGAAGACCCGCACGGTCACCGTGCAGGTTCCCGAGACTCGGACCAAGACCGTGAACTACACGGTCAACAAGAACGTCACGGAGACCAAGACGGCCGAGTACACCGTCCAGGTCCCGTACACCGAGGAGGTCGAGCAGACCTACACGGTGATGACGCCTGTGAAGGAAGAGAAGACCGCCACCTACACGGTGATGGTGCCGAAGCAGGAAGAGAAGACCGCCACCTACACGGTGATGGTGCCCTACACCGAGGAGGTCGAGCAGACCTACACGGTGATGACGCCCGTGAAGGAGGAGAAGACCTCCACCTACACCGTCAAGGTCCCCTACACCGAGGAGGTCGAGCAGACCTACACGGTGATGACGCCCGTGAAGGAAGAGAAGACCGCCACCTACACGGTGATGGTGCCCTACACCGAGGAGAAGGTTTCGACCTACACGGTGAAGGTCCCCTACACCGAGCAGGTTGAGCAGAAGTACACGGTGAACGTGCCCTACACCGAAGAGGTGCAGAGCACCCGCAAGGTGCAGAAGCGGGTCGCCGTGCAGGGCACGAAGACGGTGCAGGTGCGCGGCGGCCACTGGGCCACCGAGCAGGTCGAGGTGCCGGGCGGCACCGACGCCTGCGGCTGCCCCTGCCCGCCGAAGGTGTGCTGCAAGCGCGTCTGGGTTCCCACGTGCGAGACGAAGGAAGTTCCCGTCACGTCCTACCAGTGCATCACCGAGGAGGTGCCCTGCACCCACACGGTGACCAAGTGCCGGCAGGAGGAGCGGACCCGGATGGTGAACGTGTCCAAGTGCCGCGACGAGGAGCGCACCCGCACCCACACGGTGACGAAGTGCCGCCCCGAGGAGCGCACCCGGACCTACACGGTCACCAAGTGCGTCCCCGAGACGAAGACCCGCAAGGTCTCCGTCACCAAGCACAAGGACGAGGAGCGCACCCGGACCTACACGGTCACCAAGTGCGTCCCCGAGACGAAGACCCGCAAGGTCTCCGTCACCAAGTGCAAGGCCGAGGAGCGGACCCGCACCTACACCGTCACGACCTGCGTGCCGGAAGAGCGGACCCGCACCTACACGGTCACCAAGTGCGTCCCCGAGACGAAGACCCGCAAGGTCTCCGTCACCAAGTGCAAGACCGAGACTCGCACCCGCGAGTACCAGGTCACGAAGTGCGTGCCCGAGACCATGACCAAGGAAGTTTCCTACACGGTCATGGTTCCGCAGCAGAAGGAGGAGAAGTACTCCGTCACGGTGTACGACTGCGTTCCTGAGACGAAGACGGCGACCTACACGGTCCGCGTCCCGCACCAGGTGACGAAGGAAGTGCCCGTGAAGAAGTGCGTGATGGTCGCCGTCGAGGTGCCCTGCGGTGCTGCCGGCTCGGCCGGTGCCTGCGGCGGTGCCGCCGGTGGCTGCGGCGAGGCTTCGGCCTGCGGCAGCTGCGGCGACTCCTCGGCTGCGGCTTGCGACTCCTGCGGTGGCCGTCGTCGCGGCTGCCGTCGTTGCTGCAAGTAAGCCCGGGTCTCACTTCGACCCGTCGTGAACAGGGGGCCGGACGAGCCAGCTCGTCCGGCCCCCGTCTTTTTGCGTCGGCCCGCCGGGCTTGGACCTGGGGTGGCGTCCCGCTCTCTCGTCTGCTGAACTGGTGGCCTTCCACATCCCGCAGGAAACGCCCCCGATGCAGCGGCCCTCAGACTCGGCTCCCCCGCGTGGTCCGCAGGAATCCGATCGCGACGACGACCGTGCCGCCCCGTGGATCCACGAGGTGCGCCGTGCCATCCGCGCGGCCGACGTCGATTATTTCCGCGTTTCGCCGCTGCGCTACTGGATCGATTTCCTGGTCAGCATGACGGCCGCCTACCTGGCTGCGACGGTCTACCTCACGGCCCCGCTGGGATCCTGGCCGCAGCTGGTGACGTTTCCGATCGCCGCCTTCTGGCTCTACCGGCTGGGCTCGCTGATCCACGAGGTCTGCCACCTCGGCCAGCACGAAATGCCCGTCTTCAAGCTGGCCTGGAACCTGCTCGCGGGCGTGATGACGCTCACGCCGAGCCCGTTCTTCACGCGGCATCACCGCGACCATCACAGCCAGCGTTTCTATGGCACGCCGGAGGATCCCGAATACGTGGCCAACGTCCTGGAAGGTGGCAATCCCGCCAGCATGGCAGGGTACACGCTCTACGTGCTCGTGTTTCCGCTGCTCGTGTTCCTGCGGTTCCTGCTCGTCCCGCTGACGTTCCTGCATCCGCGTCTCCGCGAATGGACGCTGCGCAAGGCCTCGTCGCTGACCTTCAACCGTCGCTACGACCGCAAACTCACGCCGGCCGACCGGCGCGCCATCCTGGCCGTCGAGATGCCGTGTTTCCTGCGCGCCTTGATGATCCCGCTGCTGGTCCTGCTGGGCCTCAACCCGTGGACTCGGATTCCGCTGCTCTACGCACTGGCCGTGGCCACTGTCGTCCTCAATCAGCTGCGGCAACTCGCCGACCACCATTTCGCCGGCGACGGCACCCCGGTCGACCTCGAGTCCCACATCGCCGATTCGTGCAACTTCACGACCAACGATCCGCTCACGCTGCTGTTCTTTCCGTTCTCGATCCGCTACCACGCCCTGCACCACCTGTTCCCGTCGATGCCCTACCACAACCTGAAACCCGCCCACGAGCATCTGGTGCGCACCCTGCCTGCCGATTCGCCCTACCGGCAACTCGACCGGCCGGGTTGGTGGAGCGTGGCGAAGCACACCGTCTTCGGGCCCTTGAAGACTGCACAGGCCCTACCGACGAGTCGGTAATCGCTTCGCTGTCCCACGCGAACGCCGCGGTCGCTTTGCGGCGCCGGCAATGGCATGCTCACTTGGTGGCCCCGACGGCATGCGTGTGCCGCCGGCCTTGTACGAGCAACGGGGAGGCGCGGCATGCTGATGGCGCAGCGAACGATCTGGTGGCGGGCGGCCGGCGCCGCGGCGTGCTGGATGGCCCTCGCGACCACCCTGCAGGTGCACGCGTCCGCCCATGCCGCCGATGCGGAGCCGTCACTCGCGGCCGTGGTCGCCGCCGAGGGACAGGCCACGGTGAAGGCGTTCGATGGCGGGGACGCCGCCGCACTGGCGAACATGTTCCTCGAGACGGGCGAGGTGGTCGATGAAGACGGCGGCGTTGTCAGCGGCCGGGCGGCGATCGCGGACCTGTTCGGCCGGTTCTTCGCGCGGTTTCCCAAGGCGACTCTCGCCATGGAGATCGTGTCGGCACGACCGCTGGGTGCCGGTCTCGCCGTGGAGGAGGGCGTGCGCCGGATCACGACCGCTGACGGCACGGCGGCGCAGATGCGGTACGTCGCCGTGCGTTCGAAGCAGGGCGGTCGCTGGCCGATTGCGTCCTACCGTGAGTTCGCCGACGATCCGCTTCCCACTCCGCGCGAGATGCTCTCGCCCTTGGAATGGCTCGTGGGCGAATGGGTGGACGAGAGCGGCGACGGGAAGACCACGATCCGCTACGAATGGACGCCGGACGGGAATTTCCTCGTCGGTGAGTATGACCTCACGGTGGGGGGCGACTCGGGCGCGAAGAGCGTGCAGCGGATCGGCTTCGACCCGGTGCAGGGAATGCTTCGGTCCTGGACATTCGACTCCGACGGCGGCTTCAGCGAAGGCGAGTGGTCGGCGTCCGGAGACGGGTGGCTGATCCGCTCCCAGGCCACGATGCCCGATGGCTCGACGGGTCGGGCCACCGTCACGATCACGCCCCGGGACGCGGATCACTTCGTCGTCGAGAGCACCGACCGCTTCGTCGCCGGGGCTGCCGAGCAGGATTTCCGCATGGTGGTGGCGCGAAAGCCGCCCGCGCCGGCAGCCCAGCCGGCCGGCAAGTGATGAGTCGTCGGCCCCGCGCCGCGGATGCCGGCCCGGTCGCCATCGCCGATGTTCCGTACCGAGGACCGATGATCATGCTGCAACGCGTGGCCTACGCCTGCGGATTTCTGGCCTGCCTGGTGGTGATGGCTCCGGCCCATGGCCGGCCAGCGATGGGCCGCGCCGGTGGCGGCGGTCGCCCGGCGATGCCTCACCCCGCCTCCCGACCCATCCCTGCTGCGCGGCCGCAGATGCCGGCGGCCCGGCCGGCCGGTCCCGCGGCACGCCCCCAGGCGCCTCACTTTCAGCGGCCAAGCGTGGGCGCGGCGCAGCGGCCGAACCTGGCACGTCCGTCGCTGCCGAATGCGGGACAGCGGCCGATGACTCAACCGGCGCAGCTGCCACGGCCCGGGCTGGGCGCGATGCGACCGACCTCGCTGCCGGGAGCAACCGGCCGCCCTGCTGGCGCACCGGGCCGCCCGCCCGGAGTCGCCAGCCTGCCTGGCGCGGCCACTCGGCCTGGTGGCGGATTCGCCACGCGTCCGGCCCCCCTCGGTCCCGGTGCAGGAGCCGCAAAGCCGCTCGGCCCGAAGCCGGGCCCCGGCAACCGGCCGGCGACGCTGCCTGGCAACATCGGGAATGGTGGAGACCGGCCAACCGGCGGCGTCACCCGTCCGACCGGCCCCCGTCCCAGCCGGCCCGGTATCGGCGGCAGCCGCCCGAGCGTCCTGCCCGGCGACCTGGGCGCGCTTGGCTCCGGCAATCGCCCCGGTGGATGGCCCGATCGTCCCGGCCGACCTGGCATCGGCGGCAACAGACCCGGCATCGGCGATGGCAACACCATCTGGAACAGCGGCAACGACTGGTTCAGCGGCAACAGCATCAACGTTGGCGGCTGGAACGGCGGTGCCTGGGGCTATCCAGGCTGGGGCGGCGCGGGCTCGTGGTCGCACGCCTGGAACAACGGCTACGTCAACCCGCATTACGGTGGCTGGTACAACGGGTGCTGGAACGGTAACTGGGGCGGCGGGTGGTGGGCTCCGTTCGCCGTCGGGGCGGCGACCTGGGGCGTGCTCTCCACGGCCACCACCTGGGGGCTGGGCTACGGAGCCTTCGGCTATGGCGCGGAGTACGTGAACCCGTATTACGCGGCGGTGCCGGCCGCCGTCGTGACGGCCTCCCCCTACGACTACTCGCAGCCCGTCACCGTGACCAATTACGTGACGATGTCCGACGGGAGCGCGACCGCAGCCGCGGTTGCGGGTGGGGCGGCCACCGCGACCGACCAACTCGTCGACGAGGCCCTGGCCCTGTTCAAGGCGGGCGACTACGCGGAGGCCCTGGCCGGATTCGACAAGGCGCTTCGTGCGGCGCCGAATGATTCGGTGCTCCACGAGGCGCGGGCCCTGGCGCTCTTCGCCCTGGGGCGATACGCCGAGTCGGCAGCCACCCTCAACGCGGTGCTGGCGGCCGCACCCGGCATGGACTGGACGACTCTCAGCAATCTCTACGGCTCCGTCGATGCCTACACCTCCCAGTTGCGCGGGCTCGAGGAGTACTGTCGTTCGCACCGAGACGACGCCGGCGCCCACTTCGTGCTCGCCTACCACTACCTCGTCGGCGGTCATCCCGAGGCCGCGCTCAAGCCGCTGCGGATCGTGGTCGCCAAACAGCCGAATGACTCGGTCGCCAAGCGTCTGCTCGATGGGATCACGCCGCCCGCCGACGCGACTACGACCACGACCACTGGAGCCAAGGACACGACGCCCGCCTCCGCTCAGCCCGGCGGCGAGAAGACCGCGCCCGAAACCGACCTGGTCGGCACGTGGCATGCGGGCAGCGGCCAAGAGATGATCCGGCTCTCGATCACCGAGGATTTCACGTTCACCTGGAAGGCGTCGTCTCCGGGCAAGCCGGCCGTTGAACTCGCGGGCACGGTGGAGACGTCGGCCGACGCGCTGGCCCTCATCACGGAGAAGGCCGGGACACTGGCGGGCAAGGTGGCCTCCCAGGGGCCGGATGCCTTCGAGCTTTCGCCTCCCGGCGCCGCCGAGGATGCGAAGCCGCTGCTCTTCCGGCGGCAACCCTGACGGGCCGCGAAACGGCCCAGCGGGTGCTGGCGCGGCTCGGCCGCTGGGCAGTCGCCACGGGCCGGCATGTTCTCAGTCCAGCGCCCGCGTGGCGGCCCGCCGCAGGGGGTTGCTGGCGTCGCCCGCGACCGCAGGCTACCTTGTTGACCAGCGGACCTTTCGGAATCGTCCGTCCCAGCACCCCGACTCACGGACCACCAGACATGGACCAATATCGCAGGATCCAGACCGGCAAGAAGGGCGACATTCTCATGGTCCTCTTCAAGGACAAGAAGATCCTCGACGACACCGTGCTCGACGAGATTCGCGCCGAACTCACGCAGTTCATCGGCAAGGCGTCGGGACCCGACATGCTGCTGGACTTCTCGGGCGTGGAGTTCATGTCGAGCGCCATGCTGGGCCTGCTCGGACAATTGCACCGCAAGATTTCGGCGGGCAAGGGCCGGCTGCGGATGTGCGGCATCCGTCCCGAGATCTTCCAGGTCTTTAAACTCACGAATCTCGACAAGCTGTTCAGCATCCACAAGGATGCTCCGGCGGCGCTCGCCACCTTCACCTGACGGCGGGGCGGCACGTGGCACAGGACAGCGGCAGCGGCGCGGCGTCTCACGGCGTGGACGTGCTCATTGCCGAGGACAGCCGCATGCAGGCCCGCATCCTGCAGCGGGCCCTCACCGAAGCCGGGCACGCGGTGCGCTGGGCCGAGAACGGCGCGGCTGCCTTGGCGCTGGCCCGCGAACGCCGTCCGGACATCATCGTCTCCGACATCGAGATGCCGGAGATGACGGGCTATGAATTCTGCAAGGCGGTGAAGACGGATGCGGCCCTGCGCACGGTGCCCTTCATTCTCCTCTCCACACTCTCCGACCCGATCGACATCATTCGCGGACTGGACGCGGGGGCCGACAACTACGTCACCAAGCCCTACGATCCCCCCTACCTGTTGGCCCGCATGCAGGCACTTCTCGCCACGCCGCTGGGCGTCGATGAGGCCGGGGCCGGGATGCTCGAAGTCACGCTCGCCGGCCAGACCTTCCGCGTCCGCGCCGGGCGTCAGCAGGTGCTCAACCTGCTCGTGTCCACGTTCGAGAACGCGGTGGCCAAGAACCAGGAGTTGGTGGTCGCCAACCAGGAATTGTCAGTCGCCCGGGACAGTCTGCAACGCTCGAACGAGGAGCTCTCCGCCCTCAACGCCGAGATCTCCCGGATCAATTCCCACATGGTCCGCGACCTGGAGGCGGCGGCCAAGGTGCAGCGCTCGCTCCTGCCGGCGGACGACGTGGCGATTCCCTCCCTGGAACTGTCCTGGAAGTACGTGCCCTGCCAGAAGCTGGCCGGCGACTTTCTCAACGTGTTCCGCCTCGACGACGAGCATGCGGGCCTGTTCGTGGTGGACGTCAGCGGCCATGGCGTGCCCTCGTCGCTGATGGCCGTCACCGTGGGCCGATTCCTCACCCCCAAGGTCTCCGACTCGTCGCTGCTGGTGCGCCAGGCCGCCGACGGAAAGCTCGTGGTGGCACCGCCCGCCGAGGTGGCCACGCAGCTCAACCGGCTGTTCCAGGCCGACGAGTTTTCCGGGCTCTATTTCACGATGCTCTACGGGGTCCTGCATCTGCCCAGCGGCCGTCTCGACTACGTGTCCGGCGGGCATCCCGCGCTGCTCCGCGTGCCCGCCGGGGGCGGCGCGCTCGAGTTCCACGGCGCCGAGGGATTTCCCATCGCCTTCGTTCCGGATGTCGAATACCAGCAGGCAACGTTGCAACTCCAGCCCGGGGATCGCATCTACCTCTACTCCGATGGCGTGCCGGAGGCGATGAACAAGGACCAGGATCCCTACGGCGAACAGGCGATGGCCGAGTGCGTCGGGGGCGGTCGATCCCAACCGCTCGACACGAGCGTGTCCGGGCTGTTGGCGGCCGTCGAACAGTGGTGCCGCCCGGCCGGGCCTCTCGACGACGTCACGATCCTCGGCGTCGAATGGCGTCCCTGAGGAGTCAGGGCCGCGGCGACTTGACGCGGTAGTAGCTGCAGCCCGCACCCATGCAGCGCTCGTAGCCGTCGTCGATCCCGAGCATCGTCTCGGCTCCGCCCAAGAACAGCGACCCGTCGGTCCGCAACGCCCGCCGCATGCGGCGCACCAGTGCCGACCGGGTAGGCACGTCGAAATACAGCATCACGTTCCGCAGGAACACGACGTCGCAGGCGGGCATCGGCGGCCAATCGGCGACGAGGTTCATCTGCCTGAACTCGACCAGCCGCCGGCACTCCTGGACGATACTCCACTTCCCCTGCAGCGGTCGGAAGTACTTGGCGAGCAGTGGCGGGGGCAGGCCGCGGGCCGTCTCCAGGTCGTTGAACACGCCCTCCCGGGCCTGGCCAATCACCTGCTCGGAGAAGTCGGTGGCCAGAATGCGGATCCGCCAGGTGGAGAGCAGGTCGCGAAAGTGTTCGTTGAGCAGCATCGCGATGCTGAACGGCTCCTGTCCGGTGGAACAGGCCGCCGACCAGAACACGAGCTGCCGCTCCGTCGCCCGCCGCGACACGAGGTCCGTGATGATGCCGCGCAGCGTCTCGAACGGCTTTCGGTCCCGGAAAAACGAGGTCTCGTGCGTCATCATGGCGCTGAGCACATCCCGTTCCAGCGTGGGATCGGTCCCCAGGCGGACGCGATCGATCAGGGTTTCGATGCTGGGGATCTTTCGCTGTCGCACGATCGGCAGCAGCCTGGCCACCACCAGGTACTGCTTCGAGTCGTCGATCACGACCCCGGTGCGTTTGCGCAGCAAGTCTCGCAGGATCGCGAACTGCGCGGCGGCGACCTTCATGGCAGGTTCTCTGCGCAGCCTCAGCCGCGTTTCCGCAACCGGAGGGCGACCTCGACACCGATCTGCCCCAGCGGCAGCACCGCTGCGGCGATCCCCGCCCGGGCCACCTCGCCGGGCATTCCCCACACCACGCTCGTGAATTCGTCCTGGGCCAGGACGCTGCCGCCCGCATCCACGATCGCCCGCGATCCCTGCAGGCCGTCGCGACCCATGCCCGTGAGCACGACGGCCAGCGTGCCGCCACCCCAGAGCCGCGCCGCCGACCGGAACAGGACGTCTGCCGCCGGTCGACAGGAATTCTCAGGTGGGTCTTCGGTGAGTCGGATGCGGGGCGCCACGGCCATTCCGGCCAGCAGCATGTGCCGGCCTCCGGGCGCGAGCAGGACCTCGCCCCCCTTTACGGCCATCCCCTCGGCCGCCTCGCGCACCGGCACGCCACAGAGCTTGCCCAAGCTCTCCGCCAGCCGGCCGGTGAACGTTGCCGGCATGTGCTGCACCACCAGCACGGGCACCTGCTCCGCCGCGGCGACGAAGCCGGGCAACACCTCCGCCAGCGCCGCCGGCCCCCCGGTCGACGTGGCGATCACGACGCCGCGCACCCGCTCG
>Ga0315900_10004698_pt1 | contig 19129 bp, 18 predicted proteins | sample LakEriMetagenome_FD_203521 | JGI IMG/M metagenome (GOLD analysis project Ga0315900, IMG submission 203521) | Freshwater fungal communities from buoy surface, Lake Erie, Ohio, United States - Buoy 12 MA114 | ecosystem: Environmental > Aquatic > Freshwater > Lake > Lake biofilm | place: USA: Lake...
GCCGATACGGGTTCGTCGGCCACCACGAAGTCGGGCTCCACCGCCAGCGCGCGGGCGATGCCGATCCGCTGCCGCTGCCCGCCCGAGAATTCGTGCGGATAGCGGTCGAGGAAATCAGGCGACAGCCCGACCTGCGCCATGAGCTGTGCCGCCCTGTCGCGCCGGTCGTCGGGTCGTCCCACGTCGTGCAGCGCCAGCGCGTGGTTCAGCATCGCCCCCACCGTTTCGCGCGGGTTGAGGCTGGCATAGGGGTCCTGGAAGATGATCTGCATCCGCTTGCGGAAAGGGCGCATCCGCGCGCGGTCAAGCGTCAGAAGCTCGGTCCCGTCGAAGGTCACGCTGCCCGCGGTCGCGTCTTCCAGCCGCAGGATCGTGCGCCCGACCGTGGTCTTGCCCGACCCGCTTTCGCCGACAAGGCCCACGACCTCGCCCCTGGCGATGTCGAAACTGACCCCGTCCACAGCCCTGACTGCGCCCCGCCGGCGGTTCAGGAGGCCCCCCCGGATCGGGAAATGGGTCTCGAGGTCGCGCACCTGCAGAAGCGCCGTCATGGCTGAACCGCCTCTCCCAGATGAAGCACCTCGGCCCGGATGCAGCGCACCTCGCGCCCGTCGGGGCTGCGCGCGAGATCGGGCTCTGCCTGCGCGCAGGCGGCAATCGCATGGCCGCAGCGCGGGCCGAACCGGCAGCCGGCAGGCAGCCGGCCAAGCTGCGGGACCTGCCCGGGAATCGTGGGCAACCTGCCCCGCGCACCCCGGCTCACCCCCAGACGGGGGACCGACCCCATGAGCCCGGCCGTATAGGGCATGCGCGGACGGGCAAAGATATCCTCGACCGTGCCGGTTTCGACCACCTGCGCGGCATACATCACCACCACCCGGTCGGCCATTTCCGCAACCACCCCCAGGTCATGCGTGATGAAGACGATGGCCATCCCCAGGTCCTTCTGCAGGTCCTTCATCAGTTCGAGGATCTGCGCCTGGATCGTGACGTCGAGCGCGGTCGTCGGTTCGTCCGCGATCAGAAGCTGCGGCCGGCAGGCCAGCGCCATCGCGATCATCGCGCGCTGGCGCATGCCGCCCGACATCTGATGGGGGTAACTGTCGGCGCGCTTGCGCGGCTCGGGAATGCCGACAAGGTCCAGCATGTCGACCGCACGCCGGTGGGCGGCATCGCGCGTCAGGCCCTCGTGGCGGATCAGCACCTCGCCGATCTGCCGCCCGATGCTGTGGACCGGGTTCAGGCTGGTCATCGGTTCCTGAAAGATCATCCCGATCTCGCGGCCGCGGATGGCGCGCATCTCGGCCTCGGGCAGCGTTGTCAGCTCCCGCCCCTTCAGCCGGATCGACCCGCCCGTGATCGCCCCGATCCCCTTGGGCAGAAGCCGCATGATCGACAGTGATGTCACCGACTTGCCCGATCCGCTTTCGCCGACGATGGCCAGCGTCTCGCCGGGGTCGATCGTGAAGGACACCCCGTCCACCGCCCGGATCGACTGCCGCCGCGACAGGCGGAAGGTCGTCTGCAGATCCCGCACCTCGAGCAGGGGCCCGGTCATGCCGGCCTCTCGGGCGAAACGAAACGGCCCCGCGGCCCGACCGTCGCCGCCTTGCCGTCCCAGACGGTCGCCCCGGCCAGGATCGTGCGTTCCACCCGCCCGCGGAACCGCTCTCCGTGCGACAGGCGCGCGACCGGGGCCGCCGCCGTCAACAGGCTTTCCTCCGTCACCACCGTCGTTTCGGTCAGGTTCACGATCACAAGGTCCGCCTTCGCCCCCGGCGCGATCCGCCCGCGGTCAGGCAGGCCGAACCGCGCGGCCGCATTCCCCGCCGTCAGCCGCACGACATCGCCGATCGTGATCCGCCCCGCCGCCACCGCATCAAGCAGCGCGGGCAGCATGCATTCCGTCCCCGGATGCCCCGGCGGCGCGGTCAGGAAGTTCCCCGCATGGGCCGCCTTCTCGGCCACGGTAAAGCCTGCATGGTCCGTCGTGACATGCCCGATCGTTCCGTCGGCAATCGCCGCCCAGAGGGTCGCGCGGTCCTCGGCGCTGCGCACCGGCGGATTGATCTTCGCCGCCACACCCGCCCGCGCGACATCATCCTCGGTATAGCGCAGGTAATGCGGGCAGGTCTCGGCGGTGAAATCCGACGTGCCCCGGAACCGCCGCAGCACTTCGACCGTCAGCGCCGATGTGACATGCGCCACATGCAGCCGCGCCCCGGCCTCGATGTTCAGCGTCAGCATCTCGGCCACCGCCAGCGCCTCGGCCAGGACGGGCCGCGCCCGGCCGTGGGTGCGCGCATCGCCGGGGTCATCGCCCGCCACCGCCGCCTCGGCCGCCGCCAGAAGGCCCGCATGTTCGGCATGCACCGTCACCGGCAGCCCGGTCCGCGCAATCGCCCGCAGCGCGCGCAGCCGGTCGGCCGCCTCGGGCCAGGCCAGGCCCGCGAATTCCCGCTCCCGCCCCGGCGGCGAGGGCGTGGTGAAGATCTTGAAGGCCAAGATGCCCGAAGCCGCCAGCGCCGCGACCGCCGCTGCATCGAGGTCCACCGGCGCGGCGTAAAGCCCGAAGTCCACCACCGCCCGCCCCGTGAAATGGTCGCGCCGCAAGGCCACCCGTTCGGGGCTGTTGCAGCAGGGATCGGTGATCGGCATTTCAAAGACCGTGGTGATCCCCCCCGCCGCGCAGGCCGCCGTCTCGCCACCGACCGAGCCGCGCTGCGGATAGGCGGGTGCGCGGATATGGCAGTGGATGTCGATCAGCCCGGGCAGCACATGGCAGCCCGCCGCGTCGATGATGTCGCCTGCAACCGTTTCGCCCGGGGCGGCGATCCCCGCGATCAGGCCCCCGCGCAGCACGACCGTTCCGGGCCGGACGCCATCGGGTGTCACGATCATCCCCCCCGCGATGGCGCCGTCCCCCGTCACTTCAGCCCCAGTTCCGCCAGCGCCTCGGCCACGCCGTCCAGGTGGGCGAGGTGCATCGAGGCATAGTTCGGCGCCAGCACCACCCCATGCCCCCCCGCGCGGTAGGTCGCCTTGACCGAGCGGTAAGCGATGTCCCTGGTCATCCTGGCCGTATCCGCCCGCGACCGCGGCGCATCGACACCCACGCCCATATAGACCCGCGCCTTGCCGTTCACCCCGCGCAGGGCATCGGCACATTGGCCAAAGACATAGGTATCGGGGTCCATGCCGCGCCCGACCAGCGCGTCAAAGGGCGCCTCGTTCAGGCCCAGGATGCGGAAGAGCGCCGCCGTCGCCTCGTCGGGCGCGAAATCGCGCAGCACCGTCTTGCGGAAGAAGGACAGCTCCTTGGCCCAGACCTCGCCCGCCTGATGCTGATAGGTGATCGGCTTGACGAAATCGGCATAGAGCGTCTGCTCCTCCCAGGGCCACTGGCTGCGCCGGATCAGGTTGAAATGGTTGCGGTTCCAGACATTCAGCCCGAAGGGCATCGCCGGCTTGCACCATTTCACGAGACCGTAAAGCTCGCGGTCCAGGTCCTTGCTGCGCTCGAGCCAGAACTTCTCCCAGACCAGCGCCTCGGGGTTGTCAAGCAGGACGCGCAGAAAGGCGATGAGCGAGCCGTCCGGAAAGGCCTTCCCCGCCGCAAGCTCCTGCATCACGTCATGAACGCGCAACAGCGCCTGCCGGCAGGCCTCGACATTGACCCCCCGCGCCGCGGCCGCCGCCCGCGCCGGCGCGCTGAAATCACCCGGACAGCCGCCCTGGATCAGCGTATCGAGCGGCGAATTGCGCTCGTTGCACCACATCAGCCCGTCGATGTCGTGGTTGCGGACCTGATCCTCGATCATCGCGTGAATCCAGCCGCGATAGCCTGGATTCTCGGTCGAAGGCTCGGCCCCCAGCCGGCCGAGGATATCGACCTCCATCGCCTGCGCGAGCGTGGGGATCTCGACCGAGGCCGCCGATCCGTGGCCGGCATATTTGAAGAAGGGCTCCATCAGCTCGACAAAGACCTTCATCCCGCGCGCATGCGCCGCCGGCACGACCATCTTCAGGATGTCGCGCCCCGCGAATTCCGGATCGCGCGAGCGGTAGTCGGCCATGAACGTGTCGCGGTAGTAGCGCGGATCGGGGTCGAAATAGGCGCCCCCCCGCATCTGATAGGGCTCGGGCACCCCGTGATCGGGCCAGCCGTCCAGCGCATGGCTGATCGACCGCCCCGATTTCAGCCCGAGCCAGGACACCGTGCCCAGCATCAGGACATTGACGCCGACGCGATGCTGCAACGTGTCGAGCACCGTCTCGACCCCTTCGTCGACGAAACTGATCGGGCTGATCTGGATGCCGACGAACTTCTCTGCCGCCCCGCTCATGCCGCAGCCCTCGTCTTGCGGGTAAAGGCCGCGATCCGCTCCATCGCCTTTTCGATCAGCGGCAGCGGCTGGAGATAGCTGATGCGGATGTAATCCGTGCTCGTGTCGCCGAACATCGTCCCGGGAAAGACCATTACCCCCGTCTCGCGCAGAAGGCGTTCGCAGAATGCGGGCGCCGGCAGGCCCGAGGAGGCGACATTGGTATAGATATAGAAGGCCCCGCCCGGATGGCCGTAGGTAAAGCCAAGGTCGGTCAGGGCCGGCATGAGCCAGTCCCGCCGGGCCCGGTAATCGGCCAGCATCGCCTGCAGGGGTTCCTGCGGGCCGGTCAGCGCGGCCAGCGCCGCGAACTGGCTGATCGTGCAGGTATTGATCGACAGCGTATGGCGCGGCTCGGTGATCTTGTCGACGAAATCGCGCGGCGCGGCGAGATAGCCGACGCGCCAGCCGGTCATCGCATAGGTCTTGGAAAACCCGTTCAGCGTGACCGTCCGCTCCTTCATCCCCGGCAGGGTCGCGATGCTCAGATGCGTGTTCGGCGCATAGACCATGCGGGCATAGATGTCGTCGCAGACGATGATGATGTCGCGCCGGATCGCCATCTCCGCGATCTGGCGGATCACCTCGGGCGGGGTCACCGCGCCCGTGGGGTTGTTGGGCGAGACGAGCACGAAGGCCCGCGTCCGCGGCGTGATGCGCTTTTCGATCTCGGCCACGTCCAGCGCAAAGTCATTGGCCTCGACGGTCGGCACCGGCACGGGGACGCCGCCGCACAGATGCACCGCCGTGTCATAGGTGGTGAAGCGCGGCGAGGTGATCAGCACCTCGTCCCCCGGCGCGCACAGGGCCAGCATGGTCAGCATGATGCTTTCCTGCACGCCCGCCGTCACCACGATCTCGTCGGCGCCGTAGTCGAGCCCGTGCGCTTGCGCGAGGTCGGCCGCAATCGCCTCGCGCAGCGCCGGCAGGCCGGTCGGGCCGGTATAGTGGTGCTGGTTGGCGTCAAGCGCCGCCTTCGCGGCCTCGACAATATGGCGCGGCGTGTGAAAGTCGGGGTCCCCGCGGCCCAGCGCGATGACATCCTTCATCCCCGCCGCGATGCCCAGCATCCGCGTGCGGAACGACCCGTCCTCCTCGACGATCCTTGGCGCGAGCCTGTCGGTCAGAAGGCTCATCCGTGCAGCCTCCGCCCGCGCACAAAGGTCATCCGCACCCGTTCAAGCGCGAAGAGATCCTCGTCCGGCCGCCCGTCCACGACGATCAGGTCGGCCTCCTTGCCGGCCTCGAGCGTGCCGATCAGGTGGTCCATCTTCGACAGCCGCGCCGCGCGGATGGTGATCGAAGCCAGCGCATCCATCGCATCGCGGCAGACGCCGACCTTGACCATATGCGCCAGTTCCGGCGCGATCACGTCATGTTCGACCGCCGGGCTGCCCGCGTCCGTGCCAAAGACGATCTGCACGCCCGCCTCGGCCGCCTTCTTGAGCCCCGCATAGCGCGCGGGGTCCGCGACCGCCTTGATCCGCTCCTCGATCTTCCATTCGGGGATGCCGAACCTGCGCGCCACCTCGGGCTGGGACTGCATCACCAGCGGCGCAAAGGTCGTCACCACGGGGATCTTCCGCTCCAGCAGGATCGCGATCGTCTCGTCCGACATCGACCCGCCATGTTCGACGCAATCGACGCCGAATTCGGCCACCCGCCTGATGCAGGCGTCATAGGTCGCATGCGCCGTGATCGGCAGCCGGTTGCGATGTGCCTCGTCGATCACCGCCGCCAGTTCCTCGTCGGTGAATTCCAGCGTGTCGTGACAGGCCATGATCTTGATCAGGTCCGCGCCCCCCTTGACCTGTTCGCGCACCGCGCGGCGCATCTCGTCCGCGCCCGAGGCTTCGCGGCAGACCCAGTAGGTATGCCCCCCCGTCTGGATGATCGCGTTGCCGCAGACCTTGAGCCGCGGGCCCGGAAAGATGCCCTGTTCGACCGCCTGCTTGGAATAGAGGTTCATGTCGTGAAACCCCAGGTCGCGCACCATCGTCACCCCGGCGCGCAAGGATTTGAGCATGTTGCCCGCGGCCTTGAAGGCGCTGATCGGCTTGGGGTCGTCCATCGACTGCCGGGCCAGGTCGTGGATGCCGTCCCAGTTCAGGTGCGCATGGGAATTGATCATCCCCGGCATGATCGTCCCGCCCGTCTCGACCCCGCCCGCAGGCGCCGCGGCGCGCGGCCCGACCGAGGTGATCCTGCCCCCGGCCATCGCCACATGCCCCTCCTCGATCACCGCGCCCGCCATGGTCAGCACGCGGCCAAGAAGCACGATCTCGGCCTGGGGCAGGTCGAACATGGGCTTGGTGATCTTCTGATATCTCCAGGCGGCGGGTTCGGGCATTGCGGGACTCCTCAGATGACGCGGGCGTCGAAAGGGTGGGTGGATTGAAAGCGGCTCGGAATCTCCACGCCGGTTCCGGTCACGATCAGCGTCTCGATGCAGCGCCAGCCGTCATGGCCGGGGCGATAGACGCCGGGTTCGCAGGAAAACACCATGCCGGGGGCGGCGGCCGTGGGGTCACCGGGGGCAAGCCAGGGGGCCTCGTGCCCCTCGACCCCCATCCCGTGCCCGATCCGGTGCCGGATCGCCGCGCCAAGCCCCGCCGCGCGGATCGGGGCAAGTGCCGCCTCGTTCACCGCCGCGCAAGCCTGCCTGGCCGACAGCGCCGCGACCGTTGCCGCATTGGCCGCGGCCATCGCCGCCATCACCCGCCGCTGGTCGGCGGTCAGGCCGCCCATCACCAGCGTGACACCCGATTCCGCGTGATATCCGCCCAGCGAACAGCCGATCCCCGCGATCACCGGCTCGCCCTCCTGCGGGACCCGGGCGATCACCGTCCCGTGCGGCAGCGCCGCCCGCGGCCCCGAATGCACCGTGGCCGTGATCCCCATCTTCGTGCCGTCTAAGGCGGCGCCATGGTCGCGCGCCAGCGCCGCCCGGGCATGGCCGGTCGCATCCGCCATCAGGTCAAGCTCCGTCGCCCCCTGGCTCACCATGTCGCGCGCCACCGCGCGCAGCCGCTCCAGCACCATGTCGGCATAGCCCGCCGCCGCGCGGATCAGCACGATCTCCTCGGGCTGCTTCACCGCCCGTTCGGGCAGGGCATGGTCGGTCAGGTCCAGCCGCTCGACCATCGCCTCCGCCGCCTGCAGGTACCGCGCATCGAGCCAATCGACCCCCAGCCGCCGCGCCCCCGTCTGCCCGATCATCCAGAGCGCGGGCGGCTCTTCGCCGGGAAACTCGGGGTAGGTCGTGACCGTTACCCCCGGCACCGCCAGCGCGTTTTCCCATTCCAGATGCGGCACCATCAGCACCGCCTCGCCCGCGACCGGCACCCACAGGCCCATCGGCCGTTCGTTCACCGAAAAAAGCCAGCCCGACGCCCAGGCCACATTCCCGGGCGCGAGCAGCAGGAGCCCGTCGAGCCCCGCCGCCTCGGCCCGCCGGCGCAGCCGGTCGCGCCCCGCCGCTCGAAACGCCGCAGGCAGGGGGGTCAGCGTCACAGGACGCCCTCATAGGGTCCGGTCGCCACGATCCTGGCCCCGATCCCGATCTCGGACGCGAGCGCGCGCAGATCGGCCAGCGCCTCGTCCTCGATCGGCACGCCATGCGCCGACTTGCGCGCCACGCGCCGCGCCTCCTGCTCTCCGGGCAGCAGGATTTCGCTGAAGCCCGGCCGCAGTGCGCGCGACTTCACCATCTGCGCGAATTCGCCCATCCGGGCGGTGAACTCGGCCATCGGCATGAACCATGCGATGTCGATGGCGGTCAGCGTATGGCTCACATCAAGCTTCGCCGGATCGGCATAGGGCGTCAGCCCGAAGCCCCCCCCCCCGATCACGCCGGTCATGACGTCGGTCATGAAGGCCAGACCATAGCCCTTGTACTGCCCGATCCCCAAGAGCGCCCCCGCCATCGCGGCATTGGGGTCGGTCGTCTCCTCGCCCGCGGGCGTCAGCGCCCAGTCCGCGGGCATGGGCTCGCCCGACCGCGCCTGCCACTGCATCATCCCCTTGCCGGCCGTAGTCAGCGCGATGTCCATCACCACCGGAAAGCCCAGGTCCGTCGGCGCCGCGATCCCCCAGGGATTGGTGCCCACGGCCCCCTCGCGCCCGCCCCAGGGCGCCATCTCGGGCCCGGCATTGGTGAAGCTCATCCCAATGCAGCCCGCCTCGACCGCCTGGCAGGCATGCACCGCGCTGCTGCCGTAATGCGTGGAATTGCGCACGATCACCTGCCCGATCCCGCAGACCCTGGCCTTTGCAATGGCCATGCCCATCGCCCGCGCCGCGGCCACCGTGCCGATCCCGTTGCCCGCATCGACCAGCGCGAGCGCCGGGCTCTCCTTCACCACGGTCAGCCGCGTGCGCGGATCGACCAACCCCTTCATGATCCGCTCGTGATAGCGCCGCAGCCGCTTGACCCCCTGCCCGTGGCCGGGGTGAAAGCGCAATTCCGAAAAGATCAGCGCCTCGGCAAAGATGCGCGCGTCTTCGGGCGGCAGGCCCAGCCGCTCGAACCCCTCGACCATGAAGGCGGTGAGAGAGTCGCGCGTGACCGCGGTCATCGGGATCATGGTCATGGCACAAGCCCCATCAGATCGGCGATATTCGCCCCCGCATCGGGATAGGACCCGAGCGCCCCGTCTGGCGCCGTCATCAGCACCGCGATGCCTGGACCATAGCCCGCCCGCGGCCCGTCCGTCGCGCAGACCACGCCGATCGCGCGCGCCCCGCGCAGATAGCCGTGGTTGTAGCGGCTGTCGGTATCGGCCAGCGCCACGAGGTCACCCAGCCGCAGCCCGTCAAGGCCCAGCGCGGCCAGTTCCGCCCGGTCGGTCGTCTGCAGATGGATGCTGCCGCCTTCCGAGGTCAGCCCCAGACCCGCGCCGACCATATGCGCCGGAATCTCGGCCGCGACCCCGATCTCGAGCCCCCTGCCCGCCCGGTGCGGCAGCACGGCCAAAAGTTCGGGCGACACCGCCTTGAGCGACACCGCCGGATGCCCCTCGATCACCATGCCCAGCCCTTCGGAGCGGATGATGATCTGGTCGCCCACCGCCATCTTCTCGCGCGCGGCGCAGGGGAAATGCACGATCACCTGTTCCGAAAAACGCCCCGACTTGCCCGTGACAACGCCTGTCGCCCCGGCGGCCTGCCCGGTCATCACCCGGGCGCGGTTGCCGATGCAGGCATGGATGTTCAGGCCCCGGTTGCGCAGGTCATCGGCCTGCCGGATCGAGATGCCGGGATGGATGCAATCGGCCGCCCAGCCAAAGGCGCTATCCCCCACGCTGACGTTATAGACGATCCCGCCATAGGTCGGCAGCAGGAAGGGCCGCCCGTCGGCCGCGAGCCGGTAGGGTTCGGCCGGCAGACCCGGGAATGCAGGATGCGCGATCATCCCGCCAACCGAGACGGCGACAAGATCGGAAAGATTGGCCTTGAGCATTCAGCCCTCCATCCGGGCAAAACTGGCGATGTTGGCGTCGGCAGAGATCGCGAAACCCAGCTTTTCGGCCGGGCCGGTGATCAGCGTCAGTATGCCCGGCCCGTGCCCGGTCATCACGCTGTCGCCGTGGATGCAGAGGCAGATCGCCACCATCCCCGTGCGATAGGAGCGCCCGAACCGGTGGTCGACATCGCGGATCGCGATCAGGTCGCCCAGACGCATCCGGTCGATCCCGAGATCGGCCATCAGCGCCCGGTCGCCCGACATCAGGTCCTGGTCGACGAATTCGGCATTCAGCTCTGCCCCCGATCCCATGATCCGGGCGGGCAGTTCCATCGCCACGGGGCAGATCAGCTGCCCGTTCTCGACCCGCAGCCCATAGGCCAGCGCCAGTTCCGGCGAGGTCTTCTTGAAGGCGATCTCGGGCCAGTCGCTCAGCGCGATGCCGCGCCCGCGGGTCCGGATCTGCACCACATCCCCGATGTTGAGCAGGTCCAGCACATCGGGCGCGAAATCGACCAGGAGCCGCGCATGTTCGCCCGTGACGATCCCCTTCGCCCCGCGCGCCAGGCCCGACATCACGGTCGCCTCATTGCCGATGCAGGTCAGGTAATGCAGCGCGAAATCAGCCTTCTCGTCGGCATTCGCGATCGAGACGCCGGGTTCCACATGATCGCCCGCCCAGCCGAAGGCGCGGTCGCCGACCCGCGCGTTGTAGGCGATCCCCGACATGCCCGGCAGGACCGTGCCCCTGCCGTCCGGCCAGGGGATGTAGGGGTTCGGGCGCAGCGTCGGCTGGCTGACCGTGCCGGTCACCGCCATCTCGACCAGCGCGCCGAAGTTCCATTCCAGGCTCTCGCCCATGCGACCTCCCCCGCTCTGCCCTGGCGTTTCGCACCGACGTGATACCGACGCGATACCGACGCGATGCCGAAAGCCGTTTCCGCCGCCCCCGGCCCCTTGGAAGGACCTGACTTGCGTGCTTGACAACCGCGTTCGACTCAAACGATAGTTTCTTTGTCGATTGTCGACAACATACAATTTGGGCCCCGACAGGCCCTTCGACGACCGCGCGGCATGGCAAGGGAAAGACGTGGTTTCAATGGGTTACGCCTCTCTCCTTGCCAGGACGGGTCAGGTCAACGACCTGCTCAACGCCAAGTCGATCCTGAACTGGGATGCGCTGACTCTGATGCCCCCGGGCGGTGCCGCGACACGGGCGCGGCAACTGGCGACACTCCAGGTCGTGGCGCGCGATCACCTGCTTTCCGACACAACCCGCAGGCTTCTGGACGCAGCCGAACGCGATATCCAGCATCTCCCGGCCGGTTCGGTCGAACGCGTGATCTGCGCCCAGGTGCGCGAGGCGCTCGCCTATCACGCCCGGATCCCCTCGCTGCTGGTCGAAGCGCTCGCCGAACACGGCGCACTGGGCCACGAGATCTGGGCCAGAGCCAGATCGGACAGCGATTTCAAGGCTTTCGCGCCGCATCTGGAAAAGACGGTCGCGCTGAACCGCGAGGTGGCCGAATGCATCGGCTATGATGCGCACCCCTATGACGCACTGATGATCCGCTTCGAACCCGGCGAGACGGTGGCCACGCTGCGGCCGCTCTTCGCCGCGCTGCGCGCCCGCATCCTCCCGTTGTTGCGGCAGATTTCCGAACGCCCTGCCCCCCGCACCGACTTTCTGCGTCGCCATTTCCCACCAGACCGGCAGCTGGCCTTCGGACTCTCGCTGGCCGAAAGGCTGGGCTACGACCTGAGCCGCGGGCGGCTCGACCTGACCGTTCACCCCTTCGAGGTGTCGTTCACCCGCAACGACGTGCGCATCACCACCCGTGTGGTCGAGGACTGGATGCCCGGCAGCCTGTTCGGAACGCTGCACGAGGCCGGCCATGCGATCTATGAACAATACGCCGATCCGGCCTTTGTCCGCACCCCGTTGGCCACAGATCTGATCGGTCTTTATGCGGTCAGCGGCGTCAGTTTCGGCGCCCACGAAAGCCAGTCCCGCCTGTTCGAAAACCACGTCGGCCGGTCGCGTGAATTCTGGCAGGCCAACTTCCCGGCCGCGCAGGCCGCCTTTCCCGATCAGCTTTCGGACATCGACGCCGACACCTTCTGGCGCGGCGTCAACCGCGTCGCGCCCGGTTTCATCCGGGTCGAGGCGGACGAGCTGACCTATGACCTGCACATCATGCTGCGCGTCGACATCGAGGCCGCGCTGATCGACGGGTCGCTTTCGGTCGCCGACCTGCCCGCGGCCTGGAATGCGAAGATCAAGGAATATCTGGGCCTTGACGTGCCCGACGACCGGCGCGGCGTGCTGCAGGACGTGCACTGGTCCGTGGGCCAGATCGGCACCTTCTGCAACTACACGATCGGCAACGTCATGGCAGGCCAGCTTTACGCCGCCGCACAGGACGACCCCGCCGTGGCACAGGGGCTTGCGCAGGCCGATTACGGTCCGTTGCGCGACTGGATGACCCGGCACATCCACATCCACGGCCGCCGCCACACGCGCGACGAACTTCTGCGGATGGCGACGGGCAGAACGCTCGATCCGGCGCCGTATCTGGCGCATCTTTCCGCCAAGTATTCCGACATCTACGGGATTTCCGCCTCATGACCGCCAGCCCCCGCCTTGCTTCCCGCGTCAAGCTGAAGGACGCCCATCTCGTGACCCGGATGGCCGATATCGCGGAAGGCCTGCCCGATGTCATCAAGCTCGGCCGCGGCGACCCCGACCTTGACACGCCCGCCCATATCGTGGCCGCCGGGCAGGAGGCCCTGGGCAAGGGGGCCACGCATTATACCCATCCGCTCGGCATCCCCGCGCTTCGCCAGGCGATTGCCGACAACATCCGCGCCCATGGCGGGGCCGATTATGCCCCCGACCAGATCGTCGTCACCCCCGGCGGCCAGCAGGCGATGTTCGTCATCGCGCTGGGCCTGCTGAATCCGGGCGACGAAATCCTCGTACCCTGCCCCGGCTACAACCCCTACCATCAAGCGGCCGAACTGGCCGAGGCCACGACCGTCCACATCCGGACGTCGATGGCCACGAACTTCTGCCTGACGGCCGAGATGGTCGAGGCCGCGATCACGCCGAAATCCAAGGTCCTGGTCCTGATCAACCCCAACAACCCCACCGGGACCGTCACCCCGCCCGAGGAAATCCGCCGCATCGCCGAGGTCGCCAGAAAACACGACCTGATCGTGATCTCGGACGAGATCTATGCGCGGCTGACCTATGGTAACCATCAGGTCCAGCCGGTCGCCGCGCTGCCGGGCATGGCGGAACGCACGATCACGCTCTCGGGCCTGTCCAAGGCCTATGCGATGACCGGCTGGCGCGTCGGCTACTTTGCCGGTCCCCCCGACCTCATCCCCGCCCTGGCCGAGATCAACCACGCCTTCGCCATCTCGACCGCCGCCGTCAGCCAGCACGCTGCCCTGGCCGCGCTGACCGGGCCGCAGGACTGCGTCGAGGAGATGCGCCAGACCTATGACGCCCGCCGCCGCCAGCTTCTGGCCGGGCTCGATGCGCTTGGCATCCCCTATGCCGAACCGCAGGGGGCCTTCTACGTCTATGCCAATGTCGCCTCGACCGGGATCGGGGCGACCGCCTTCTGCGAAAGGCTACTGCGCGAGGGGCGGGTGCTCATGTATCCCGGCGGCATCTATGGCGACTATACCGACGATTTCGTCCGCATGTCGCTGACCACCCACCGCATTCCCGAAGCCATGGCCCGGATGAAGACCGTGGTCGACGCCATCCGCCGCGAAGCCGCCTGAGAGGACGCGCCCATGAAGACTGACAATCCCAATGTGATCGGCATCAAGCACATGGCCTTCGGCGTCCGCGACGCGGCCCGCGCGCTTGAAACCTATGCCCGGTTTCTGGACGTGCCGGCCGATACCGCGGTGACCGTCTATCCCAAGTCGAAGAACAAGGTGGCTCTCTTCAACCTGGGCGGCATCGAATACCAGCTCTGCGAATCGATGGAACCGGACGGGCGTTTCGCCCGCTGGATCGACGCGCGCGGCCACGAAGGGCTGCACCACATCTGCTACGAGGTCTCCGACATCGACGCAGCGCTCGCCCATGCCAAGGCACAGGGGGCCGAATTGCGCATCTGCCAGGCCTGCGGCGTCTATGGCTCGCATCCCCATCCCGAAGGCTGGGTCGCCTTTCTCGACAATGACGCAGGCGGGATCGAGATCGAATTCATGCAGGTCTATACGCCCGAGCAGCTCAAGGACTACGAAGCCTTCAAGGGGATCTGAGATGACGCGCACCGTTTCCGTCGGCACCGCTTCCGCCGCCCCCGGCACCGTCGCGCGCGGCGCGATCCCGGTCACGACACTCGCCGGGGGCACGCCGGTCGAAATCCCCGTCGTCGTCGTCAACGGCGCGGGCGACGGTCCCTGCTTCTGGGTCAACGGCGCCATCCATGGCGACGAACCCGAAGGGCCGCTGGCCTGCCAGATCGCGCTGCGCGAGGTCGACCCGCGCCAGCTGAACGGCACGCTGGTCCTCTGCCCGGTGATGAACGTGCCCGCCTTCGAGGCGGCCGAGCGTGGCAATCCGCTCGACACCTTCAGCTATGACATGAACCGCATCTATCCCGGCCGGGCCGACGGCTATCTGTCCGAGCGCATCGCCGCCGCCCATGCCGCGGCGATGGGCGCGGTCGCGGATTTCGAAATCTCGATCCATTCCGGCGGGTCCCACAGCTACCTCGCCAAGGCGATCTTCGTCGACGAAAGCCCCGCCTCGGTCGAACTGGCCACCGCGATGGGGCCGGGCTGGGGCTGCATCATGTCGAACTTCCTGCCCAAGGGCAGCCCGATGGCCTTTCTCAAGGACAAGGGCAAGGTCGGCATCACCGTCGAACTCGGCGGGCGGTCGGCCACTTCGCCCAGGGAATTCGCCCGCGTCGGCCGCGAACTGGCGGATTCGATCCTCAACATCCTGCGCCACTACAAGATGTATCCGGGCCAGGCCGCCTATCCCCATCCCCGCTACATCGGCGAACAGGAGGCCCTGCTGGCCCCCGCCTCGGGCATCTTCCTGCCCGCCCCCGGGGTCGAATTCCTGACGATGATGAAGAAGGGCGATCCCATCGCCCGCATTGTCAGCATCTTCGGCGATACGCTGGCCGAGCTTGTCGCCCCGGCCGACGGCATGTTCTTTGGCCTGCGCGCCCTGCCCAATGTGCAGACCGGGGACTGGTGCTGCTTCTTCTGCAAGGTTTCCGGAACGCGGGACTGATCATGGACCTGACCCGCGACCTTGTCGGCTATGGCGCTCACCCGCCAGACTTCCTGTGGCCGAATGGGGCCCGGGTCGCCGTCAATTTCGTCCTGAATGTCGAAGAAGGGTCCGAATACGGCTTTGCCGACGGCGACGGCAAATCCGACGCAGCCCTGACCGAGGTGGCCCAGGCCCGCGTTCCGCAGGGTCTGCGCGATCTCGCCGCGGAAAGCATGTTCGAATTCGGCTCCCGCGTCGGCTTCTGGCGCCTGGCCCGCCTGTTCCGCGACCGCGATCTGCCGCTCACCGTCTTTGCTTCCGCACTCGCGCTTGAACGCAACCGCGACATGGCGAGTGCGATCGCCGCGGCGGACTGGGATGTGCTCTGCCATGGCTGGCGCTGGGTGGAACACTACCTCATGGATGAAGCGACCGAACGCCAGCATATCGCCCAGGCCCATGCCAGCATCACCGCCAGCATTGGCCGGGCCCCCGAAGGCTGGTACTGCCGCTACGGCCCCAGCCCCAACACCCGCCGGCTTGTCGTCGAACATGGCGGTTTCATCTATGACAGCGACAGCTATGCCGACGAGATCCCCTACTGGGTCACGGTCGCCGGCCGGCCGCATCTGGTCGTGCCCTACAGCCTTGCCAGCAACGATGCCAAGCTCGTCGGCGGCCCGCTCGTGACCGCCGATTCCTTCACGACCTACCTCACCGACTCGCTCGATTTCCTGTTGGCCGAAGGCCAGACGCGTGTCCTGTCCGTGGGTCTGCACCTTCGCGTCCTGGGGCAACCCGGGCGGGCTGCGGGCCTTGCCCGCTTTCTCGATGCCGTTGCCGGCCGATCCGGGGTCTGGGTCGCAAGGCGCGGCGACATCGCCCGCCATTTCCGGAGCCATGTCCCGCCGCCTGGGGCTCCGGCATGATCGTCACCGCGCGCGACCCCGATCCGCACGCCTTTGCCGCCTTCGGCGCGATTGTCGACGGCCCGGCACTTCACGGGGACCGCCGCCTTTACAGTGACTGGCTGACCCCTGTCGCGGGTCTCGCGCTGCAGTTTCACATCAACTCGGTCTGCCGTTCGGAACTGCCTCTTGTCCTTGGCGGCGTCGAATGCCATCCCCATGCCGCGCAGGTCTTCCTGCCGCTCGATGTCAGCCGGTATCTCGTCACGGTGATGCCTGACCGCGGGGGCAGTCCGGATCCCTCCGGCGCGCTCGCGATGATCCTTCCGGGAACCCTGGGCGTGATCTACCGGCCGGGGACCTGGCACGCAGGTGTGACCGTCCTTGACCGGGACGGTCGCTTTGCCGTGCTGATGTGGCGTGGCGCGGCGGATGACGACATCTTCGCTGCCACCGCACCTTTCACCGTCAGTGCGCCCGTCGCCATGCAGAAGTCTCTCCCATGACACATACACCCCGCCTCTATGTCCCCGTCATCACGCCGTTCCGGCCTGACCTCGGGGTCGATCACGCAGGCCTCGTCAAGGTCGCGCGGATGATGCTCGATGACGGCGCGGACGGCCTCGCGCCGTTCGGCACAACGTCTGAGGCGACCTCGATGTCGGTCACCGAACGCATGTCCGCGCTCGAAGCCCTGGTCGAAAGCGGCATCGACCCCGCCCGCCTGATCCCCGGCACCGGCTGCGCCGCCCTTCCCGACACCATTGCGCTGACGCGCCACGCCCTCGGTCTCGGCGTCAAGGGCACGCTGACCCTGCCACCCTTCTACTACAAGCCTGTCAGCGACGAAGGCGTCTTCGCTTCCTATGCCCGCGTGATCGAAGCCGTCGGGTCGGACCGGCTTGGCCTCTATCTCTACCACATCCCGCAGATGACCGGCGTGCCGATCACGCTGAACCTGATCGATCATCTGGTGACCGCCTTCCCCGGAGTCATCAGGGGCCTGAAGGATTCGGGCGGCAAGTGGGACAATACCGCGGCGGTCATCGCCGCATTTCCCGGAATCGCGACCTTTTCCGCCTCCGAGGCGCTCCTCCGCCAGAATATCGCCGCGGGCGGCGCCGGTTGCATCAGCGCCAGCGCCAACGTCAACGCGGCCGGCATCGCCCGCCTGATCCGGGCTGTGGGCACAGCCGGCGAACAGGCCGCCGCAGATCAGGCGGCACAGGTCCGCAGGATTTTCGAAGGCCTGCCGCTCATTCCTGCCATCAAGGCTGCCATCGCGCGCAGGACGGGCGATCCCGCCCATGCCATCGTGCGGCCGCCTCTTGTTGCGATGACCCCGGAACATGACGCGGCCATCACAGCGGCCCTGACCTTGAGTGGAGGACTGCCGAGTGCCTGAAACGACCCTGGCCCCCGCGCCGGCCATCGCGCCACCCGACTTCCGCCCGATCGAGCAGATGCCGCTCAGGACGATCGTTGCCGACATGCTGCGCCGCAACATCATTACCGGAAAGCTGCGCCCCGGCACCGTTCTTGTCGAAACCGCGCTTGCCGAACAGATGAACGTCAGCCGCGCCCCGATCCGCGAGGCAATCCAGATCCTCGAGAAAGACGGCCTTGTCGAAACCGTTGCCTACAAGGGCAAACGGGTCAAGCCGCTGACCGCGCGCGAGGTTGCAGAAACCTATTCGCTGCGCGAGGCCTTCGAAATCTTTGCCGTCCGCCGCATCATCGAGTCCGGGACCGATGCCTCTGCCCTCTGGACCCATTGCCGCGCGATGGACGATGCCGCCGAAAAGGGCGACCGCGAGGCCCTGACCGCGGCCGACGAGGCCTTTCACCGGACGCTGATCCGCCTGTCCGATCACGACCTGCTCCTCACGCTCTGGAACGGCCTTTATCTGCGCATCCACCAGATCATGGCCCTGCGCAACGTCGCCCAGCCGAACCTGCACGATATCGCCGCAAACCACCCCCCCATCGTCCGCGCACTCGAGGCGCGCGACATGCCCGAAGGGGTCGGTCTCATCGCCCAGCACACACGCCGTCTTGCGAATTTCGACCCCGCCAGCATTGCAGAGCTCAACGTATGACCCTGCCGGGACCGATCCTCGTGACCGGGGCCGGCGGTTTTGTCGGCGCGGCGCTGGCCCAGGGTCTGGATGCCCTCGGATACGAGGTTCTGGCGGTCGACCGCGCCTTTGACGGCCTCGCCCAGTCCATGCTCGGACAGATGGCCCGCATCACATGCGACCTCGCATCCGACACTTCCGCCCTTCCGCATTGCGACGTGATCATCCATGCCGCGGCGCTCACGACCGGGCCCGACGCCTTGGGGATGACCGAGGCCCGGCACCTTGCCGCCAATCTCACACCGCTCATGGCGATGATCGCCCATGCCGACCGGGTCCGTCCCCGCGCCTTCGGTTTTCTCTCCTCCTCCGGCGTCTTTGCAGATGGCGACGGCTCGCCCGACCTGACGGACAAGGACCTGCCCACCGCCACCGGACCCTATTCCGCTGCCAAGCGGGCAGGCGAAGCGCTCGTTCCCGGCGCGCTTGGCCAGGTGTGCGAAACCTTCGTGCTGCGTCTGGGCTACCTGTACGGTCCGGGTGAAATCGCCCGTCCCAGCCGACGCCGTGTTTCGCAACTGCAGGTCTGGCTCGGCGATGCTGCGGCGGGGCGTCCCCTGACGGTCCCGCTGAACGATCCCCGCCGCGACTGGACCTTCGCCCCCGACCTTGCACCTGCGCTCGCACGCCTGCTCGCAGGTCCGGGCAGTGCCCGGCCGCTCCACCTCTGCACCCCCGAGGTCGTGTCCGACTCGCGGCTGGCCGACCTCATCCGTGCTCATTACCCCATGGCGCGCATCGAAACCGGCCCGGCCACGCCGGCAAAGTCCCCGATGCGCCCCTCGCACCATCCCGCGCTCGACGGCTTCCGCTGGACACCCCTCGCCGAAGGGCTCGCCGCTGTTGCTGGGCGTGCCGCGGCATGACACGCCTGCGTGTCATCCTCGTCGGCCTCGGGGCACGGTCACGCATCTGGCGCCAGGTCATCGACAGCGATCCCCGTGCCGGGATCGTGGGCTGCGTCGATACCGATC
>Ga0315900_10004699_pt1 | contig 19129 bp, 15 predicted proteins | sample LakEriMetagenome_FD_203521 | JGI IMG/M metagenome (GOLD analysis project Ga0315900, IMG submission 203521) | Freshwater fungal communities from buoy surface, Lake Erie, Ohio, United States - Buoy 12 MA114 | ecosystem: Environmental > Aquatic > Freshwater > Lake > Lake biofilm | place: USA: Lake...
ATCGAAGTTCTTTTGGGTGAATGGGTCATCGCCGAGCAGGAAGCAACGGCGGCAAACTCTTGCGCAAAGATGAAGGACCGCGACTTCGCGTGGATTGAAGATTTCGGCTCGAATGATGCGTGCCATGGCAAGTCTCCTGGGCAAAGGAACTGGTAACCAAACCATCAACTGACGCTGAGTATTTGAGCAGATTCCAACCCGTCAAACATCCCCTCCAATGGCGGGTGAAACAACAAAAAGCTGTGTCCCTAACACCCCCTATGCTGAGTACACGACCAACTGGCTTGCGTATGGAGTGCTGTCGCACCGGAACCATGATAGTTATTGGGTTGCTTATAATGCAGGATCGCTTATTCCGGCTTGCGCAAAGCCTCTCGCTCGCAACAAGCAGGAGTCACATCGACCGCATGGCTTGCCTTCTGGGGTGGGGTCGTAACATGAAATGGTCAGCGAATAGTCGACCCCCAATTCGATTCCTTTGCGAATGATTTCTCCTTTGCTCATGTGAATCAGTGGAGCGTGAATCGTAAGCTTCTCACCCGAGACACCTCGTTTGGTCGCCAAGTTGGCCATCGTTGCATACGCCTGGATGTACTCCGGTCTGCAATCTGGATATCCACTATAGTCCAGGGCATTGACGCCGATGAAGATATCGTTCGAGTCGAGCACTTCTGCCCAAGCCAACGCATAGGATAGAAAAACCGTGTTTCTTGCAGGCACATAGGTTAGTGGGATGTCAGAACCGATTTCATCTGCCGTATCATGCTTGGGTACATCGATTGCCATATCGGTAAGCGCGCTCCCGCCGAGCTTGGCTAGATCGATGTCGATGATTGCATGCTTCTGTATGCCGAAGTGTTTGGCCACCGCGGCCGCTCGCGTCAGTTCGATACTGTGCCGTTGCCCGTATCGAAAGCTGATCGCGTGAATCGAGTATCCACTCTGCCGAGCGATCGCCACGCATGTCGCCGAATCCAGCCCACCACTGAGAAGGACGACTGCTGGTGCGGAAACGTTTTTCATGCATTAAGCCTTTGGATTTGGGATGTTCTGAGGTTCAGGATGTTCTTTGTGGAGGTTGTCCGTATACTAGGCGACATGTCAATCATACAAATCGATCATCTCGTTAAATCGTATCGCGTCTACCAAAAGAAAGAAGGTCTTCGCGAGGCATTGCGTGGCCTGTTTCATCGCGAATACATGACCGTCGAAGCTGTTCGCGATGTCTCCCTGAAAGTCGAAGCGGGTGAGTTTGTCGCATTCCTCGGACCGAATGGAGCCGGGAAAACCACTACCCTTAAATTGCTGTCAGGGGTCATCTATCCAACGTCGGGTTCCGCGACTGTCATGGGGTATGTCCCATGGAAAAGGGAGCTGCAATACCGTCGCCGCTTTGCCCTCGTGATGGGGCAAAAGAATCAACTTTGGTGGGATTTACCCGCGCAAGAATCTTTCCGATTGCACCAACAGATCTACCGAATCGCCCCGTCGGACTTCAACAAGACGCTAGACGAGCTTACCAGTTTATTGGGAGTGGGAACGCTGCTTGGAAGACCGGTTCGGGAGTTGTCGCTCGGTGAGCGGATGAAAATGGAGTTGATCGCGGCGTTGCTGCACAATCCCGAGGTACTTTTTTTGGATGAGCCAACCATCGGGTTGGATGTCGTCGCACAGCACAACATCCAGCAGTTCCTGAAACAGTATCAAGAAGAGCGCAAGATCACAGTACTATTGACAAGCCACTACATGAAAGACGTGGCGGCACTTTGCAAACGCGTCGTCGTCATCGCGCAGGGCGAGGTCCAGTACAACGGCTCACTCGAGGGAATCGTTGACAGTTTTTCCAAAGACAAGATCATCACTCTCGAATTAGGGGAAGGGCAAACGCATGAAGGTCTGGAGCGATTCGGCAAGATTGAAAAGATCTTGATGCCTCGTGTCTCAATACGTTGTATGCGGACAGACGTCTCGAAATCACTTGCGCAAATCCTCGATGGCTACAAAGTCGTTGACGTAGCAGTGGAAGACTTGCCTCTCGACGAAGTCATCGCCAAACTGTTTGCACATGTTTCCGATCCTCGATTGAATGTATCGGGCCCCGCATCATGAGCGACTCATTGAAATCGAGCCTTGCGATTCGTTGGTACATTCTCAAGACGAGTCTTGCGGAGCGTATGGCCTATCGCGGGGATTTCGCATTGGGAACCCTCATGCGATTTCTTCCCATCATCACTCAGATTTTTTTGTGGTGGGCTATTTTTCAATCCATGAATCCCACCAACCCGAATGAAGCGCATATCAACGGATATTCGTTTCAAGATATGGTGGCGTACTATCTACTGACGATGGTCGGTCGAGCTTTTTCTTCGATGCCAGGATTGTCGTCGAATGTAGCGACGAAGATACGCGATGGTGAGATCAAGAAGTTTTTGGTACAGCCCGTGGATCTTATCTCATTCTTGTTTTGGTCGCGGGTCGCGCACAAGATCGCTTATTACACCGTCGCAACTTTACCCTTCGCTTTAGTTTTCTTTCTTTGCCGAAGCTACTTTAGCAACGGCTTCCCCGATTTGATAACGTTTGGTGCATTTGTTGCGTCGCTGCTGTTGAGCTTTGCGCTTGGGTTTTATTTGGAGGCATGTATCGGGTTGGTAGGCTTTTGGATGCTCGAAGTATCGTCGTTGCTGTTTGTCTATATGTTGTTTCAGTTTTTTCTATCGGGGCATATGTTCCCGCTCGACATTCTTCCAGAGCCATGGGCAACGATCGTCGGATACTTACCCATCAAGTATCTTGCGTATTTTCCTGCTGCCGTATTCTTGGGTAAGATTACAGGAATTCCACTTGCTATCGACATGGGGATGCTGGTGTTTTGGACCGTTTTCTTTTTCGGGCTAAGTCGTTTAGCGTATCACGCAGGCCTGAAACGCTACAGCGGCTTTGGCGGCTAACGGAGCAGCCATCGATGAGCGAATTACTCGGATGATTCAGTCGCGTTGACGGTGTAAACATCTGCTTGCTGGGACTGTTGGGTTCGGCAGATATCCATCGAGATATTTTGGACGGATTCGAGAATGCCAAGTTCTAAATCCATTTCGATTTCAGACGCTGGCTCTTGCAGAATCGGTTCTGACACCATTGGTTCCATCGCTTCATCGTAGTGAGAAAAGAACTCATCTACCGAATGGAAGACCATTTCCGAGAGCATTGGTTGCCATTCTTCGCAAGAAAGATGGGTGACGGGATAACTGGTTTTTACCAGATCTCGCAATACGAAACGCTCGGATTCGCCTGGAGTGGGAATGTTGTAAAGGGAATTGCAATCGATATCACTCCAGGCTGCAGCCATTGCAGCGTTACGGTTTCCCTTACGCAAGCTATCGCGTTGGGTGACAGACTTTCGCAATTGATCCCATCCTAAAGCGTTCACAAACTTATTTGGGTCAACGTTTGTTGGGATGTTATTGCGATTCATGGAATGGTCCAGAGGAGAAACAAAAGCTCTTTCGAATAGATAAGCCAGGATCGAGACTGGGGCGACTCGAACCTATCGGACGCTACCAAATTTGGGCGGTAGACTGCGGGTCGTAACAGTTGTTCCGACAAGATAAAGCAGTCAGAAGGCTTGTACTGAGGAACAACGGCGTGGAACGTTTAGGAATTTAAATGCAAAACGAAGTTATTCGTTCAGGATTCGGATTTCGCAATTCGCGGTGAATGATCTAAAATACTGTCGTTTTCAGGGACGTTTCGAAATGCGCTGGAGTTTGGTTTGAACATGCTACGAATCGCGATCGCAATTCTTCTTACGCTCTCACTTGGCCACTCTACTTTAAGTCAGGGGGTTCAATTTCGCTGGAAGTTAGATCCTGGAACAAAACTTTATTCCGATGTCGAGCAGGTAATGGAGCAGTCACCGCCGGGTGTTACGAAACCCGTCACGCAGGTGACAAAGATTATCCAACTCTGGGAGGTCAAGAAGAAGAACGAAGATGGTTCGGCCCAAATTGTAACAGTCTTGCAGCGGGCAACACTGTCTATGGATATACCGGGCGCTGGAAGTGTCGAGATGGATACCGACAAAACGGAAGACTTTGGCTTTGCAAAACAGATTGGTCAAATGTTCCGCCCGATGATTGGAGTGGAATGCTCCAACACCATGTCACCCAATGGCAAAATCTCGAATGTTGTCATACCAGACGAAGCGTTGAAGGGGTTTCGTTCGATTCCACTCGGCTCTTCTATGGAGCCTGTACTGAAAGACTCCATCGAAAAAGGGTCACCGGTTTTTCCAGATGCGGCAATCGTTCCCGGGCATACTTGGATACAGGTCACAGAAACGAAGAATGATACAGGCATTCTGGAATCGACCAACCAATACAAATACATCGGCCCGGTCATGTTCGAGGGGCGGCAAATCCATCAATTCAACTTCAATACGAAGATGGCTTTCAAGGGTGAAGGCAAATTCAAGGCGAAGATTACGGTTCCCTCGCAAGACATACAAGGTAAACTTTGGTTCGATAACGAGAAAGGTTATCTCGTGGTCAGCGAGCTCAGTCAAAATATGACGATGAATATTGAAATACCAGACCAGCCGTTGGTAGAGCAAAAAGTGGTTCAAAAAATGAAAACCGGATTCAGGCCAGAGAAAAAATAAATATGACAATTGTACCGTCCATCGGAAAGCCAGCGCCCGAGCTGCTGGCTCCCGCGGGAAATTGGGAGTGTATCCACGCCGCGATCGAGAATGGAGCCGATGCCGTCTATTTCGGCCTCGATGTTGGATTCAACGCACGTGCCCGAGCTGTCAACTTTTCAATGGAAGACTTGCCTTCACTGATGCAAACCTTGCATCGCCGTGGAGTCGTTGGCTATGTTACGCTCAATACTCTCGTCTTTACAGATGAGCTTTCGCAATTCGAAGCTAATGTGGCTGAGCTTGCCAAAGCGGGCGTTGATGCTGTGCTGGTTCAAGATCTTGGAGCAGCGAGACTCATTCGTCAGATTTGTCCAGAGCTCTCGATCCATGCTAGTACGCAAATGACGATGGTTTCCGCCGAGACCATACATGCGATCGAATCGCTCGGGATTGATCGTGTTGTGCTGGCTCGCGAGTTGTCGTTGAAAGAAATCAAAAAGATTACAGCGGCCTCTACGAAACCAGTGGAGTGCTTTGTACACGGTGCACTTTGTGTTGCATATAGCGGACAATGCTTGACGAGCGAATCCCTCGGTGGTCGAAGTGCGAACCGGGGTCAGTGCGCTCAGGCCTGCCGACTCAACTACGATTTGATCTGCGATGGGCAGCATAAGAATCTAGGAGACAACCGGTATCTACTTTCACCGCAGGATCTTGCGGGATACGAATACATTCCACAGCTTATCGATGCTGGCGTTTGCTCTCTCAAAATCGAGGGTCGACTCAAGACGCCGGAGTATGTCGCAAACATAGTAGGGCATTACCGACAAGCGATTGACGACGCGATGGCTGGCCAAGAATCGCACTGGTCCTCCACTGCGCGACGTGAAATGGAACTCAGTTTCTCACGTGGCTTTAGTCCAGGCTGGCTTGAAGGTTGCAATCATAAACGATTGGTGCCAGGTGAAAGCAGTGCCAAAAAAGGTGTCAAGGCAGGCCACGTTGTACGAGTGAGAGGCGAACGCGTATTAGTCGATCTCGATGTCCCGCTCATGCCTGGCGATGGAGTCGTATTCGATGGGGATCGAATCGCGGGTGAAGAGATCGGCGGACGTATTTTTCAAGTGTTTCTTCACGGCAAGCGAATCGATCAACCCACGGCGGGACGGGTAGAGTTGGCATTTCAACATGGATTGATCAACGAACACAATGTGCGGAGCGGGATACCGCTTTGGCAAACCGATTCTCCTCAATTGACCAAGCGATTGCGAAGTACCTTTGAGTCGAAACAACCGCGGTTCAAACGCGAAGTGGAGATGTCCATCGTCGTTCGTGTGGGTGAACCCGTCCAATGTTCTGTTTGGGTGAAGAAACATCCAGACGTTCGGCGAGATTGGACTCAGGATTATCTTCCCGAAGTCGCACGAAAGCACCCGCTCAGCGAAGGTCCGCTCTTGGAGCAATTGAATCGACTCGGAAATACACCGTATGTTCTTTCCAAGATTCACGCCACCATCGACGGAAATCCGATGCTACCACTCAGTGTGATGGGTGATATCCGAAAGTCGTTGGTGGAGCATCTGGATCGATTGCTTCTGGACCGTCCCCAGCGAACAGTTGCGACGGGACGCTCCGATTCGATGCTTCGGGAGGTGGAAACGAAAGCGGATTCCACGAATGCGACGCCTCAACTCGTGGTTCTCGTTCGTTCGTTGGGGCAATTAGAAGCAGTGCTTCGAGAAGGCCAGAAGTTCGTTTATGCGGACTTCCACGACATTCGAGAGTATGAGAAAGCAGTTGCAATAGCCCACGAAGCGGGAGCACAAATCTATTTAGCAACGCTTCGGATTCAGAAACCTGGAGAGTCAGGACTCTTTCGAGCAATGGAAAAAAGGCCGGCAGACGGTTGGTTGGTTCGGAACTTGGCCGCACTAGACTACGCGCGTCGTGCCGGCATTCCAGCGATTGCAGACTTTAGCCTCAATGCGACGAATCCTCTTACTGCGGATTGGCTGATAGAACGAGGTGCACATCGTTTCACGGCTTCGTACGATTTGAACCGAGACCAATTGACCGAGTTAGTGGTAGCTGTTCCTCGGCCATGGATCGAAGTGGTCATACATCAGCATATGCCGATGTTTCATATGGAGCATTGTGTTTTCTGTACGGTGCTATCGCCTGGAACCAACAAAACGAATTGCGGTCGACCCTGCGATCGACACGATGTGAAATTGCGGGATCGATTGGGAGTCGAACATGTGTTGCATGCGGACATCGGTTGCCGCAATACACTCTACAATGGTCATGCTCAAAGTGGAGCCGAGGCGACTCCGACATTGATCCGACTGGGAGTGCGATATTTTCGAGTGGAGTTACTGCGCGACGCGAGCCATCCGGAGATCGCCGAAGTTCTTTCCTTGTACCGGGAACTCTTGGCAGGTTCGCTCGAAGGAACTGAGGTTTGGAAGAGACTCAAAGCGACCAATCGCCTAGGAGTCACGCGCGGAACACTGGAGCATCCGAGGAATCCATTGGCCATCCTTTAGGATAGGTTTGGGAAGATTAGATCTCGGGTGCACTTGAGGGTTGAGCGACGCCTTCAGCGTTTCAAAACTCCCCGCCTATATGCTTCTCAACGCGATCTCATGAATAGTCCTGTTCTGGTTCAGCCCAAACTTGCGACTTTCCGTCCTCCTCCAGATGTACGTGAACGATGTTGGCACGGCAGCATACGGGACAATCCTCCACATACGACTGCGTAGTCCCTTGCGTTAGATCAATGGGAATGACGATTTCTTCGCCGCAGGCATCGCAGATGTAACTGCCTTCGTCCTGGGATGCGGCTTGACTGTCGCCTGGAATAGGAAAAGACTGCTTGGGGTCGTCGTGGATTGCAGGCATTTGCAGGCCCGATCGAAGCAGATTGCATGCCCACAGCATGACCGACAGAGAGGATTCATCTGCCAGTCGGTGGTCGTTGCCGACTTCGATGATCGTCTCCAATGGCAATTTGCTGTTATGAATGAGTTCAACAGAATCTTCGAACGGAACAACATCATCTTGAGGCGAGTGCAAAATCAGCGACTTGGATTTGATTGCCGTGACGCCTCCCCATTTCTTCCAGGCTGGACAGAGCAAAACGAGAGGTGTGGTTGTGGATTGGATATTCATGGCAACAGCTCCACCTCTTGAGCTTCCGACGATTACATCTGGTCTATGATGATCGTATTCAGCTTGGCCGGTACGCACTGCAAGTTCGAAATCGTCATCATCGAGCGAAGGATTGATTACATCGTATCCGTGAGCCTTCAAGTAGGTCGGTTTTACACCACCTACAACACTATGCCACCCATGAAGAAAAAGAAGTTTCACGCGTTCGCTTTCTCGCAAGCCAAGCGGCGAGGCACGTTGAGGAGCCCCTCGGCCCATTCCGGGTTGCTGGCAGGAAGTTGCAAGAATTCCTCCGTAGGTTTCATCAGTTTTCGATCCGTCCGGCGGGGTGGAAACAATCGGGTGTATCACTTGGCGATTTCGAGCGGCGACCAAGTTTTCGCTTGCGCGTCGCCTTGGAGGAGTCACGCGGAGCATATACAACGAACGATAGAATGATGCTAACGAGTCACCTTCGTATCGACAAGCGGAAACCTATTCATTCACGACGGTGATCTGAACGCCCTATATTCCCTCAATCAGATTGCGTCCCTACAATCAAGAGGGTGTAAGTCCCGGCTTGGTATTGTTATAGGCTATTTGACAAGTAATGCCCCCTGGGGGCCAAAGCGACACATTTCAACGAAAAATCTATCCCACCGCTCCGCTCCTGTAGGTTTAGGTTGTTATCCGTTTTTTCCAATGAAGAACTACTACTCCGCTGGCTCGCGAAAATGGATTTTACTCTGGGGTTTCACCGCATTATGGCTCGTTGGAACAACGCTAGGTACCTGGAGTGCGGTATTGTACGGAGCGAGTGGACCTGTTGGATCTCCCAGGTGGTATCCCTATTTGGGCGTCGCGGTAATGTGGGCCGTAGGCGCGTACCTTGCCTGGTTTGCTAACAACCTTCCGTGTACATCGGTAACTGTCAATGAAGATGGTGTCGTTGAAGGACGGGTAACTTTTCCGTTTCGTTTCGTACGTCGCGTTTTGCAGCATGACGAAGTCATCCCCCTTCAATTGATTGAACATAAGTATGAGGATGGTGACACATTCTTCGTACTTCGGCTGCCAGTTCACTTGGTGCCTGGACATGATATGGTGCTCGCCGAAGGTTCCCAGGATCATTGCCTTGCAGAAAAAGAAGCCTTCTTGGCAGCCATTGATCATTTAGTAGCTAAGCCAAAGTAAATCCATCGCTCAGCATTGAGAGTATGAGGAACAAGAGAATTATCCAGATGCCGGAGCGCTATGGAATCGACTTGCAACGAATGATGCGGTCGCGCCGACGACAAGGATCAGGGGCGTATAGGTTAGGGTGAACAGAATTACCATAAGAACAACTTCCACAATCCCATTCGTTCCATCGCCATTGTCCCGACCCAAGTAGAGCGGGGTCATGGCCAAACATGCCAACACTGCCAGTGCAACAAACCAGGCAAGGGAGGTACTCATCAAAAAACCGTGGAAGAGTTTTTGGCGAGTCCAGCTACCGTCGGTTCGACAGCAAAACGTACTAATGAACAGAAAGCTCACTGCGAGAAACACTGAACCCAACAATGCGAAAAGGATATAATCCTCGTCCCTGGAAAGCAGCGTCATCAATATCAGGAAGAGAATTGCTGGCAACGCATTGATGCAGCAGGCCAACAGGGTAGATAACAAGTTTTTACTGCGATCAGCCGCACAAATCTCGAGAACGCTTGAAGTGTCGTGCATTTTCTGTTTCGTTCGGGGACTCTGACGGAGGCCTAAACTGTTTATTGGAACATAGCATACTCCGCTGCGATGAAGGGTAAAATGAAAAGATTTTTCCAGTTTTGAACGATCGCAGTTTCTGTTCAAGGCGGGAAGCGGGCAATTGGGATGATCTTCGAGGGTAACAGTGGTGGCTCAATGCCCGCAACCATGAGTCCCTCTGGGCACATGACGATTTGGCCAGCAGGCAATTCACTCGTGGCGGTCGATTTAGCCACTACGGAAACGTCTGGTTTGATTCTCCACAAAACAAATGCATTGCAATCGTCTATTTCTCGTGATGGCAGTTGGATCGCCAAATTCGAACCGTTTCAGATTTCCATACATAGTTCCAAAGATGGCCAATCCGTTAGAGACTTCGCGGTCGCCAATCGCTTTCCGTGGGGACAAATCGAGTTCGATAACGATTGACGGACCGTTCTAATTTACTTTGAAAACCTACCAATGCCACCTCGCTTACTCAAAACAAAGTATCATGGTATTTTTGGAAAATCGAAACTTCAAGAAACTTCAAGCCTCCGGTTTGCGACCATAAAAGACCGCTCCCTACTTACCATTTCCCCCTTGAAACTTCACCCTCCCCTATGCGTACCTCTCTCCACGTTCTTGCGTTCGTTCTGATTTCCACACTGCCTTTAATTGGTCAAGAAAAAGCGAATTTGGATTCGCCGGAAAGGACCATTCAGCAAGGTGTTCCACAAGGGAAGATAACCAACGGCGTCTTCGCCGAAAGCAATGTTTTCCCGGGGACTCGTCGAGATTTCAGCGTTTATGTGCCAGCCCAATATGAGTCGAGTACACCAGCCAAGCTTATGGTCTTTCAAGATGGCCCTAGCTACGCAAAGGCGGACGGTCCATTTCGAGTTCCGATTGTTCTCGACAATTTAATTCATCAAAAAGTATTGTCGCCGACCATCGCGGTCTTTGTCGCGCCAGGAACTATACCCGCTTCTCCCGTAGTGCCACCCACCCAATCATCTGCAAAAGACAGGAGCAATCGATCGTTCGAGTACGATTCGATGGGAGATCGTTATTGTAAGTTTTTGATCGATGAATTTTTGCCCGTCGCCCTCAAAGGATTAAATGTATCGACGTCGCCCACCGATCGAGCGATCGGTGGCATTTCATCAGGCGGAATCTGCGCCTTTACGGTGGCTTGGGAACGACCTGATCAGTTTGGGCGAGTACTTAGCCATATCGGAAGCTACACGAATATCCGAGGCGGCTGGGCCTATGCAGGATTGGTTCGCAAATCCAAAGACAATCCAAAGCCGATCAAAGTCTATCTGCAAGAAGGAGTCAGCGACCTCAATAATCTGCACGGCAACTGGCCTCTCGCCAACCAAGAGTTGGCTGCAGCTTTGCGTTACTCTGGTTATGATTTCAAACTCGAGATGACGGACGGCGGTCACAGTGGTAACGCGGGTGGGAAAGTGCTTCCAGATGCTTTACGGTGGCTATGGTCGAACGACAAAACGATTCATCCCGAGGAAAAGCTTCAAACGACCGTCGATTGGAAACCGCACGCGGACGCGGTTCCTCGTGAGGATGTGCCGCATGGTACGGTCGAAACCATGCCAGCATGGGAGTCCAAGATCTTTGAGAAAACCACCCGCGAGTGGTCCGTTTACGTTCCAGCCCAATACAAGAAAGAAACGCCCGCGGCATTGATGGTCTTTCAAGACGGACATTCCTTTATGAATCCGAAAGGGCGATGGCGTGTTCCCGTCGTTTTTGACAATCTCATCGCCCGCGGTGACATGCCTCCGACGATCGCTGTGTTCATCAATCCTGGTCACGATCCATCCAAGCCGCAATCGGAACGAAACAAATTCTCGAATCGTGGATTCGAATACGATAGCCTTGGGGATCGTTACGCAAGATTTTTGACCGAGGAGATCATTCCCGAAGTAGAAAAGAAGTATTCGATTTCTGGCGATCCCAACCTGCGAGCTATTTGCGGATCGAGCTCGGGCGGCATCTGCGCCTTTACTGTTGCGTGGGAACGCCCACATGCATTTCGCAAGGTACTGACAAGTGTTGGCAGCTTTGTCAATTTGCGAGGTGGCGACGCTTACGCAACCATGATTCGAAAAACCGAACCGAAGCCGATTCGAATGTATATGTGCGATACGAGTGGCGATTTGGACAATCCGTTTGGTAATTGGCCGCTCGCCAACAAGCAATTGGCCTCTTCACTCGCGTATATGGGATACGACGTTCGATTGGATTGGGCTGAAGGGTACGGGCACAATTCCGATTTCGGTGGCGAACGATTTCCTGATGCATTGAAATGGCTATGGCGCAAAGACTCGCATCAGCCTCGCATCAATACCAAGGATGACTTGAAGGGTGATCTAACCTTATTGCGTCAGTTGATCCCTGGTCAGGATTGGGAACTCGTTGCCGAGAACATCGGTTTCGCAGACGCCCCATGCAGTGATACCGAAGGGAATTTTTACTACTCCGACATGAAGGCGCCTGCGGTCTATCGTATTGATGCGAAAGATGGCCAGCGCACGGAGATCGCCAAAGAGGCATTGAGTGGAATGAAGTTTGGTCCGAGTGGATTGCTCTATGGATGCCAAGGTGCCAAGAACCGTGTGATTTCTCTAGACGCAAAAACGGGCGCAATCGAAGTCGTCGCTTCGGGCGTAACCCCCAATGACTTAGCCGTGAGCAGCAGTGGTTTCGTCTACATCACGGAAACAAAGCAGCAGCAAGTGACTCGCATCGAGATCGCAACCGGACAGGTGATGGTGATGGATACCGGTATTACTCGTCCCAATGGAATTGTGCTATCGAACGATGGCGGAACCTTGGCCGTCTCCGATCACGGAGGTCCATATACTTGGACATTTCGCGTGAAAAACGACAACACCTTGGACGCCAAGATGCCAACGATGTCGATGCGGTTGGAGATTGATCCGAAGGGTGAGTTTCGACCGAAGGAACCACCACCCTACATTAGTGCATCCAAAGGAGACGGATCGGCGTTAGATAAGATCGGCCGCTACTACGTGACGTCCGCATTAGGCATCCAAATATTTGATCCTACTGGGCGAATGTGCGGCGTCCTTCCCATGCCCAATACGGGAAAGCCATTGACCAGTTGTACGCTGGCTGGCGTGAATCATGAATATCTTTACGTGACCAACGGCGACAAGATATTCAGGCGGTTGTTAAAAATGGAATAACGCTGTCATGGCAGCGCGGATTGGCTGCTTTGCTTTCGTCACCAACCCCAATTTTTTTTCGTAACGGTTTGGCTTTAGATTGGTGTCCGAAGGTGAAAGTGTCGACTATCGCTCCTTAACTTACCGACTAGAACCCGGCCGGTCGTTACGCCAGATACCGATAAGGTGTCCAAGTCAAGAGATTCGGTTACCTACGTGCGAAAGGTTGAGCTTGCGATGTTTGATGATACCAATGAATTCGATCCATTGTTCCATGCATCGTGTCGGACCGTCTCTTCGGTTTACTCGCAGATAGCGGATCTCAAGAAAGCCGCTGATGAGATGGCAGCGTATGCTTCGTCGCTCGAGCGTGAGTATCTGACACCTATGGAGGACGAAGCAGCGCGTCGGATTTTGATAACCTACTGGCAATTGCGAAACGCTTTGCTTGAAATGGTCAACGAGTTGCGGATGCGTGGGGCGAGGGACCGGCGCAAATACGACAAGCTGTTCTTGCCTGGTTACGCCGGTGCCCTTGTGTTGGTCGACGCCGCTCGATTCCTACGCGATCGTTTTCACCATTGGACGCTGGTTCGGCAAAAGCTGAATGAACCAGAACCAAGTTTTGGGATTCCCGTTGGCGTGTACGACAAGACGCAGCAATCATGGACACAGCCGCGTTATATCTGGGAATTGTTCGACGCTGCGAAATACTACCAAAAGCATCGTAAGCAGTGGGAATCGATGCTCGATCAGTCGGAAGTTGCTGAGATGGTTTGCATCATCGAACAGCTCACCTGTCGATTGCAGATCAGTTGGGCCGATTATGCGCGCGTTCGGCTTCGCTTCCGACTTCGTCAGTTTCTGAGTACTCTCAAACGCGATCTGTTCTACTCTTCCTTGTTCGAGGTCCAAAAAGCTGCCGGTATTCTCGCTGCGGATCGATACCTTAAACTTGGTCATCAACCCAATCTACCAACATCGATTCGCGAAGAGCTGCAACGCGACATGCTGCCCGGCGATATCCTGCTGGTACGAAAAGAGTTTGCACTGACCAATTACTTCCTGCCGGGATATTGGCCTCATTCGGCACTTTACGTAGGGGATGCTGTGACGATTCAATCGATGGGATTGCACCAGCATTCCCACGTAGCTCCTCGATGGCAACGGTTCTTGCAATGCGATCAACCCAATTGCGGGCGAGTTATCGAAGCGATGAAGGATGGGGTTCAAATTCGTCGACTCGATTCCCCCTTCAAATCCGATTCGATTCTCGTAATACGTCCCAGATTGAATTTGGAGTCAATCAAGTTGGCTTTGACGAGAGCTTTCTTTCACGAAGGCAAAGAATATGACTTCAGCTTTGACTTTACCTCTTCGCATAGAATGGTGTGCACCGAAGTTATCTATCGAGCGTTTGATGGAATCGAAGGTCTGGAGTTTCCGCTATCGCTGCGAGCGGGCAGATTGACGTTAGCTGCAGTTGAACTGGTTCAGATGGCTGTGCAAGAACGGCAACTGGAAGTTTTCGCAACGTACATCCCCAGCCTTGGATCGATGTTGCTCCGAGGAAAAGATGCCAAGCAGGCTGTTCAACAAGTGAACCCGATTCATGGCGATGCCACTTCACCAGTCCTTTAGCCACTAAACAACGCCCTTAAACTCCAGAAAGCGCAAAGTTCGAACAGCATGAGCAATGACAAGCGACGGAGGATCGAATTCTGGTTCCTGATAGCCATCATCGTGGCCGGTGCGATCTTTTCTATTCTCGTAACTCAGGATCGCGTCAATTGGTTGTTAGACGCAGGCTGGGTTGTCGCTGGCATTCCGATTCTCATTGCGACGCGCCGGATCTTTCCACTGACTTCGGTGCTCTATTGGCTACTGGCCCTCCACGCGTTCGTCTTGATTGCAGGCGGGCATTGGACCTATGAAAAGAATCCACTTGGGTTGTGGCTTCAGCAAGTGTTTCAAACCCAGCGCAATCATTACGATCGATTCGGACACTTCATGCAAGGTTTCGTTCCCGCGATACTGTTTCGGGAAATTTATACCCGTTGTTCTTGCGTTCAGGGTCAAGCTTGGCTGAACTACTTTGCATTTATCAGTTGCCTAGCGTTTACTGCTGTGTTCGAATTGATCGAGTGGTCGGCGACGACCATCGCAGGAGCCGAAGGTGACGCGTTCTTGGGTCATCAAGGAGATGTTTGGGATGCTCAATGGGACATGCTGTGGGCCATGATCGGCGCCGCGTTGTCGCTGATCCTGCTGGCCGCTCTGCATCAACGGCAATTGAATTGCTTCGGAAGCCAACGTAGCGGATGAGATACAACCGACAAAAGTGGCAGGCACGCTCCGTCGTGCCGTCCGCTCTTCAAGATTTGCAGGGATTCTAGGTGGAAGGCACATGGAATGTGCCTATTAGCCCGCCTTGGAAGGCTGTGTCGGATGAAAGTCATCTTTCCATGATTGGAGCCCGAAACGCTCGTGTGACATCAACTCTCAACGCTCGTGTGACATCAACGCTCGTGTGACGTCAACGCTCAGTGGGCACAGCCCGCTTGTTCGTGCACTCCATGTCCGAAATTATTCTGCCAAATGCCGGTTCCAGCAGCATTCCTGGAGACCAGGGTGGTTGGAGGAAACGTGAACTCAATCCTTGACCAACAGTCTGCCACGTTTTAATTCATAGCACTTCTGCATTTTGGAAGCCAGTTCCATCGAGTGAGTGACAACGATCAATATTGCATTTTCTTCTCGTGGCATTTCCAAAAGCAGTTGAGAGATCCGCCCTGCATTTTCTTCATCAAGGTTGCCAGTCGGCTCATCAGCGAGCACAATCAATGGTTTTCGAAGAAGCGCACGAGCCACAGCCACTCTTTCTCGTTCTCCTCCTGACAATTGACTTGGTAGGTGGGTCATTCGATGTTGTAGACCAACTCGTTCTAGCAACTGGATTGCGCGCTGTTGCATATTTGCGTCGGGCCTTCCTTGCGCCATCGATGGCAGCAGAGTGTTCTCCAAAACATTCCACTGAGGCAGAAGATGGTGATCCTGAAAAACGAACCCAATCTTGTCGTTTCGGAACCGAGCTTGTTCGTTCTCAGATAGTTGGAACGGATCCTGTCCCGCGATCTCGACATTTCCACGCGTAGGTTTGTCGAGTACTCCCAAGATTTGCAAGAGCGTCGATTTCCCGCAACCACTCGGTCCGACGATTGCCGCATTTTCGCCAGCGTTTAGCTCCAGTTCGATATCATCGAGAATAACAAGATCTTCGGCTGGGGTAGGAAACGTTTTTGCAATGTGGCTAGCTCGCAGGGAACTCATAAAAAACGCGCGATCCGACGATGTAAAACAGGCTGGGCTCAAAACAAATTTTCGACCTCTACGATGGTAGCAGCAGAATGTGAATCACGCGACCTCGTACCATAAATAGTTGAACACACATCGATGGCAAATTCAGACTGAGGATCGTGGATCCGCGAATTTTCTCAGATCCAACATCAATTTTCAAGGTTTTTCGTGCTTTATTGACGCATCGAGGGGGCGGTAGTAAACCTGGATTAAGGCGTTTCTTTCGTTCCCAGATTGGTTTCCATTCGAGAAATTTTGACTATACTTCGCTATCCTCTCGACGACACTCTGTTTGTATTCATCTGTGTGAGATTCTGTACGATGCAACCTCGTTGCTATGCTGGACTGCTGTGGGCTTCGCTGATTTTGGGGATCGCTGCCAATTCTGTTTGGGCACAACCTTTCCCCAATAAGAAGTACGGTCAGGATGACAAATTCCGACAATTGGAGGAAATCCTTCCGACGCCGAACTCTTACCGAAGTGCGGCTGGCGAACCTGGCCCGGACTATTGGCAACAGAAAGTGGACTACAACATTGATGTGACCCTCAACGATGAGGACCAGTCGATTCATGGTACGGAATCCATTCGCTATCACAATCAATCTCCGCACACACTGCGTTATTTGTGGTTGCAATTGGATGCGAACATCTTCAGTCCGGATAGTGCGGCAAGCAAAACACGAAGCGCACGTCTCGGATTCACGCCAGGTCGTGTCTCGACCGGTGAGATGGAGGCATTGTTGCATCGTCAAACATTTGATGGCGGTTGCAAAATCGATTCGGTTGTTGATGCACAGGGGAAAAAGCTTGAAACGACCGTAGTGGATACGATGATGCGAATCGACCTAGGAACGCCGCTGCTTCCGAACGAAGAATTGCAATTCAAAATCAAGTGGCATTACAAAATCAACAATGCCAAGATGATGAATGGCCGAACCGGTTTCGAGTTCTTTGAGAAAGACGGAAACTACATCTACGAGATGGCGCAGTGGTTTCCTCGATTGGCGGCCTTTACGGACGTAAACGGATGGCAACACAAACAGTTCCTAGGCCAAGGGGAGTTTACGCTGGAGTTCGGTGACTACATCGTTCGAATAACGGTTCCTTCGGACCATATCGTCTGCGCAACAGGCGTTCTACAAAACACCAATGAGGTTTTGTCCGAGCAACATCGAGAACGGCTTGCACAAGCGAAAGTCGCCAAGAAGCCGATGTTTATCGTCACGCCAGAAGAAGCCAAAGAAAACGAAAAGGAAAAGTCCAAGGATACGAAGACATGGGTTTTCCATGCTGAGAATGTTCGTGACTTTGCTTTTGCCTCGAGCCGAAAGTTCATTTGGGACGCCCAAGGGCACGATGTGAACGGCAATCAAACGATGGCCATGAGTTTCTTCCCGAACGAGGGAGAGCCACTCTGGAGCAAGTACAGCACTCATGCCATCATCCACACGCTCAATGTCTATAGTCGATACAGTTTTGACTATCCTTACCCGGTCGCGATTAGTGTGAACGGACCCATCGGTGGGATGGAGTATCCCATGATTTGCTTCAATGGTCCTCGACCAAAAGAAGATGGCACGTACTCGTCAGCAACCAAGTACGGTCTTATCTCGGTTGTCATTCACGAAGTTGGGCACAATTACTTCCCAATGATTGTCAATAGCGACGAGCGACAATGGTCGTGGATGGATGAGGGGATCAATACGTTTCTACAATACCTTGCCGAGCAAGAGTGGGAAGATAAGTACCCATCGCAGCGTGGTGATCCTGAGTTCATGGTCCCCTACATGCAAAGCACGAATCAAGTGCCGATCATGACCAACAGTGATTCGATCATGCAGTTTGGTCCGAACGCTTACAGCAAACCGGCCACGGGGCTCAATGTTTTGCGAGAGTCGATTCTCGGTCGAGATCTTTTCGATTTTTCGTTCCGTGAATATTCTCGTCGCTGGAAGTTCAAGCGTCCGATGCCAGCGGATTTCTTTCGAACGATGGAAGATGCTTCTGGGGTCGATCTCGATTGGTTCTGGCGAGGGTGGTTCTATACCACGGAACATTGCGACATCGCGATCGACGATGTAGAAGTCATGGAATTGGACAGAAATTCCCCGGATGAGAATGCGAAAATTGCGAAGGAAAAGAGTGAGCAGAAAAGGTTGACCCTTTCGCAACAACGCAACAAACCTCTCAAGAAGCGCGTCGATGAGTTTCCTGAACTCAAGGACTTCTACAACGAGTACAATCCGAACGAAGTCACAGACGAACAACGCAAAGCCTTCGAGAAGTTCAAATCGGAGCTCAAAGACAAAGATAAGGAAATGTTCGACAGCAACAACCGCTTCTACCGTGTCGAGCTAAAGAACGTCGGTGGGTTGATTATGCCGGTGATCTTGATGATTACGTTCGAAGACGACTCAACCCGCGAGATTCGAATTCCAGCGGAAATCTGGCGCGTCGACAACACGAAGTGCGAGACGATGTTCATCGCAGACAAAAAGGTGAAGCGAATCGAACTCGATCCCTATCGCGAGACTGCAGATATCGATCGCGAGAACAATTTCTATCCGCCGCAACTCGAACCGACTCGATTCCAGTTGTTCAAGCAGCAACGAGCTGGACGTGGTGGCGGTGCCGGACCTAGTGGTGAAGACAATCCAATGCAGCGAGCGAAGAAAGCGGCTGAGGCGAAAGCAAAGGAAGCGGAGGCAAAAACTAAAGAGACCGAAGCTAAAGCAAGGGAGGAAGCGTCGAAGGATACTCCTGCAAGCAAAGCCCCAGAGAAAGAGCCTGCGAAGAAAGTGGAGAAGGAAGTCAGCGCTGCCGAAGTCCCAATAACTCCTAGTCCCTTGGCTTCTGTCGCTAACTCAGAAAAGAAAGAAAACCCCGAAAAGAAAGAACTCGCTAAGTCAGACGAAGACTGCGAGAAGGAGAAGGCAGAGAAGAAAAAGGCACGGCAAAAAAAGAAAGCCGAGCTAAAGTCGAAGCGGGATAAAGAAAAAGCGAAAGACCCAGCAAAGGAATAATTAGTAACTTATGCTGACT
>Ga0315900_10004703_pt1 | contig 19119 bp, 11 predicted proteins | sample LakEriMetagenome_FD_203521 | JGI IMG/M metagenome (GOLD analysis project Ga0315900, IMG submission 203521) | Freshwater fungal communities from buoy surface, Lake Erie, Ohio, United States - Buoy 12 MA114 | ecosystem: Environmental > Aquatic > Freshwater > Lake > Lake biofilm | place: USA: Lake...
TGGCCGCTGGCGAGTTCAAGGGCCTGGTGTTCGTGGCCGCGATGGTGGCCGGCATGGCGGTGTTTGAGTTCACCGACCGGCGCGCTGCGCCGCCGCAGCCCAAGGCGGCCTGAGACACCGCTGACCCCGACCACCGACCTCACTCGTCCATGACCGCCCCCACTGGCGCAGCCGCCTACCTGCCCATCCTGGATTGGGGCCGCCGCTACGACCGCAGCACCCTGGTCAGTGACCTGGTGGCCGCCGTGATCGTCACGCTGATGCTGATCCCGCAGAGCCTGGCCTATGCGCAGCTGGCCGGCCTGCCGGCGCAGGCGGGGCTGTACGCCAGCATCGCGCCGCTGGTGCTCTACGCGCTGCTCGGCACCAGCCGCGCGCTGGCCGTGGGGCCGGTGGCGGTGGTGTCGCTGATGACGGCCTCCACCGTGGGCGGCTTTGCTGCCCAAGGCACGGCGCCCTACGCGGCCATCGCCTTGACGCTGGCTTTTCTGTCCGGCGCCATGCTGCTGGTGATGGGGCTGCTGCGCTGGGGCTTTCTGGCGCACTTTCTCAGCCACCCGGTGATCTCGGGCTTCATCACGGCCTCGGCCTTGCTGATTGCCGCCGGGCAGCTGAAGGTGCTGCTGGGGGTGAAGGTGGAGGGCGCTCACTTCATTGAGCTGGTGGGCGGGCTGGTGCGCCACGCCGATGAGGTGCACGTGCTCACCGCAGCACTGGGCGTGACGATGGTGGCCTTTCTGTTCTGGGCACGCCGGGGCCTCAAGCCGCTACTGGTGCGCCTGGGCTTCCCTGCCCGGGGGGCCGACCTGGCCGCCAAGGCCGCACCGGTGGCGGGCATTGCGCTGTCGGCCGTGCTGACCTGGCAACTGCAGTGGGCGCAGCAGGGGGTCAAGATCGTGGGCACGGTCCCGCAGGGCCTGCCGCCGTTGACGCTGCCGCTGTGGGATCTGGCGCTGTGGAAGGAGCTCGCCCTGCCCGCGCTGCTGATCAGCGTGGTGGGCTTTGTGGAATCGGTGTCGGTGGGCCAGACCCTGGCCGCGCGTCGGCGTCAACGCATCGAGCCCGACCGCGAGCTCGTGGCCCTGGGCGCCGGCAACCTGGGCGCCGCCTTCACGGGCGGCTTTCCCGTCACGGGCGGCTTTGCGCGCTCGGTGGTGAACTTCGACGCCGGGGCGCAGACGCCCGCGGCGGGCGTCTTCACGGCCGTGGGCATCCTGGCCGCGGCGCTGCTGCTCACGCCGTCGCTGTACTTCGTGCCGCAGGCCACGCTGGCCGCCACCATCGTGGTGGCCGTGCTGTCGCTGGTGGATATGTCGGTGTTCAAGCGCACGTGGGCGTACTCGAAGGCGGACTTCGCGGCCGCCGTCTCCACGGTGCTGGTGACCCTGGGCGCGGGCGTGGAGGCCGGCCTGATCGCCGGGGTGGGCCTGTCGTTGGCGATGTTCGTTTACCGCACCAGCCGCCCGCACATCGCCGAGGTGGGGCTGGTGCCAGGCACCGAGCACTTCCGCAACGTGCAGCGCCACACGGTGCAGACCGACGAGGCCGTGCTGGGCCTGCGCGTGGACGAGAGCCTGTACTTCGCCAACGCCCGCGCGCTGGAAGACCGCCTGAACGAAGAAGTGGCACGCCGCCCCGGCCTGCGCCACGTGGTGCTGCAGTGCTCGGCCATCAACGACATCGACGCCAGCGCACTGGAAAGCCTGGAAGCCATCGATGCCCGCCTGCGCGACGCCGGTGTCACGCTGCACCTGTCCGAGGTGAAGGGCCCGGTGATGGACCGCCTCAAAGGCACCGAGCTGTTGCATCACCTGCGCGGGCAGGTGTTTCTCACGCATTACCAGGCGGTGCAGGTGCTTGCGGGCCGGAATGAGGTAGTGGCGTAGCCCGCCGCCGGGTGCGGGGTGGTCTGACAGCTGGAAGACCCGGCCAGGGTCGCGGCAGCGGGGGCTGCAAGCACAACAGCGCTGATCGGCTCGGCCTGGCCAAGGCCTTCTCCGGGCTTTCCCTTGCTTGCCCAAAATGACAAGTCGCATTCCCTGAATGTCAAGTCATCTGGCGCGCTGAGGGCCAGACTTCACGCTGATCAGATCGCTGCCCATTGGAGGAGACTTGGATGTTGAAGGTGAATCCGCAGACCTGCGCCATCGGCGCCGAGATTGAGGGTGTCAGCCTGGCCGAAGCGTCGCGCAACGCCGACCTGGCTGAGGAGATCAAGGGGCTGCTGCTGCAGCACAAGGTGCTGTTCTTCCGCCAGCAGGACATCACCGATCGCGAGCACGCCGACTTCGCACGCCAGTTCGGCGAGCTCGAGCCGCACCCGCTGGCCGCCAGCACCGACACCGAACCCGGCATCATCCAGATCTGGAAGTCGCCCCAGAACCCGCCCGAGCGGTACGAGAACGCCTGGCACAACGACGCCACCTGGCGCGAGATTCCCCCCATGGGCGCGGTTTTGCGCTGTCTGGAGTGCCCCCCGGTGGGCGGAGACACGATGTGGGCCAACATGGAACTGGCCTACGAGCGACTGCCCGACCACCTCAAGGAGACCATCGCCGGACTGCGCGCGCGCCACAGCATGGAGGCCGTGTTCATGGCCGCCAGGCCGATGGAAGAACGCCTGGCGATGAAGGCCCGCTTTCCCGACCCCGAGCACCCGGTGGTGCGCACGCACCCGGTCACAGGCAAGAAGAGCTTGTTCGTCGGGGCGTTCACGACGCACTTCACCAACTTCCACAACGCCCGCAACGTCCGGGTCGGACAGGAGTGGCACCCCGGAGCATCGCAACTGCTGCAGCACCTGATCAGCCAGGCCTTCGTGCCCGAATACCAGATGCGCTGGCGCTGGAAGGCCGGGGACGTGGCCATCTGGGACAACCGCTGCACGCAGCACTACGCCGTCATGGACTACCCACCCTGCATCCGCCGCATGAACCGCGCGACCATCATGGGCGACAAGCCGTTCTGAGGAGGAAGGCCATGCAGTTTCTTGACGACAGCCTGCTGCCTGAGCACCAGGACCCGCTGGTGATCCAGGTGGCGCCGTACGCGCCCAGCTTCCTGCCGCGCGACAGCGACGACATCCCGGTGTCCATGGCGGCGCAGGTGCAGAAGGCCGTCGATTGCTACAACGCTGGCGCCACGGTCCTGCATGTCCATGTGCGCGAGGCGGATGGCAAGGGTTCCAAGAACCTCGACATGTTCAACGAGATGCTCGACCGCTTGCGAACCGCAGTGCCAGGGATGATCCTGCAGGTGGGCGGATCGATCAGCTTCGCGCCCCGTAATGAGGGCGAAGCGGCGCAATGGCTGTCGGATGACACCCGCCACATGCTGGCCGAGCTGACACCGAAGCCCGACCAGGTCACGCTGGTGGTCAACACCAACCAGATGAACGTGATGGAGCTCCTCACGGAAGAGGACTTGGCCGGCACATCCATGTGGGAGCCCGCGCTGCGCGCGGCCTACACCGAGATGTCGTACGAGGGCGGGCCCAAGTTCATGAAGGAGCACATCCGGCGTCTGAGCCAGGCCGGCATCCAGACCCACTTCATGATCGGCAGCATCAAGGACCTCGAAACGGTAGAACGCCTGGCCCGCACGGGCGACTACATGGGGCCCCTGGTCTGCAACTGGGTGGCGATCGGCGGCGGCCATGATGGCCCCAACCCGCGCAACCTGCTGGAGTTCGTCAACCGCATGCCACAGCACACCGTGTGCACGGTCGAAGGGCTGATGCGGACCATCTATCCCCTGTGCACGATGGGCATCGCGATGGGCCTGCACGTTCGCGTCGGCCAGGAGGACAACCTGTGGGGGCGCAAGGGCGAGCGCGCCACATCGGTGCAACAGGTCGAGAAGATGGTGAAGATTTCCGAGGAACTCTGGCGCCCGGTCGCCTCCGCAGACGAGGCGCGGCGCATCTACAAACTCGGGGAGTTCTACTCGAGCGTGGACGAGACGCTTGAGAAGAACGGCTGGCTGCCCAATCGCCCGTAGACACGTTCGATATAGATTGGCGAGGCGGCGCGGCTTCGCGGGATGCCTCAGGCGGCCATCCTAGAAATCCTTGCGCGTCATCGACCGCGCGGAGAACCCGAATTTCTGGCGGTGCCAACGAGAAAAGGCACTGAGCTCCGAGAACCCCAACAAAAGCGCCACTTCAGACAGCGAACGCCGGCCTCCGTCACGGTACTGGGCCAGGAGCTCGCGGCGCATGTCATCGACGACTTGACCGAAGGTCGTGCCTTCCGCGGCCAGGTAGTTGCTCACCGTGCGCCGACTCATGCCCAGATGCTGCGCCACCACGTCGGCCCGGCAATGCTTGCGCGGCAGCAAAACAATCGCCAGGCGACGCACTCGATCAGACATGCGCGTCTGCGGTCCATGCTCACCTTGAAGCAGGCCCTTCGCGTAACGGGCCATGATGGGGTCGGCACCCGGGTTCGGCGCCTCCAGGTCTGCCGCACGGCAGACGATCTCGTTGAACTCCTGCCCAAAGTGCACGGCGCCGCCGAACAACTGCCGATGCCAGGCCCGGTGACCGGGCGCCTCATGCCGAAAGGTCACCGAGTGCGGTCGCCAGCCCTCGCCCAGAAAGAGGGCCAACACGCGGAAGGTGGTGCCCATGCCCATCTCCACCGCCTGCCGCACCGGCAGGTGCCGCTCCAGCACCGTCTCCTCACGGATGGCCACGAAACCGTCAGCCTCCACCACGCTGACCGAGAGGGCCTCGTTGTGGCGGTGGATGTGGGTGGCCAGCGTGTCCAGCGCATGGCGCAAGGTCGGCTGGTCGCGCAGCAGCAGGCCCAGCGGCCCGAGGTTCGAAAGGCGGCGTGACATGGCCATGCGCAGTCCGAAAGCGGGCTCGCCGCCGCGCTTGGCGGCCAGTTCGAGCAAGGCGCACACCTGACCGGCGGGCAACAGCAGGTCGGGCTCGGCAAGGCACCGCGCAGGCAGCCCGATCTCGGCCACCAGGGCACTGGCGTCCAGCCCGCAGGCGTGGGCCACGGTCTCGAAGTTGGTCAGGGCAGCCGAGCGCAACAGGACGGACAAGGGCTTCTCCGTGATTTCCCTTTGTTGCCCGAAATGTCAAGTCAAGTTCCCGATCTGTCAAGTCCTCTGGGACTGGCGGGCCCAGACTTCTTGTCAATGCAACAGCACTGCACACGCAGCGCTGACGAGCCGTGTTGGGCGGAAAGGAATGAAGATGGACCGTGCAAACGGACTGGTGGCCGCATTGGCCCAGGATCTGCGCCACGAGTGGGCCAACCTGGGGGACGTGCGCTTGCACTACGTCACGGGCGGCCAGGGGCCTGCCGTGGTCTTCTTGCACGGCTGGCCACAGACTTGGTACATGTGGCGCGATGTGCTGCCGGGGATGATGCAGAACTACCGCGTCTTTGCGGTGGACTTGCGCGGTCTGGGGGACTCCTCCCGCCCGGCCACTGGCTACGACGCGCGCACCGTTGCACAGGACATCTGGCGCCTGATGACCGATGTGCTGGACATCCGCAGTTTCCACGTCGTGGCCCACGACTGGGGCGGCCCGGTCGCCTACGCCCTGGCCGCGCTGCACCGCCAGGCGGTGATGTCCATGGCCATCTTCGACGCGCCTGTGCCCGGAGACGGTTCGGCCCTCACCGCCATGGGCCGCTGGCACTTCGGCTTTCATGCCGAGACAGACCTGCCGGAAGCCCTGGTCGAGGGCCGCGAGGACATCTACCTGCGCCACATGTTTGCCAAGGGCGGCGCCAGGCCCGACTCCATTACCGAGGAAGCGCAGCGTGAGTACATCCGCGCGTACTCGCAGCCGGGCGCCATGCGGGCCGGCTTCAACTACTACCGCGAGTGGGCTCGCGATGCGCGGGACAACAAGGGCTTCATGGCGCAGGGCAAGCTGCCGATGCCGCTGATGGTCTACGGGGGCGGCAACAAGGTCGTGGGCCGCTCAATGTATGCCTTGGATTCGTGGCAGCGGGTCGCCTCCGACGTGCGCGGCGGTGTGGCCGAGGGCTGCGGGCACTGGATTCCTGAAGAGCGCCCCGCCTGGGTGGTCGAGCGGCTGCTCGAGTTCTTCGAGGACGTGCACCAGGGACGCCGGGCGCCTGAACCTGCACCGGCGCCCACCCAAGCATCGGCATCGGCATCGGCCTCTGCCTCTGCTTCTGCTTCAGCGTCCGCAATCGAGGCGGCACTCACCACGTCAGCCCGGTCGTCCGCTGCAACCCTCACGAAGCCGCCTGGCATGTTCTGCGACACCATCGACACGGCCCTGGTCGACGTCGAGGCGCTGCCCTGGATGCCCTTTGCGCCCTACAGCGACACGATCCTGCTCAAGCTCATCAAGGTCGACGCGATCCGAGGCGAGTGGACCGCGTTGCTGAAGTCGCCGCCCTACTCCGAGCTGCCCATGCACCACCACTCGGGGACGGTGATGGTCTGGACCGTGGCCGGCAGCTGGCGCTACAAGGAACACGCTTGGGTGGCCGGCCCCGGCAGCTTCGTGTTCGAGACGGCGGCCAGCCGCCACACCCCGGTGACCGTTGGCGACGACGAGGTCATCACGCTGAACATCGTGCAGGGCGACTGGAACGTCATGTCGCCCGAGGGCGCCGTTCTCGCAATCGAGAACTGGCGATCGATGGTCGACCGCTACGTGAACTACTGCAAGAGCCAGGGCATGAGTGCCGTGGACGTGACGAGCTTCAGCGTCTGAACCCCGCGGCGCGCCTGCGAGTGCCGCACCACCACCGAAGAGAGGAGACATCCACATGAACCCAGCCCCGTACCTTTCACGCCGCCTGTGGTCGCGTGCTGCACTGGCGCTTGCACTGTCTGCCAGCCTGGGCGGTGCCGTCGCCCAGACCTGGCCCGACAAGCCCATCCGCCTGATCGTCCCGGCACCGGCCGGCGGGGGCGTCGACTTCGCCGCTCGCACGCTGGCCGAGCGGCTTGCGTCGCAGCTCGGTCAGCAAATCATCGTCGACAACAAGCCCGGCGGGGCCGGCATCATCGGCACGGCCGATCTGCTGAAGTCGCCTCGTGATGGCAGCGCCTTCATGGTCACCATCAACGGCATTGCGTCCGAGATTCCGCACGTGGTCAAGATGCCCTTTGACCCGCTCACCGCGCTTCGTCCGGTGGCAGAACTGGCGCGCTTCGGGCTGGTGCTGGCCGCCAACCCGCAGGTGCCGGCGAACAACCTGGCCGAGTTCATCAACTACGCCCGGTCGAACAAGGGCAAGTTGAACTTCGCGTCCTACACCGCTGGCACCGTGTCGCACACACTCGGACTGGAGCTGAACAAGGCGGCCGGGCTGGACATGGTGCACGTGCCGTACAAGGGATCACCCCCTGCGCTGCAAGACTTGATGGGCGGACAGGTTCAGGTCATGTTCGACGCATCGAGCAACGTCGCACCTCACGCGAAGGCCGGCAAGCTCAAGGTCTACGCGACAACAGCACCTCAGCGCCTGCCTTCGTTCCCGGATGTGCCGACCTTCGCGGAGCTCGGCTACAAGGACCTGACCGAAATCTCCTGGGTCGGCCTGTGGACCACCCCCGACATGCCTGCGGCCATCCAGCAGCGACTGCGTGAGGCCACGCTGAGGGCCTTGCAGGACCCCAAGCTGCGCGAGGTCTTTACCGGCACGATGGGCTGGAGCATGGGCTCTGGCGCCACGTCAGATGAGTTGTCGGCCTCGCTGCGCGCCGCTTCGGCACGCCAGGCAGCGCTCCTGCAGTCCATCGGCTTCAAACCCGAGTAAGGCCAACGGCCAACGCGCCCGGGCTCGGGGAGGTCACGCTGCCGGGGCTGCCGGGCCCAATGACCTCTCGCGCCAGCAACACGCGCAGTTCGACACCAATGCCTGTCAGGCGAAAGCAGGGGACACCGGGCCACCCTCCTCGGGAACCGGTGGTCCATGACAATGCCTGGCATGGCAGACCCGAATGATTCCAGCCCCGTCCTGATCGCCGGCGGTGGCATCGGCGGCATGGCCCTGGCCCTCACGCTGCACCAGATTGGCGTGCCGTGCCAGGTGCTCGAAGCGGTGCCCGCACTCAAGCCGCTGGGCGTGGGCATCAACCTGCAGCCCAATGCCGTGCGCGAGCTGTACGACCTGGGCCTGGGCGAGCAGGTGCTGGACACCATCGGCCTGCAGGCGCGCGAATGGGCGCTGGTGGGGCGTAACGGCCACGACGTCTACACCGAGCCGCGCGGCTTGAAGGCCGGCTACCGCTGGCCGCAATACGCGGTGCACCGGGGGCAGTTGCAGATGCTGCTGTACCGCACGGTGCTGGAGCGCCTGGGCCCGCAGGCCGTGCAGCTGGGCCAGCGCGTGGTGGGCTACACGCAGGACGAGCAAGGCGTCACAGCCCAGATCGAGTCACGCGACGGCCGCCGCCACGAGCAGCGCGGCCGCCTGCTGGTGGCCGCCGACGGCCTGCACTCGGCCATCCGCGCGCAGATGCACCCGTCTCAGCCCCCCATCCAGTGGGGGGGCGCCATCATGTGGCGCGGCACCACGCCGGGCGTGCCCATCCGCACCGGGGCCTCCTTTGTGGGCCTGGGCTCGCTGCGCCACCGGGTGGTGCTGTACCCCATCACGCCAGCTGACCCGCATACCGGCCTGGCCACCATCAACTGGATTGCCGAGATCACGGTGGACAACTCCCAGGGCTGGACTCACGGCGACTGGAACCGGCGCGTAGCGCTGGAAGACTTTGCCCACCACTTCGCCGACTGGACCTATGGCTGGCTAGACGTGCCGGCGATGCTGCGCGGCGCGCAGGAGATCTTCGAGTACCCCATGATCGACCGCGACCCGGTGCCTACCTGGGTGGACGGCCGCGTGGCGCTGATGGGTGACGCCGCCCACGTGATGTACCCCGTGGGCTCCAACGGGGCCAGCCAGGCCATCGTGGACGCCCGCGTGCTGGGCGCGCAGATGCTGGCGCATGGGGTCACGGCGCAGGCGCTGACGGCCTATGACCAGCGCCTGTGCGCCGACATCTCCGCCCTGGTGCTGCGCAACCGCGGCGCCGGCCCCTTCGGTCTGCTGGGGCTGGTGGACGAGCGCTGCGGCGGCGTCTTCGACCACATCGACGACGTGATCCCGGCGGCAGAGCGCGAGAGCTTCATGGCCCGCTACAAGGCGGCCGCCGGCTTTGCCATCGAGACCCTGAACGCCGCGCCGCCCACCATCGCGCCAGGGGCAAGAGTGGCGGCGGGCACGTAGGAGCGGACGGGACAGGCGCCGTCCGCTTTCACCTCATATCGCCTTACCTGGCGCGGATCAGCTGGGCTCCCGCGACTTTGGCTGCCGCTTTGTCGAATGTCCAGAGCGGCTGCTCACCGGCCTGGGCTGCCAGTGCGATGTGAAGACAGTCGGCAAACTCGGCTGAACCCTCGCGGTACAGCTGAAGCGCCACTTCCAGTGCACGCTCCGATTCAAACGTCAGCTCGGCGGCCGAGAACAGGTTCGAGAGGACCTGAAGGACATCGTCCTTGGCATAACCGAAGCGGGCTCGCAGCACCCACTCCAATTCCAGGGTCACCGTCACAGGTACATAGAGCGATTGGCCTTCTGCGATGCAGCGATCCAACAGGCGTTTGGCCACGGCGAGCTGGCCACTGTCGTCCTGCACGACATAGCGCACGAGGACGTTCGTGTCGAGCGCCGGCATGCTGTGCTCAGCTCCAAGGGTTCATGTCTTCAACGCTCACACGTTTGCCCTTTGGGGCCTTGAGCATGCCAGCCATGTCCAGGAGGGACTTCGTCTTGGCTCTGACGATGATGGTGCCGTCCGGCATGGCGGACCAGACAAGCCGCGTTCCCGGTTTGGCATGAACAAGCGCTCGGATGTCGGCAGGAACCGTGGTCTGACCTTTTGACGTGATGGTGGATTCAGGCATTTTGATTCCTTACTCGACTTTTGATTGTAAGGAGTACTGCCGGCAAACTCTCGTGAGGACAGTCACCACCTGCCAGGCAGAGAGCCAACCCGCATCCTTGAAAGTCCTGGCCACGTCCCGCGCCTGGCTCACCTAGTGAGCCCTTTGCATGCCAACATGGGGCCATGTCACTTGAAGAGCCCTTGTCCACCGACCTGAACCCCGGCTTCATGGTGGTGCATGGCAACCACCCCGAGACGCTGCGGGACCTGGTGCGCGACTGGATGCGCCGCCACCCGCTGGCGCCGCTGGAGGACGAGTGCATCCTGGTGCAGAGCAACGGCGTGGCGCAATGGCTGCGCCTGGCGCTGGCGCAAGACCCGGCCCAGGGCGGGCATGGCATCGCCGCCGCGCTTCAGGTGCAGCTGCCCATGCGCTTCGTCTGGCAGGCCTACCGGGCGGTGCTGGGCGCCGACGCGGTGCCACGCAACTCGGCCCTGGACGCCGAGCCCTTGACCTGGCGCCTGATGCGCCTGCTGCCCAGGCTGCTGCAAGACCCGACCTTTGCCCCGTTGCAGCGCTTTCTGGCGCAGGACGATGACTTACGCAAGCGCCACCAGCTGGCCGAACGCCTGGCCGACTTGCTGGACCAGTACCAGGTCTACCGCGCCGACTGGCTGGCAGATTGGGCTGACGATCGAGGCACCGTCACCCAGGGCCGTCAGGGCGTGCAACCCGTGCCCGCCGAGCAGGCCTGGCAGCCGCGGCTGTGGCGGGCGTTGCGGGACGATGTGGGCGCCGCAGCGGCCGCCGGCAGCCGAGCCGAGGTGCACCGGCGCTTCATGGCGGCGGCGCAAGCTTGGCAGGGTCCGCGGCCCGCGCGGCTGCCGCGCCGGGTGATCGTCTTTGGCTTGTCGGCCCTGCCGCAACAAACGCTGGAGGCCCTGGCCGCGCTGGGGCGCTGGTGCCAGGTGCTGATGTGCGTGCACAACCCCTGCCGCCACGACTGGTCGCACACCGTGCCTGACCGCGACCTGCTGCGCGCCGCCCATCACCGCCAGCGCCGGCGTGCGGGTTCGGAAGGGCAGGTGCCAGAAGACCAGTTGCACCAGCACGCCCACCCCCTGCTGGCCGCCTGGGGGCGCCAGGGGCGCGACTTCATCCGCCTGCTGGACGCGCACGATGACCTTCAGTCTTACGCGCAGCGCTTTGCCGCCATCGGCCAGCGCGTGGACTGTTTCGACGAGAACACCGACCCGGCCCACCCCACGTTGCTGCACCAGTTGCAGGACGACATCCTGGACCTACGGCCCTTGGCCGAGGCCCGGCAGCAGCAGCGGGTACTGCGCCCACAGACCGATCGCTCGCTGCGCTTTCACGTCACGCACGGCGCACTGCGCGAAGTGGAGGTGCTGCACGATCAGTTGCTGTCGGCCTTTGCCGCCGACGCCACGCTGCGCCCACGCGACGTGCTGGTGATGGTGCCCGACATCCAGGCCTATGCGCCGCTGGTGCAGGCGGTGTTCGGGTTGCACCGGGCGGAGGCTGCAGCGGACGGCGGACGGGGTGCAACAGGGCACGTCGGCCGTGACGCGCAGGACCGCCTGCGCCACATCCCCTTCAGCGTGGCCGACCGCGGGGCCCGCCACCAGGAACCGCTGAGCGTGGCGCTGGAGGCGTTGCTGGGCCTGCCGCAGTCGCGCCTGGGCGCCAGTGAGGTGCAGGACCTGCTGCAAGTGCCGGCGCTGCGACGCCGCTTCGGTATCGACGAAGCGCAGTTGCCGCAGTTGCAGGCCTGGGTCGCGCAGGCCGGCATCCGCTGGGGCCTGCACGCCGAGCACCGCGCCACCCTCGGCCTGCCCGACGGCCTGGGGCACAACACCTGGGCCCTGGGCCTGCAGCGCCTGTTACTGGGCTACGCCGTGGGTGCGGGGCCAGCCTGGCAAGGGCTGGAACCGGTGGATGAAGTGGGTTGCCTGGACGCCGCCCTGCTGGGCCCGCTGGCACGCCTGGTGCAGGCCCTGCAGCAGCACTGGCGCGCATTGGCCACCCCGGCCCGGCCGGCCGAATGGGGCGAGCGCCTGCGCGCCCTGCTGCAAGACTTCTTCCTGCCCGACGGCGGTGCCGAGGCCCTGCTGCTGCAACGTCTGGAATCCACGCTGCAGGGCTGGCTGCAGACCTGCGAGGCCGCGGCACTGGACGAGCCGCTGCCACTGTCCGTGGTGCGCGAGCACTGGCTGGCCCAAATGGAAAGCACGGGGCTGGGCAGCCCCTTCTTCGGCGGCGGCGTCACCTTCGCCACGCTGATGCCCATGCGCGCGATCCCCTTCCGCTTCGTGGCGCTGCTCGGCATGAACGACGGCGACTACCCGCGCAGCCGCGTCGCGCCCGACTTCGACCTGATGGCGCAGGACCCGCGCCCAGGTGATCGCTCGCGCCGCGAGGACGACCGCTACCTCTTCCTGGAGGCGCTGCTGTCGGCGCGCCAACACCTGCACCTCAGCTGGGCGGGCCGCAGCCTGCACGACAACGACGAGCGCCCGCCCTCGGTGCTGGTGGCCCAACTGCGCGACCACCTGGCGGCCGCGTGGCGCCTGGCCGGTGATGCCCGCCCTGCCGCCGAGGCGGGGCCGGCCTTGCTGCGGGCGTTGACGGTGGAACACCCGCTGCAGCCCTTCAGCCCGGCCTACTTTGCCGAGGGCGGCCCGACGGAACTGTTCAGCCATGCGCGGGAGTGGCGGCAGGCGCTGATGGCCCAGGCCACTGGGGTGGCCGCCGCGCCCGCCTCGGCGCCGCCACCCGCCCTGACGCCCCTGCCACCTCTGCCGCGTGACACCCCCCTGACCCTGCGCGAGCTGGCGGCTTTTCTCAGGGACCCGATCGGCCAGTTCTTCGAGCAGCGCCTGGGCGTGCACTTCTCCCGCGACAGTGAAGACACGCCGGACCACGAACCCTTCGCGCTCAACGGCCTGGAGAACTGGCAGTTGCAGGACGAACTCATCCGCGCGCAGCGTGCCGCTGTGGAGGCCGGCGCTCCGCCTGAGCCGGCGCTGCACGAAGGGCTGGACCGGCTGGAGCGCAGCGGCGCACTGCCGGCGCGCGCCTTCGGCCGGCAGGCCCGCCAGGCGCTGGCCGAGCCGATGACCCAGCTCTTCGACGACTGGGCCGAGCAACTGCAGGCCTGGCCGGAGGAGGCGCCCGACGAGCCCGTGGTGTGGCCTCTGGCGCAGATGGGCGACGCCACCGCAGAGGAGCATGCGGCCACGGGCATGCACACGGACGCGAGCCAGGTCGGCACCGCGGCAAGCCTGCCCAGCGTGGCTGACCAGCTGACCGACCTGCGCCGCAACGCCCAAGGCGAGCGCTGCCGCCTCGTCCTGGAGAGCAGCGGCGTGGTCAAGAAGGACCGGTACCGCACCGACAAGCTGGCCGCGGCCTGGGTGGCCCACCTGGCCGGGCATCTGAACGGCGAGCCGCTGACCACCGTGGTGGTGAGCAAGGCGGGCACGGCCACCTTCTCGCCCCTGAGCCCGCTGCAGGCCGAACAGGCCTGGCGCGACCTGCTCGGCGCCTGGGAGGCGGGCATGACACGGCCGCTGCCTTTCGTGCAGAGGTGCAGCGATGCCTGGTGGGTGGCTCTTCTGAAGGAGGGCGCTGACAGCGCCAAGCCCCGAGACGCCGCGCGCAAGGGCTACGAGCACCACGACCCCGAGCATGGGGCCCGTGCCGAGCGCGAGCTGAACGCTTGCGCGGCACGCGCCTTCCCGGACTTCGAGGCGCTGTGGGCGGGCGGCGAGTTCGCGCATTGGGCGCGCACCTTGCTCGGGCCGCTACGGCAGACTTTGCCCGCCAGCAAAGCCAAGGGACGTGCGACCAGGGTGGCCAGCGAGGAGGCACCATGAGCAGCGCACCTCCCCTGCTGCAACCCCTGAGCTTCCCTCTGCGAGGCAGCCGCCTGGTGGAGGCCAGCGCCGGCACGGGCAAGACCTTCACCATTGCCACGCTGGTCTTGCGCCTGGTGCTGGGCCACGGTGGGCCGCACGCCTTCAGCCGCCCGTTGATGCCGCCGGAGATCCTGGTGGTGACCTTTACCGACGCAGCGGCCAAGGAGCTGCGCGACCGCATCCGCCGTCGCCTGGCCGAGGCCGCTGCGGCCTTTGAGCAGATGCCGGGTGAGGTACCCGAGCGCCGGCCTGGCGAGGACGTGCTGCATGACCTGCGTGCGTCCTTCCCAAGTGCGGAGTGGCCCGCCCAGGCGCGCACGCTGCGCCTGGCTGCCGAGTGGATGGACGAGGCTGCCGTGTCCACCATCCACAGCTGGTGCCAGCGCATGCTGCGCGAGCACGCCTTCGACAGCGACAGCCTGTTCCTGCAGACGCTGCAAACCGACGAGCGCGCGCTGCAGGACGAGGTGGTGCGTGATTGGTGGCGCCACTTCATGTACCCGCTGGACGAGGCGCAGGCCGCCGAGGTGGCCGGCTGGTGGGCCACGCCTGAAGACTTGCGCAAGGCACTGAAGAAGCTGCTCCCCTGGGCCGAGACCCTGACCGAAGACGGCATGCCCGACGAGCCTGCCCGCGCCCTGAATGAGGCGGCGGCGGAGGCCGCGCGGCAGGTGCAGGCGCTGAAGGCGCCATGGCGGTCGTGGGCTGATGAGTTGCTGGGGCTGCTGGACGCCGCCGTCAAGGCCAAGGCCGTGGACGGCAAGCGCCTTCAAGCCAGGTACTACCAGGCCTGGCTGCAGGCGCTGCGGGACTGGTCAGAAAGCGATGCGCTCCTGCCCTTCAAGCCCGACAGCACGGCCTGGACGCGTCTCACGCCGCAAGGCCTGGCAGACGTCTGGCGGCAGGGCGAGCCGCCCCAGCACCCGGCACTCGACCACATGGTCAGTCTTCTGGACCAGCTGAAGGACCTGCCCACCGCCCGCACCGAGCTGCTGCGCCACGCCGCAGTGTGGTGCGCGCAGCGCATGGCACAGGAGAAGGCCCGCCACGCCGTGATGGGCTACCAGGACCTGCTGGTGCGCCTGGACGCCGCGCTGCGCGGGCCCAACGGCCCGGCACTGGCCGCACGCATCCGCCAGCAGTTCCCGGTGGCGCTGATCGATGAGTTCCAGGACACCGACCCGCTGCAGGTGCGCATCTTCGACACCATCTACGGCGTGCAGCGCAACGACCCCGCCACCGCCTTGGTGCTGATCGGGGACCCCAAGCAGTCCATCTACGCCTTTCGCGGCGCGGACATCCACACCTACCTGGCCGCGCGGCGCGACACCCAGGGCCGGCACGCCACCTTGGGCACCAACTTCCGCTCCACAGCGGCGATGGTGCAGGCCGTCAACCGCGTGTTCAGCCAGGCCGAAGGCCAAGACGAAGGCGCGTTCGGCTACCGCCTGAAGAACGGCCAAGGCGGTGGGGAGAACCTGCTGCCCTTCCACGCGGTGGCGGCGCAAGGGCGCAGCGAGCGTTGGCAGGCGGGGGACGGCGTGGATACCCCCGCCCTGACCTTCTGGTGCGTCGAAGCCGAGGAGGCGCTGGGCTCGGAGCGCCACCGCGACCACATGGCCGAGTTGTGTGCCCGCGAGATGGTGCGCCTGCTGCACGCGGGCCGGCAGCAGCAGGCCGGCTTCGTCGGGCCCGACGGCCGCCTGCGTGCGGTGCAGCCGGGCGACATGGCCGTGCTGGTCAGCACCGGCCGCGAGGCGCGTGCAGTGCGTGACGCGTTGAGCGCGCGCGGGGTTCGCAGCGTCTATCTGTCAGATCAAGGGTCGGTCTACCGCAGCCCCATGGCCACGGAACTTCAACGCTGGCTGGCCGCCTGCGCGGCGCCCGAGGATGAGCGCCTGCTGCGCGCAGCCCTGGCCACACCAGCGGTAGACCTGAGCTGGGCCGAGCTGGACGCGCTGCGCCGCGACGACATGGCCTGGGAGGCGCGTGTGCAGCAATGCCGCGCCTGCCACGAGACCTGGCTGCGCCAAGGTGTGCTGCCCATGCTGCGGCGCTGGATCCACCTGCACGGCATCGCCACGCGCCTGCTGGCGGACGGCCGCGAGCGCGACCTGACCGACCTGCTCCACCTGGCCGAGTTGCTGCAGCAGGCGAGCCCCCGGCTGGACGGCCCCCAGGCGCTGATCCGCCATCTGGCGCAGCTGCGCCAGGACGACAGTGACGCTGACGAGGGCCGCCGCGTGCGCCTGGAAAGCGACGAGCAGCTGGTGAAGGTGGTCACCATCCACAAGTCCAAGGGCCTGGAGTACCCGCTGGTTTTCCTGCCCTTTGCCAGCGCCTGCCGGCCGGCCAAGGCCGATGACGAGCCGCCGTTTGTCTGGCGGGACAGCGAGGCAGGCCTCGGTGGTGGCACGCCCCCGGAAGACCCGCCACGGCACACGGCGCCACAGCGCCTGCAACTTCACCTGACCGCAGATGCCCACACGCTGGAGCGGGTGGATGCGGAACGTGTGCGCGAAGACCTGCGCAAGCTCTACGTCGCCTTGACCCGGGCACGCTTTGCCACCTGGGTGGGTGCGGCGCAGGCCAAGGGCCTGGAGCACAGCGCGCTGGGCCACCTGCTGGGCGGCGCGCAGGCTTTGGCCGCCGAGGGCTTGCACGGTGCCCTGCAGCGGCTGCGCGGGGCGGAAACCGCCATCTCCATCACCACGCCCCGCGAGGATGAGGGTCCTCGGTGGCAGCCCGACGTCGCGGCCCGCGTCTGGCGCACCCCGCCCGCGCTGCCCGCGCGCCCGGCCGAAGCCTGGGGCTTCACCAGCTACTCCGCCATGCTGGGCGGGCTGGGCGCCACGCCCGCGGCCGACAGCGCGCAGGCAGCGACCTTCTTGGAAGAGGTGCAGGAAGACGACCTGGGTGCGTTGAAGGTGGGCAATACCCATCAGGGGGCACCGAATCTGCAGGCCACAGAAGCTGCGGAAGCCTCCACCGGCCTGCTGCACGACTTCCCTCGCGGGGCCGGGCCCGGCAGCTTCTTGCACAGCCTGCTGGAGTGGGCAGGGCAGGAGGGCTTCGACCGCGCGGCCGAAAGCGCTGCCGAGCTGCACGCGCAGGTGCAGCGCCGCTGCCAGCTGGCGGGATACGGGCGCTGGGCGACACAGCTGCAGCGTTGGCTCCAGCAGTGGCTGGTGACGCCGCTGCACTTTGGTGGCCCTCAGGCAGCACAAGCCCGCCACGCTGAGGCGGCGGCGGGGCTGCATCCGGTTCAATTGGCGCTCGACTTGTCGCCCTCCGCAGAGGTGACCGCGCCACGCGTCTCTCCCGCAGCGCCAGGGAGCATGCGCTCGGTGAAAGTGGAGATGGAGTTCTGGTTCCCCGCACCGCAGGTGCCGCTGCGCCGGCTGGACGAGCTGGTGCGCCGCCACACCCTGGCGGGCGCGGCAAGGCCGGCGTTGTCGGCGCACACGCTCAACGGCATGCTCAAGGGCTTCGTCGACCTGGTGTTCGAACACGACGGCCGCTACTTTGTGGCCGACCACAAGTCCAACTGGCTGGGCCCGACAGATGCCGACTACACACCCCAGCGCATGCGCCAGGTGATGCTGGACAAGCGCTACGACCTGCAAGCCGTGCTCTACGTCTTTGCCCTGCACCGCCTGCTGCGCTCGCGCCTGCCCGGCTACGACTATGAGCGCCACGTGGGCGGCGCGGTCTACCTCTTCCTGCGCGGCCACGCCGCCCCGGGCCAAGGCCTGCATGTGGAGCGGCCGCCGCTGGCCCTGATCGAGGCGCTGGACCAGATGTTCAGTGAGGCCGGTGCGGTGAAAGCCGCGGGGTCGGCAGCATGAACCCAAGCACCGATGACCAGACCCAGCAGATTCAGCAGGGCTTACCAATGGCCGGAGCCATGAAAGAGCGCCCCGTCGAAGCCGAAACGGTGCCCGTGGGGCCTGCCGCCAATGGCATACCGGATGCGCTGCGGCTGTGGGAAGTAGCCGGTTGGCTGCGGCCTCTGGACACGGCCTTTGCCGACTTCATCGCCCCAGCCGGAACTGGGCAAGATGCATGGGTCCACCTGGCCGCTGCCCTGCTCAGCCACCAGGTTGGCCGCGGCCAAGTGCGCCTGGACCTGGCGGCCACGCTGGCCGATCCGGCCTGGACCCTGGACCTGGCGCCCGAGGGCGGGCGCGGACGCGCCCTGTCGGGTGACGACAGCCCTGCACCGCCTGCACCCGCAACGCTGCTGGCCGGCATAAGCCTGGCGGATTGGCGGGCCGCCCTGCAAGTCCACCCTGCGGTGGACTCGGTGACCGGCTCGGGTGACCACAGGGACGAGAGTGACAGTAATGGCGATGGCGGTGACGAAGTCCACCACAGGAGATGCAGTGATGACGCCAAGCCCCTGGTGCTGGCCAACGGCTGCCTCCTGCTGAGGCGGCATTGGCGCTGCGAGCAGACGGTCCAGCAAGCTCTGGCCCACCGCCTGCAGTCGCCCTCACCGCAGGGGCGTACGCCCTTTGGACTTCACGCTGCAGACGATGACGCGCTGCGTCAAGCCCTGGACGTCCTGTTCCCGCCCGCGTCGCCAAGCCCGGGTGCCCCAGTCCAAAGCGGCCCCGACTGGCAGAAGATCGCCTGCGCGCTGGCGGCCCGCCACCCGTTTGCCATCATCACGGGCGGCCCGGGCACGGGCAAGACCACCACAGTAGTGAAGCTGCTGGCGGTGCTGCAACACCTGGCGCTTCAGGGTGCGGCCACATCACCGGGCGCGGTCTCTTCTAGGCCGGCGGCGCCCGACGCGGCCCTTGGCCAAAACTCTGCAACCGCCCTCGCCCCTTCACGCCGCCCACTGCGCATCCGCCTGGCCGCCCCCACGGGCAAGGCAGCGGCACGCCTGGCCGAGTCCATCGCCACGGCGCGTGGCAAGCTTGCGCTGGACGGCCTGCCGGGCGGCCCTGCGCTGCTGCACCACCTGCCCAGCGAGGTAAGCACGCTGCACCGCCTGCTAGGCGTCAAGCCAGGCTCCCGGCACTTCCGCCACAACGCACAACAGAAGCTGCCGCTGGACATGCTGGTGATCGACGAGACCTCGATGGTGGACCTGGAGATGATGGCCGCCGTGCTGGAGGCGCTGCCCCGCCAGGCCCGCCTGGTGCTGCTGGGCGACAAGGACCAGCTCGCCTCCGTGGAAGCCGGCGCGGTTCTGGGCACCCTGTGCCAGCACGCAGATGGCGGCCACTACACCCCGGCCACCCGCGCCTGGGTACAGCAGGTGAC
>Ga0315900_10004705_pt1 | contig 19115 bp, 20 predicted proteins | sample LakEriMetagenome_FD_203521 | JGI IMG/M metagenome (GOLD analysis project Ga0315900, IMG submission 203521) | Freshwater fungal communities from buoy surface, Lake Erie, Ohio, United States - Buoy 12 MA114 | ecosystem: Environmental > Aquatic > Freshwater > Lake > Lake biofilm | place: USA: Lake...
CACGCTGCCGTTCGTTACCCGGTAGAAATACGCCGGTGTTGACTACGAAAAACGCCGCCGGTAGTTCAACTTCGCCCTTCGGTTGTAGTATCTCCGTTGGCGTTGCGTTGTACACCTTTTTGATCTGCCCGTGGCTGTTTAGCAGCGTTTGTAGCCTTTTTACTAATTGGTTGTAGGTCATGCTTCAATCGTACTTTGTTTAGGTACTCGATTTTGTATTTTTTCATCGAACTAAGAATGTAAACAATTCGTTTTCCATCGTTACATCACCCGTAGGCAATGTAACAGTGCTGCCGTTTATTTGCAGGTACGCTGTATCGGTTGTTGGCGATTGCGTGATGCCTTTCAACAATCCCGAACGGGACGCGGTGAGTAATACCTTACCCGCCAACGCACCAACTACAAACGATGCTAATCCCGCCGCCGGTGTAAACTCTACCGTGTACGGCTGTGGCGTTCCTACGTTGCCATTCAGCGCACGATCACGGGAAATGGTGCTATCTGCCCCACCGATATAAATCGGGCAGGTATAGGCTTTATTTTGCGGGAAAATAACATCCACGCCGCTGCCCGGATTGAGGTACTGATAAAAATTAACGTAGTTTTCTTTAAGGTGCTTAATCAGCCGGGTATTGTAGAACTCAGCCATCGCCTTGTACTTATTTTCCACCAGTTCCAAATCCGCCCGGCTAACCGTCTGCGCTCCGTCCGAGGTTGGTTGTAATGTGCCTTTTGAAAATAATTGGAACGATAATACGGGCACCATCAGCGATACGGTGTACCAAACAAGTGCATCGGTAATAAAGCGATCAATTAAATCCTGTTCGTAAGTGTTCAAATTGTTTTGCGCAACGCCCTCCTGCAATCGCAGAAATAACCCGCTACCGGTAGCCGGTTGGATGAAGATATCCTGCGCTACTTTAATTAGCGGCGTGATTTGATTATCGCTGATGTTCTTGGATATCGAAGTGCGATCTTTAATAGTGGCCGGTGTTATCAGTAGAATGTTTGCGCTCATTATTTCGTTGTTTTGCGAAGTACAATATTTGATTTCCATTCATGGCGGCAGAACGGCCGGCGTGAACCATCCGGTTCGGTGTACCATCCGCCCCGGCGATCCCATACGCTGTAACCTAACCGTTCGCTAATCTTTTCAATGTCCGAACGTGTCCACATTTTACGTTTACTAATGTCGAGCATTTTTGCGCAAAACGGCCTGTTGCGGTCATCCTCCGGCCCTTCATAGCTGTACCGGATAAGGATTTCCGTAGTGGTAACGTTTCCAACTTTACGTATCTCGCTCATAGGCTTAGTCAATTCACGCTCAATAATCGTATCACTACCGATTTGCGTTTGCGTTGTTTTCATTAAGCCCTTACGAACAAGCAAATTCATCACGCGCGATACGTCCCGGATATCAGCCTTTAACGTGTCGGCAATCACCTCTGGCGTGATACGTTTATCCTTGGAAACTAAATCCAAGATATCCGATTGTAACGTGCTCAAATCGTCCGCAAATTCCTCACGAACCGGGATGGAATCAACTACCTCGAACTGGCTGCGATCTTCACCGCACGCAGAAAATTCCTCTACCATCCGGTCATCGTCTGAATCATGGGCAGAACACGCGCAACGGAATTGCATGCCATCCGGTGTAGTTGGATCGTCATCTTCGCCAAGCCATGCCTTAATATCATCGTCTGTAAAATTGTAGCCGGATTTCAGTAGTGCCGTTGCCTGTTCTTTGGTCAGTTCCTGCTTGTTGTACTTTCGCACAATGCGCTGAATGTTTTGCAACTGCCGCCCGGAAAGTGATGTTAGTACGCTGTTAGCCTCAACGGGTGCCACCGGCTGAACCTGTTGTAACGGCGGCAATCCCATTTTTTCACGTATTTCATCCTGCGTCATATTCGCCGCCATAATCGCCTCGCTGAACTCAAAACCTAACGGCTGCACGGGCTTAATTTTTGCCTCTACATTTAGCCCGGATAGTTGCATCAACTTCGTGAACACAAGCTCCAAATTAGCCTGCCGTGAACGCACGTAGGTATTATTGAAAATCTCGTATGCATCCCGGATTTCAGTACGTCCACCCAACTGCCCCGGTGTTTTAATGCCGAATAACGCAGGCGATGTAATTTGATGGCCTGCGAAAATTTCCGATTGAATCAGTTCGTTAACGTTGGTAAAATCCTCCTTAGTCAGTTGCGTTTGACCAAGTGGGATAATTTCCGCGCTGTTCTCTTTTGACTTGTTAAAGATAATCGCCAAGCGATCACCCTCGCTGCCTGTAAACTTCTTCTTTAACGCACGTTCAACTTCGCCTTTGTTTTCTTCGCTAACCGGATCGCCGTTGTTCAAATTGATTAACGTACCCGCAACAAACCCATCCTTGGCATTTCCCAAGATATGCCGGGAAACCTGCACATCACTTTCAATGTAGTTAAGTGCCTGAAAATACGGCGGACGGCTGTACACCTCGGTAGCCGGGTTGTAATCGCAAACCTGCAAAATACACGTGCCTGTTTTATCAGCCAAAGAAAACGCTTTGTAAACCCGTGGTTTTTCTTTGATGTCCTTCCAGTCATTTTTAACGAAGTATGCAGCCTTGTCCTTGGCCGCACGTACCTTGGAATAAGGGATAGCGTAGGCCGAAGCTACTTGCCCCAATGCGTTCCATGTAATCTGTAAATAATACCCGCCAAACAATTCCCCGGCGTTGGCGGAATCTTTCAAAAGTCCGTTCCAATCAATACCCGATACAGGTAAATTTTCAAAACCTTCACCAACGATGTAGTGTACCTTCCCGCGAACGATTGCGCCGTGCTTGGAGGACTCGTTAAATAACCCGATCAAATATTCCGGGTAATCGTTATTTTTCCCGAACTCCACGTACTTCGAGGAACCTTTGAACTCCCGGAACTCCGGTTGTTCTGCACGCGCAAATTTTACGCTAATGGTATTGCTTATGTAATCGTACCCGGTACTCATGCGGTGTAGGTATTGTCAGGGTTTTGGTATTCGGTGTAATTAAACGCTGATGCCGGATAAATCCTAATGTACCCGCGTTCTAAAATCACGCCGCTTTCCGTTAAATCGTTTGGTGCAGATTTCTGATAGATGGTGTAGGCGTGGTAGCCTTCGTTAGCAGTAGCAAAATTCGTGTTGGTGGTAATGTCGCACGAATCGCTGCGGTCGGTTGTAGTAACCGATTGCGCTACGAATTTAACGACTTTATTCGTAGATAGGCATTTTACCACGAATAAAAAATACGGTGTTGGAATCGTTGCCAATTCCGTAGCCGTAAAGAATATCCGTTGCGTTTGGCCTTTGACTAAATTTATCATGGTATCAAAAAAGCCCCGCCGTTTGAAGCGGTCGGGGCCTTTAATTTTGTAGGAATCAATTACGATCCGGGTGTTTCCAATGCAGCCGCTACGCTTGCGGAAACTTCCAAGAAATCAGCCTTTTCAACGCTGGTGAAGGTCAGGTTATACCCGTTACGATCACCCGCCGCTGTGCCGCTTCCTGCCTCGGTGGAATCCAAGAATAATCCGAACTCTTTACCGAACATGCGGAACGTGCCATCCATTTCTTTGGTAACAATCGTTAGGCGGTTTTTAGCCAACGTAGTAACCAAATTCCGGGTAGCTGCATCGCGTTTGTTCAACGGGAAAACCACTTGGTGCGTGAAGAAGAACGTTCCATTTTCCTGCGATCCGGTACCTGCATTCGATGTCGATGCCGTAGCGCGTGGTACTTCGATTTTGTAAAAGCGTTTGCCCGGTGCTTTAGTCATAGCCGTTACCACGCCTGATGCGTCGATAACGCTTGCTAAATCGCCGTTAGCAATTACCCATACAGTCTCTACACCACCTACCGCCGTGCGGCAATCAATCGTGTAACCTGTTGTTAATGCACAACTCATAATGTTATGAAAAGTGGGCGGTTGTTAGCCGCCCGGTTTAGAAATTAGATTGTCGACTTGAACGCTACACACTCTGAAGTGTACGCAACGTTTACACCGAATTTGAACGCTACGCGGAAGCGAACTTCGTTGTTATCCTCGCTGTACCACATTTTGTAGTTTTGCTCTTCATCTTCCAAATCGAAGGCAAAGGCAATGTTAGACAAGCGAAGCGCGTACAAATCACCTGTACCGTTCAATCCGTTAACCGCAGTCAACTTCACGTTAGTACCCGGAATCACGAACTCCTGCGAAGCATCGCCGTTTACGTTGTGGTGGAACAGGTTCAGCGTTTGGTATGCCATCACCGCCAAACGATATACATCGTTGCCGCAGAAAATATGCAAATCTTCGCTGTCGATAATTTCGGCAGGGATTGCACGGTAAACCGCTTGTAACGCTGTTACGATGTTTGACTGATTGATTGCGGTGATTGCGCTCACACCGGTAAAGCCGGTAACGTTAGCCAACACAGGCGAACCAGCGTCAATCAACTTCATCAAACCATCAAACTTGTTAGTGTTCGGGTTGGTGTTGCCGCTTGCGCTATCACCTTGCCAAATTCCGATCTCCAGGTTCTTGGCGATCTGTGCGTTTTTCTTGGCTAAGAATGCAGCCTCGAAATCAGCGTTGCCAAAATCTTCGTAGGTTGAACCTGCACGCAAAGCCTCTTGGGTGAAGTATTGCTCGAAATCTTTCGGGCAAATTGCTTCTTCCAAACGAATTTTACCAACAGTAACGGTACGTTGCGTGAAGGTAGTAGTGCCACTTGGTGACCATCCGCAGCCATCTGTTTGGAACAGCGCGTTAGTGGTCATTTGCGGGATTGCAACGCTTGATTTTGTTTGTGGGAGTAAGATACCACCCGCTTTAACAATCTCCTGCGTTTTGGCTTTTAACACAGCCTCGGTGAGCAATGGCGCTATATTCTGCTTGGTATAAACGCCGATGCCTGAAAATGATAGTGCCATCGTTTATTTTGTTTTTTTGGTTACTAATTGGTTGGCAGCATGTGCCCAATCTTTAGGCTGTGCTGCGAATTGATCCTTTTGAACGGCAGGATCAGCCGGTGCAACTGGAGCCTTTGCCAATGCCTCGGTCAGCTCCAACATTTGCGCGAACATTTCGCGGTATTTTTCGTTGGTTGCAATCAGTTGGTCGATGCGCTGTGATGTTTGTTTTGCGAATGCCGCTTGCGCTGCTTGCATCTCATCCATCTTCTTTTTCATCTCCTCGTCAACCGCAGGCGCGGCTGGTTCGGGTGCTTCGACCTCGGTAATTACGCCGCCTTCGGCCACCTCGATCTTTGTACCATCTTCGAGGACGTGCTCACCGGCTGGGGCTGGCACGCCTTGAATGGTTACAACGCTGCCGGGTGCTACTTCACCGGATACTTCGATCTCGGTGCCATCGGCTAATTTATAGCCAAATACCTGCGGCTTTGGTGCTGGCTCGGGCTGCGGTGCTGGCGCGCCGGTTAATTCGGCAAACGCTACGCGCAATTTTTCAATGATTTCTGTTGCTTTCATACGCTATTTATACGTTTAATCGGTTACCTGTTCATTTAGCAACGCTTCAATCTGTTGAAGTAGTTGCTCTTCTTTCGTCATTGGCCGGGTGTAATCGAACAAACCCTCCACGGATAAACCTCGGAACGTCCCGGCTTTAACTTCACCCCACACCGCGTCATTATCCACATACATGGAAACGAACCACGTGCCTTCGGGTAAATCTTCAAACCCTTTCATGGGTGCAATGCCGCGTTCGGTATCGGTGATAAATGATTCGAAAATTGTAACGCCATCCACGCGCATTTGCTCCGAGTGCATAAGATTGACGTTGGACGTGTATTTTTTACGGAAAAACTTAACCGCGATATCTTGGATGGTCTGCCGGGAAAACTTCACGTAATGCTCACCCATGCTTTCGCTGTTGCGATAAATGAGCATATCCGGTACCATCGCTGGCCCGGATATAATGCGTTTCTCTTCGTCTTGAATAGCGAACGTTAACGGTTGCTGTGCGTTGAATGCGACAAAATCACGCTGTATGGCTGGCTCGTCAACCAACGCAATATAATCGACTTCAGCGCCATCTTGCGCCTCCGGATTGATACGTAACTCATAGATAGGTAATGCCACGTAATAACATACGGGCAAAGTTGGTTGTGTTCGTTTAGTTGATGCGTGCCGCCCGGTTAAGGCGTGCGATGCGCTCCTGATTGTTTTGAATATCCGTGTTCAGTACGAACGCCCGTCCTGCTGCTGCGTTACCCACGGCGTTGATTGAAGATTGATCTAACTGCGTTGTTTGCGCTTGGGGTGCGATGGGTGCGGGTACGGAAATATTGGCAAGGGATCCCGATGCAGCATTAACACCGGGTGCGTTCGGAACTTTAGTAGATGCAATTGCTTTTACATTTCGGATACCTGCCGCGATAATTGCAGCCGCTTGTGTAATAGCAAGTATCGCACCGACTGGGTTTCCTTTAGGTATTCCGGTGAGTGCTTTTGATGCGCCTAAGTAGGTGTTAATCGTTGCCTCTGCGATTGCGAAACCCTTTCCGACTGCGGTCTGTTGACCGAATATTTGTGTTAAATTCCCCGCAATAGTTGCCGCGGCTTGCAACTCTTGTTCTTTTTGCTCCTTGAATTTCTGCGTTAATTTTGCCCGTAGATCAGCATCTGCAACTTCTGCGGCTTGTCTGATTTTTATTAAATCAATTTGTTGCCCTACTACTTTCTTTTCAACTATAACCCGATTATCCTCATCCAAATTAAACTTATCCCGGATGGCTCGTATCTGTTCATCTCGGCTGCGTTCAATTTGTACCAACAAATCAGCGTTACCTTTCGCAAGCATTACACGCTGATTATATTGCGCTTGAACGTCTGCTAACTCACGATCCGCTTCGGTCATTCGCTCACGGCGCAATTCTTCCTCTAACTTTTGACGCTGTTCTAATTCTTGTTGACGTTGTTTTTCGGCCTCGTCTTTTTTTCGCTTTGCTTCATCCGCTGCTTGCTTTGCGTCTGCGGCTCGCTTATCTGCGGCTGCTTTTGCGTCTGCCGTAGCCTTATCATTTTGCGCTTTAGCTTCAGCGTCCTTTTTGTCTTTTTCCTTTTTTTGATTTTCGTCGTTGCGTTTATTTTCATCAATTTGCAAAACTTGCATTTGAGTCTTTAACTCTCTAAATCGCTTTAATTCTTCATCCGATAACTTGCCTTTGACTTTTAACGCATTTCGTAATACATTCAATTCCCCTTCTGTTTGCTGCACACGCTCCTGATAAATTTCACGCTCTTTCCCGCCCATAGCCTGCAACACCCTGATTCTATTTTCGCTATCTTCTTGAAACCTTTCATTTGCACTTCTTAATTTATCCAATCCCCGTTCGGCTTCGCTTGTAATGCCAACGAAATCGGTAACGGCTGTGATAATGTTTCCGATTGTTTTGGTAAATGTGCTAAGCCCCGGAATTAGTTTCATCACCGCATCCTTTACCTTATCGAAATTGGCAATAAGTAAAGTGATACCAATGGCAAGCGCACCAATACCCGTGGCGATAATTGCACCACGTAAAGTGGTGAAGGCTTTAATCACCGGGCCTTTAATTACAGCAGAAACTTCGCCAAAGTTTTTGCCCATGTCCTTAATCTGTGATAATCCCTGCGACAATGCCAATGCACCCTGCACCTTTGCCAATGTTTTAGCCAAGTCCTCGGATTCGCTTCCAAGCAACGCCTGCGCTCCTTGCACGGCTGCAAATCCCCCGGCTACTGCGCTAAGCGCGTTTGAAAAAGCGGCGAATTTATTACCCGGATCAAATAAGGCAGCCGTTTCGTTAGCGTCTGCAATCTGGTCTTTTAATTCCGCTACTCTTTTGGCCGCTGATAATGCCTCTTTTGAATACGTACCAAATGTAGCCTGCGCCGCAATCAATTCACGCTGCGCACCTTTTAACTCCTTTCGGATGTTACCCACCGATTGTTCAACCTGCCCGGTCTGCGCCGTTACTTCGAGTGCGATTACTTTTTTCATTGTCGATTGTTTTGTATATCTTTACCGTGCAGTTTTCTCATTCATGTGTGTTTTTAAGCAGTTTACCCCGGCATATCGATGCTGGGGTTTTTTAATAGTCGGTGTTAATCACACGGAGTAACTGCACCTCCGTTAATTCATTCCCACCCGGTACATAATCGCTGACCTTCGATAATCGAAACAAAGCCCCGTCGATGTAGATAAACTTGGCGAAATCAAGATCGAAAATATCCTGATCTGTTAACCGGAATTTACCCGTTAACAAACGACTATCTTTGTCCGTGATTTCAGCGAAGTACGGCGAGTAATAAGCGTTAAATAAATTTGCACTGATATCGCCCGTAGTAATCTCAAAAAAGAACTCTTTCGGTGCACCGAAATTGATATCCGATGTTGGCGCGTCCGGGTCGTTTAGATGCCCTGCATAGCCGTATTCCGTAAGCGATGCGAGTACGGTAGTATTATCCAACACATCCCACGAATTAACGCCTGTAATGCGCTTGCATTGCATTATACGGATATTGTGCTCGAACGAATCCTCGGCTGCCCCGGCGTTTGATTTCTTGTAAATCGCCGGTACCACCTTATCCTCCCCGGACGTGCCGTACAACACCGAACTGCTAAAAATTATTTCCACGCTTTCGGTATCTCGTGCAAATTCAAGCCCATTGTCATAGATGCGATCTCCATACCCTTCGTTGTATTTCTTGCGGTAATCTTCGCCGTAGAAATCACTATCCTGTTTATACTTTAGATTGTAGTAACGGGCGTTTATTTCGCTCATTGGCTTAATGCGAATGGCCGAACTGCGGTCTAACTTATCTGACCAATCCAATACTTCGCCCGTGTAGAAATTTACGTATGGCTCAATACGCAGGTGCTTTTCGGTGAACTTGTCCTCCGTTACCAACAGATAAAACATTTTCAAAATTGAACTGAAGAAATCCCGTTGGAATATACCCTTCGGGATTACGTCGTTCATGTTGATAAGGTCGTTGATTTGAATTAACGAAACGACCGGAATGTTTGAGTTAATCTGCAAAGAGCGGAAATTCACAACGGCATCGAAGAACTGCGTTGTACCATCGTTTGGATGCACCAAGCGAACGCTGAACGTGCCGCCAATGGGGATTGTAAATTCCTTAGAAAAGCTAAAGGAACGGCTGGCTGGGGTGGTGTTACCCGTGGCCGGTACGGTGCCGAATGTACCTGCGTTCGAACCGTTGACAAATCCCACAAAAAACATATCCCGGTTTTGGGAATAGTAGTTTAGCGTGCAATTAAACGATACGTTCACCGTAAGCGCAACGCCGGATGTATTGGTAAACGTTCCTGTGCCGAGTGTGAAGTTTTTGATATATCCCGTGTCAAACAATACCGGCGAAGATGTGTAAATCGGCCCGGTAACGGACGTTACAAGTAGCTGTGGCGTGGTCCGATCGCCGGTGAAAAAGTTAGACGCCTCGCTGAAGAAATTACGTTGGTTTTGCGGGATTATCAACCTATTAAAAAACGGCGTGTCGAAGAATGTTGAATCGTATGTGTACCCGGCTTCGGTCAGTATCTTGTCGATATACTCCCGAACGTAGAACGCCGGACGCATGGAACGGTATTGATAATCGCTTTTGTTCACCGATACATTCCCGTAATCAATCAACGGGTAAAACACACCGCTACCTGCCCCGGCTGCTGCCCATGAATTAGTAATAGCGGAAACTGTGTACCCTTGGTTGTAGATATTGAAGTTCAAATCCGTTAACCGCTTGTTACCCATCGCGGCGACAAGTCCACCGAGTTCGCCGAAGATTGCGACCTCATATTCCCACGTATCGCCGGTACGTACAATTTCAAGTAATCGAAGTACACCCTTGATAAGTTGAAGCCCGTGCGTTTGCATCGAAGCCTTAGCGGCCCTCGATGCGTTGAAGTTGTAGCCCACATTTGCGCCATCATTGGTAAGGTTTGAGTTTGCAATCTCGAAAATATTACCGAGCAAAGCGTTATTCTTCGCCGTGCCGGGTAGGATAATCGTTTGCGTGAACGATGTTGCCTTGCTATCTAGGTTCATCAAATCGTCAATAGCGTAGGTGATACGCTGTTGAAAATCCTGCGCAACGTCGAGCTCCTGATCTTCTATAAATAGGCGAATCATCGTAAGTGCGAATTTCGTGGTTGGTTAACGTTGATGTCAATTTCCAATGGCCGTAAACGATTGTTCACGTAGGTGCTGTATTCGTAATTATTGGAAGCAATCGAAACCGGGTAATAGCTGCCGCCTATTTCAGCGTACACTTGCGGCGAATAGATCAGTTGTGATAGCCATTGATATTCAGCGTCCGTTGGCGCGTCCATCGTTAGTTTGTACTTGTGATCCACCGCATTAAAGTAGTTTACGCTTGAATCATGGTACACGTTGTTGCCGTCGTAATACGTTACGGCATTGGTGCCGAACCTGTAATCCCGTTGCCGGTATTGCTTGCGGTCAACGTCCATAGTAAGCCGGGAAACAAGCCCGAACTTCGCCGTGTCAAACATCCCGTATCGGTTCATGAAGTGTAACGAAATAGGCTCATAGCGTCCGTTGCATTTTAGGTACACACGGATTTTATCGAACGAATTGAACCAAACATCATAATACTTCACGGATGCGGTGATAATCGTTCCAAGCCTCGCGTTGATGGCTGCTGCTCCGATATTGAGCTGCACGAATCCGGCGTTACTATACCCGGACGTGTCGATGGTGGAAGCTATCAACGCATTGGACGTATCGAACGTGTCAACCTTCAGCGTGAGCGTTGCATTGGTGTAAATTGGCACCATAACATTGTCGGCAATATCCGCTTCGATTGTGGCAGGCCGGTCGGTCAGGTATTTATTCAACTTGCCCGATAAATCGGATTGACGGCGGCCAAATACCGGCGGCACCCAATTAAACGCCGTACACGTTGCCGATGCAAGGTTGGTAGTTGTGATGCCCGATACTTCTTCGCCGTATTTGATTGTATAAGCCTTGGCCACTTCGCCGTTGATGGATGGCTGTTTCAAATACACCGTCTGCCCCGGCGTAAACCATGCGTAGGTGATTTGATTACGAACAACCGGCCCTGCATCGAAGTACCCGCGTCCGGTGGTAGGCTCCGGGAATTGTTTTACCCGTACCAATTGCGTTGCGCCATCGAATATATCAAACACGAATTTCATGCCCGTGCTGCCGCTATTATCGGACGCGGCGATGTGCCATAAATTATCCTGTACGGACGGCGTGCCGGATGGGTTGCTAATTACGGTTATCATTTTCTTGTAAGTGTTAAAATTATGTCAGTGCCAACGGCTTCTTGCATGACTATTTCGAAGTTGGCAAATACCTTGTTGAATGCATCGTCGAAGTACCCGCGTTCCTTAATCCCGTAGGCTTTGATTAAATAGCCCAGCGTGTTCACCTGCTGCGCTATTGTCGGACGCGATGAAGCCTTTACGCCTTTACGTTCCAAGCCTGTACCGAGTGCGCGATCATTTCGGACGGTGGATATTTTAGCCCTACCCGATTGCACGTACTTTGTTAAGTTTTCGCGCATCGAATCGGGAATATAATAACCTCGAAACTTATACGGCGAGTTCGGTGCGTTGCGGCTGGACTTCACCCCTCGAACGCCTTTGTTGACAAAATCGTAATAGTCAGGTAGCAATAATCGAATAGTAGCTTTACCCGGCTCCTCGACAACACTAGGTGCTGCGATTGTACCTAAATTACCGGAGGCTGTAATCTTTCGATCTTTAATCAACTGCTCTAATAATAGCGCAAATTCCGCCCCGTATTCAGCCAATATCCTACCCGTAACCGTCAACTCCACCGGGCCAATATCCGAACGGGAAACGCTGGCAAGCGATTCCAATTCATCTAATGCGGCTTGTTGTACTTTAGCGATACTTGGCATTGAGTTTCTTTATTTCGTCTTCTTGTAGTTTTGCTTTTCGCTTCAAAAACACCAGATCGTTTAGGAAGTTATACGGCGATAATTTCCATACCTCCGAAATGCTTATACCTTCAAATTTGCTAACCATTTCGGCATTGTATAACCACCCAAAGGCGCGGTCATCTGATCTATTACTTTCGCTGCCTCCGTCATCGTCATTGTCTGCTCCAAATAAGGTTGGATACTTCTCATTGAGGTGCTGTAAACTGCGTAAAAAAAAACAGCGGCGTGGTACGCATGTCGGAATTTCGCGGATAGCATATCCTGCGCTTTGACTTCATGCGGCAAATCGTATGGCTTAAAACCGCGAATCGTCAGGCGTAACGGCGTTGCCATGCTTGCCAAAATCATGTGCAGGTTGCCTACTAAATCGTTCCCCATCAATACCCCATCTACATACTTGCCGGCGGTGCTCACGCTGTGGTCCAATTTATACCAACGTCCATTAGCCCGGATAATGCTTTCGGGTTTGGTGTTATGAAGTACGTACTGCTGCGCGTTCATATCGCGGCGGATTTTGCGCATTAGCCTGTTGAACTTCGCCGGCGGCATAGCTTCGATTTCCGGCTCTGTCATGCCGGTAAAGCATTGCAATAGTGCGATGGACTTATCCACCTCATCTTCATCGCGCGCGGCGATGGCTGCTAACTGCTGGAATTTTTCGACTGTCATCATGATATTATACAGAATTTACAAGATTTGATATACACCGGTGTATTTATGATCTATCCGGCATTTGTTGGCAAGAGCCAGGGCATTCACGCAGTCATCATGGAATCCCTGCGGTGCGTTGTACCTTACGCCCGTTGCGGTGTACTGATATTCAAACACCTCCAACTCGTTCACAATCGGCCCGTCCGGGTAGGTGATCTCCCGGCGGTGGATAGCTGCGGCAAGCCCCTCCATAAGTTGCTGCTTGCTATTCCCGTTGTACTTGAATCCGTGCATAGCGTTGAACTCGCGCTGCATATCTTCCGCAATCGGATCGCCTACGCCGGTGGAATCAATCATAACAGGTAGCTTTCGGTTGAGCTGCATGATGGCCTCGCGTGTGCCTTTCCAATCCTTTTGAAAGCGGTCAAAGTAACACACCGCGCCGTTTCGATCCATGCCGATTATCACCGTGTGATCGACTGACTTTGCAAGGTCAATACCATAGAACGCCACCGGGTTTGTTGATAGCGGTGCGATGCAGGCACGTATGTACTGCGTTCCGAACGGGTTGGCGGCATTCTCCTTGGGGTTAGCCATGTACTCCTGTTCAAACACCACCTCCGGCAGTTGCGCCCGTGCCGCGTCAATTTCGGACGGGTCGATGTGTGGATTGTCGTAAGTGGAAAACTTGAACGATTGCCAGTCCAGTTCGCCGGATTTTAGGTAAAGCGAATAGAAGTAATTCTTCCCCCGTGGTGTTGATAGGAATAACGCCCGCCCTTTGTAATCGGTCAGCGTTGGCCGAATGGAATTTAACCAGCCATCTTCGAGATCGGAAATAAACGAAGCCTCGTCAATTACCACAAGGTGAAACTTCAATCCCCGGAGCGCGTCCAATCGTTCCCCGGTGAAAAATCGAATGAATCCCCCGGTAACAAATTGGATAAGCAAATCCTGTTCATTCTTTCGGTACACCTGTTCGGGTAGGTTTTTGCACAATTCCCGGAAAAAGGTTTTGCCGAGTGCGTAGGTTGGGGTTATGTATGCAACGTAACGGCCCTCCAGCGCAGCCGTTACCGACTTTGTCTGTGATATGACCGACTTACCAAAACGACGGCCCGCCATCATGACAATGAAACGGGCCGGGCATTCAATAATCTGTTGTTGGTTAATGTGCGGTCGCGGTAGTTTTACTACTACGTTATTCATATTTCACCGTGATCGTATTTACGTTGGTATTGTTCTCGACCTTATCCGTCATATCCAAGTGGTTCTTGGCGTAGAAAATACCCTTACCCTCATTCGCCACAACGTCAACGGCTAATGACTTAAGGATGCCGGAAATCTCGGTTACCAACTTATACGCCGGATGCGTTTCGTCTTTTCGGACGTCGTAGAATGATCTTGACTTGTAAAAGTTAATACCACGTTTGCGCAGCCAAATATCGCAGAAGTATCCCGGTGTTGGTAGCTTGCGGGATTTTACCTGTACCACACCTTTGGCGGTTGCTTGATCGACTTTGTTTTGTTCGCACTCCTCCATGAACTCATAAGCAAGGCGAATGATCTCGTCTTTGTCTAACTCATCCAATACGGACGCGGGTTGATTTCTTTGCCCTGTTGTTTTTCTTGGCTTCATAGCTTTATGTATTTTTCATTTACCCACCAATCCTCAAATACCATGCCTTGGGTTGATACATTGGCGGTGTGTAATGTGTATCCGTGTTTGGTTAAATAATCACGCGATGCGGCACGAATTGCGCCTCCATCGGTGTAGGCGTCATGCTCGAAGGTAATCAACTTAAACTCCGCACCGGTTTCAATAATCTTTTGAAGAACTTCAAACGATTGCGCCGGCGGGTCGATATCGACTTGCAGGTAATCCGTAACGAATGGTAAATCGCAGAACGTAGCCCAATCGAATTTAAGCGCGTCCGTAATGATTAGCGGATTCTTGCGACGCTGCTTCCAAAGTTGTTCATTCAGCGGGTCAATGTCAAACGATACGCCCTGCCATCCGTTTAACTCCAGCAGGTACGTGTTGTTAATTAGCGTTGGGTGCGATGCGCCTATTTCCAAGTAGCTACCCGGTTGCGGGTGCAACTGCATAACCCATGCATCTTGACCTGCTTGACTATACATTGATGACGGTTTCGCGGGTGGCAAATAAGGTGCTGCACGTGTGTCCGGGTGCCTGCACTAATCTCATCGGATTTCCTATACCCTGTGCGATTGTCGCCATAGCGGAATAGCATCCGGTGAACATAGTAGCGTATTTAATCAGCGTTGCCGCCTCTTCAAAATCGCACTGATGGAATACCGCCGGCGTGTTGAAACGCTCTTGGAATAGATTGTATTCACCCTCATAGCCAACAAACAGCACACGCTCGGAAACAGTCAGCAAGTAATCGACTTCGGCTTTCCAATCGAACGCCGGGTCCATGTAGTTGGTGGTGTAGTTAATTACGCTGTAACTACCCTCCCACGTTGGCGGTTCTGCAATCGGCGGCACGTGCAGCCAAGGCTCGAACGCCTCCGGTGTAAACGGCAACGCCAATGCCCGGTAATGCGCTCCGATTAGGTTGTTGTGATGCCCTGCGAATAACCGAAACCTGTCAAGGTCGATGCAATCATCCGGTGCCTTGTCTACTACATAACAGCCGAAGATATACGGCTGCGTGCGTATCAGTTTAGCGATGGATTGCGCGCGTTGCTTGTGTTCCATCGTAATGTAAAGAACACCGCCTCCCTTCGCCCGGATAGCGGGTAAGGAGAATACAATATCACCCGTTGCGCCGGAGTGCTTGAACTTCCGCATCGTGCCAGGGTGCTGGGGTTGTGGGGTTGGTTTAGGCATGCAGTCTGTGATAAACCCGCGCAATAAACTCACCAACGCACGCAGGGCATCGAAGGTTCACGTGTGCATGCTGGTCGAATGAATTGCGGTAGGCGGTTAGTATTTCGTTGATGTGGTTAGGCCCCATTATCATTTCCCCCGTTTTCATAAACAGTTCCATCGCTGGCAGGTGCGCCGCAAAGGGTGCGGTAGAGTTCCCGGCGTTCGGCGTTGATGATGTCGAAGTTGTATCTTTCGATTGCCCATGTGTGGAGCGCTTGCCCATATTCGTTGCGTTTTGACTTATCCAAAATTAGGGATTTCATGTGAGAAAACCAATCGGCTTTATTTTTTGCCCAGAGTACCGGAGCATCGGCATCGTACGTGTACGGCGCAACGTGCGAACAAACAACCGGGATTGACTTGCCAGCCGCCTCCAGTAGTTTTAAGTTCGACTTCAATCCATGCCAAGGCGAATCCTCCAACGGCACCACCATTGCATCGGCGTAGGCAAACATGCCGTAGTAATCCTCCGGCAGCGTTGCGTGTATCCGCGCGTGTGGCATTGCCCGGCACGCGGTGAATGAGTTCAGCATGCCATCCCAATATTGTTTGGAAACCGGGTCGCTGTCAACATATCCGCCCATCACAAATTTAACGCGGTCGGCCAAAGGCAACAGCCTTTTAATCGGATCGCGCAGGATGGCTAAGTCATGGTTATGCGTTACGGAACCTGCCCAAAAGATACGGAACTTGTCATCCGGAACGCGGTCGGGCACGAATTGATCCCGGCCATAGGGTAGCGCGTTGGGTAGAATGTGAATGTTTTGATTGAACGGCCATACCTGCTCCGCCAAGCGTTCGTGCGTAACCGTAACGCAGTCAGCGTGCCTCAGGTTGTTTTCGATTATAGGCCGGAAGAATTGGTATTGCGCGTAGTTGATGTGGTTTGTTGGCAATATCCAGCCATCATCGATATCCATCACAATCTTTGCGCTCGATTCCGCTCGGTAGGCGTTCCAATCTTGGAAAAACGTCACCCGGTTGTAAACTATCACATCCGGGTTGAAGTTGAAACTCTCCAGCGTTGGCAGGTTGGTTACGTGAACTTTCACATCCTGCATGTGTGCAAGCGGCATAAATAGCCTGTGATACCCTACCCCCGACTCGCGTTGTGTGTATGCAACTATTCGCATTGGCTTAATTTATAGGCAATTACGCCTGTTATTGAGAATAAAAATAAAGGCATTAGCACAGCGTCCGGTGCAAAGTACAGGGCTAAGCATGACCAGCATGAAAGGCAGTAGAAGCAATCGAATGGCTTTAAGCGGGTTGTGTGGTGTACCTTAAATAATTTTTTAAGATTTCGTGCTACTTGGTTGATTTCCACGAAGTTATAGGAAAACGCCAACGCTGTAATGATTACGATTATTTCACGCATTACGAATGATTGATTTTAGTTCTTGCTGAATTCGGTTTACCACCTGCTGCACGTGCATCCTGGGTAAGTTGTAATACCTTGCTACCGCACTAACGTTGCGTAGGTCGATATACTTGGCAAAAATTAGATACTCATGGTAATCATAGGCTGATTTACTTTGCCTCGATTCTAAGGCACTTTGCGCGCCTGTGGTGTCAATCTTCGGTGCAGGGGTGATAGATTCCAAATAACGGGCTGCCATCTGTATATCCTTGGCCTTGTACTTCCGGGAGAAAGGCGTATCGCAGTAAGCCATTCGCCATAATGTTTTGACGGCATACGGTATAAGGCCATTTTCCGCCCAAATACGGGATAGTTTCTCACAAGGCTGCTCCAGTAGGGTTAAGGCCAGTTCCTGCCTTAAATCGTCCCGGATGGCCTCTGGTTTAATTGTTTTGATAAACTCCGTCAACACCGGGTGCTGGTAGAGTTCCACTATTAGGTTGTTGCAATCCTGCATACGTTAGGGTGATTCGTTTGATTTCCTCATAGGTGAGCTTGAAAATAAGGTTGGTGATCGGTGCCTTGGTCATCAACTCACGCCGTAGAAAAGTATCAATGTCCATAAGGCTAAGGTAGTAATTTTTGCAACAATGTTGCGTATTTTCATAACTCATTGAATATCAACGTTAGATGTAAAGTTGTAGAAAGTTGTAAACGGTTACAACTTTTGTAATGCACGCTGGGCGTGGGTTTCAGCCGAAAGTTTGAAAGTTGTAAAATTTGTAGCGTATGTAAGAATATGTTATTAGTAATACATTATAGTATATTATAATATAAAAAGAGATAAAATGTTTTTTTATAGGAAACATTCAAACTTTCCAACTTTGGGCTGAAACGTAGGCTGGTAGCGGGTTACAAAGTTTGAAAATGTTACAACAATTTTCCAACTTTCATCCAACTTTTGGCGGTTTTGCACTACGAAAAGTTTCGTAGATAAAAATGATGTTGCGACGGATGGAAAGTTTGAAAAGGTTGTACAACTTTCGGGAGGTCGTTTATGACCTGTGGTTTTGGATGCAACATGGTTGCAAAAATAAATCTTGCCTGTTCCGGTTTTGTTCCTATATTGCAGGAAATTAACGCACATGGAAAAAACATTCACACCCGAACGCAGGCTTGAAATTTACAAGGAGGCTAAGCGCGTATGCGAAGGAATTGATTACGTTGATGGGTTATGTATTGTTTTAGGTGAAGTTGCGTATGGGGATTTTCGTAGCGCGCCTTGGGCTTATTGGAGCGGAATGCGGCTATATTTTAACGAGTTAAGGCATTGGCAACTCGACTTTCATTTTTTCACTCCCACCGAACGCCGTGAAATCCTTGAATCCGCTATTGCGGAAGTTACTGAACTGATAAATTCAAAACCATGACCCACCTCATCAACGCCCTAACGACGGCCGAATGGTCGTACCAATTGCTCCCGGAGTTTACCCGGCAGGATATGCAGAATGCCGATGCTGAACTGCGTCGGTTGAGTAATTTGCGCATAACGGCCGAAATTGTGGATAATATCCTACCGGGTATCGACTGCGATTCCGTTCGCGAAGCGAAACAGATTATCAACGGCGATTCGCTGCGTATTGCGCGGGAGTTGGCGGTGGTGATTCCGAATATTGAGTTTAATGTATTTTGTAAATAAATCTACGCATATGAATAACACACTCGAAAGCTACTTATCGTTTATTGAACGTAAAAAGCACACATCTATTGACTATGGTATTGATGCTAATTTTTTGCCGGATGCGATGTTTGACTATCAAAAGTATATTGCGCAATACGCTGTTAAAAAAGGTCGATGTGCCGTTTTCCTTGACACAGGTTTAGGCAAAACGGTTATCGAATTAACAATAGCAGCAAACTACCTGCGGCATACGAATAAGCCTGTATTAATTATTACACCTTTGGCTGTAGCTTTTCAGTTTATTAAAGAGGCTGAAAAGTTTGGAATTGACGATATAAGCTATTCAAAAGACGGTAAGTACAAAACAGGAATAGTAGTTTGCAATTACGAGCGTTTAGAAAAGTTTGATAGTTCCGATTTCGATTGTGTGATATTGGATGAAAGTTCAATATTAAAAAACTTTGATGGCGCAATTAAAGGTCAGGTAACTTCGTTTCTTAAAAAAGTAAAGTACCGTTTTTTATTTACAGCCACTCCAT
>Ga0315900_10004706_pt1 | contig 19111 bp, 18 predicted proteins | sample LakEriMetagenome_FD_203521 | JGI IMG/M metagenome (GOLD analysis project Ga0315900, IMG submission 203521) | Freshwater fungal communities from buoy surface, Lake Erie, Ohio, United States - Buoy 12 MA114 | ecosystem: Environmental > Aquatic > Freshwater > Lake > Lake biofilm | place: USA: Lake...
GCGGCGAAGGCCTCGTTGAGCTCGACCAGGCCCATGTCATCGAACGACAGCCCGGTCTTGCGCAGGAGCTTGCGCACCGCCGGCACCGGGCCGATGCCCATGCAGCCAGGCTCGCAGCCGGCCGCCGCCCAGCCGGTGAGGAAGGCCATCGGCTTCAGGCCCAGCGCCTCGAGCCGGTCCTCGGCCACGATCAGGCAGGCAGCGGCCGCGTCGTTCTGCTGGCTGGCGTTGCCCGCGGTGACCGTCCCGTCCTTCATCACCGCGCGCAGCCTGCCCAGCGACTCGGCGGTGGTGTCGGCGCGGATGCCCTCGTCGCGGGCAAAGGCGACCGGTTCGCCCTTGCGCTGCGGCACCATCACCGGCACCACCTCGGCGGCGAAACGCCCTTCGGCCCAGGCGGCGGCGGCGCGCTGGTGGCTGCGCGCCGAGAAGGCGTCGGCCTCGTCGCGCGGGATCGCGTACTGCTTCGCGAGGTTCTCGGCGGTCTCGATCATCCCCGAGATGCGCCCGAAACGATGCTCGGGCTGCGAGCGCTCGCGACCGCGATCGAGCCGGTCGTAGAGCTGCACCGAGCCCGAGCGCGAGCCCCAGCGCATGCTGGTGGTGTAGTACTCGATGTTGCTCATGCTCTCGACGCCGCCGGCCATCACCACGTCGGCCGCACCGCTCTGGATCATCATGGCCGCGGTCGCGATCGCCTGCAGTCCGCCACCGCAGCGCCGGTCGAGCTGCATGCCGGGCACCTCGATCGGAAAGCCCGCCTGCAGCGCGATCCAGCGGCCCACGCACGGCGTCTCGCTGTTGGCGTAGGACTGCGCGAAGACCATGTCCTCGATCAGCGCCGGATCGATGCCGCTGCGCTCGACCACCGCGCGCGCCACGGTGGCGCCCAGGTGCTCGACCGAGGCGTCGCGAAGGCCGCCGCCGAAGGCGCCGATGCCGGTGCGCACCGGCGCGACGATCGCTGCTCTGCGTATCATGGAAGTCTCCTCGTGGTTGAGCGTGCGGAAAGCGCCGGATTGTACGGGCGCGGGCTGCTTGACGGCCATGCGGCGCTCGGAACACCATCGGCAACAGTGCCCTGCCGCTCGAACCCCCAATGAACCCCACCGCCATCGATCTCGGCCCGCTGCGCCGAGCGCTTGCGATGCTCGAGGAGGCGATCACCTTCTGGCGCGCGCAGCCCGACGCGGCCCCGCTCAAGCCTCACCTGCGATCTGCGGTCATCCAGTCCTTCGAGTACAGCTACGAGCTGTCCGTACGATCGCTCCGGCGCGTCCTGGTCGAGCGCGCCGAATCCGCGGAACGGATAGCCGACCTTTCCTTCAATGACCTCCTTCGGGCTGGCGCCGACGCCGGACTGCCGATCGACCTGATTCGATGGCGGGCGTGGCGCGAGATGCGTAATGCAACCTCCCACGCCTACGACGAGAAGACGGCACAGTCGGTAGCAGGCGAAGCCGGAGCCTTCGCCGAGGACGCGAGGGCGCTGAGGGTGGCGCTGGAGGCCGCGATTGAACGCTGACCAGGCACCGCCCTCGGGGGTGCATCGCCCGGTATCGCTGAGCGACGCAGAGCTCGCCACCGTGCGCGACATCACGACCGGCGTGCTGCCGGATGCCAGGGTGTGGATCTTCGGCTCGCGTGCCACGCAGCGGGCTCGTCCGTACTCCGACCTCGATCTGCTGGTCCAGGCCGCAACACCGCTGAGCTGGTTGCAGCGAGCCGAACTGCGCGACCGCTTCGAGGCGAGCGACCTGCCGTTCCGGGTCGATGTGGTCGATGCGGCCGGCCTTGCCAGCGGCTTCCGCGCGCGGGTGTTGGCCGAGCGGATCGAACTGGCGCAAGCGCGCGCGGATAGCCGCGACAGGCGACCCTAGGCCGCGCCCTCGCCGTTCGCCGTGCCGCGCCGGCTGGCGAAATCGACGAACCAGTCGATGCTGCCGGGGTTGGCCATCGAGTCGCGGTTGGCGACCCGGGCTGCGGGATGACCGAGCAGGATGCGCTTCACGGGAACCTCCATCTTCTTGCCGGAGATCGTGCGCGGCACCTCGGGAATCGCGAACACCTCGTTGGGCGCATGGCGCGCCGACAGTCGCGTGCGGATGGCCTCGAGCAGCGAGGCCTTGAGCGCTGCCGGCACGTCGGGCGCCGGCTCGCGCAGCACCACGAACAGCGCCATCCACGACTCGCGCCCCAGATACTCGAGATCGATCACCAGCGAGTCGAGCACCGCGTCGAACTCCTCGACCACGCGGTAGAGCTCGCTGGTGCCCATGCGGATACCGTGACGGTTGATCGTGGAGTCGGAACGCCCGTAGACGATGCCGGTGACCGACTCGGGTCGGGCGATCAGACGCAGCCAGTCGCCATGGCGCCAGACGTTGGGCGGCCCGGGGAAGGTCTCGAAATAACTTTCGAAGTAGCGCCGCCCGCCGGGGTCGTTCCAGAAGAACAGCGGCATCGAGGGCAGCGGCGTCTCGCAGACCAGTTCGCCCAGCTCGCCGACGCGCGGCTTGCCATCGTCACCGTAGGCTCGCAGGCCGATGCCCAGCCCGCGGCACTGCATCTCGCCGGCGCGCACCGGCAGGATGGGGCACGAGGTGAGAAAGGCCGACCCCGGATCGGTGCCGCCCGAGATCGAGGCGAGCAGCAGGTCGTCGCCGACGTTGCGGTAGATCCAGTGGTAGGCCTCCTCGGTCAGCGGCGAACCGGTGGCGCCGAGCGTGCGCATCGCCGACAGGTCGTGGCGCGCGCGCGGCACGATGCCAGCCTTCATGTTGAGCGCGATGAAGGCGGGGCTCACGCCGAAGAAGCTGATGCGCTCGCGCTCGGCGAGCGCCCACAGCGTGTCCAGATCGGGGTAGCCCGGGTTGCCGTCGAACTGGATGACCGTGCAACCGGTCATCAGCGTGGAGGCCCACAGGTTCCACATGATCCAGTTGGTCGACGAAAACCAGAAGAAGCGGTCGTCCTCGCCAACGTCGAGATGGCACAGGCACGACTTGAAGGTCTCGAGCACCGTGCCGCCGTGGCCGTGCACGATCGGCTTGGGCATGCCGGTGGTGCCGGAGGAATAGACGATCCACAGCGGATGACCGAAGGGCACCGGCTCGAAGCGCGGCGCGGCGGGATGCGCGAGGGCCTGCGCCCACGGGATCACGGGCACCCGACGGCCGGCCTGCCCTTCGGGTTCGATCGCCTCGGGCGGCGCCTCGGAGGCGAGCGCGGGCACGAGGATCACCGCACGCAGCGTGGGCAGCTGCGCGACCAGCTCCGCGATGGTGGCGCGTCGATCGAAGTCGCGCCCGCCGTAGCGGTAACCGTCGACCGCGATCAGCACGGTGGGCTCGATCTGGCGGTAGCGGTCGAGCACGCTGGTGGCGCCCATGTCGGGCGAGCAGCCCGACCAGATCGCCCCCAGGCTGGTGGTGCCGAGCATCGCGACCAGCGACTCGGGAATGTTGGGCAGGTAGCCGACCACCCGGTCGCCGCGGGTCACGCCCAGCCGCGCGAGGGTGGCCGATAGCGCCCCGGTGTCGGCGGCCAGCCGCGCCCAGCTGATCTCGGTGCGCGGCCGCAGCTCCGACTGGAACACCACGGCGACACGGCTGTCGGCATCGGGCTGGCGGGCTCGCGCGAGCATGTGCTCGGCGTAGTTGACGCAGGCGCCCGGAAACCACTGCGCGTGCGGCATCTCGCGCTCGCCGAGCACGCGCTCGAAGGGCGCGTGCGAGATCACGCCGCAGAAATCCCACACCGCCGCCCAGAAGCCTTCGAGGTCGTCGACCGACCACTGCCAGAGCGCCTCGTAGCCGTCGAAGCGGCGGCCGCGCTCGCGCTCGAGCCAGCGCAGGAAGCGGGTGATGCCGGCACGCTCGATGCGCGCACGATCAGGTCGCCACAGCGGCTCGGGCGGGGCGGCATCGAGCACCGCATGCGGTGCGCCACCAGGCAGTGTCTCAGGCATCGTCGCGAGCCTCGCGGGGATCGGGGGTGGCGGTGTCATCGTCCTCGCGGTCGTGCGGCAGGATCAGCCAGGCCTGTCGGCCCTCGGTGACCAGGCCCACGGTGGCGCCATGCGGCAGCGTGAGCTTCGGGCTGTCATGGCCGACCGGCAGACCGCTGAGGATCGGGGTTCGGGTAAGGCCGCGCAGCCGGCGCAGCACCGCAGGCATGTCGAAGCCGGCGTCGCGCGCGACCAGGGTGTAGCGGTTGACGTGGCCGATCAGGACGGCCGCCTGTGCGTCGATCACGCCGGCCTGCAGCAGCTGGCCGAGCATGCGTTCGACCCGGTAGGGGTGCTCGCCGACTTCCTCGAGGAAGAGGATGCCGCCGCGCACTTGCGGAAACCAGGGCGTGCCAAGCAGCGCGCACACCAGGCTGAGGTTGCCGCCCCACAACGTGCCGCTAACCTCGACGCCGCGGGCGCCGGCGCTCGGGAAACCGAGCAGCTCGGCCCGGCCGGCGAGCGCATCATGCAGCGAGCCCACGGTGGTCTCGTCGGCCGGCGTGCCTGCCGGGACCGCGAAGTCGTCGAGCAGCGCCGGCCCGCTCCAGGTGATCGCACCGGCCTGCGCGAGCATCGCGAGCTGAAAGGCGGTGAAGTCCGAGTAGCCGATCCACTGCTTGTCGGCGCGGGCGAGCGCCGCGAAATCGAGCCGCGGCAGCAGGCGGGTGATGCCGTAGCCGCCACGCGTGATCATCACCGCGCGCGCGGGTTGCGCGGCGGCCCGCGCGAAGGCGGCGGCGCGCTGGGTATCGGTGCCGGCGAAGCGCTGGTGGGTGCGCAGCGCCCCCGGGTCGAGCTCCGGCTCGAAACCGGCATCGCGCATCGCGGCAAGACTGGCCTGCACCGGCGCGTCGGCGGGCACCGCGCTCGCGGGCGAGATCAGGTAGACCGGTACGCGCGGCAGCGCGCCATCGCGGTCGGGCGCATGACCGGACGCGGGGCCGGAAGGGTCGGACATGCCGCCCGGCGCAACAGGCTTTCGGGGCATCACGGCAGTCTGCCACAGGGCAACAGGACGGGTACGATACCGCCACCCCAACCCTTCCGGAGTCGACATGACACGAATCGGCGACAGCCTCGCCGGCAAGCGGGTGCTGATCACCCAGGCCAACGACTTCATGGGTCCGGTGCTCTGCGAGATCTTCGCCGCCCATGGCGCGCAGGTCATTGCCGACCCCCGGACGATGGATGGCGGTGCCGCCGGCGAGGCGGCGGTGCGCGAGGCCGGCCACCTCGATGTGGTGATCGCCAACCTCGGCGTGCCGGCACCGAACACCCCCGCCGACAAGGTCGGCGATGCCGAGTTCCGTCATGTGTTCGCCCATATCGTCGACCCGCTGCCCGGCCTGGCACGCGCGGCGCTGCCCGCGATGCTCGAGCGGCGCGCCGGCAAGATCGTGGTGATGGGCAGTGCCACCGCGCTGCGCGGCCAGAAACGCACCTCCACCTACGCCGCGGCGCGCGGCGCGCAGGCCTCCTGGACCCGCGCGGTTGGCGTCGAGGTCGCGCCGAAGAACGTGCAGGTCAACCTGATCGCGCAGAACTTCGTCGAGAACCCGATGTACTACGGCCCCGAGGTGCAGGCGCTGCCGGCCTTCCAGGAGCGTCTTGCGCGCGAGGTGCCGGCCGCGCGCCTGGCAACCCCGCAGGAAGACGCGCTGTTCGCGGTGTTCCTGGCGAGCAGCGAGGTGAACTTCTTCGCCGGTCAGGCGATCTCGTTCTCGGGCGGGTGGGCCCCATGAGCGCGATGCCCCCTCGCATCCCCTACGTCCCGGCCGATCTCGCCGAACCGGCCGACGTGGTTGCGGCCATCCGCGCGCGCCGCGGCGGTGAACTGATCGCGCTCGACCGGATGCTGCTGCACAGCCCGCCACTGGCGGCAGGCTGGAACACCTTCCTCGGCGCGGTGCGCACCGGCCTCGCGGTGGATCGGCGGCTTCGCGAACTCGCGATGTGCGTGGTCGCGGTGATCAACGGTGCCGAGTACGAGTACGCGCAGCATGCACCGCTCTACATCGCCGCCGGCGCAAGTCCCGAGCAGGCGCAGGCGTTGCGCGACCCGGACGCCGCGCTGACCGACACCGCGCGCTTCGATGCGCGCGAGCGCGCCGCGCTCGCCGTGGCGGTCGAGATGACCCGTCACGTGAAAGTTGCCGACGCAACCTTCAGTGCACTGCGCGTGCATCTTCCGGAGCGCGAGACCGTAGAGTTCGTGGCGGTGGTGGCCGCCTACAACATGGTGTCGCGCTTTCTGGTGGCCACCGGCATCCATCCGGACTGAGCGGACGCGCACACCCGGGGGGCTTCGACGGCCGGCCCGAAGGCATCGGGCCGGCCGGGCCGGATCAGCCGGGCTGGTATTCGAAGATCGTGACCACGCGCGACACGCCCGACACCCGGCTCGCGGAGCGGGCCGCCCGGTCGCCCTCGGCACGCGTGACCAGGCCCATCAGGTAGACCACGCCAGCCTCGGTCACGATCTTGATGGTCTCGCCCGGGATGTCGCGATCGGCGACGAAGGCCGCCTTCACGCGCGTGGTGATCGCGGCATCGCTGGTCAGGGCGCCGAGCCCGGCCCGGGCGGCCACCGCGAGCTCGTTGTGCACCCCGCGCACGTTGGCCAGCGCGCCGACCAGCTCCTGCGCGCGCGCCTTGCTGGTGGCATCAGGCACCTGCCCGGTGAGCAGCACCTTGCGGTTGTAGCTGGTGACCGACACGCCCTTGGCAGCAGGCAGTTTCTCGCTGATGAGCGTAGCGCCCTTGAGCTCGATGCCCTGATCATCGGTCTGTGCGCCGAGCGTACGCCGATCGGCGGCCGCCAGCGCGCCCGCGGTGATGCCGGTGACGGCGAGCGGCACGCAGCCCGAGGCGAGCAGGGCCACGGCGAGCGCCCCGGCGAGCGCAAGCCCCGGCAGGCAGCGCTTGGCGTCCGCGGGTTGCTTCGCAGGGGTGGCGCGGGGATTTGACGGGGTCGTGGGTGCCATCGGGCATTCTCCGAGGTCGGTGTCAGCTGGCATCATCGCCGAGCAGCGCGGCATCGATGCCATCGCACAGGCAGTGGATGATCAGCAGGTGGACTTCCTGGATCCGGGCGGTTCGCTCGTGCGGCACGCACAGATGCACATCGTCGGGCCCGAGCAGCTCGCCGATACGGCCGCCGCCTCGTCCGGTGAGCGCGACCACCGGCATGCCCCGATCGCGCGCCGCCTGCACCGCGGCCACGACATTGGCCGAATTGCCGCTGGTGGAGATGGCCACGAGCACATCGCCCGACTGACCGAGTGCCCGGACCTGACGCGCGAAGACATCGTCGAAGCGATAGTCGTTGGCAACCGCCGTCAGGATCGAGGAGTCGGTGGTGAGCGCGATGGCTGCCAGCTCCGGGCGCTCGCGCTCGAAGCGGCCCACGAGCTCGGCCGCGAGATGCTGCGCGTCGCCAGCCGACCCGCCGTTGCCGCAGGCCATCAGCTTGCGATCGGCGGCGAGCGCCGCCACCGAGAGCTCGATCGCCTGCGCGATCGGCGCGGCAAGCAGCTCGGCGCTGGCGAGCTTGAGGCGCGCGCTGTCTTCGAAGTGCGCGACGATGCGCGGAACCAGACTCATGCCACGATTATAGCGACGCACCCCGCCGATCCGCGGGCAGCCCCGTCAGCGCAAAGGCCCTCGGGCTTGCCGCCACGCGCACCGCTGGGGCAGACTCGTCCCGAGCGACGGCCTGGCGTCGCCCTCTGGAGACGATGCGTGGCCGACGACAGGCCTTTCACCGATGCCGGCCATCGCGCAGCCGGGCCGTGGGCATGGCTGCGCACCGAGTGGCTCGAACGCGATGCCCTGATGGCCGGTGTCGCCCTGCTCGCCACCCTGGTGGCCGCGCAGATCGCCATGCACGCGCTGCTGGGGCTGCAGCCCGCCGTGATGCTCTACCTGATCCCGGCGCTGCTGGCCGCCGTGCTCGGTGGCCGGCGAGCCGGGCTGATGGTGACCGGGGCCGCGCTCGTCGCGGTCGGGCTGCTCGAGCAGCATGCCCGTGGCCATCTGGTCGCGCTGACCGACCCCCGACTCGAGTTCGCCTTCCGCCTCGCGAGTCTCGCGCTGACCGGTGCCCTGGCAAGCCTGGCGGGCGGCGAGGTGCACGCCGGCCACCGTGCCCGGCGTCGGGCGTGGCAGGAGCGCCTGCGCACCGAGCGCATGCTCGGGCGGATCGAGGCCAGGCGCTCCTTTCTGCTGTCGCTGCAGGACACGCTGCGCGATCCGGGCGAGGAAGGCACCGCCATCCGCAGAGCGCTGGCCCTGCTCGTGGCTCGTGTCGGCGCCACCGGCGCCGGGCTGGCCGACTGCGACGAAGACGGCCACCAGGTGACCGTCCGACCCGAGCAGCTCGCCGGACTGCCGGCGCTCGCCGGCCGTCACCACGCACCGGATTTCGGCGCGCTGCCCTTCGCACGGCTGGCCGCCGGCCAGACCGTGGCGCATGCGGATATCGCCGCGAGCGAGGTCCTCGATGCCGCCGCCCGGGCCTGCTACGCCGCGCTCGGCGTTGCGGCCGTCGTGCAGGTACCCGAGCGCGAGCAGGGCCGGCTCGAGCGGATCCTGTTCGTGGTCGCCGATGCCCCCCGGCACTGGGAAGAAGACGAACTGCGGCTTTTCGAGGAATGCGCGGCCAGGCTGGGGGCCGAGATCCGCAGGACCCGAGCCGAAGGCCTCGCCGAGGAACGCATGCGCCTGTTGCGGGACAGCCGGGACCGCATGGCCCGCGCCGAAGAGGCCGCACGCGCCGCCACCTGGAGCCTCGACCTGCGTACGCGGCGCTTCAGCTGGCCGGCCGGCACACGGCCGATCTTCGCGCTGCCCGACCATGCGCAGCTGCACACCGCGGAGGGCTGGCGAGCGATGGTGCATCCCGATGATCTCGAGCGCCTGCAGCAGCAGATACGCGAGACCATCCAGCGGCGCGACAAGCTCGACACCCGTTTTCGGATGCGGCCGCCCGACGGCAGCCTGCGCTGGCTGCAACTGCGGGCCGAGGTGATCACCGACGAAGACGGAGAGCCGGTGCAGCTCACCGGCATGGGCATCGACGTCACCGAGGAAGAGAGCCTGCGCGCCCGCAACCGCGAACTCTGGAAGACCATCGAGGAGCGCATCTCGAGCGAGGAAAAGCTGCGTCAGGCAAGCGCCGCGAAGAGCGCATTCCTCGCCAACATGAGCCACGAGATCCGTACCCCGCTCGCCGTGATCACCGGTCTGGTCGAGCGACTCCGCCACGACATCCAGGACCACGGCCAGGCGCGCCGGCTCGACCAGCTGCGAGACACCAGCGAGCACCTGCTCCAGCTGATCAACGACATCCTCGACCTGTCGAAGATCGAGGCCGATCAGCTCGAGCTCGCCGACGAACCCTTCGCGCTGGCCGACGTGCTGATCCGCACGCACCAGCTCCTCGAGCACGAGGCCACCCGCAAGGGCCTGACGCTGGAACTCGACATCCCCTCGGCGCTGCGCGCGATACGGCTGCGCGGCGACGCGTTGCGCCTGTCGCAGGTGCTGATCAACCTGGGCAGCAACGCGATCAAGTTCACCACGACCGGCCGGGTGCGGCTGGCGGCCGAGGCCCTGCCGCAGCGCTCAGGCCGCGCGCGCCTGCGGCTGTCGGTCACCGATACCGGCTGCGGCATCGATCCCGGCCTGCGCGCGCAGCTCTTCGACCCTTTCGTGCAGGGCGACAGCAGCGCCGCGCGGCGTGCCGGGGGCACCGGCCTGGGCCTGGCGATCTGCCGCCGCATCGTCGATCGGATGGGCGGCAGCATCGAGGTGGACAGCGCGCCCGGCGTGGGCAGCCGATTCAGCGTCGAACTCGCGTTGCCGCTCGCCGCCGGCAGCGCCGCGGCCGACGACGCAGCCGCAACCGCCCGGGCGCCGGCGTCTTCCGGCATCGAGGTCGGCCCACACGTGCTGCTGGTCGAGGATCACCCGCTCAGCCAGGAAATCCTCACCGAGATGCTCGAGCAGCTCAGCTGCGAGGTGACGATCGCCGCCACCGGGGTTGAAGCGCTCGATCTGGCCGGGACGAGCGCCTTCGACCTGATCCTGATGGACCTGCAGCTGCCCGGCATCGACGGCCTGACCGCCACCCGGCTGATCCGTCTGCTGCCGGACTACCGGCGCACGCCGATCGTGGCGCTGTCGGCCAACGCCTTTCGCGAGGATCGCGCGCGCGCGCTCGACGCCGGCATGAATGAACATGTGGCCAAGCCGGTCACCGCGCAGGGTCTGGCCGCGCTGCTGCGGCGATGGGTGCCGCAGCAGGCATCCGGCGGTGCGGCTGCCCCCGCGCAGGCCTCGCCGCTCCTGGGGCGGCTGGCCATCAGCGTGGCCGACGACCTGACACGCATCCGCGAGCGGCTCGCCGAAGGCGACCGCCAGCAGGCCGCCGATATCGCGCACGGGGCTGCGGGCGCCGCCGCGCTGGCGGGTGCCGGCGCGCTTGCCCAGGCGCTCATGGCCCTGCAGCGGCAACTCGGTACGCCGCAGCCCGAGGCCGGCGCCGACGAGGCCCGGCTCGGCGCGGTGGCACTCGCCATGGATGCGCTCACCGAGGCCCCTGCGCGGCCGGTCGCCTAGAAGGCGCCGGGCAGCCAGCGCAGGCAGGCCCCCTCGATGGCGACGACGTCGAAACGCAGGGGCGGCCATGCCCTCGCACCGCAGCGCTGCTGCAGCCAGGCCTGGGCGGCCGCGCGCACGCGTGCCTGCTTGCGGGCATCGATGCTGGCCGCGGCGCCGCCGTAGCGCGCGCTTGCGCGCTGACGAACCTCGACGAAGACGCACAGACCGCGATCGGCCATGACCAGATCGATTTCGCCGCAACGCAGACGCACGTTGGCCGCCACCAGCTCCAGCCCCTGCGTGCGCAGATAATCGAGGGCTCGCATCTCGGCCACACGGCCGACGCGCTGCGCCGGCGACACGGCGACATAGGTGGAAGACCTGGCCATGACCTCCCGATTGTATGTGGTGGCAACCCCGATCGGTCACCTCGATGACCTAAGCCCGAGGGCTGCCCGGATTCTGCGCGAGGTCGATCTGGTCGCCGCCGAGGACACCCGTGTCACCCGCGTGCTGCTGCGCCATGCGGGATCGTCGGCACCGCTGATCAGCGCGCGCGCCCACAACGAGGCGCAGGCGGCAGCTCGCATCGTCGCGCTGCTGGCCGAGGGGAAATCGGTGGCCCTGGTGAGCGATGCCGGCACGCCGGCGATCAGTGATCCCGGCGCGCGCGTGGTGGCGGCGGTTCATGCGGCCGGCTATCCGGTGGTGGCGATCCCCGGGCCGAGCGCGCTCACCGCGCTGCTCTCGGCGGCCGGACTCGAGGAAGGGCCGATCCTGTTCGAGGGCTTCCTGCCGGCTCGCGCAAGGGCTCGCCGCGACCGGCTCGATACGCTCGCCGCGGCGGCCGGCGCCGCCGGTGCGGCGCTCGTCGTCTACGAGGCTCCCCACCGCATCGATGCCCTGCTCGCCGATCTGCTCAGGGTTTTCGACCCGGCCCACCGGATCGTGATCGGGCGTGAGCTCACCAAGGTTTTCGAGGAGGTCGTCGTGATGCCGCTGGGGGCGGCCACGGGCTGGCTCGACGAGCGCCCCCAGCGGCGACGCGGTGAGTATGTGCTCGCACTCGCACGACCGGCCGGCTCGACAGCATCGGCCGACGGCGTGGGCCAGGCCACCAGCTCCGACACCGATGAGCGCCCGACAGCGGCGGTGGACCCCGCCACCCGACGCCTGCTCGACCTGCTGCTCGCCGAGCTTCCACCGGCGCGCGCCGCGCGACTGGCGCACGCGATCAGCGGCGTGCCGCGCGATGCACTCTACGAACTGGCCGTGGCGGCCGGACGAGCAGCCTGAGCGAGCGAGCTGAGCGACCACGCCGGCATCCCTGCCCGGGATCGGACCGGCGGGCTTGCCTCAGGGGCCGACGGTGATCGGAATCGCCTGCAAGCCGGTCGACTCGCGCAGCCGCTCACCGGCGGCGAGCGCATCGGCGCGACTGCGCCAGGGTCCGGCGAGGACCCGCCATCGCCCCTCCGCGGGATGCGCCAGCACGCCAGGGGCCACCGCTCCCAGCGCGGCAGCGCCCCGGTCACGGACCGCGAGCGCCCGATCCTGCTGCAAGAAGACCCCGATCTGCAGCCAGATGCCCGGCGTCGGCAAGGCGTCGCTGGTGCGCGCCGACACCGGCTCGAGCCGCAGCGTCGGCGTCGGCGTCGGCGTCGGTGTTGATGTTGATGTTGGCGCCTCGGCGAGTGCGGCAGTGCTCCCGCGGCTGGCCCAGACCGCCGGATCGTCGATCAGCACCACCTCGACCTCGGCGCTGCCAGCCTGCACATACCCCAGGCGCGCCGCCGCGACCCAGGACAGATCGATGACCCGACCGTGCAGGAAGGGCCCGCGATCGTTGACGCGCACCACCACCTGCCGGCCATTGCGCAGGTGCGTGACCTGCGCATAGCTCGGGATCGGCAGCGTGGGATGGGCGGCGGTCATCGCGTACATGTCGTAGGGCTCGCCGCTGGAGGTGCGCTGACCGTGGTAGCGACGACCATACCAGGTGGCCACGCCACGCTCGCTGAAGGGCTCGAGCCGGGTCATCGGGACGTACTGCCGCTCGAAGACCACGTAGGGACGATTGGCGCGCGGGTGCAGCGGCTCGGGTCGTGGCACCGCATCGGGCACGCTCGCCGGATCGACCGGCGGACCGCTGCCCGGCCCGTCGTCGAGATAGAAGCCGCCGCGCCGCGCCGACTCGGGCGCCGCCGGCGCGGCGGGCGTTGCCGGCGCGCCCGCTGACGGGGGGCGGGTGGCCGGCGAACCGGGGGGGCCGGCAGGCTGAATCGGCGCCGGCGGGCGGCTCGCGCAGGCCCCGAGCAGCAGGCTTGCCATCAGCGCCAGCGCACGGGCGCGCAGGCTCATGGGCGCCCCGCCGCGATGTCCGCGTCGAGCGCGGTGCGCCAGTCGCGCAGGTAGCGCAGGCCGTCGATCGCCCGCACCCCGTACCAGGACACCATCTCGCCGTCGATCAGCCGTACCCGGCAGCCAGCGAGCGCGGGCAGCGCCGCCAGCTCGCGGCGGTGGCGCTCGCGAAACCGGTAGGGTTCGCTCGAGAGGAGCACTGCATCGAGCCGGCCGTCGCCGCCGGGCACGGCGAGATCGACCTCGGGATAGCGCCGCGCCGACACCGGCGAGACCGTGACCAGCCCCACCCGCGCGAGCATCCGCGCGACGTAGGTGTCGGGCCCCACGGTCATCCACGGCTGCTTCCAGATCAGGTAGAGCACGCGGCGCAGCGGCCCGTCCGCCAGCGGTGCGCAGGCGGCGAGCTCCTCGCACAGCGCCTGCGCCAGCCGATCGGCCTCGTGCTGCCGGCCGAAGACCGCGCCGAGCATCGCGTACAGACCGAGGTTGTCGTCGACCGCGATCGGATGGGTGACGATCACCTCGGGAACCAGCCGCTCGAGCGCCTCGAAATCCTCGCGCCGGTTCTCGTCGATGTTGACGATCACATGCGTGGGGGCCAGCGCGCGGACCGCATCGAGGTCGACATCCTTGGTGCCACCCACCTTGGTCGCCGAGCGCACCGCCGGTGCCGGGTGGATGCAGAAGCCGGTACGCCCCACCACCCGGTCGCCCAGCCCGAGCGCAAAGAGCAGCTCGGTGATCGAGGGCACCAGCGAGACGATCCGTGGCTCGCCGCCCGCCGGACGCAGCCCCCGCCCCAGCGCATCATGGAGCGCGCCGGGCTGCGCGGCAACGCTCATCCTCGCCCCTTGCGCGGCGCGCGCGCGAAGGCGCGATCGAAGAGCGCAGGCGGCAGCAGCCGCAGACCCCGGGCGACCCAGGCCATCGGCCGGGGCACGACCGCGAAGGCTCGCCCCGCGGCGATCGCGTCGACCGCACGCGCGGCGAAGACATCGACCTCGGTGAGAAAGGGCATCGGGAACCGGTTGGCGGCGGTCATCGGGGTACGGATGAAGCCGGGAGCGATCGTCACCACGCGCAGACCGGTGCCGCGCAGCTCGACGCGCAGACTCTCCAGGCAGGCGATGGCCGCGGCCTTGGAGGCGCTGTAGGCGGCGGCACCCGGCAGGCCGCGCACCCCGGCCACACTGGCGATACCGACCAGCCGGCCCGCACCCGCGGCACGCATCGCCGGCAGGAAACCGGCGAAGGTGTCGACCAGCCCGAGCACGTTGGTGCGCAGGATGCGCTCGAAGACCTCCGAATCGCCGGGCTCGCCCAGCCGCGTGCCGGCGCTGATCCCGGCGTTGGCCACCACCACGTCGGGGGTGCCGGCTTCGGCGAGAAAGCGCTGCGCGGCGTGCGCGAGCGAGGCACGCTCGGCCACGTCGGCCGGCAGGCAGAGCACCGGGCCGCCGAGGGCGCAGGCCACGCGCTCGAGCTCGCCGGAGCGCCGGGCGGTCAGGCCGATCAGTGCCTGCGGGTGACGGCGACGGTACTCACGGGCGAGGGCCTCGCCGATCCCGCTGGAGGCGCCCGTGATGAAGACACGCGCAACCACGGATTCATCACCTGGAGCGCGCACTCACTTGCGCGCCTTGCGTTCCCTGTCGAGCAGGAAGTCGACCACCTGCAGCGCCTGCGCGTTGCCGCGGGCCATCGAGGGCGCGGTGTACCAGCGCCCGTTCACGCCCATCCCGGGCACCCCGTCGAGCCCCCAGGCGCTCGCCTGCTGCGTGGCCTTGCGCTGGCGGGTCTTGACGGTGAAGGACTCGAAGGTGTCGAGGAACTGCTTGCGATCCACGCCGTGGCGGGCCAGGAACTCGGCCATCTTCTCGGGGCGATCGAGCGCAAGCCGCTCGATGTGCAGCGCGGCGAAGATCTTGTCGTCGAGATCGGCCGATCGGCCGAGCGCCTCGACGGTGTAGAAGAGCTGCTGGTGCGGCGCCCAGCTCGGGCCGAGCGCGACGTGAACCTTGCGCAGCGCGACATCGGCGGGCTGCCGGCGCACCCACTCCTTGAGCTGCGACTCGAGCGAGAAGCAGTGCGGGCAGCCGTACCAGAAGAACTCGAGCACCTCGAGCCGGTTGCCGCTCTCGGTAGGCTGGGCCGGCTGCTGCACGCGGTACTCGAAGCCCTCGCGCGGCGCGCCGTTCTGGGCCCGCCCGGGGACGGCCGCAAGCGCCAGCGCGCCGGCGGTCACGCCCTTCAGGAAGCGCCGCGTGGCGAGGCGACGGGGTTGCTCGGAAGACAGGGACATGGGGCATTCCTCGTGGGTGCGGTCGGGCGCGCGCACCGGGGCGCCCGAAAGCCGTGGGTCGTGCCTCAGCGCTGGCGCATGACGGCCGACTCGATGCCATTGTCGGCCAGTCTCGACTTCGCCTGATTGACGTCATCGACCTTCGCGAAGGGTCCCAGTCGAACGCGGTACATTGTCTGGCCGTTGACGTCGGCGCTGATCACGCGCGCTTCATAGCCGAGGAGCGCAAGCCGTGCCCGCATGCCTTCGGCATCGTCGAGGGTGCGGAAGGAACCGGCCTGCAGCAGGAAGGTGGACCGCTCGTCGCGCGCCGCCTCGGTCCCTGCGGCCTCGGAGGGCGGCCGGGCTTCATCGCCGCGCGCCTCGCCGGCCTTGCCCTCGGCAGCCTTGCCCTCGGTCGCCGGCCGGGGGATCCCGTCGACCGGCTCGGTGGGCGCGGGTGCCGGGCGATCCTTCGACTGCAGGGGCCGGTTGGGATCGGGAAGATCGGTGACCGACTTGGCCTCGCCCGGGCGATCGCCCGGGCGGACGATCTTGTTGACGAAGGGCAGCTGGCCCTGCGTGACGAAGATCGCGACCACCACGGCGATCGCAAGCCCGAGCAGCAGGCCGATCATCAGCCCCACGACGGTGCCGCCGCGCTGATGGCGGCGGGCCATGCCTGCGACGCGGCTCATCACATCCTTTCGGGCGCGGACACGCCCACCAGGGCCAGCCCGTTGCGCAGCACCTGGCGGGTTGCCAGCAGCAGGGCCAGACGGGCCAGACGCAGTGCCGGGTCGTCGACCAGCACCCGCTCCGCATTGTAGTAACTGTGCAGATCGCCGGCGAGGTCCTTGAGGTAGAAGGCGAGCGCATGCGGTGCGAGTTCGTCGGCGGCCTGGGCGAGCAGCGCCGGCCAGGCCGCCAGACGCGCGGCCAGCGCGAACTCGCGCGGCCCGACGAGCGGGCGCAGCAGTTCGCCGGGATCGGCGGCTGCGGCGAGCGCGGCGCGCACCTCGGGCTCGCCCGGTCCGCCACGCTCGACCGACTGCGCGAGCACCGAACAGATCCGGGCGTGTGCGTACTGGACGTAGTAGACCGGGTTCTCGTCGGTCTGGGCCAGCGCGAGATCGACGTCGAAGACGAACTCGCTGTCGGCCTTGCGCGAGATCAGGAAGTAGCGCACCGCGTCGCGGCCCCGGGCGAGGATCTCCTCGGGGCTGCGCTGCGCTTCCGCCTGCGAGCCGGCGCCGCCGCTCCATTCGATCAGGTCGCGCAGCGTGACGTAGCCACCGGCACGCTTGGAGATCTTGACCTCCTCGCCGCCGCGCATCACGGTGACCATCTTGTGGAGCACGTAGTCCGGGTAGCCCTGCGGAATGCCCGCGCCCAGCGCCTGCAAGCCCGCGCGCACCCGCGCGATCGTGCCGTGGTGGTCGGAGCCCTGCACGTTGATCGCGCGCGCGAAGCCACGCTCCCACTTGGTGACATGGTAGGCGACGTCGGGCACGAAGTAGGTGTAGCCGCCCTCGGACTTGCGCATCACGCGGTCCTTGTCGTCACCCCACTCGGTGGTGCGCAGCCAGAGCGCGCCGCCCTGCTCGTAGGTCTTGCCCGCGGCCACCAGTCGGCCCACGGCCTGCTCGACCCGGCCGTCGGTGTAGAGCGAGGACTCGAGGTAGTAGGTGTCGAAGCGCACGCCGAAGGCACGCAGGTCGCGGTCCTGCTCGTTGCGCAGGTAGGCCACCGCAAAGCGACGGATCGCCTCGAGATCGTCGGGATCGCCGGCACCGGTGACCGGCTCGATGCGCTCGGCCGAGACCGTGGCGCGCGCCAGGTAGTCGCGCGCGATGTCGGCGATGTAGTCGCCCCGGTAGCCATCGGCGGGGAAGGCCGGATCGTCGACCGCGATGCCGCGGGCACGCGCCTGGACCGACAGCGCGAGATTGGCGATCTGCGCGCCGGCATCGTTGTAGTAGAACTCCCGGCTCACCGCCCAGCCACTGGCCGCGAGCAACGCGGCGAGCGCATCGCCGAGCGCGCCCTGACGGCCATGGCCCACGTGCAGCGGACCGGTGGGGTTGGCCGAGACGAACTCGACCACCATCGGTCGGCCGGCACCGCGCCGGTTGCAGCCGAAAGCCTCGCCCTCGCGCAACACCGCGCCGATGACCGCACGCCGCGCCTGCGGCGACAGCCGGATGTTGATGAAGCCCGGCCCTGCGATCTCCAGCGCCTCGATGAGGCCGGCGCCGTCCTCGGAGGCATCGCGTTCGCGCACCCGCTGCGCGAGCTCCTCGGCGAGCTGGCGCGGGCTGGCGCGCAGCGGACGCGCGAGCTGCATCGCGAGGTTGCAGGCGAGGTCGCCGTGGGCGGCCTGACGCGGTCGCTCGAGCGTGACCTCGGGCAGGGCGATGGCCTCGTCGCCGAGCGAGCCCGCGCGGGCATGCACCACCGCGGCGGCGGCCTCGCGAAAGGCGCCGGCGAGCGCCTCGATCTGGTCGGGAAGCATCCGGAAGCCAGCCTCAGTAGAGCGCCGAGCTCAGCTTGCGGCGCCAGGTGGCCACGAGCTGGGGCTGCGCGTTGGCCAGATCGAAGACCTGGAGCATGGTCTTGCGGCCCACGTCCTCGCCGAAGGCTCGATCGCGGCGAACGATCTCGAGCAGGTGCTCGAGCGCGGGTTCCCAGGCCTTGTGCGCGATGCAGTGCTGCGCGTAGTCGAGCCGCGCCTGCAGATCGGCCGGGTTGGCGGCGATGCGCGCCTCGAGCGCGGGAGCGGGCGGCAGGCGGTTTTCCTCGAGCAGCAGCTTGACCCGCGCCGCGATCGCCTGGGCGTGCGGGTCCTGGGCGGCGGCGGGCGAGAGCACCTCGAGCTGGGCCTGCGCGGCCGCGGCGTCGTCGGCCTCGAGCAGCAGCTGCGCGTAGGCCAGACGGGCCTCGTCGAAGGAAGGATCGAGGGCGATCGCCTTCTTGAGGTGAGCCACCGCGGTCTCGCGATCGCCCGCCTGCATGGCCTGCATGGCGGCGTCGAGCTCGATGTCGGCCGGGTTCGGCATCAGGCGGTCGATGAACTCGCGCAGCTTGCCCTCGGGCAGCGCGCCCTGGAACTGATCGACCGGACGGCCGCCGACGATCGCGAAAACCGTGGGAATCGACTTGATCCGGAAGTGGGCGGCGAGCTGCTGCTGCTCGTCGGTGTTCACCTTCACGAGCTTGAAGCGGCCCTGGTAGGCCTGCTCGAGCTTCTCGAGCAGCGGGCCGAGCGCCTTGCAGGGCCCACACCAGGGGGCCCAGAAATCGACGAGCACGGGAACCTGCATCGAGGCATCGATGACATCGGCCTGAAAGCTTTCGAGGGTGGTGTCGGTCATGGTGCAACTCCGGGGCGGGAGGGTGTGGCGGCAACCGCGCAAGACCGCCATGTTGCCATGACGGCACGGCCTGCCCGCCCGACGCGGTACGCTTGCGGGTTCGCGGGGCCCGGCGCCCGCCGCCGGGGCGGCGCGGCCGCGGACCCGCCGCGTCCCGGGAGGCTCCATGCAATTGCCGCACAACCCCTTCAAGCAGGCACTGGCCGAAGGCCGCGCCCCGATCGGCCTGTGGGCGAGCCTGCCCTCGCCCTATGCGGTCGAGGTGATCGCGGGCGCGGGCTTCGACTGGCTGCTGATCGACACCGAGCACACGCCGGCCGACATCGAGACCGTGCTCGCCGAACTGCAGGCCGCGAGCGCCTACGGCTCGCACCCGGTCGTGCGCCTCCCCTGGAACGACTTCGTGGCGGTCAAGCGCTACCTCGACATCGGCGCGCTCACGCTGATGATCCCGCAGATCGCCGACGCGAAGGAGGC
>Ga0315900_10004707_pt1 | contig 19100 bp, 18 predicted proteins | sample LakEriMetagenome_FD_203521 | JGI IMG/M metagenome (GOLD analysis project Ga0315900, IMG submission 203521) | Freshwater fungal communities from buoy surface, Lake Erie, Ohio, United States - Buoy 12 MA114 | ecosystem: Environmental > Aquatic > Freshwater > Lake > Lake biofilm | place: USA: Lake...
CAGGGGGCACCCGCAAATTTGCTTCGCCTTGGTCTCCCTTTCGCTGTCCTCTTTTTATCCCTCTCCGTTCGCTTACCCCCTTAAAAAATTTATTTAATGGAATACAATTAAATAAAAATTTAACATAAAAAAATTATTTTGGTATCAATTCGATTTTTAAAAATTTTATATACCCCTTCGAACGGTTATTATATATTTCTGTTAATATATTATATTTTATATTTAAAAATTCAGCCATAGTTCTTAACGATACAAAATTATCAAAAAAAACATATTCTTTTATTCTAAAATCAAAAATATATAATTTATATTTTAATTCTATATTATTTGCATTTTTTGTACGCATTAATAATATATTAAAATATAAATTATACTTATATAATTTTTATTTAATCTAATACAGTGCAATTTGAAGTAAAGACTTTAATCGCCCGTACGTGTTGAAGCCATGAATCAACCCTTAAATTATCGGGCATATATCCGCCTGTTGCTTTATTAAGATTTATTAATAAAGCTCTAGAATTATTAATAACACTGCCGACAATATCTGAGGTATTTGATTTATTTAAATTAAAAGTTATCATCGAATTATTAAAAATAGAACGCGCGTCGGCTTTTATTTCTTGCCCTGTAAATTGTTCAGGGCTTACCGATGGCGCATATCCGAATGGCTGATTGTGTATATCACAACCGTATAAATTAAAATAGTAACTTTCCATATTTTTATCTGTATCAACGCCTTCAACATGTAAAGGCTGATTTGGATTATATAACGACCCTATTTGTGACTGTAAGGAAGATATACAATATGGGGCCGATTCGTGATAATCAAAACTAGTATTATTTATTTTGGCTTGATCTCTTGTTACAATATGACATTTTAAGGCTTTTGAAGCTGCACGTTTTATATCATAATTTATTTGAGTGTTATTTGTACCAATAGAAGAATAAAAATATTCTTTATGCATTAAGTTTAACCCCTTAGTTGCCGCTACTTCTGCAATTTTGCGCGCGAATTGATCTGCTAATGTGTAACAGTCCCAGAAAATCTGTGGTCTATCTATTACAAACGCAGTACATTTATTACTATTTGATTGATTAGATGCACAAAAAGCTTGTCCGGGGTCGGTGAGTGATATTTCTATTCGTAGACCTTCGAGAATCTGCGGTGGAATCATTTTATTTCCTAGAGAATTAAAAAAAGGAATTAATACACATAAATTGATAATAAATACTTTTCCAGTACTTGGTACAGTGTCGCCGAATTGTGTAGCGCCTGATATTTCGCTGTATCCTTGAGATCTGCCGACAGTTTTAAGCCAATCTTGAGGCTGTGAATATAACTGAACATATTTTGTTAATAGTCCTAATTCTTCAACACGTGTTAATTCTTTACCAGATCGAGAACGAACAACAATTCGGCTGAATAAATTAGCACAAGAACCAGAACCAAACGACAAACCCTGATTAACATTAGATGAAGTAGGTGAAACTGAAAATTTTAAATAACACCCTTTAGGATCGACGAAAAAAGCGCCGGTTTGACTATCCCATGTCATAACTTCGCCGTTTTTATATTGCGATTGTTGCGCGAATCCTATAGTGTGGGTACGTGCCGAACATATACCAAGTTGAGGTAACATTTGATAAGATAATTTATTAAGCTGTATTAAAGATTCTTCAAAGCCGCCGTTTTGTACATTCACGTTTGTCTCTTCGTTATTCATTATTATATATAAATACATATTAAATATGTATTTATATATATTATGTATTCTATACCAATTTTAGATAATACCCAAAATTTATTAAGTAAATTAAAAAACAAAAGAGAATTTGATTTATTATATAAATTAGATTTAAATGATGGTTTAATAAATCCAATTTTAACACCTCAAGATTACGCCACGGGAAAAATAAGTTCAATATATAATGAATCGGGCGGTTATGTGTCAAATAATAAAATGCGAGAATATATATTTAGTAACAATTACGACCCATCGGAAGAAATACAATTCACAGATGCCGAAAGAATGCAATATGTACAAAATGTGTATAATAATTTACCAGAAATCGACCCATTAGAACAAGAAATAAATTCATATTTAAATTTACCATATGATCCTAAATTTAGAGATGAATTATTAAACGATCATATAAAAAATAGCAATTATGACACGTTTCACTCTGCACATGATTTTGTAAATGAATATAATAGTGGTATTAATGCATATAATAAAGAACTTAATATATATTCAGGTAACGTTGATAATCAAACTATATTATTAACAGATATAAAAACATTATTAGAAAATACAAATAAAATGAATAATTTATCAAATAAATTAAAAGAAAGAGAAAAAGAACAATTAGAATTATTAAATGATAAATTTTTAAATAAATTAAAATTTTCAGGCAATACAACAGAAAATATTGAAAATATGTATGACATATATAAATCAGTTAAAAATATAACATAATATAATTATATAATGTCAAATTATATTTTAATAAAAATAAAAAAAAGTACTGAATTAAATAAAAAATACGACGCATATATATTAAATACAGATAACGGACGACACACGATAATTCCATTTGGTAATATTCATAAAAATCATTATAGAGATTCAACACCATTAAGAGAATATAAACATTTAGATAATTGGGATTTAGAAAAAAGAAAAAAATATATTGAAATTAATAAAAAAAAATTTGAAGGGATTAAAAATAAATTTAGTTCTGATTATTTCACCGCTAAATTTTTATACTCTGTAAGAATATAAAAATGATATAAATATAAAATTTATATTATATATATTAATATGTTAGAACAAATAAAAAACAAGGCATTGGAACTTGGGGCGACTGCTGTCGGATATTCGAAAAGAAAAGGTAAAAAATATTATGTAGAATATGATAATAAAATAATAAATTTTGGTTCTGATGTTGGACAAACATTTTTAGATCATAACGACGAAACAAAAAAAAAAGCATGGAGAGCAAGACACGAGAAAATAAAGAATAAAAACGGAGAATATGTATATAAAATCAAAACTTCGCCCTCGTATTGGGCTTATCATTTATTGTGGTAAGTCATATTAATATATATAAGTATTAAATAAATATTAAATACATATGGACTTATCAACAGATAAAACCGATAAATGGCGCTTATGCTGTTCAAGTGTTTATAAAGCTGAAGTTGTTTTTATGACTCAAATTATATTTTTATTTACAATTTTAGTGTTTAGTATTGTACAAATAACATTAAAAGCGACAAATTTAGAAATATATTTTTCATTAATTTCTAGTATTATCGGAATATTAATACCACAGCCAAAAATGGAAAAATAAAATTAATAAAATAATAATATTAATGTATATATATAAAAACAATTTATATATATACATTATATTAAAAATATGTTACCTGCTACAGATTACAAATCCAGAGAATTAAACCTTTATCACGATGAAGGCTATAAATTGCAAGTTCGCCCAACCGCTTCAAGCTCTGAGGCTGGACCTGGGTTTTCGTTTAAAACAACCAACAGCTCAGGTGCCGGCGATTGGGGTGTTTACTGCCCTCAATTAAAAGTTGACACTATGTTTGGTGTTCGTGGTGTTGGTTCTATGATTGGTATGCATGAATACCACATCAACAATTTAAATGTAAATCTACCAGCTGAAGTGCTCAGAGCCACAAACGCCGAATCAGTATTACAACAAAACATAAACGCAGAAGCAGCCACCAGAGCAAGCAACGACGCTACACATTCGGCCAGTATTGCCGCCGAAATATCAGACAGACAAACAGGTGATTATCAATTAGACGTAAAAATTAATAATGAAATTAGCAGAGCTCAGGCCTCCGAGTTAGTCTTAACTAATCACACTGCCCAGATTGACTTAGATGTAAAAGCAGAAGTAGCCGCAAGAGTCGCCGCCGATTCTAAATTAAATGATACACTTGTATCCGAATCGGCCGCAAGAATCGCCGCCGATTTCAAATTTTCTGCTGATCTATCTGCTGAAACTGTGGCAAGAACATCAGCTGTTGATCTTTTAACAACCAGTGTATCAAACGAATCGAACCAACGAAAAGACGAAGTTAAACGATTAGACGGACGTATCGATTTTATCACACACAACACAGACCCAGCAGCACTTGACTCATTATCGGAAATCGTAAGTAATTTCTCTGTCAATGGTGCTTCGTACGCTAGCCGTTTATCATGGCTCGAAGGTATCGTACAAGAATTAGTAAACAGAACCCAATAAAAATTTTTATACATTAATATTTAAAAGTAGTTTTATTATATTTTTTAGTTTTGTGTTTTCTGTTTCTAAATGACTTAATCTTAAATTAATTATTTGTAGTTTACTATTCAATATTATATCAATTTGATTGTTTAAATTTTCTATTTGTTGTTCCTGTTGTACTGTATCATTAATCAAATTATTTATATTAGAATCAACGACTGAAGGCAATGAGAAATTCGATAAATAATGATCGTATATTGGATTTCCGTTATGATCCATTTTTTTATATTAATATATATATTTAATAATATTTATATTTATATAAATTTTATTTACTTTAGCAAATTTCATATACCATTGATAAAACTTTTATTAAATTACTGCCGCTTACTGATTGGCTAAACCTAACAGTAATAGTATTAGCCACATTGAGAGGACTGCCTGAGCTTACCTGTGATCCGACCACGCATTGGGGCGGTACTGCATTTTGTCCTGTTTTATTTTGATTATATACACAGGTTGACCATGAAAAAGTTAAATTAGAAGCAATCTGTGCGACCAATGTTATATCGGCACTATATGCACTTATTCCAGATCCGCCTGATGATGCCGATGGAAAAGTGAATGTAACGTGTTGAACACCATTTAAAAAAATACTAATTATATTATTGCCTGTTCCATTAAAATCAACATACCCATTGAATTTTATTTTAAGTGTATCCCCCATTTCAAAATAACCAGCAGGAAATATATTTGAGCCTCTAAACTTATTAGGCAAAGCAACGCTTAAATCCTGCGGTGTTGTTGTAATTGGTAATATATTAGCACCATCCCAGATTTTATAAGGAATCTTATATCCATATTCCCATTTTGCATTTTTTCCATCTGTTGTTAATACTTGGTCTTTTATTCCTGATCCAATTGATGACGGAATTATAAATCCTGTATTAAATTTTAAATCTTTTATATCAACAATATCATTATTAATCATTTTTACATCATTAAAATGCTCAGTAATACCAGAAATAGTTATCGGTGATCCTTGTATTGTAATAGGAGTGAACACACCTGATGTTATTAAATCGCTTCTAATTTGCATATTATCTCCTTGAAATGCACCTTGTATATGAATAATTTGAGTATTGAGGACTGATGGGGCAAGATTGGTTGAATTATTTATATTGATTGTTGGTGCTGATAATGTAATTGAACTGTCTGATAATCCGCTTGGTAATTTACTATCAATTATAATTCCTTGAGCGTCTATTGGGGTGATATATGTTGTATTAAATTGATGATAAAAAGGCTCTGTTGATTTTTTGAGCGCTTGAGCCCAAAAAATGCTTGTTTGCAAAGTTCCAAAAGAACTGCTTATAGTGCCAGTCAATGGCATTTCAATTGCAGCAACATTTGAAATAGTATTTGAATACATATCTAAATCGCGCAAGCACTGAACAGCGTTTGTCGTAGCTGTTGTTAATACCGTATCAAAAGCTTCTAAATATACAGTGCCGGCCGGATGTCCTAGTCTTGTTACAGTTGTCCCTCGCACTGTTATTGTTTCGTCTATTAGTGTTAGTTGTGAATTTCCTGTAAATCCTGATATTGTATTAACATTTGTTAAATTAAAATTATTACAATTTAAATTACTGGTCATAGGATTTTGAACACCGCCACCACCGCTTATTGTTTGCCATGTTAATTTATGCGTATTTGGATTATTAGGATCGAATGTGGGACTTCTTGATAATACTTGATTTGGCAACCCTTGTGTTGATGGCATTAAATCTAATTTTAAAAAATCAGCCGAACGTAAATCTAATATATTAATCATTGGATGTCCTAACATATCAATATTGTCATTTATCAATAGATCACCCATAACTCGTAATTGTGTTCGATTATTGACTGTAATCCCTTCTATCTGATTTATGTCTGTTAAATTAGAACGCTCAAAATCGATATTTGCTGCTGATATAAACATATTCGCGTTAAGTGGCGCTACCAATCCTGCACAATGTGTTACAAAAAAATTGTTACAGTTTAAATTGCTGGTCATAGGGTTTTGGACCCCTCCACCAGCGCTAGGTGTTTGCCATACCAGCCTATGTGTTAATGGTTGATTTGGGTCATAATTTGGATCTCTCGCCAATACCTGATTTGGAGCCCCTGAACTCAAGGGTACTAAATCCAAATTTATAGGTGTGTTATTGAGAGAACATGTTAAACTATTAATATTATATATTGGTGCGCTTTGCATGTCTATCCACGATGAGAAAAAACGTAATATTCCGTATACATCTATATAATTTGCCGGTGGGTAAGTATTATTATATAAACGGCGAATATGAACATCATTTAAAAATAATAAATTTTTATTATTTCCGTCTATATCGGCCGTTAATGGATTAGTGACAAAACCACCACCACCACCGCCGTTTATTGTGCCCGATACATCTAAATTTCCGTCGATTTCTGTATCGCCATCTATAAAAACGGGTCCTTCAAATTGATTGAAACTATTAAAGCCGTTTTGATTCATTTGAAATTATTATATAAATAATTAGTTATTAAATATTTATATAATAATGAATTATAAATTGATAATTAAAATAATGTACTATTCATATTATGCATGGTTTATATATAATAGTATACTTTAATCACTACTGATAATCGTTTAGTACCTATATCTAACCTATTCCCTTCTCTATCTCTTAACCTAATATCAATTTTTGATAAATTGCGCGGCGTCATATAATTTATTGTGGCTAATTCGTTATCTGGGTTTAATTTATACGCAAATGTGCCATATGGTACATTATGCATGCTTATGGATTCAAACATATTAATTATACCAAATGACGCATCAATACTGCAAGAATCCGATAATATACGAGAATGTAAATATACGGTATTAATGCCCGATAAATCGGGCGGATATGGTAAAGTATAAATAAGTGTTCCTGGTGGTCCTGCTGCTATTGAATCATAAAAACCTAGTACTTTCGCCATACTTGAAGAACTATTAAAAGCATATGAACCATTAAGAAATGTAAATGTTAATAAATTAGTAATATCATTTCTAGTAATTACAACAGAATCACCAAAACCAGATAATATAGAATTCATGGCTGTTTGTAATGTTGCCATCAATTGAATAATATTATATTGACCGATATCTAAATTAATTATTATTTGTCCATGTATAGAACTTTGTAATATTAATTGGTTATTGGCTGGCCCGTTGCCTTTTATTAAATCGCCATCAGATATATTATAAAAACAATTAGGTACAATAACTTCTTTTATTTGTATTCTACTTATATTTTGTGTATAATATGTTTCTTTTAATGTTATTGTAAAATCACTATTTGATGCACTTGATCCATCTTTATCATCCGAACTTAAAACAATAAATTTTTCTGTAGAACTCATAAATATATTAATATTAATAATTTAATATTTATATATATATTATAGTATCTAAATTTTTCCTAAATCGTTGTTCAGGATCGACACGCATACATATATGTAAAAAATTATATCTTTCTTTTGTTGCGTGTTTTACAAGTTCATAAAAATCTTTTTTTGTCATATGTGGTGGCGCGTATTCTTCGACTAATAAATCGACTTCACTTTGAGAACTAGGAAACAACATAATATTTGATGCTTGTAATCTGCATACTCTGGGAGTTTTTGTCCATGATTGCCCGCATAATATAGTTGTTATATTTGAATGACGACAAGCAATAAAAGAACGTATAAATATTTTAGATCTCATAAATTTTGCGTTACTTTGTATATCATCGTATATTATTAATATTTTAGGACTTTTAATAAATGTTTTAGCCTTTATTATATCTTCTTGTACTTTAAAAATATGTTCAAGTTTTTCTTCAAAATCTTCAGTAACAATTCTTTTTTTTGGTATTAAATCGCTTAAATATTTTACTAAATCATCTGTATCACCGGTAGGAGAAAAGAAAAAAACAATATCAAAATATCCAGTTTTACTATTTGGGTTTTCTTTTCCGTAAAAATCTTTTCTACACATTAAATTCATTAATAAATTAGATTTGCCTGATCCACTTTTGCCAATTATACATGTAGATGCCCCTAATTGTGGTATTATATGCTGTTCCATCATTGGACGTTGTTTTATATCGTGTTTATTAGTAGCGAATTTATATATTGATAAATCAGTTTTATTTATAAAATCTTTTGGTAATTGTTTTTTTTCGGAATCATCAAAATTTATATTCATAATACGTCGATATTCATCATAATCTAAAAATTCTAATTTGCCGTTTCCGCTTTCATTATTGTCAATATCATTATCTTCTTCTCTTGGGAAATCAAATTTATTATACATTTGTTCTATATAATATTTATATTTTAATATATTTTAATATATTTTATGGTACTACACCATATAATATTGAAGTATCAATATATTGATCTAATAATTGGTTATCGGTCATATAATAATACGGCGAAGCTATATCAATGGCCGTTCTATCGTTGCTAGGGTCATATATTTTTGTTTCAAATTCTGATAAATTAAATTCATTTATCGCGTCACCGTATAAAAATGATATTTCGGGTATTTTTATTTTTGTTTCATCTTTTGGTATAAATAAATTTTGAGTATATTTCGGTTTTTGTCCATATAAACTTGGTACAGTTACGCCTGAATTTTGATATCTTAAAGCCTCAGTTAATTTTTGATCTCTCATTAAAAAATTATCATTATTGGGATCTAATCCGCCGGTGTCATCTTTTACAAAATCGAACATGCTAAATTCTAAATCATCAATATATTCTTCTTGAATAGATTTATTAAAAATATCACTTGACGGTATAATGAATTTTGGTTTTAAAAATCCCCTTGATTCTGGTTGTTCTTGCGTTGTTAATATATCTCCTGTTGTTTGTTTAGTACTTATTAATTTTTCAGTCATTGGTGTCTCAATTTTGAATTCTTTTATTCTGTTTTCTAATCTTGTCCTAATTTCCGATTGTGGTTTTTCTGGTTCTGGCTGTTTAACATTTTCTCCTAATTCTGGCTGTTTAACATTTTCTCTTGGTTCTGGTTGTTTTGGTGCGTTTGATTGTCCGTCGCTATTTTGTGCATTTTGTGCTTGTCCTGGTTGTAATGGACGTGGATAAATCGCATTATACGCATCCGCCGCGATATTGCCGACAGCACGAGCAATACCGCCGGCTACTGTTGTTGCGGCTATTGTGCCAATTAATGGGTCGAAACCTGGCATTCCTCGTCGTCCATCCATTAATCTATTTCGCGGATCTCTTAAATTTGCCGCACCCATTAAGACATTAACTCCCGCTTGTGCTCCTGCATTTGTCAGAGCATCGACGCCAGCACGAGACAACGAAGCGCCGAAATTTTGTATTAAATTTTCTGCTCCTGCTTCAGCTGGTATTGTTTTGGCATCTGGTGTTATTGCTACTTCTGGCTCTTTTAAACTTGGTCGTGGTTGACTGTGTTTTTCTCGTTTTAATTCTAATATATCATTGTCATAATCACCCATATCTAATTGTTTTTGTTTTGGTATTGGTGGTTTATTTGTCATAGATAATACTTTATAATTTTTTGGTCTATATCGTGATTCTGTTTGTTGTTCTATTTTTGAATATTTTGATTTTGTCGGTATTTTTGGCTGTTCTTGTATTTGTTCGGGCGGTGGTTCGCTTGACACTACATTAACTGGTTGATAATCTGTTTGTACTGGTGCAGATTTTTGCTCGGGTGATAATTTTTGTTCAATTGTTTGGCTTGCTTGCAATAATCCTTGAACTTGTTTATAATTTGATAAAGAATCTATTAAATTTTTCATTAAAGATGGCATTTTTTCGGGTATTGTTTTATCGATTTCTTCTTCAATTAATTTATATATACGCCCCATATTATTTTCTCCTTTTCCACTTCGTGCATCTGGTAATGTTTTAGTGTCAAAATCGGGATAATGTGTTTTTAATGCTTCTATTAATTTAGATTTTGCCACACTTCTTGATTGTTTTTGAGCTGCTGTTAATTTTCCTTCAGTGTATGTTTTTGGTCGACCTTTGGGTGGCATTGTTATATATATATGTATATAAATAAATACTTATTTATATATATATAATAAATGGATAATACTAATTATAATGAAAATAATGAAAATGAAATGAATGAAATTATTGAAAAAAAAGAAAAAATATTAATAACTAATTTTATTTTTAAAACTAAACTAGATAAATATGTATGGGATCATTTACCATTGGACGAAGAAGACAAAATAAAAATATTAAATGAAATTATTGAAGAAGAAAAAAACAAATTAAAATAAAATATCATTTTGATTATCTAAATCTAATGAACTTATAAAATCATTAAACATATTATTTGTTTCATTTCCTGTGTCATTATTTCGTTTTTTTTTTAATTCACTTATTTTTTGTCGTACTGTCTGTTCTTCAATTTTTAAATTTTCGTATGTTTCTTTACCTTGTAATGAAGAAATGCCGTTTAATTTATCGCGAATTCGGGATAATCTATTTTCTAATGTATTTAATTGTTTGTAATCTTTAGCTGTAAATTCTAGACTATTTTTTAATAATTTGTTATATTCTCTTGATGTTTTTATATCTTTATTTTCATTACGTAATAAATTATTTATATTTTGTTCAATTTTATTAATAGATTCTATAAATAATTTATGTATTGATGGTCTAAGTATTTTTAATTTGTTTTGTTTTATTGTCATGATTAAATTATTTAATGATTTTAATTCATTATTTAATTTTTCAGTATATGCAGGATATATACCTACTGGTCCTTGTAATTTTTCTAAATATAAATAACCTTCTTTATCTGCTTTAAATTTAGCACCGATTCCCATTGTTTCTGTTTCTGTTTTAAATTTGTCAAAATATTTATTTAACTGTCCATAATATTTACCTTCTTTTTCGTCGCTTAATATATCTTTTAATGTTTCAATATTGTCTATTATATCATAAAATTCTCTTATAAATGGTTCATATTCTTTTTCTTTTAATATGAAATCGGATAATAATTTTCGCTTTTCTACTTCTGTTATTGTTTGTCTATATTTTTTAGCTGGTAAAAATGAATTCGCCCTAAATGTGTCTAAATCTAATGTAAAATCTAATTGTCTTTTTTTCATAACATCTTCTTCATTTGTTTTAAGTTTTATATTTTCTTCTATGTTTTTTTGTGTATTTACATATAAATCATTTATTTTAGTACTTGATTTAATATCGCTAAAATCTTGTAAATCTTCGGGTGGATTTTTTAACATTTCTTTTTGTAATAGTAAATCTTTTTCGCTTCCTTTTATTGCATTTATATATGTTATTTTTCCCGTTAATAAATCATTTTTTTTAAATAAATTTGTTTTTGGGTTTTTGTTCCAATCTTCAATAGTTAATAAATATGTATTGTAATTTTGTCTATTTTTAGCTTTTATATATTCTTCTTTTTCGTCGCCTAATCGTACGTCTATTTCTGTATCAATTACCGTATCATCTTTAATAAATTTCAATAATAAACTAGTCATATCTTCTTCACTTGCTAAATTTACGATTTTTTGTATTCTCCACATTGTAAAATTTAAATATATTACACTATTATCTTGACATACCCATTTATATTTATCATATGTTGCTAATACATCCACCCGTTTATCTGTTTTCTCTGTCCATGCTTCATATTTTTTATCACGACTAAACATATTAACAGGCCCAATCACATATATTGATCCATTTTCTTTTAATAATGCATACGCTCGTTCGACAAAATCAAATGCCCAATAATCTCTATTTAATCCCGTTAATGCTTTTTTAAGGTGGAATGGCGGATTCATAAAAATTAAATTATATCTTTCATCTGGTAAATAATTTAAAAAATCTTTACTTTCTACTAATTCGACATTACCTGATTTTAATAATTCTAATATACGTCTATTATATTCTTGAAATTCACACATATATAATTTATAATTAGTTATATTACGTGATCCCATATTTTTTATAATTGCATGACATAATGCACCAGATCCTGCCGTTGGTTCTAATATATTAATTACTCCCGTAGTATCGTACATACCTGTAGAATAATTTATTAATTCTTCGGCAATTTCTGGAGGTGTGAAAAATTCTTGTGCACCTTCTTTGCCTTGTTTTCTATCTATTAAATTTAGTCTTTTACGCCATAATGTTTGCGATGCTCTTTCGCTGGCTAATGCTATGACATTTGCTAATTCTTTACTTTCTATTATTGCATCATTTGATTCATTTATTATTTGTTGTTGTTTTTTTATTAAATCTTTTACATTTTCTCCAGTTTCAATATTTTTAAATTCTTTTACAAAATCTCCATATGCTGTTGTTTGTATGTCCTCAATTGCTTTTATTTGATGTTCTTTTAATTCTTTTACTAGTGGGTATATTTCGGCTGTTTTTCTAATACACATTAATTTTAATTGTATATCAGCACTAAAAGAACTATATGTTTCATCATATTTTGTTTCGTTTCTTGCTTGTTGTGTTGATATTATATAAGAATCAAATATATTAATATTTTTTTTTATTTCTCTCATATATTGTTCGGCTTTGTTGTATTGTTCGGCATATTCTTCGGTAAATTGTTCTTTCGTGTCTAAATCTTTATTAACATATTCTTTTAAAAAATCTTTTCCAGCTGTATGATAAATAAAATTATTAAATATTTGTCTTTGGGTTGGATCTTTGAATGGTTCTTTTGTTTGTCCTATTCCTGGTCTTGCTCTTTTCCAATTATCAAATAATCTATCTATATATTTTTGTTTTTCAACAGCATATATATTTTTTAATTCTTTAAAAAAATTTGGTAGTTTTATCGCATCTTTTACATTTATATATAATTTTGAAAATATTTTTAATTCATCGTTTCTTTTTTCTGCTAAAAATTGTATTTGATTTATTTTTGTTTCCATATTCTCAACAAAATCTTTGTCTTTGTCATTTACACATATTATCAATCTATAAATATTTACGAATCTTTGATCTTCTGGTAATGATATATGAGATTTAAACCTAATAGCACGTGCTATCGCTTGCTCTTCTGTTGCATTATTCCATTGTGACTCCATTAAAAAAAATTGTCTTACATTTTTACAATCAACCCCTTCTGTACCTGCTTTTGATATTAATAATACTTGTACATTATTATCATTATTAAAATCATTTTTTGATTTATTTTTGCTCATTGTCGATTCATCTCCTGTTATCATTCTATATCCTATTTTTAATGCTTTTAATTCATTGGCGATAAAATATAATATGTTTAAAAATGTCGAATATATAATTGTTTTATAATCTCTATTTTCTTTTATTTTATTTAATGTAAATTCTATTTTTAACCCACGAATAATATTTCCGTATAATCTAGCACCGTTATAAAATGAACGTAATCTATTTTTTTTTACTTCGTCTCCTTGTTCTTCTTTTAATTGTTGTAGTTCTAAAAATTTTTTTTCAAATGTTTCTATTTTCTTTTCGTCTTTTAATGTTGCTTTTATTATTGCTTTTTTATCTTCTTTTATTTGTTTTGTTTTTACTGATTTTTTATATGGATTTTGACTATCATAGGCTAATTGAACATATTTATCTTTATATTTTAACGGTTGTACGCTTGAATTAATAAATTCAAAAATTTCAGTACCTGAAGCAACGGATTTATAACTTTTTAAATCATCGCCAGTTAAAAGAAACGGAATATATTTATCATTTACTTTTGGAAAATATACAGCCGAAGGTGTTTCCATAATATTAAAATATGATATTTTGTAATTAAAATAATCATGTTTATTTTCGGTAGTATTTAAAATTTCTTCAAATACTGAATCGCTATATGGTTCTCTTTGATTAATATATGCCATAATATTTTCTATATCATATAATTCATTAATAAATGGCGTACCTGTCATACATAATATTTTATGGGCATTTATTGCACCTAATAACACACCAAATGGTATTTTTCCTTTTTTTACATTTGGAAAATCTAAATCTCCGTCATTGACTATTTTAGTTCTCATTAAATGTGTTTCATCTAATATTAATAATGTTTTATCGTTTGCGTAATCATCGGGATTTTTTGAAAATACATTATATGTAACATATTTAAATCTTTTATCTCTAATATCTAAACCAAAACTCGCCGCAGTATCTACAAAATTAAACAATAAAGCTGGAGGCGATATTATACATACATTATTAGTTGGAAAAATTGCCAAGTAATAATGTGCAAATGCTACGGCTGTTAGTGTTTTACCACTTCCGACAGAATGAAACAATAACCCACCCATAGTGAAATTTGTAATAAAATGTAAAACAAAATCTTTTTGATGTGGAGTTAAAATGTATTCAATTTTTAATTCATATGCTTTTTTATTTTTTATTGGGTCTAATTGTTTCTGTATTAATGGGTTTACATCAACTTCTGCTTTTATAAATTGTTCTTGTTCTTTTTCCGTGTATGGTTTAACCTTTCCACCAACGACCCCATATTGTTTTTGTTGTCTTGGTGCTCGTACCATTACAGGAACTGGTATATTATTTTTGACTAATAATGCTATTTTTTCGGCTTTTTTAAGTTTCGAATATCCTCTAATATTATTTTGTCTTAATAAACTGGTTATTTCTTGTGCTGACATAATATAAATATAATAATTATTATTATTATATTTATATAATTTTATAAATCGTAAATTAAATATTTATTTACGATATCATGTTTAAAATGTTCTATCCATTTTTTTTCTTCTTCTTGTAATTCTAATCGATTATTACATGGGTATTTTTTTATTCTTAAAATAGAATAATTATTATTTTTAAGTATTTCATTACAATAACAATAACCCGCTTTTTTTTTATTATATCTATTATATGTATTAATATGTTGTTTTAATCTTTCTCTTAAACTTAAAATTGTTGAACCAATATATATTTTATTTGTTGTTTTGCATATAATAGCATATATTTGTCCATTTTCATATTTATTAAAATTTTCTAATGTTGGTCTATGTGTAATTAGTTTTATTAATTCCATTCTTTGAACTTGTTTATATAATTATATATATATATTATTTTATATTTAATTTTACGCGTAATTAATTATATATAATTATATATGTATAATTATATATATATATGATTTTTGAATTTGTAATTGAAATATTTTTTAAAAAAAATGATGGATGGAATCAAACTCATTGTGAGTACTGGTTAAATTATAGTAAAATTAAATATATAAAATCATCAATTGATCATAATTATATAATATATGTTATTAATAAAGTACCAAAAGATACAATATTAAAAACAAAAGAATTGAAAGGAGAAAAAGGAATAATATATACACATTTATAATTGTCCAGTAATTGTTTGTTTTTGATAATATTTTTTTTGTAATTGTTTTTTTTTATCTTTTTGTTCTTGTGATAATTCTGAATATTTTTTATTACATTTTTTAGAATTGATATTACAACATTCTTTACATTTTTTGGGTCTATAAGAATAAAATAATTCTTTATCTTTTTCGGTTTCGCAATATTTACATAATACCATATTTATATAGTATTATATTAATATTTATTTATATATTTTTAAAAATTAATATTTAATAATTTTTACATTTTCATATTTATTAAATTCGTCTTCTTCTTCTGTCAATGATACTTTTGCCCACGGGGTGGTGATATAATTTAATAAATCTTTTTCTGTCATATTTAATTGTTTGTATCTTAATGAGTTTTTATATAAGTGCATATTTTTATATTCTGTACCTCTGGTTATTGCTGTATATAATATTGATTTATCAACATATATCATGCTTTGTATATCGTGAATACAAAAATTTTCTTTTAATGTTAAACCCTGAGAACTATGAACTGTCGAACAATATCCAAGTTCTAAAAATAGCATATGATTCATTTGAATAAATATATTATTGCATTCTCTTAATTTATTTTTTAATATATATCCTTCAACTTGTCTATTTTCTTTTTTATTATATTGTGTTGATTTTTCGACAACTTCCCATAAATCATTTTTATATAATCCTACACTTTTAAATGTTCTTTTACATGATAATAAAACACCATTAGACACATCTAATGTAGATTTATATGTTTGTATTTCTTTATTATCTACTTTATGAACTGCCCCTTTAGTATTTGTCCATTTATAAGTAAATTTACGTTCTTTTTTCATTAAATAATTTATTATATTTTTGGTTTCGTGTGTAAATGATAAATGTCTATCATATTTTATAAAATCATCTTTACTATATAAATCGTTAAATATCATATTTAATTCTCCTTCGTTTTCGCTTTCTTGTACAATATCTCTTAGTTTAATAATTTCTTTATCATTTCTAAAATCTTGAGTTAATGTTTTTACATTAATAAATAATAATTTAAAAAATATATTATCTAAATCAATCCGTTTTTCGCCGATTGGTGGTGTTTGGTTAATATCTCCAGTTATTATTAATTTACATTTATATACTTTGGCTAATACAAAGAAAAAACCCCATGTAGAAGCTGGAACCATACTAAATTCATCTAACCATATAGTCTTATTTCTTAATTTTCCGAATGTTTTATGGATATTTGATGGATCATATAATGATAATAATGTATAAACTGTTTTAGATTCTGTTTTATTATCCATTATATTTAATAAACATAAATTTGTAGTAGTTGTCGATATATCATATTTATATTCATTTTTTATTTTATATGTTTTACCTGTTCCCGGTGCTCCTTGATATGTTATAAAATCATTATTGTCTGTTATTTCAGACATAATATTTTTAATTAATTTTTTACCATTAATATATTGTAAATCAATATTATATACTTTTTTATTTATTTGATCATTTGTTAATATTTTAAAATATTCTTTGTTTTCTTTTTTTATTTCTACTGGTTTATCAAATACTAAACAATCTACTTTAACTTTTAATAATTTAATATTTTCATATCTTTCAAAAATATCAAACATATTCTCAAGCATAAATAAAGCAGTACGACCCACAACAAAATCATATATATTTGATGTATTAATATATTTAAAAATATTTGTCGTTTTTGTTGCTTTAAAAAATCCTTCATTTTTAATATTTTCTATTTCTGTCATATTTTCTAAATACCATTCATCATTAAATTTATCAGTTGTATAATCCGCATTTAATAAATTAATTTCATTTTCTGTTAAATTAAATATACTTTTTTTTACGTTCGAAACGGTACGACCTAATATGCCATTATAAAATATATATTCATCTTTAATTTTTTCGCCTAATGTTTCTTTTAATCTTTCTATTCTGTTTTGAATTGTTGACCATTGGAGTGTATATTCTGCCTTTTTCTCATATTTTATTTTATCTAATGTGATCATATTTTTATTTAATAAAAAATTTATGATATATCCCGGTTGTATATTTGTCATAATACCGTACATAGATAATTTTTTTAATGATTTCTTTTTAATTAAATAATAATTAAAAGTATATATTTTTGTTTCTTCGTATTTTTCCCATATAGACTTAACCGAAAAAACAGGGCATTGTTCATCGGATTTAATAATATTTAATGCCATGTTGTAATATGCTTTTTTTAAATCATATTCATTAGTGTTATAATCTGCCATATCTGGCGCGACATAAAATAAACTTTGTAATTTGTAATTATCACTATGAAAAGTGAAATTCGGTGTAATATTTTTAAAAAATGCATTTTCAATTTTCATTTCTGTTTCGTCGTTTAATTCTTCATCGTCTTCTTTTAAATCAAATTCGCCAATATTACTAAAAAATTTTTCATTATTTTGAATAATAATATTATCATGACAATCAACTTTTTTATATTCGGTTTTTTCTTCGGATAATTGGGGAAATCTCGATGCATTACCAGTTCCACAATATGGGTAAAAATGATTATTGCATAATATACCGACAAAATCTTTGTAATGTTTATTTGAATCTTTTTCATTTGTATATTTTAGTTTACCTATAATATCATATAAATTACATTTAATGTCGTATTTATCGCAAAAATCAATAATTTTATTTACTTCGACAGATTCAGCATTAAAAAATTGATCTTTTATTTTTTTACTTACTTTCGGATATTGTGATTCGACATAATTTAATACGCAGTTTTTATCGCCACTATCATTTGTATTATAATTTGTATATGGTATTGTTTTTGGTTTTCCTGCTAATTTATACGATTTAATAAAACTAGAAGCAGTTAAAAAACCCAAATTTCTATCATTTAATGTATAATATCTTGAGCCGCTTTTACTTGTTTTTGTTAATTTACCAATAATATTTTCATTCGTTGCGCCAGAATAACGGACATATAATAAACTATTCACAGTAAATTCTGAAGCGACTTTATATAATTCATTATATAAACCGTCGATATTTCCTGTTATTGTTAAACTTAATAATTTTAAGCCAATAGTACTTCCAATCGGTACATTGATTATTTTTCTTGTTTTTGTATAATAATATTCATCGTCGTCATTAATAAATATTTGTTTTGAATTAATTGTATCACTTGTTACAATTGCAATTACTCTAAAAAATCCATTATTCATATTCTCTATTTATAAAATATATAATAGCCATTTCTTTATATATTTTTAAAAATCTATAAATTAATGGATAATAAGGGGGTAAGCGAACGGAGAGGGATAAAAAGAGGACAGCGAAAGGGAGACCAAGGCGAAGCAAATTTGCGGGTGCCCCCTGTCAT
>Ga0315900_10004708_pt1 | contig 19096 bp, 28 predicted proteins | sample LakEriMetagenome_FD_203521 | JGI IMG/M metagenome (GOLD analysis project Ga0315900, IMG submission 203521) | Freshwater fungal communities from buoy surface, Lake Erie, Ohio, United States - Buoy 12 MA114 | ecosystem: Environmental > Aquatic > Freshwater > Lake > Lake biofilm | place: USA: Lake...
CCTTTCGGAAGACCTCCGCCTTCACCGTGACGCGCTTCTCCGTCTGCTCGACGATCGTCGTAACGATCCTCGCCGTCGGATTCTTTTCGTACCATTCCCGAAGTCGATCCGCGACCTCCACGTAGTTGGAAAGATCGAACCCTGTCATTACTCCTCCTCCTTCTCGTCGGAGGCGATGAGCCTCCCGACGCTACAACCATCGAACCCGACGAGCGGGTTCGGTTTCCTCCATTCGCACGATCCGCAGAACGAGGTCGTAAATGCGACCTCCTCCACCGAATCGCGCCCGACGACGGATCTCGTCGCCGCGAGATACTGCTCGGCGAGGAGGAGATGCTCCCCCGTCGCCTTTCCCGTGATGAGCTGATACGTCGGACGCTTCGTTCGGACGTACGTCAGATACCCGACCCCCGGAAGTTCTCCCGCCGAGTAGCGGCTCCATAGGTACGAGTAGAAGGCCATCTCTGCCGATCGGAGATCCTTCGTGGACTTCGAACGCGCGGACGCCTTGAGGTCGAGGATCATCGTCGCGCCCTCTTCGCCCTTCCACTTTCGGAAGATAAAGTCGGGTGTCCCGATGAGCCCGTCTACCTTGAGCGATTCGCCGTCGAGCCCCTGAAGGTAGACGTCTCGGAACGTCACGAGCTCGGGCTCGAGTACGTCGTAGACGAAGATCTTTATCGCCGCTCGGAGCTGCGCTTCGAAGATCTCCCAATCGATCCCGATCGTCGGGCGAGCCATAACCGCGGTGAGGGCCTCGTCCACGACGTCCGACTCGTCCCACGTGCGCCCCGCGCGCAGGGCCTCGGCGATGATGAGGAGAGCCTCATCGAGCCCGCTCCCGAACGCGACGCGCTCCGGGGCGATGAACGGGAGGCGCGACCCGTCCTCGAGTCGGATCTTCTCGGAGAACCATCCCTTACGCCCGCAGAGCGCGGTCGAGGTAACGAGACTCTTCGAGATCCCGACCCTCTTTGGATCGATCGCCTTCGAAATGCTCACGATCCCACCGCCGCGGCGATGATCCCTGAGACGACGATCCCGCCGAACGAGATGACGAGCATCCATAGCCTCCACGTCTCGCGGTCCTCGCCCCGGACGAGACTCTCCCGACTGAGCGGGCGATAATCCTTAAACGTCTTCGGTTCGTTTCTTCGATCGAGCTTCACTTTCCGCCTCCTGACTTTCTATCCTTCTTCGCCCATCCCTCGCCCTTAAAGACGAGAGAGGGCCGCGGGATCTCCCGCTCCATCCAATACCCGCACTCGCAGAGGATTAGGCGATCGTCCGTAATGGACTGCGCCACCTCCCGCGTCTTTTGGCATCGCGCGCACCTGTAGTCGTAGAGAGGGCTCATCCCTCCTCCCGACTGAGAGCCTCGGAGACGGCGTAACCCGCCACCGTCCCCGAGGCGTATTTCGTATCCACGGCGACGATGCGCCGTCCGATCCATTCGGCGACGTTCGCGACGACGCCATTCCCCGCGCAGCGGTAACGATGAGAGTCAAGCCCAACCGGGAGGAGATCGTCTTCTCCTTCTTGGGACGGGGCGATCACGAAGTCCGACGAGTCTCGCCCGATTCTGAGCGTTCGGTGCGCGCCGTCCTCTTCTACCTTCTGATTAAATCCGTCGTATGAAGTCCCGAGGAGAACCGCGGGAGCCCCCGCTGAGTGGGCGAATGACTGCGCCTGATCCTCCGTGACGTTGGCATTACTCCCGAATCGGGAAGGGAAAGTGAGAACCTTTTCCGTTACGGCGCGCGGGATACGATCGCGCCTTCCGCCTCGAGTCGGGGCCGTGAGAGTGTGCGTATAGGTAGAAACGGCGAGGTTTTCTGAGCCTCCGCCGATATCTCCACCCTTCGCCCTGAGCGTCCCCGCCCCCTTATCCGTCGGGATATATCCGCCGAACGACGACTTCGTAAACCCTACGGCTTCGGAGCCCCGCGAACCTTCCACTCCTTCGCGATCGTCCACCCCTTCTCCCATCCCATTAAGAGCTCGCACTCCGTCGGAGTGAGGCGTCGAACGGAGAATCCCTGATCCGCCGTCCCGTCCGCGATCGCCTTCAGCGCGTCCGCGAGCGGCTTCGGAAGAACTTTCCCCCGCCTCTCCGCTCGGCGAATGATCCCGGCAGCCGCTCGCGCACTCAAGGAGAACCTCGGCGGCGCTCGGCTCCAAGATTTCCGAAAGCTTCGTCTCGCGCGGCGACGATGAAGACTCGCCGACGGCGTTGCGCCACTCCGAAGAAGCGGGCGTCCAAAGTTCGCCACGCGAGGCCATACCCGAGATCGACCATTTCACGGATGAGTCGCCCGAAGTCGCGGCCCCCGTTGGAACTGAATAACCCCGGGACGTTTTCCAACAGAACCCAACGGGGTTTAGTTCGCTCCACAAGGTCGAGGTAGGTAAAGGCGAGGGAACTCCTCGTCCCATCTTGGAATCCTTTTCGTCGCCCTGCGACGCTGAGGTCTTGGCAGGGGAACCCGCCCGAATAGATTTCGGCATATGGAATCTCCTCGTCTTTTATCTTCGTGATATCCCCGAGGTTCGGAACGCTCGGGAATCTCTCCGCGAGTACGGCGGAGGCGTAGGGATCAATCTCCGAAAGGCTCACCGTCGCGATCCCCGCGCGATGGAACCCGAGGTCGAGTCCGCCGACCCCTGAAAAGAAGCTCGCGTGACGAAGCGTCATCCTGAAACCTCCACGAAATACTCCGCCCCCGGGCGATGCTGCGGGAGAAAGTAAGAGTGCGACGGAGCCCGCAGGTTATCGCCGAACCCGAACCCCTTTCGGAGGTTGTCGTACTCCTTCGCCCACGCCTCGCCCGATACGGGATCGGGGAGTCGGACGACGAGATGGAATCGCTCCTCTTCGCGCGTATGCGAAAAGGTCGAGTAGGCGATCCATTCGCGATCCGCGAGGGCCGCCTTCGCCGTCGCGTACGCCGTCCCGCCGTCTACGTCGAAGACGAGCGCGTTCACCTGCGCGACCGCCGCATTCTTTCGCGTCCCGCCGGGGACGAGAGTGACGGGCGACCATAGCGGCGCGCGCTCCTTATCTGCGTTCTCGCGATGATCCGAAAGGATCGTCACGAGCTCATCCCACGTTCCGATCTTCCGATCAGGAGTCGTCCCGAAGAGGGACGGATACGTGACGGCGATCATCGCATCGCTCCGATCGCGAGGATGCCAATCATCGCGGCGATAAAGAGGAGGACGGCTACGACCTCCCCGAGTAGCGTTAGAGCCTTATTCATCTTCCACCTCCTTCTTCTTCGTGCCTTCGCGCTCCCACTCGTAGCAGGGGCGCATCTTTCCCGATTCGATCGCCGCGCGATGAGGGCCGCAGACTGAGCACTCGCCCACCTGATCGCCGTCGTCGGGCGCGCCGAACTTTTTCTCTTCGTTCATTGAGGGACCTCCATCTTTTCGGAAACCCCGGCGAAGGATGCGTCGCACGCATCGCACCACGGGAACTTCAGGATCGCGAGATCCTCTGCGCTGACTTCGTCCACGGTGAACCCGCGGAGTTCGCCGAGAATATCGGCGACCATTTGCTTCACACAATCCGCGCAGAGAAGATGACGGACGCTACCTGCGCGGACGAGATATGCCTTCATTAGCGCACCTCCCCGCGGACGATCCACTCGCCCGAACCTTCGTCAAGATCCGCGACCGCGCCGCATTGTGAGCACCTTCGGATAAACTTCGCGGGGAACTCATCCTCGAAGATCTGCTCGGGATGCGGAGTCCCGCATACGCAATAGAGGTCCTCGTGATCCACGCCGTCCCAATAGAACGCCGTCTTAAGTTCGGCGGTCATTAGCGCACCTCCGCGGCGATCATCGTCGCGGGTAGGACTTCAGATAGGCGCGCCCACGATTCGTAGGTTCCCTCTTTCTCTGAGAGATCCTTCGTAAGTGATCCGTGAGTCTCGCAGAATCCGCTAATGACCCATCGTCGGCGTCCCTCTTGGCTGAGCCATACGATCGGCGCGTCGCATTCTGTCTTTCGTACGGCCCGCGTACCCCATCGAGCGGCACACTTTCCGATGCCGGCGATGATATCCTCCTGCGCCTGAGTTCGTCCCGTAAAGTGCGCCGCGTTAAACTTTAGCTTTCGCATTTTGCCTCCTTTTATTCACGGGGTAAGTCCCCGATCTCTCACGATGGTACACCCGTACCACGGAGCCCGTCAAGGGCGTTCCGAAGATTCATCGTGAATATTCTTTATCCACCCCTTCGCCCTGAGCGTGGACGAGGAGCCCTCGTAGAATCGCCGTAGGATGCCCTCCGCGCCCCGTAGAGGCGCGTTACTGCGGAGAGAGGGGCTGAATACCCCCGAAACGCCCTACGGGCTCGGGAGAGGGAAAGTAAGGGCCGCCGCACCGGGGAGGCTCCGATGCGGCGGCGGACCCTTAGTTTACGGGGTGGACTCCCCGAGTCGGATCAGGTACTCCGCAGAGATCCCCGAGCGCGACTGAAAGAGTAACCATTGAGCGGGTTCGCCCGATGCGGCGAGCCACTCCTGCGCGTACGTATTCGAGGACTCGATGGATCCCGCCGCCCACGCGGTAAGTTTCCCGTCCGCGGCGACGAGTCGCGCGGGCGTATGCCAATGCCCGAAGGCGGCATAGTCGAATCGATCGATCGAGAGGTTCCATCCTCCGAGCTTCTTATTTAGGGAATAGAACGGGAATCCCATCGATGCCTTTAACTGATCGCCGTGGAAGAGAAACCACTTCTTCGTGACGCCTTCCACCGTGACGGGGACGACTTCGTTCCAATGGCGTTCGCCTTCCGTAAACGTCTCCTTAAACGTGATCCGTTTCTCGTCTCGGACGAGCATCGCCGCGGTTTTATATGCGATCGCGTCCGCGTTGGATTCGGGCCGCGACGTTCCCCATCTCCCGATTCTTCCGTGATTCCCGATGACGCCGAATACTTTCACCGTCTCGAAGTGCGAGGCGAGAGATCGCAGGAGTCCCGCGAGCATCTCTGCCGTTGAGAAGATCTGCCCGTAGAGTCCTGAGTCGATGAGGTGCGCCTGACCCGGGAAGATATCCTCGCCCTCGACGAGATCTCCTAAGAGAAAAACGTTCACCTCGCGGACGGGATGATCCGTACGCTGAATCTCGACGAGCTGCTCGACCTTCTTCGCGAGGAGCGCGACGCGCGACGCGGCGATCTCCGTCGAATAGTCGGGCGTTACTTTCCCCACCTGAAAATCTGCGACGAGGAGGATCGCCTTCTCTTCGCCCTTCTTTCTCTTATCTGCCTTCGGCGCGGGGACGGGTTTAATCGTCATCGACGCCGCGGCATCTCTCGCCGCGCGATAGACGGCCTCCGTATATTCGTCCTCCGAGCGTCGGATCTTCTCGAGTTGGCGGAGGACGCGAACGTGCGCCGCCTTGAGTTCTTCATATGCGACGACCTGACTCGCCGCCTCCATCTCGCGCGCGATCGCCTTCTCGATCTTCGTCATCGTTCGATCCTCCCGCAGAGACAATCCTTCCGACGATGCCGATCGAGCGATGCCCGATGGACGTCGATCCCGTACGCGGACGAGATCGCGAGAGAGAGCCCGAGCGCGGGCGTACGATTCACGCCGATATCTTCGACCGCCTTCTTAAGGGCGGCGCGTTCCGCCTCCGGGACTGCCGCATAGAGCGCGGCGACTGAGCATCGCGACCCCTTCCGCGTTGGAGGGATCTTCTTTAGCGCGTCTTCGATCTTCGTCATAGAGCCTCCCCATACTTCGCCCGACGGCTACGTCGAGTCTACGCGGAGTCTACTATGCGGAGAGTTGAGCGTCTACTTAGATGCGATCTCGAGTCGGAGGACTGCCGCTTCCACGGCGTTCTCGAGCTGCTCGATATCGAGCGCGATCCCACGCTTCAGGGCCTCGGACTGAACGAGCGCGACTGCCGCGTCCTTCTTGACCTGACCCTCTTCGGAGGAGAGCGTCTTCTCGACGGAGGCGACGACGGTCGCCGCGATCTTCTCGACGATCGCGTACGCCTCGGCGTTCATCCGGGCCTTGAGATATCCCGCCACCTGACGGGCGAGGTAGGCGATCCCGCCGATCGTGACGGGGATCAGGGCGACGAGCGTCGCGTTTACGATATCGCTCACGAGTGAATCCATAGTCTCTCTCCTTACTTCTTAACGATGAGGGTCCGAGCCTTCGGCGCGTCTCCCTTCGATGATGCGATCGATCGTACCTGAGCGTCCGTTACGGGGACGGCGTAGACCTCCGTCCCGTCGCCGCTCATCGTCGGATCGGCGAACTGCCACCCGATCTCGGGGTCGTAGGCGAAGGCGACCATATGCCCATACCCGACCGCCCCCGGATTCTTCTTGACGAGCTGACGATGCCACTTACTCATCTTGACGCCGTCATAGAAGGGCGAGAGCCCGTTCGAGACGTTTACGATCAGGGCCGCGCCCTTCTTTCCCGCGCGGATCGCGTCATCCCACGAGGAGGGATATCGTCCGTCTGCGCCGAGGACCCTCACCGTCTTAAGGAGCTGCGGGAGATTCGACCCGTTATCCGAGACGCCCTGAGCGTCTACCTGACCCGTCGCCCGCTCCTTCGCGGCGATGCCTTCGCGCGCCGTGATCGTCTTTCCGAGAACCCACGAGGCCGCCGCCGCTGCGGAGGATGGCCCGCAATCGTCCCAGACGCCCATCCTGCGAGCCTCGCGATCAACGGCGAGTTGAGAGCGGATCTCGAGTTTCCGCATTACTTACCCTGCGAGGCGAACCACGCTGTTACGCCGCCGAGCCCTGAGACTCCGAGGAGGGCGATCACGAACTTCGCCAGACGATACGCGCCGCGCGTCTCTGCGAGCTCGAGTTTAATCATCCCGAGGTCCTTCTCGATGCGATCGAGCCTCGCGAGAATCTCCGTATTCGCGTCACGCTGCGTCATTCGTCGTCCCCTCTACGATCTGTTCGATGATCTCCTCGGACGTGCCCTCGACGATCTCGGGCTCGGGCGGAGGAGGCGGAGGGAGAAATCCCTCCTCGGGAGTATACGATCCGCCGATCCACGCCGTCGCGCCTGACTCCACCTCGATAATATTCTGAGCACCGAAGAGAATATAGTAATCGCGAAGAAACTGTCCTTTTTGTGCCTCATCGAGAAGCCCGATAATCACCTGAACCACAACATTATTCCCGTTGATAAAGGCATAGTTCTTCATTAGGCGATATACCAAAGCGTCACGGCCCCGCCCGCCCCTGCTCCACCTGCTCCCGCCGCGAACGTATACACCGTAGTCCCCGTAGTAGATCTCACCACCGTTCCCGCTGATGCGAACCCTCCTCCGCCGCCTCCTCCTGCGGATGATGCGAACGCCGCGCTACCACCGCTACCGCAAATAATCGTGAAAGTGTCCCCCGAGTTAATGCCCGTGGCCGAACTGATCCCGAACCCACATCCTCCACCGCCTCCTCCGCCCCTGCCGGATGCGGTCGGAAGAGTTTCTGCCGCGAAGTTCTGGTTTACTGCGGCGTTCGCTTGCATCCCGCCACCCGCACCTCCGCCGCCGCCAAGCCCCAGAGTAGAAGTTCCGATAGCCGTCTGCTGCCTAAACGCTGTCCCGCTTGCCGTACGAACTAAAGTAACCGATCCTCCACTCGCTCCGGTTAAAAAACTTACATAGGGCATCGCGCTATATGCCGCGAAACTTCCGTCCACGCCGGCAGATCCTCGGGCCCCGCCTCGACCCGGAACGGAGTTGATCGCTTCATAAACGGTGCACGTTGTCGTTCCGGCACTTCCGCCGATAGTCGTAGTCCCAATGGTCGTACTCGTGCCCTGATACCCTCCCGTCCCTCCACCGCCACCGGATGCCGTGACTAAAGTCGAGAACGTTGTCGCCCCGCCCGCCGCTCCGTTCGCTCCCGTATCTGCAATCGCAGGGAAAAACGAAGTCGTACTCGTACCGCTAAACGTCGCGACCGTACCCCCTGCGCCACCCGCGCCAATGCCAATCGTTATCCCGGACCCGGACGTAACAGGGATATTCCTAATAATCGAATAGCCACCCGCGCCGCCGCCGTGACCACCGAATCCACGGTGAGACGCACTATCAACCTGAGCTCGAATCCCTCCCGCGCCTCCGCCGCCACCGCCGCCCGCCACCGCTACGGCGACGAGATTCGTTACTCCGGTTGGAGGAGTCCACGTCGTCGAGCTCGTAATCGTTTCCGATACGAGAAATGATTGAGCTCCGGCTCCCGCCGTAGAAGTTTGTAGAAGAAGACTTTTAATCGTTGCCTTCGCGGAGCCCGTAACTGTCCCGAGTGCCGTCATCGTGAACGTAAGATCCACATATGACGCCGCGGCGTTAATCGCTGACCCTCCTGCGGTTGTCGTTCCCGAAATACTCGTCCACGACGTAACGTCCGTAACGGTTCCGATCGCGTATGAGGAGAGGCTATCTCCCGTCGCCGAGAAATATTCCGCCGAGAGAACGAGGCTCCATTGCGCCGCGGTTCCACCTGCGGTCCCGCTTTTGCTAACGACTGAAAGGGCCCTCTGACGAAGGGCGAGGTTATCGTCATTCAGGAGAAACGATCGCGTCGTCATCGAGATCGCGGCATCCGTAATCGACGTCCCGAGACTTAACTGAACTCCCCACGTGGAAGTCGAATCGTCGAAGACTGCGATCGCTGAACCATCTCCTTCGGTTCCATTCGTGACCGTCCAATACGGAAGAGGGTTATCGTTATCAACGATCGGGAGCGTAGGGTCGGGCGGCGTAAGGTTAAAGTTCGCGTTCGCGATGCCATAGAGGGCCTGAGTTCGAGCTGCGATTCCGAGCGGCGAAGACCCGAACGTCGTATCCGACGAGACGATCGAGTTCGCCTGATCGTCAAGGATTCCCGCGCTCGTCGTCGCGATAAAGTTCTGATCTGACCCGATGCGACTACTCACGAGATCCCTCCCTTTTTAATGGCGTCCACAAGATTATTCGGACTCCTACGATTAAACGTGACGCGGATGACCTGAACATACGACCCGGGCTCGAGGCTCCAATCGACCGTCTCGACCCTGAAGAGGCCCGAGAGCGATAGCGGAACGCACTCGATAAAAACGAACTGCCCCGGCTCCCACTTCGTCTGGAGGGAGAACGTGGACGCTCCCGTCTGATAATACCCCGCCGAGAACCCGAGGTTATTATGCGCCGCCGTCCCCGCTCCGCGTAGCGTAAACGTCCCCGTGAGGAGCGGTTTATGACGTTCGATGAAGTATGACTTCGCCGCGCGCGTGACCTGAGTCGCGGGCGATGCCGCCGCCGTCGGGAACTCCACGACTCCGTCGAAGACGGGCGAGCCTGAGCGATTCGTAAATCCGACCTCCGTATACTTAACGACCTTCCGCGTCGTAGCTCCCGTCGTTGAGTTGAGCCCGAAGAGAGCCTGTTTCGTCGTCTGGTGATCGTAGGAGACCTCGAGAGAGTATGGCGCGATCGAGGCCGCCGCCGTCGTCGTATCGGGCGTCCCCGGAGATGAGGTCGTGATCCGATATGGAGCGTTCGCATACGTCGGCTGACTCGCGGTATCGACGAGGCGATACTGAAGAGCGCGGTTCGTGAGATTGATAAAGTATCGCCTCTCTTTAGAGTCCTGCCCGCCGTAGAGCTCGACGATCGAGTCGAGAACGCTTCGGAGCGTCCCGCCCGGGATCGAGAGGCCCGCGTCCGATGAGGCCGCGACGGAGCTTGAGATCCCCGAGGTCGTCGTCGTCGAGACGAGACGCTGAACGGGATACTCGCGCCGTTTATATGAGTTCACCGTCGAGAGCACCTTCCGAACGGCGTCCCCTTCGTCCTCTCCCCCGACGATCGGGATCGTCGTCTGAGTCTGCGATCCGATCGGCGTAATCGTCACGATCCCGCGAATCTCTCCCGCACCCGTCCACGTCTGCGCGGTCGTTAGCGCGGAGCTGAGCGTAAGTTCGAGAACCGTCGTAGAGATCTTGACGACGTTCGATCCCGTAAAGACGGCGTTGATCTGCGCGGTCGCCTTATCGGATGATCCGACGGCATCTCTGATCTGAACCGTATCGCCCGACGAGAGGCCGTGGAACGCGGTCCCGGATAGATTCACGCGAACTTTATTAAGAATCTTTTTAGTGCCTTTCGTCGCGTGAGCGATCGTTCCGATATTCCGCCAACTGTCGCCCGTCGCATCGTTGCCGCTGTTCGCATACGTGAACGTCACCTCGTCGGGAGTCGAGGCGATCGTGAAGGTTCCGTTAAACGTCGCGTTCGATCCGCCGATGACGGATGCGATTCTGACCTTATCTCCGACCGCGTATCCGTGATCTGTGCTCGTCGTGACGGTTGTCACGTTTCCCGATCTGCTAAACCCGCCCTCTCCTTCAGGGTCGCGCGCTTGACGCTCCTTTCCGAATACGACGAGGCGATCGAGGACGCCGTTCACCTCCTCGATATTGATATCGGAGATCGTCCCCTGACCCGATTCGTTCATCCGGGCGGCGATGCTTGAGATCGTTCCAATAAAGTAAAGATCTGTCGAATCCGTCGGAGTGGAGCCCGTATTCTTTTTGTAGAGCCTGATCCGCGCCTGATCGGGGATCGAAAGATGCCACGGCCCCGTCGTAGGCGTGACGTCCTGAAGGAGCGTGAACGCCATCGAGCTCGTATTCCCGTCTCCCGATGCGCTCATCGAGAGGGACTCGAGATCGACGTAGACGGCGAAGGGGCGAGCTGCGGACGAATAGTTTCCGAGAGGGTTAAGGACATCCTGAGACGCCGCGCCCGTTGCGAGTGCGGTTCCCGTAGCGGTTCCCGAGGTCGTGCCCGAGGTATACGTGAGCGTCGTCCCGCTTGACGCCGTGACCTGAAAGACGCCGTTCATCGCCGTCCCCGCGCCGCCGAGCCCTTCGACCTGAACGTATGATCCCGTCGCGACGGAGTGGAACGATGCCGTCGTAATCGTTACCGTCCCCGAGGCGATAACCGCGGAAGAGATCGCGGGGAGATCGACGTAGAGTTGGAACGGCGCGGTTCCGGGCATTAGCGGCCCGAGATCCGAGTCCCGGTCGCGCTCCTGACTGACGCTCCGAGAGTTGTATTCACGCTCGAGGCGGCATCGCGCCCGAAGGTAATCGAGTTAGAAACGACGACGTCTCGCCCGCCCACGGAATCGCGTCCGCCGCCGCTCGTCACGGATGCGGGGACGACTCCCGTATTCCCGCCGAGCCCGAACGCTCCCCCGACTGCGCCCGCTGCGCCTCCGACGATGCCCGCGACTGCCTTAATGAGAAACCCGATCGGGGAGTCCATAATCGCCTTTCCGAGTTTCATTACGAAATCAATCGCGGTCGCGATGGCCCCGCCGATATTCCCGAGGATGCTGAGCACGATCGAGAAGGCTCCGCCGATCGCCTGAACTGCGATCGCGAGTGGGCCTCTACCGTCTCCCCATAGAACGCCCACGAGCTCGAAGACTTTCCCGATGAGTTTCCCCACGCCGTCGAAGAACTTTCCGAACGCGGGAACGAGGTCCTTCATAATGCCCCCGACGACCTGTCCAACGGAATCCGTGACTCCACCGGGCGCGGTTAGGTTCTGAACGAACCCGACGATCGCAGGGATGATCGTCCCGAAGATGAACTCCCCGACCTTGACGAAGACGGGGATTAGGTTCGTTGCGATCCCGACTGCCGTTTCGATGACGGTCGCGATGAGCTGTTTATTCTTTTCGACGAAGTTCGCGATCCCCTGAGAAACTGATTCGATAATCGGGAGGCCCTTCGTAAAGAAGACGTCGAGGAGTTGATTAATGATCGGGAGGAACGCCGCGCCGACCGTCTCGCCCGCCTCTGAGATCGCGATCTGGAACGACTGAATCGCCCCCGCGGTCGTCGTCGCGTACGTCTTCGCCGTCCCGCCGAACTGCGACGTAATGGCGTCGAGTGCCTTCTGACCTTTGACCGCCTCCTTCGTTTTCTTAATCTGTTTCTCGACGACGCTATTCCCGAGCGCGTCCTTTTTAATCTTGTTCGTTGTCGTCGTGATTGTTTTCTCGAGTTCGACTCCGTACGCCTTGAGGCCACGTCCATTCCCTGCGAACGCCTTCCCGACGAGGTTCGTCGCCTTCTCGAGAGAGATATTCTTCGCGCGCGCAAGATCCTGCGCGACGGTCGCGATCTTCTGAGCCTTCGTAAAATCTTTCGTGAACTGCGTCGCACCTGCGAGAGATGAGCGAATATCGTCATCCGTGAAGGCGAGCCTCGCGCCCTTCTTAATCATCTCCTCCGTTGCGGCGAGATTCTCTTTCGTTGCGAGCCCGCGCTGCTTGAGGAGGGATACGAGTTTCGCCTGAGCTGCCTCGTCCTCGATCGCGCCCTTCGTGAACTTATAGAGGGCCGCGGTCGCCCCGGCGATCGCTCCGCCGACTGCGGCGAGTCCGACCTTTAGTCCCGTCTTGAGGATGCCTCCCACTCCCGAGGCGACTTTCCCGAGTCCCGAGATTGACTTCGAGAGCCCGCGGATAGTTGCGGACGCCGCGTCTTTCGCGAGAAATGCGAACGTGACCTGAGCGGATGAGCCCATTCGTTACCTCGGCTTCGGGAGTCGAACGCGGACTCCGCCGCGTTTCGGGATACCGCGTTCGATAATAGACGTCAGACCATCCCCAAACATTCTTAGGATTGTGTCGAAGTTGCGGCTCACCGTCTCCTCGACGAACGGGCGACCCTGAATCGGAGAGACGCGGTTCGCGGAGAGGCGATACCCGATCCCCGGGATGCGGAGAGCCTGAGCCCCTGAGCTACGCTTCGGCGTGATCGCGTACGGAACGCGCCTCACTCCTGACGTGACGACGTAGCGGTAATATGCGCCCTTCGTATCGGCGCGAGACTTACCCGCCCTGATCCCGACGTAGGCTCCGGGTTTATTCTTCATTACGGGATTCGCCCAAATCGCGCGACGGAGGCGTCCCGTCTTAGAAGGCGCGGCATTCTTCACGGGTTTAACCTGACCCTTCGCGGCATAGAGGGCGGCGGCGGCGAGAGCCTTATCGATCCTCTTCTCGTCGAACCCTGCGGCGAGCGCGAGGGATAGTCCCGAGATCTGTTTAATCGTATCTTGGGAGATCGTGATATCGACGCGGGATGACGCTGCCACTATCTCTCCTTCGTCTTACTAAGGTCGGAGACGATCGTCCACCATCGGAGGACGTCGCCGAAATCCATCTCGAGGATTGTAGCGGGCGTGACTCCCCACTTCTCTGCGAGCACCACCGCGACGACTTCTGCGGGAGGACGAACGGGTCGCCCGAGGGCGATCAGTTGCGCCGCCCGCCTTACGCGGAAGGGAGGGCCGCCTTTAGTGCTCCCCACTTCTCGAGAAGCTGCGAGATCGCATCGTCCGGGGCGAGGAGAACGTCGTCGATCACCTCGTCGAATCCGACCTCTTCTCGGAAGTTGTGCGCGACGATGATCGACTTAATCGCATTCACTCGATCCGTCGGGGAATCCGACTCGAGCATTACTGCGAGCCTGAACGGGACGTGAAGTCTCATCTCCGCCCACCATCCGTCAAATGGCGCGGTTAGTTCGATCTTGATCTTTCTCTCTGCGCGGACTTCGCTCACGATGCCTCCTTCTTCTCGCCTCCCGAAGAACTTACGGGAGTGCGCTCACGCTATTAACTGCCACGATCTTAAACGGCTTCAGGCTCACCGGGTCCGTCGCGAGACGGGCCGTGAGCGTCATCGTTGTAATGCCCTCGTCCTCACCTGCGATCGGGGTCGTTTCTGCGATGACCGTCGAGAGATAGATCGTGAGGCTATAGGTTCCATCCGTCCACGTGAGTCGGATAAACTTCTGCGTTCCGAGATCTTGGAAGAACTCGGACGATGCCGCCGCGTTACTCTGAACCGTCATCGTAAGCTCACCGCCGAGGCGCGCGGTTTCGGAGTGACCCGAGATCGTCGCGGTCCCGTTGAGTGCGCTCCACTTCGCGAGGCCCGTCTGAATCGTGAGTCCGAAGTCAAGGGCATAGCCGTAATCCGTAAAGGAGCCCGTCGCGAGTGCGGTTCCGATCGCGACCTTCCATAGTCGCCCCGGCATAAAGACGGAGGTCGGGATCGCGGTAGATGCCGCAGGATTCGTCGTCGTCTCGGCGACGTTCTGCGCGAATAGCGTCGCGCTCATTGAGGTAAGGCCCGAACGCTCCGCGGAGATCGTGAGCTCCGTAGGCATCGCATAGTTAATGAGATAGGCGTTTCCGCCGTTCGTCGTACCGCCGAGCGCGTCCTGAGAGATGAACGAATAGGAGGTCGGAGACTGCGACGCGGTTCCGTTCGAAGGATCGAACGTCCACGTATACGGGGCCGCGGTCCCTGAGATCGAAGCGGAGAACGCCATTCCGTACCAAATCGACGCCTCGTCAATCGAGGCCGCAGGGACGGAGACGGAGATCTCGGGCTCGTTCGAGATGAGCGTCGCCTGAGTTGCGATGATAGGTGCGCGGTAGGCGATGGATCGCTCCTCGCCAAGCTCCCACGTCTTCCCGAGAGTAATCAGTCCCGTAGGCTCGACGAGAAACTTCCGTCCGCCTGAAGCGAACGAAGGAGAAGTTCCCGCGGTTCCCTCTGCCTTACCAATGAGGGACGCGAATAGGATGGAGCCCGTATTAGCTGCCGGCACGTCTACTCTCCTTCTTTATGCGGACGGGGAGATAACCTCTACCCCGATGATCTGAATATTAGCGTTCACGATGATAAACGAGGCGTCCCCGTACTCGGACGAGTCTACATTAGTGGAGACGACGGACGCCTGAGAGACTCCATTAGTCCCGTTCAGTTGGACGCCATCGAGAAGGACATCGCGCATAAAGGCGCGCCACTTCGCCGTCCTCGCATAGTTCCGCGCGTACTCCACGAGCGGGAGATAAAGGGTCGCCGTAACGGAGAGGTTCGTCTGCCGATTCGAGGCCCCGTAGGCGATGGAGTCCCCGCCCGGGTAGAGGACGACCGCAGGGGTCGCGCCCATCCCGTCGGGAGGATATGCGAAGGACTGTTTCAGGGTTTCGCCCGTGGGCGGAGTCGCCGCCTTAATATGCGCGGCGAGAGCCTCGAGGATCGTCGCGTCGTCGAACGCCATTAGATCGCCTCTTGGATGACTCGATACGGGCGGAGCATTAGTTCCACGTCGGGATCGAGACGCGAGAGGAGCCTGACGATCCCTCCCTCCGGGCTGCCCGCCACGCCATAGGGGGATTGTCGTCGAGCGTGGATGCGTGACGTCTGAATCAGGGCCGCCGCCGTCACGGGAGCAGGAACTGCGTTCGCGCCCCAACCTCGGGTCCCGATCACTTCCACGCCTTCCGTCACGCCGAGCGGGAGGGTATGCGATCCGAAGCTCGTGATCTGAATCGCGGTATAGGGCCATCCGGGGACGACCTTATTCGTCGCGAGGCGATAATCCGTTCCCGCCGTGAGGGTTACCTCGGGCGTCCCGTCATTATCTTCGTCCGTCTTAATCGAAGTAACCGCGCTCCAATCTCCGATCGGGAGATAGAGGTAATCGTTCGCGGTAAAGGTTACGGTTCCCGCGACGGAGTAAAAGAATCGTCCGCAATAATCATCAATCGCACGAGAGACGCTCGTAATGACCTGATCGATCTCCTCGGAATCAGGGACGAGCGTAGCCGTCCCGAGCCCGAGGGCCTGTTGGACGTCGTTCCGCGTAACGTATCCGTTCGTAATCGCCACGGTATCTCCTTCTCTTCGCGCGGTCGCGCGCGGTTATCTTACCTCGTGAGTGCCGTCTCAACCCACCCCACGACGTCGGACTTCGGCGGATCTTCGGATGGTACGTTCTCGAAGTCGGGAACGGCGGCGATCGCCGCAGGATCTCCCGCATCGTGCCACCCTCGGACGGTGTTTTGGCGGAGCTGCGTATCGGAGGCGTAGCGTTGGAGGAGTTCAGAGAACGAGACCTCGGGTCCGATCGCGATCGCACGAATCGCGGCGTATAGACGCTCCGGGTAGGCGAAGGCGTAGATCCCTACGCAGACTGCGAGATGAGGCTTCCCTCGCGTCCATCCCCACCGCGACGGGAGATCCCACGTCCGAGCGGGCGCAGGGGCGACTCCGACCCACGAGCCCTCGGGGAGAGGTTGCGGGGCGAGGAGGGTATCTGCGAAGAGGACGATCGTCTCCTCCGCGGGCCATCGCGTAATCGAGAGGTAGGCGCGAAGGGCTCCGACGGGTCCGTCCGTCTCATCGTGCGCGATGACCCTCGCCCACGGCGTAGCCTCGGAGACTGCCTTGACGTCTTCCGTTCGCGTAATGATCGTCGTCGGAATACCCCGGAGGAGCCTCTCGTGCCAACGGTGAACGGGGACGCCGCCCGCCTCGACGAGGAGTTTATTCGCACCTCCGAGGCGAGTCGCCTTACCTGCGGCGAGGATGACTGCGCGTCTCACGGGCGGGATTCGTGAACCCATTCAGGGTTAAGGCGATAGACCCACGTCGTCTCGGGGACGGAGACGAACTTCGCCCCCGCGTCGAGAGCCTTAACCCAGAAACGCCAATCGTAGCCCTTGACGTTATCGAACCCTCCGAGATCGAGGATTAGTTCGGTTCGCACCATCGCGACGTGAGAGACGATCGAAGTCGTCCGCAGGAGATCAGGATCGAACGGACGGTTATAAAGATTAAACGCGGGATCTCCGATGACTGAAGCGTACGAGTAGACGACGTCCGCGCCTTCGGCGTGATCGAGCATCGTCTCGAGATGACTCGGAAGAAGGAGATCGTCGTCGTCGAGGAGCTGCGTCCACTTCGTCTCCACCTGCGAGGCGAGGACGTTCCGGGGCCGCCATCCTCCGATCTTCTGATAGTCGATCGCGATGAGATGATCCGCAGGTTTAATAATCTGCGCTGCGACGCTACGGATACACTCCTCGCGTTGCGAGATTCGATCCGGGAGCGATGCCGTGATAACCGTTACTTCGCTCACTTCTTCCCCTTTCGGAGGGCCTTCCGCCGCTCCTCGCGGTTTACCCCGCCCACCGGGACGGGTTTCTTAAGCTCGACCTCCATACGCTCGAAGATCGGCTTCCAATGCTCATCGTATACCCGGGGCGTCGCGTATTGCTCGGCGAACGAGAGGGCCTTCGCCTTCAGCGCGGCGGAGCCCGCCGTATCGCCCTTGAGGGCGTAGGACGCCTCGAGCGCGGCGACGATCGCGTCTACGTTCGGGACCTTCCACCACGAGCCCTGAAACGGATCCCATTCGACCTGACCCTCGACGAGCCACCCTGCGCCCACGAGCTCCGTCATCGCCGTCCACCTCGTCGAGACGATCGGGACGCCCGAGGCGAGGGACTCGATCTGACTCACGCCGAACCCTTCACCGCGTGTCGCGTGAAGGAGCACGTCCGCGCTCCGCGCAATATTCGCGACCGTCTTCTGATCGATGCCCATTCTGTATTCATACTGCGGAACGATACGGATTCGATCCCTCGGCATCTTGAGCGCGTTCATTAGCGGCTCGAGCTGTACGCCCTGCGCCATCCCCGAGAGGTCCGTATGAAGATAAAGATATGCGTCGGGATGACGTGCGGCGAAGATCGCCCACGCGGTAAGCTGCTCGCCCCAACACTTCCGAACGGGAGTGGAGCCCTTATTCGCGGCATTAATCCAAGTCAAATGCGCGTCCTCGGGGATGCTCATCGTCTTACGCATCGTCTCGCCTTCAGGTCGCCATACCTCGGGATTAAATGAGTGCGGCGCGTAGAAGACCTGATCGCGCGGAAGTCCCGCGTTAAGGAGTTCCGTTTCTCCGAATCGGCTCATCGCGACTGCCCACTTACGACCGCCGCGTCGGAAGAACTGAAGGACTTCGGGAGTGACGGGCGAGTGATCGATCGGCGTCCACGAAAGAAGAGGGACGTTATCCCATTCGGGATTCTTTAGAGGCCATACGTCGAAGAGGGTAGCCCCCAGAAACGGACGATCCTTCGTCTCTGACTGAATCCGCGCCATCTGCGCGGGATGAAGATCGTTCGAATAAGCGTCAATCCCCTGCGGATAAACGGAGATCCCGTTCCAATCGAGGACGGTTCCCGAGAGTCCATAGTTCGCGAGGATTGATACGTCGTGCCCGTCCGCCTTCATTCGCGGTCCGAGCTCCGCCATCTGAGCACCGTATCCCGAGCCCACCCACGGGGCGTTCGTTGAGACTGCTACGCGAAGTGCCATCGCCTCCGTCCTCCTCTCCTGCTCCTATAAATGGAGAGGGCCCCCGGGTTTCCCCGAGGACCCTCTCCGAGAGTCTACCTTACGGCGACTCCGCCGTCTTAGCTTGTGGCCGAGACGAGGATTCGACCCGCGGCCCCATCCGGGAGGTTCGAGTCGAACTGATAGATCGAACGGATGCCCACGCTGTTGAGTTCGAAGTAACGCTCCGAGCTCGTAGCCACTTCGATATTACCCGCCTCGCGGATATAGATCGAAGGCTCGTGGACGATCGCGACGGACTTAGACGCCGAGGCGACTGCCGCCATATACGGGTTCTCGATCACGCGGTAGCCGAGGAGGGTTTCAGGCTGCCCTGCGGCCTGAGACGCTTGCCATACGAACTGACCGTTGAGATCTTGGAATCCACGCATCTTCTTAGCTGCGCTCGTCGCCACGTGCCACGCCGTATTCGCGTTGCGATACTTAGGGGCCAAAGCGTAGAGTGCGGCCTGAACGTCCAGAAGGTCAAAGAAGGTCGCCGTGACCGTTCCCGCCTTGACTGCGGTTGTAAGTGCGCCCGCGGTATTGAGCGCGGTTACGAAGCCCGTAGGCTGAACCGTTCCCGTTCCGAGGGTACAAGCTGAACCCGCGAGGTTCGCGATCTGAGCACCTGCGGCTCGTCCCACGTACTCGACGAGGTTAAACCCTGCGCTATCCACCAACTCGCGCGAGGCGAGCGTGAGGGTAGCGGCTGCGAACGAACCGAGAGTAATCGAAGTGAACACCGGGTCCGCCGCGCTGATCGTGCCACCCTGAGCGACGAACGCCGCTGCCGGGGCCGTACCTGCGAGGATCGG
>Ga0315900_10004709_pt1 | contig 19096 bp, 18 predicted proteins | sample LakEriMetagenome_FD_203521 | JGI IMG/M metagenome (GOLD analysis project Ga0315900, IMG submission 203521) | Freshwater fungal communities from buoy surface, Lake Erie, Ohio, United States - Buoy 12 MA114 | ecosystem: Environmental > Aquatic > Freshwater > Lake > Lake biofilm | place: USA: Lake...
TCGATGCCCACCGGCGCGAGGATGCGCCCGAGGGATGAGCGGCCCGCCCGCCAAGCATTCGCTGACCCTGCGCGGCCACCGCACGAGCGTCTCGCTCGAACCCGAATTCTGGGCGGCGCTGCGCGAACTCGCGGCCGAGCGCGGCCAGACGGTCAACGCGCTTGCGGCCGAGATCGACGCCGCGCGCGCGCCCGGCACCGGGCTTGCCTCGGCGCTCCGGGTCGCGATCCTTGCCCGCTGGCGGGGCGGGCGATGAGCGGTCTCGGCCCGCTCGCTGGCTGGTTTGCGGCGCGCGGCTGGCAACTTCACCCCCACCAGCGCGCGATGCTCGCGCGCGCGGACGCGCCCGCGACGCTCCTGATCGCGCCGACGGGCGGGGGCAAGACGCTCGCGGGGTTCCTGCCATCCCTGATCGAACTCGGGCCCGAACCCCGGCCCGGCCTGCACACGCTCTATGTCTCGCCGCTCAAGGCGCTGACGACCGACATCGCGCGCAACCTCGGCGCCCCGGTCGAGGGCGCGGGCCTCGCGATCCGCATCGAGGACCGCACCGGCGACACCGGCGCGACCCAGCGCCGCCGCCAGCGCGCCGACCCGCCGCACATCCTGCTGACGACGCCCGAAAGCCTCGCCGTGCTGCTCGCGCAGGAGGATGCGGCGCGCACCTTCGCGGGGCTCGCGCGCGTGGTGGTGGACGAGGCGCACGCGCTGGCCGAGACGAAGCGGGGCGATCAGCTCACGCTTCTGCTCGCGCGGCTCGAGAGCCTTTCGCCGGGGCTGCGGCGGGTGGGGCTGTCGGCGACCGTCGAGGATCCGCCCGCGCTCGCGCGCTGGCTCGGCGGGGGGGGCGGGGCGTGCATCCTGCGCGCCGATCCCGGACCCGAGCCCGACATCGCCATCCTGCCCACCGCCCTGCCCCCGCCCTGGGCCGGCGGCGGCGGGCGCCATGCCATCCCCGAGGTGCTGGCCGCCATCGCCGCGCATCGCACGACGCTCGTCTTTCACAACACCCGCGCGCAGGCCGAGCTTTTCTTTCGCGACCTCTGGGCCGCCAACACCGAGGGGTTGCCGATCGCGATCCACCACGGCAGCCTCGCGCGCGAGACCCGCGCCCGGGTCGAGGCCGCGATGGCTGAGGGCGCGCTGCGCGGGGTCGTGTGCACCGGCAGCCTCGATCTCGGCCTCGACTGGGGGGCGGTCGATCTGGTGGTGCAGGTGGGCGCGCCCAAGAACGTCAAGCGCCTCGTGCAGCGCATCGGTCGGGCCAACCACACCCATGCCGCGCCCTCGAAGGCCCGCCTCGTGCCCGCCAACCGTTTTGAGGAGATTGAATGCGCCGCCGCCCTCGGGGCCGTCGCGGCGCAGGATCTTGATGGCGACGGGCGGGGCCCGGGTAGGCTCGATGTCCTCTGCCAGCATATCCTGCTCGTGGCCGCCGCGGGCCCGTTCGAGGCCGATGCGCTCTGGTCCGAGGTCCGCCGCGCCGGGCCCTATGCCGGGCTGACGCGGGCCGATTTCGACGCCTGCCTCGATTTCGTCGCGACGGGGGGCTATGCGCTGCGCGCCTATGTCCGCTGGCAGCGCCTGATGCTGCGCGACGGGCGCTGGCAGTTGCGCGACCCGCGCGCGGCGCGCGCGATCCGCATGAACCTCGGCACCATCATCGACCGCGGCATGACAAAGGTCCGACTGCGCGGCGGGGCACCGCTCGGCGAGGTCGAGGAGGAATTCGCCGCGACCCTCGCGCCCGGCGATACCTTCCTGATCGGCGGCGAGGTCGTCCGGGTCGAGGGGCTGGGCGATCTCGCGCTTGAGGTCAGCCGCGCGCCGGGGCGCGAGCCGCGCATTGCCGTCTTCAACGGCACCAAATTCGCGACCTCGACGGTGCTCGCCGACCGGATGCTCGCGCTGCTGGCCGATCCCGCCCCCCTGCCCGCGCGGCCCGCGCGCTGGGTCGCGCGGCAAGCGGAACTCTCGCGCCTGCCCGGACGCGATCGGCTGCTGGTCGAGAGCTTTCCCCACGAGGGGCGCGAATGGCTCTGCCTGCATGGCTTTGCCGGGCGCAACGCGCAGCAGACGCTGGGGCTTCTGCTCACCAAGGCGCTCGAGGATGCGGGGCTGCGGCCCCTGGGCTTTGTCGCGTCCGATTACGCGACGCTGATCTGGGGCCTCGATGCGGTGGCCGATCCCGCGCCCCTCCTGCGGCCCGAGGCGCTGCGCGCGGGGCTCGAGGGGTGGCTTGCGGGCAATCAGGTGATGAAGCGCGCCTTTCGCGGCGTCGCGACCATCGCGGGGCTGATCGAGCGCAACGCGCCCGCGGGCCCGCGCACGCCTCGCGCGCGCGCCTTCTCGACCGACATCATCCACGACACGCTGCGCCGCTACGATCCCGACCATCTGCTCTTGCGGATCACGCGGACAGAGGCGCTGTCGGGCCTCGTCGATTTCGGGCGGATCGAGGAGATGCTCGGGCGCATCGGGCCGCGGATCGAGACGGTGCGCCTAGCGGCCCCCTCGCCCTTCGCGGCGCCGCTCCTGCTTGAACCGGGGCGCGTGCCGGTCGAGGGGCGCGGGCGCGCGGACCTTGCGCGCGCGGCGGCCGAGCGGCTCCTGCGCGAGGCGGGGCTCGACCCCGAGCCCGTCGCATGAGCCACAGCATCGGCACCCCCCCGATCCCGATCGTGCTGCGCCGCTCGGCCCGGGCGCGGCGGATGACGCTGCGCGTCGCGGGCGGCGACGGGCGGGTGACGCTGACGCTGCCCCTGCGCGTTGCCGAGGCCGAGGCGATGGCCTTCGCCGCCACGCGCGAGGGTTGGCTGCGGCAGGCGCTGCGCCGGGTGCGCGCCCCCTGCCCCGTCGGCCCCGGCACGCTTCTGCCCGTCGAGGGCACGCCCCACCGCATAACGCTGGCCGAGGGGCGCTTTGCCCCCCACCTTTCGCAAGGGTGCCTCGTCGATTTCGGGCGGATCGAGGAGATGCTCCGGCGCATCGGGCCGCGGATCGAGACGGTGCGCCTTGCCGCCCCCTCGCCCTTCGCGGCGCCGCTCCTGCTTGAACCGGGGCGCGTGCCGGTCGAGGGGCGCGGGCGCGCGGACCTCGCGCGCGTGGCGGCCGAGCGGCTCCTGCGCGAGGCGGGGCTCGACCCCGAGCCCGTCGCATGAGCCACAGCATCGGCACCCCCCCGATCCCGATCGTGCTGCGCCGCTCGGCCCGGGCGCGGCGGATCACGCTGCGCGTCGCGGGCGGCGACGGGCGGGTGACGCTGACGCTGCCCCTGCGCGTTGCCGAGGCCGAGGCGCTGGCCTTCGCCGCCACGCGCGAGGGCTGGCTGCGGCAGGTGCTGGGCCGGGTGCGCGCCCCCTGCCCGGTCGGCCCCGGCACGCTTCTGCCCGTCGAGGGCACGCCCCACCGCATAACGCTGGCCGAGGGGCGCTTTGCCCCCCACCTTTCGCAAGGGTGCCTGATCGTGCCGGGCGGGGCGGCCTCGGCGGGGGCGCGGGCGGCGGCCTTTCTGCGCCTGCTCGCGCGCGACCGGCTCGCGGCCGCCTGCGACCGCCACGCGGGCACGCTCGGGCGCGCCTATGCGGGGCTTGCGCTGCGCGACACGCGCGCGCGCTGGGGGTCGTGCGCGGCGGACGGGATGCTGCGCTTTTCCTGGCGCCTCGCCATGGCGCCGCCCGAGGTGCTCGACTATGTCGCGGCGCATGAGGTCGCCCATCTCGCGCGGATGGATCACTCGCCGCGCTTCTGGGCCGTGGTGCGCGGCCTCTGCCCCGATTACGCCGCCCACCGCGCCTGGCTCCGGGCCGAGGGCGGGGGCCTGCACGCCTTCCGCTTCGGGGATTGACCGGGGCGGCGGGGGGCGGCAAGGCTCCGTCCATGGTCCTGCGCGCCCGCCCCCGCGATGCCACGCCCTCGGCCCACGACCGGGTCTATCGCGCCCTGCGCGCCCGCGTCATGCATGGCGAGGTTCCACCCGGGCACGTGCTGACCCTGCGCGGGATCGGGGCCGAGTTCGCCCTCTCGACCACGCCGGTGCGCGAGGCGGTCAACCGCCTCGCAGCCGAAGGCGCGCTCACGATTTCAGCCTCGGGGCGGATCTCGACCCCCGAACTCGGCCCCGAGCGGATCGAGGAACTGGCCGCGATCCGCGCCCTGATCGAGCCGGAACTGGCCGCGCGCGCCCTGCCGCGGGCGCATTTCGCGCTGATCGACCGGCTCTCGATCCTCAATGGCCTGATCAACGAGGCGGTGATTCGCCGCGACGCGCCGGGCTATGTGCGCGCGAACCTCGATTTCCACCGCACGCTCTATCTGCGCGCCCATGCCCCCGCGATGCTGGCACTCTGCGAGACGGTCTGGCTCCAGCTCGGGCCGACGATGGCCGCGCTCTATGCCCGGCTTCAGCGCAATGCCCCGCCGCGCCACCACCCGCTGATCCTCGCCGCCCTCAGGGCGGGCGACGAGCCGGGGTTGCGTCTTGCGGTGCGGGCCGATGTGACGCAGGGCCTGCGCCATGTCGGCGGCTGAGGACGCCCCGGCCCAGACCCTTTTCCCTGAAATCACGAGAGAATTCCGCTTCGGGGCAGATTTTCCACACATCCGCCCCACCCTTTCCACAGGCTTATACAATTTGACCGCACTCCCCGCGGCGCGCTAATCGCAAACGGATCGTTCCCGACCGACAGGCCCCGCCCGCGCATGCCCGACATCGCCCCCCTGCGCGCCGTCGCACCCGCCCCCGAAGCCGCCGCCGAAGCCGCCGCCGAGGCGCTGCCCCACAACGTCGAGGCCGAGCAGCAGCTTCTGGGCGCGATCCTGACCAGCAACGAGATCTACGACCGCATCGCCGCGATCGTGAAGCCCGAGCATTTCTTCGACCCCGTCCACCGGCGCATCTTCGAGGTCGCGATCGCGCGCATCCAGAAGAACGCCCTCGCCTCGCCGGTGACGCTGAAGCCCTTCGTGCAGGATGACCCGGGGCTGGCTGAACTGGGCGGACCGGCCTATCTCGTGCGTCTTGCCGGTGCCGCGATCTCGGCCTTCGCCGCGCGCGATTACGCGCAGATGATCCACGACCTCGCCGTGCGGCGCGAACTCATTGCGCTCGGCCGCGACATCACCGCCCGCGCCGCCCGCGCCGAGGCCGACGAGGAGCCGCGCGACCAGATCGTGGCCGCCGAGCAGCGCCTCTATGAACTGGCCGAGAGCGGCACCGCCCAGCGCGGCTTCCAGTCCTTCCTGCGCGCCGCGACCGATGCCGTCCACATGGCGAACGCCGCCTATCAGCGCGACGGGGGCCTCGCGGGCCTCTCGACCGGGCTCGTCGATCTCGACCGCAAGCTCGGGGGGCTGCACCCCTCGGACCTCCTGATCCTCGCCGGCCGCCCCTCGATGGGCAAGACCTCGCTTGCCACCAACATCGCCTTCAACATCGCCCGCGGCCACCGCCGCGGCTTGCGGCCCGACGGCAGCGAGGGTTCGGTCGAGGGCGGGGTCGTGGGCTTCTTCAGCCTCGAGATGTCGGCCGAGCAGCTCGCCGCGCGCATCCTCTCCGAGGCGGCGGAGGTCCCATCCGAACAGATCCGCCGCGGCGACATGACCGAGGCGGAGTTCCGCCGCTTCGTCGAGGCCGCCAAGGCGCTCGAGGCCTGCCCCCTCTACATCGACGACACCCCCGCGCTGCCCATCAGCCAGGTCGCGGCCCGCGCCCGCCGGCTCAAGCGCACGCACGGGCTCGACGTCCTCGTGGTCGACTATCTCCAGCTCCTGCGCGGGTCGTCCGCGCGCGAGAACCGGGTCGTCGAGGTCTCCGAGATCACGCAAGGCCTGAAGGCCATCGCCAAGGAACTGAACATCCCCGTCCTTGCCCTTTCGCAGCTCTCGCGCCAGGTCGAGCAGCGCGACGACAAGCGCCCCCAGCTTTCGGACCTGCGCGAATCGGGCTCGATCGAACAGGACGCCGATGTGGTGATGTTCGTCTTCCGCGAGGAATACTATCGCGAGCGCGAGAAACCCTCGGAGGACAACACCGAGGCGATCCTGAAATGGCAAGATGCCATGGCGCGCGTCCATGGCAAGGCCGAGGTCATCATCGGCAAGCAGCGCCACGGCCCGATCGGCACGGTCGAGCTTTCCTTCGAGGCCCGCTTCACCCGCTTCGGCAACCTCGCGCGCGACCGCGACGGCCGCGCCCCCGATACCCGCGAGGGCTTCTGAACGATGCCGATCTTCTGTCTCCAAATATCCCCGCCGGAGGCATCCGCCCGCCCGTCCTGGCGCGCCCCCGCGGATGGGCGCCCGACATGCTGATCTACAAGGTCCTGCGCGAGGATGAATGGCAGGCCCTCTGCACGGCCGGCGAGACGGTGGGCGCGCCCGTCGATCTCGCGGACGGCTACATCCATTTCTCGACGGCGGCACAGCTTCGCGGCACGCTCGCGCGCCATTTCGCGGCCGAGGGCGCGCTCTGGCTCCTCGTCCTCGAGGCTGACGCCCTCGGGCCCGCGCTCGTGTGGGAACCGGCGCGGGGGGGCGATCTGTTCCCCCATCTCTACGCCCCCCTGCGGCGGGTCGATGTGCGCGCGGTGCATCCGCTGCCGCGCGGTCCCGCGGGCCACATCCTGCCCGAGGGGCTCTGAGCAGCCATGATCGAGCGCCTGGCCCTCGCCGCGCTCCACCGGCTGGATCCCGAGCGCGCGCATGATCTCGCCCTGCGCGCGCTGCGCTCGGGGCTCTATCCGCTGCCCGGGGTGGCGACCGGGGCGGGGCTCGCGCAGACGCTCGCGGGGCTTGCGCTCGCCAACCCCGTGGGCCTCGCGGCGGGGTTCGACAAGAACGCGGTCGCGCTGCCCGCGCTCATGCGGGCGGGCTTCGGCTTTCTCGAGGTCGGCGCCGCCACCCCCCTCCCGCAGGAGGGCAACCCCCGCCCGCGCCTTTTCCGCCTGCCCGAGGATCGCGCCGTCATCAACCGCTTCGGCTTCAACAACGAGGGGATGGAGGCGATCGCGCCGCGCCTCGCCGCCCGGCCGGCGGGCGTGCCCGTGGGTCTCAACCTCGGGGCCAACCGCGACAGCGCCGACCGGGCGGGCGATTTCGCGCGCGTCCTCGCCCGCTGCGGCCCGCATGCGGATTTCGCGACCGTCAACGTCTCATCCCCGAACACCGGGGGCCTGCGCGACCTGCAGGCGGCGGCGGCGCTTGCCGCGCTGCTCGCGGGTGTGATCGCGGCGCGCGATGCGCTCGCCCGGCCCATCCCCGTCTTTCTCAAGATCGCCCCCGATCTCGAGCGCGGTGCGATCGAGGACATCGCGGGCGTCGCGCTCGAGGCCCGCATCGACGGGATCATCGCGACGAACACGACGCTTTCCCGAGACGGGCTGCGCGGCGCCGCGCGCGCCGAGGCGGGCGGGCTGTCCGGCGCGCCGCTGTTCGAACGCTCGACGCGGGTGCTGGCCGAGCTTTCGCGCGCCACGGGCGGGCGGCTGCCGCTGATCGGGGTCGGCGGGGTCGATGGGCCCGAGACGGCATACGAGAAGATCCGCGCCGGCGCCTCGGCGGTGCAGCTCTATACCGCGCTCGTCTGGCAGGGGCTCGGCCTCGTGCCGCGGATCTGTGCGGGTCTGTCGCGGCTACTCGCGCGCGACGGATTCGCGCGCATCGCCGATGCCGTCGGCACCGGCCGCGACCGCTGGCTCTGAGGCCGCGCGCAAGACGGCGGGCAGCGCGCGCCAGAGCGTCAGCGCCCGCACGAGCGAGAGGATCGCGAAGGCTCCCCAGAGGCCATGGTTGCCGAAGGCGGGCATCAGCACCATCAGCGAGAGCACGAAGGCCACGGCCGAGAGCGCCATCGCGTCGCGCATCTCGCGCGCCCGCGTCGCCCCGATGAAGATGCCGTCGAGCATCCATGACGCGATGCCGAGGAGCGGCCCCGCCGCCGCCCAGGGCAGATAGGCGCGCGCCTCGGCCCGCACGCCGGGCGCCGTGGTCATGAGGTCGATGACCGCCCCGCCCCCCGCGGCATAGGCCGCCGACAGCGCCCCCGCCCCCGCCACGCCCCAAAGGCTTGCCATCCTCGCCGCGCGGATCAGCATCGGGCGCGAGCGCGCGCCCACCGCCTGCCCGACGAGCGCCTCGGCCGCGAAGGCGAACCCGTCGAGCGCATAGGCCGTGATCTCGACGAACTGCATCAGCAGCTGATTGGCGGCGAGCGTCTGATCCCCCTGCCCCGCCCCGAGAAAGAGGAACGCCGTGAAGCAGCCTTGCAGCATCACCGAGCGCAGCATGATGTCGCGGTTGACCGCGAGCATCCGCGCGAGCGGCCCCGCCGCGAGCAGCCGCGCCCGCGAGAGCCCGCCCCCGAATGCCGCGCGCGCGAGCCACAGCCCGAGCGCCACGCCCCCCCATTCGGCGATGAGCGTCGCCACCGCCACCCCCTCGACCCCCCAGCCGAACCCCAGCACGAACAGAAGATCGAGCGCCGCATTTGTCCCGTTCATCACGAGTTGCAGCGCCAGCACCGCCCGCGTGCGCTCGAGCGCGATGAGCCATCCGGTCAGCGCGTAGAGGGCGATCGTCGCGGGCGCTCCCCAGATGCGGATCGCGATATAGTCGCGCGCCAGCGCCTCGACCTCGGCCGTCCCCGGCGCGATCCCGAAGGCCGCCGCCGCAAGCGGCCCCTGCAGCGCCACGAGCGCGAGCCCCGCCACCGCCGCGATGCCGAGCCCGCGGATCAGCACCGCCCCCTCCTCGGCCGCGTCGCCCGCCCCGCGCGCCTGCGCCACGAGCCCCGTCGTGCCCATGCGCAGGAAGCCGAAGATCCAGTAGACGCTCGCGAGGATGATCGCGCCCATGCCGACGGCGCCGATGAGTGCGGCCTGCCCCATCTGGCCCACCACGGCCGTATCGACCGCGCCCAGCAGCGGGATCGTCGCGTTCGACAGCACGATCGGCCCGGCGATGGCGAGGATGCGCCGGTGCGTGACCTCAGCCATCGCCCGCGCCCGCGCCGCCCGGCATCAGGAAATGCCCTGTCGCCGCGGCAAAGGGCCGGTCGCGGTTGTCCTGCCAGGCCTCGACATGCACGCTCGCGAAACGCCTGCCCGAGCGGTTGACGCGGGCGCGCGCATAGGCATCGCGCGGCAGCCCCGCGCGCAGATAGTCGATGCTGAAATCGATGGTCTTGGGCATCCGCGGCGGATGGGCGGCAATCGCCGCGGGGTCGAGCCGCCCGCCCTCCATCGCCTCCCACATCGCGCTCCAGGCGAGCTCGATGATGGCCGTGACCTCGAGGAACGCGGCCGTCGCGCCGCCATGCAGCGCCGGGATGAGCGGGTTGCCGATGAGCGCATCGTGAAAGGGCATCAGCGCCGTCAGCTCATCACCGCGCCGGTCGAAGGAGATGCCGAGAAAGCGCGCATAGGGCACATGCGCCACAAGGGCCGCAAGCGCGGCATCGCGGCGTTCCTTCACCACCTGCACGGGTTCGGGGCGGGGCGTCATCCGCGCCCCCCGGGCAACGGGTCGAGCGTGAAGGTGCCCGTGGCGGTCGCGACGGGGCGGGCGGCGTCATCGTCCCAGGCGGTGACGCGGATGAAGGCGACCGAGCGCGTGCGGTGGAAACAGACCGCGCGGCAGCGCACCCGCTCACCCGGCGTGGCCGAGCGCATGTAGTCGATCCTGAGGCCGAGCGTTGCCGTGATGGCCGGCGGATCGCGCGAGAACATCGCCATCGTCCCGGCGGCCGTGTCCATCAGCGCCGAGACCGCCCCGCCGTGGATCACCCCCGTCTCGGGGTCGCCGACAAAGCGCGCGTCCCACGCCATCGACATCTCGACGCCGTCCGCCCCGCAGCGCTCGATCCGCATGCCGAGCGCGCGCGCATGCGGCAGCGCCTCGATGAAGGATTGCGCCTGCGCGATCGGAAAGGGTGTTTCGGGCGCGTCGGTCATGGCGCGACCCTAGGCCGGTCGGGCGGCGATCTTCAAGGCCCCGCGCCCCGGTCCCATTGGCGTGAGGGGCGCGCGCCGCACCCGGCGGGGGCTTGACCTCGGGCGGCAGAGGGATTTTGTCGGGGATGGTGCCCTGCTCGGGGGCGCGAGAGGTGCAAGACCATGGCGCAGGCGGCGGAGGTCGTGACGCTCGACGTGCAGGGGATGCATTGCGCCGCCTGCGTCGGCCGGGCCGAACGGGCGCTGCTGGCCGCGCCGGGCGTGATCGGGGCCGAGGTGAACCTTGCAACGCGCCGCGCACGGGTGCGCACCGACGGCATGGCCGACCCCGCACGGCTTGCGGCCGCGCTGACGGCGGCGGGCTATCCGGCCGAACCCGTCGCGCCGCCCCACGCCGGCCAGACGCTGGCCGAGATCGCGGGCGCCGCCGAGGCCGCCCCCGAACTGGCCGAGGCGCGCGCGATGCGCGCCCGCGCCATCGTCGCCGCGCTGCTCGCGGCCCCGGTCGTCGTGCTCGAGATGGGCGGGCATCTCTTCCCCGCGCTCCACCATCTGATCGCGGGCAGCATCGGCATGCGCGCGGCCTGGGCCATTCAGGCGCTGTTCGCGACCGCGGTGCTCGCGGGGCCGGGGCGCGTGTTCATCCTGCGCGGCTGGCCCGCGCTCGGCCGCGGCGCGCCCGACATGAACAGCCTCGTCGCGCTCGGGACGGGCGCGGCCTGGGCCTATTCGATGGTCGCGCTGATCGCGCCGGGAATGATGCCCGCGGGCGCGGCCGCCGTCTATTTCGAGGCCGCGGCCGTCATCGTGGTGCTGATCCTGACCGGGCGCTGGCTCGAGGCGCGCGCGCGCGGCCGCACGGGGGCGGCGATCCGGCGCCTGATCGCGCTGCAACCGGCCGAGGCGCTGGTCGAGACGCCCGCGGGCCCCGAAGTGCGCCCCATCGCGGCACTCGCCGTGGGCGATGTCATGATCCTGCGCCCCGGCGCGCGCATCCCGACCGATGGCGTCATCCTCGAGGGCGACAGCCACATCGACGAAAGCATGCTGACGGGCGAACCCCTGCCCGTGGCGCGCGGGGCGGGCGCGCCCGTCGCGGGCGGGACGATCAACGGCGAGGGCGCGCTGCGGGTGCGCGTGGCGCGCGTCGGCGCCGAGACGCTGCTTGCCCGCATCCTGCGCGCCGTGGCCGAGGCGCAAGGCGGCAAGCTGCCGGTTCAGGCGCTGATCGACCGGGTGACGATGCGCTTCGTGCCCGCCGTGATGGTGGTGGCCGCGCTGACCGTCGCGGGCTGGCTTTTGCTCGCGCCCGTGCCGGCACTCGGGCCTGCACTGGTTGCCGGCGTGTCGGTCCTCATCATCGCCTGCCCTTGCGCGATGGGCCTTGCGACGCCGACCTCGATCCTAGTCGGCACCGGGCGGGCGGCCGAGGCGGGCGTGCTCTTTCGCCGGGGCGAGGCGCTCGAGCGGCTCGCGGGCGTGCAGGTCGTGGCCTTCGACAAGACCGGCACGCTGACCGAGGGGCGACCGCGGCTGACCGATGCCGCCACCGCCCCGGGCCGCGCGGCCGATGAGGTGCTGCGGATGGCGGCGGCAGTCGCGGCGCTCTCGGACCATCCGCTGTCGCGCGCGCTGGCCGAGGGCGCGCGGGCGCGGGGCCTTGCCCCCCTGCCCGCCCGCAACGTCACCGCCTGGCCGGGTTTCGGCACCGGGGGCGATGTGGCGGGCGCGCGGGTGCTGATCGGCGCCGCGCGGCTGATGGCGCGCGAGGGCGTGGCGCCGGGTCCGCTGCAAGGAGCGCTCGACGGTTTCGCGGCGCAGGGCGCGCCGGTGGTGCTGGTCGCGATCGACGGCCAGATCGCCGGGGCCTATGCCTTCGCCGATCCGGTGAAGCCCGGCGCGCGCGCGGCAGTCGCGGCGCTGAAGGCGCGCGGCATCGCGGTCGCGATGGTGTCGGGCGATGCCGAGGCGGCGGCGCGCGCGGTTGCCGCCGAGACGGGGATCGAGACGGTGATCGCGGGCGTCCTGCCCGAGGGCAAGGCCGCGGCCGTCGCCGATCTGCGCGCCCGCCACCCCGGCACGCTCGCCTTCGTGGGCGACGGTATCAACGACGCGCCGGCCCTGGCCGCCGCCGATGTCGGCATCGCGATGGGCACGGGCACCGATGTCGCGATCGAGGCGGCCGATGTCGTGCTCGTCTCGGGCGCGCCGCGGGGCGTGGTGGCGGCGGTCACGCTCGCGCGCGCCACCCTGCGCAACATCCGCCAGAACCTCTTCTGGGCGTTCGGCTACAATGTCGCGCTGATCCCGGTCGCGGCGGGGGTGCTCTATCCGGCGACGGGGTGGCTCCTCTCGCCCATCCTCGCGGCGGGGGCGATGACGCTCTCGTCGGTGTTCGTGCTCGGCAATGCGCTGCGGCTTTCGCGGATCGACCTGACGGAAGGATGACGATGGAGCCTGTCCACATCATCGGCGCGGGGCTCGCGGGCTCCGAGGCGGCCTGGCAGATCGCCGAGGCGGGCGTCGACGTCGTGCTCCACGAGATGCGGCCCCATGTCGCGACCTTCGCCCACCGCAGCGGCGATTTCGCCGAGATGGTCTGCTCGAATTCGTTCCGCTCGGACGATGACGTGATGAACGCGGTCGGCCAGCTGCATTGGGAGATGCGCGCGGCGGGCGGCCTCATCCTGCAGGCGGCGACGGCGCACCGGCTGCCGGCGGGCGGCGCGCTCGCGGTCGACCGCGAAGCCTTCGCCGCGACCGTGACGGCGCGGCTGCGCGCGCACCCTCGGGTGCGGGTGGTCGAGGGCGAGGTGCGCGCCCTGCCCGAGACGGGGCGCTGGATCATCGCGACCGGGCCGCTCACCTCGGGCGCCCTGGCCGCCGCCATCGCGGCCGAGACGGGGGCCGAGGCGCTCGCCTTCTTCGACGCCATCGCCCCCATCGTCCACGCCGAGACGATCGACATGGGCGTGGCCTGGCGCCAGTCGCGCTATGACAAGGGCGAGACCGAGGACGAACGCACCGCCTACATCAACTGTCCCATGACGCGCGAGGACTACGAGGCCTTCGTCGATGCCCTCCTCGCCGCCGACAAGACCGAGTTCCGCGAGGGCGAGACGGCGGGCTATTTCGACGGCTGCCTGCCGATCGAGGTGATGGCCGAGCGCGGGCGCGAGACGCTGCGCTTCGGCCCGATGAAGCCCGTGGGGCTGACGAACCCCCATACACCGGGGGTGAAGCCCCATGCGGTGGTGCAGCTGCGGCGCGACAATGCGCTGGGCACCCTCTACAACATCGTTGGCTTTCAGACAAAAATGAAATACGGCGCGCAAACGGCTGTTTTCCGGATGATCCCGGGCCTGCGTGATGCCGCGTTCGCGCGACTGGGCGGGATCCACCGCAACACCTTCATCAATGCGCCGCGCCTGCTCGACGGGCAGATGCGGCTGCGATCGCGCCCCCACATCCGCTTTGCCGGCCAGATCACCGGGGTCGAGGGCTATGTCGAAAGCGCGGCGATGGGGCTGCTCGCCGGGCGGCTGGCGGCGGCCGAGGCGCAGGGGCGCGACCTGCCCCTGCCCCCGCCCGCCACCGCGACGGGGGCGCTGCTCGCCCACATCACCGGCGGGGCCGAGGCCGCGACCTTTCAGCCGATGAACGTCAATTTCGGCCTCTTCCCGCCGGTCGAGGCGCGCGCGGGCCGCCGGGGACGCAAGGATCGCTACCCGGCCTATACCGGGCGGGCCAAGACGCTCTGGCAGGAATGGCTCGCGGCCCAGGGATGATCACGCGCTTCGCGCCCTCGCCGACGGGGCGGCTGCATCTGGGGCACGCCTATTCGGCGCTGACGGCGGCGGGGCGGGCGCAGGTGGCGGGCGGCACCTTCCTGCTGCGGATCGAGGATATCGACACGCCGCGCTGCGCGCCGGCCTTCGAGGTCGCGATCCACGAGGATCTGCGCTGGCTTGGCCTGACCTGGCCCGAGCCCGTCATGCGCCAGTCGGACCGGATGCCCGCCTATCGCGACGCGCTCGCGCGATTGGCCGCGCTCGGTGTCCTCTATCCCTGCCGCTGCACGCGGGGCGACATCCGCGCGGCCCTCTCGGCCCCGCAGGAGGGGGCGGGGCCGGACGGGCCGCCCTACCCCGGCACCTGCCGTGGCCGCCCGATGGCCGAGGCCGGGCCGCAGGATGCGCTGCGGCTCGACCTGCGCCGCGCGCTGGAGTTGGCCGAGCGGCTGGAGTTCCATGAAACCGGCCCCTTGCATGGCGGAATTCATGCGCTGGATGCAGAGGCCATGATCGCCGGCACCGGCGACATCGTGCTCGCCCGGCGCGACATCGGCACCTCCTATGCGCTCGCGGTCACGGTCGACGATGCGGCGCAGGGCGTCACCGAAGTGGTGCGGGGCGAGGATCTGTTCGACGCGACCCCGGTGCAGGTGCTGCTGCGCCGGCTCCTCGGCCTGCCGGTGCCCCTCTTTCACCACCACGCGCTGATCCGCGACGCGGCCGGGCGGCGGCTCGCCAAGCGCGACGATGCGCGCGCGCTCGCCACGCTGCGGGCCGAGGGGGCGACGCCTGCCGACATCCGCGCGATGGTCGGGCTTTAGCGGCGAGCCCCGGCGAAGGCGCGCACCGCCGCGCCGAAGGCCGCAAACAGCGGGCGCGAGACCGGATCCTCGGCCGCGCGCCATTCGGGGTGCCACTGCACCGAGAGGGTGAAGCCCGGCGCATCGGCGACCCGGATCGCCTCGGGCGTGCCGTCGGGCGCCCAGCCCTCGATCACGATGCGCGCGCCGGGACGGTCGATCCCCTGACCGTGGAGCGTGTTCGTCATCACCTCTTCCGCGCCGAAGATCCCGGCGAAGATCCCCCCCGGCTGCAGGCGGACCGCGTGGCGCAGCGCGAAGGCTTCCTCGAGCGTGCCCTCGGGAGGCATGCGGTGGTTCATCCGGCCCGGCAACTCGCGGATCTCGGGGTGCAGCGTGCCGCCCATGGCGACGTTGACCTCCTGAAATCCGCGGCAGATCCCGAGAAAGGGCTGGCCGCGCGCCACGCAGGCCCGCACCAGCGGCAGGGTGATGGCGTCGCGGCCGCGGTCGAAGGCGCCATGCGCCGGCGTCTCGGCGTGGCCGTATTCCGAGGGGTGCACGTTCGGCCGCCCCCCCGTGAGCAGGAAGCCGTCGCAGACCTCGAGCAGTTCCTCGACCCGCACGAAGGCGGGATCCGACGGGATCAGGAGCGGGAGGCACCCTGCGACCTCGGCGATGGCGGCGGAATTCATCGTGCCGCCCGAGTGGACCGGATAGCGATCGTTCAGAAGATGCGAATTGCCGATGATTCCGACGACGGGCCTGCCCATGGCGCTCACTTGCATTTTTTCCCATCATACCCGCGCGATCGAGGAAAAAAAGGGGCGCGCGTCAGGCAGCGCCGATCCGCGCCCCCGCCGCGAGCCGCGCCAGCAGCGCATCGAGCGCGCGCGCGAGTTCGGCATCGAGATGGCCGAGCAGCGCCGTCCAGTCCGCAAGCCCGTGCAGATCGCCCGGACCGTCCGAGATGCCGCGCAGCCCGATGCAGGGGATGGCGTGGGCCATCGCCGCGCGCACGACCGCAAAGGTCTCCATGTCGACCATCTCGGCCGCGACCGCGCCATAGGCCGCCCCCGTCACCACCGCCCCCCCGGTCGAGAGGCGCGCGCGCGGCAGATCGGGCCAGGGCGTGGGCAGGGCAATCTCGGCGGGCAGGTCCATAAACGGCGTCGTGCCGCGGGCGAAACCGAGCGCAGAGGCGTCGATGTCGCGATAGGACACGGCCGAGACCTGATGGACCGACCCGCGCGGCAGCACGGCCGACCCCGCGGAGCCCATGCAGAGGATCAGGTCGGGCACCTGCCCCGCCGCCGCGAGCCGCGCCAGCGCCGCCCCCGTCGCGACCCCGGCCTCGACCGGGCCGACGCCGGTCATCAGCGGGCGGATGCGTCGGCGCAGGGCGGGGCCGTATTCGGCCTCGGCCGCCATGACCGCGAGCACCCTCTGCCCCCCGGCTTGCAGAAGTTCCATCGCGCGCCCCTTTCGTCCGCGCATCATGCGCCGCAGCGCGCCGTCGCGCAACGCCCGGGCGCTGGCCAAGCGGGGCGGGGGCGGATAGTCTCGGGCACCCGGACCGGAGACGCCGATGCCCCTGCCCCCCGCCCTGCGCGCGCTGCGCCTGCCCGCCATCGCCGCGCCCATGTTCCTGACCTCGGGGCCCGATCTGGTGGTCGAAGTGTCGCGCGCGGGCCTCATGGGCAGCTTTCCGGCGCTGAACTGCCGCAGCACCGAGGCGCTCGACGGCTGGCTGGCCGAGATCGCGGGCCGCCTCGGGCCGGGGGTGCCCCATGGCGTCAACCTCATCGTGCACCGCTCGAACCCGCGGCTCGAGGCCGATCTCGGGCGGATCGTGGCGCATCGGGTGCCGGTCGTCATCACCTCGCTCGGGGCGGTGCCCGACATCGTGGGGGCGGTGCGCGGCTATGGCGGGGTGGTCCTGCACGACGTGATCGGGCTGCGCCACGCCGAAAAGGCCGTCGCGGCGGGGGTGGATGGCCTGATCGCCGTCTGCGCGGGCGCGGGCGGGCATGCGGGCACGCTCAGCCCCTTTGCCTTCATGGCCGAGCTTCGGGCGATGTTCTCGGGCACGATCGCGCTCGCAGGCGGGATCACGACGGGCGCGCAGATCGCGGCCGCGCGCCTGATGGGGGCCGATCTCGCCTATCTCGGGACGCGCTTTCTTGCCACGCGCGAATCGCTCGCTTCCGAGGCGCAGAAGGCGATGACGGCGCGCGCGCGGACCCCGGACATCATCCGCACCGATGCGGTGTCGGGCGTGCCCGCGAACTTCCTGCGCGAGAGCCTGATCGCCGCGGGCCTCGACCCCGAGGCGCTGCCGGCCCATGGGGCGCTTGATCTCGCCTCCGAGGCGCGGGCCTGGGCGACGATCTGGTCGGCCGGCCAGGGTGCGGCGACAATACGCGACATCCCGGCGGCGGCTGACCTCTGCGCGCGCCTCATCGCCGAACACGACGCGGCGATTGCCGCCTTGCGGGCGGGTTGAGCGCGGCCGATCGACGGGGCTTGCGCCGGGCCGCGGCGGTGCTAACGCTGGACCGTCCGCATCGGCGGATCCCATCGGTGACCGGGCCCCTCTGGCGAAAGTTGCGGTGCTTTCGCGATGTCGGCACCTCGTGCGACCCGCCGCGTTCCGGAAGGCACATCATGGCAACCCTCGGCATCGGCGCGCAAACCCTGCGCTATTTCCGCTGGGCCTTCATCGTCACGGCGGTGGGCCTCGCGCTCGGGGCTGTGCTGGGCTGGCGGATGACCGGCAACCTCGGCGGCATGGCCACGATCTTCTTCGTCTGCTGCGTGCTCGCGGTGCTCGAGATCTCGCTCTCCTTCGACAACGCCATCGTGAATGCCAACAAGCTCAAGACCATGCGCCCCGAATGGCAGCGGCGCTTCCTGACCTGGGGCATCCTGATCGCGGTCTTCGGGATGCGGATCGTCTTTCCGCTGCTCATCGTGGTGGTGGCGGCCAACATCGGCCCCTGGCAGGCCATCGTGCTCGCGTCGGTCCAGCCCGAGGAATACGCCCGCATCATGCGCGAGGCCCATCTGCCGATCGCGGCCTTCGGCGGCACCTTCCTGCTGATGGTCGGGCTCAGCTTCTTCTTCGATCACGAGAAGGAGGTCCATTGGGTGTCCTGGCTCGAGCACCGGATGGCACGCAGCGCCACCATCCGCGGGGTCGAGGTCGCGATCGTGCTCGGCCTCATCCTCGGCTTCTCGCGGATCCTGTCCGATGCCGAGGGGGTCGTGTTCGTGTCCTCGGCGATCTGGGGGTTGCTCACCTTCCTGCTCGTCGAGGTGCTGGGCGGGCTGCTCGACAGCGCGGCCGAGGCGACGGCGGGGGCCGCGCGCGGCGGCCTCGGGGCGTTCCTCTATCTCGAGGTGCTCGATGCCTCGTTTTCCTTCGACGGGGTGATCGGGGCCTTTGCGCTGAGCCAGAACCTCTTCATCATCGCCATCGGCCTCGGGATCGGGGCGATGTATGTGCGCTCGATGACGATCATGCTGGTTGAGCGCGGCACGCTCGAGGCCTACCGCTTTCTCGAGCACGGGGCGTTCTATGCCATCATCGCGCTCGCGGTGGTGATGTATGTCCAGACCCTCGTGCATGTGCCCGAGGTCATCACCGGGCTTTTCGGCGCGGCGCTGATCGGCGTGTCGCTCTGGTCTTCGGTGCGCTGGAACCGGGTGCATGGCGCAAGCGAGGACTGAGGCCTTCGACGCCATCGTGCTCGGGGCGGGCGGCGCGGGCCTGATGGCGGCGGCGACGGCCGGACAGGGGGGCGCGCGGGTGCTGGTCCTCGACCATGCCGAGAAGCCGGGCAAGAAGATCCTGATCTCGGGCGGGGGGCGGTGCAACTTCACCAACACCGGCACGCGGCCCGGCTGCTTTCTCTCCGAGAACCCCCATTTCGCGAAATCGGCGCTGGCGCGCTATACCCCGTCCGATTTCCTCGGGCTGATCGCGCGCCACCGCATCGCCTGGCACGAAAAGACGCTCGGGCAACTCTTCTGCGACGGCTCGGCGCGCGAGATCGTGGCGATGCTCATGGCCGAATGTGCCCAAGGCGGGGTGGAGATCCGGCTGGGCGCATCCATCGGAGAGATCGGCCACGCCGACGGCTGGTTCCACGTCGCGGGCGCCCGGGCGCGCCGGCTGGTGGTCGCGACGGGCGGGCCGTCCATTCCCAAGATGGGGGCGAGCGGGGTCGCCTATGACATCGCGCGCCGCTTCGGGCTGGGCGTCGTCGCGCCGAGGCCCGCGCTCGTGCCGCTGACGCTCGGGGCCGATGCGGCCGATCTTTGCGCGATTCCGGGCGTCGCCCTTCCGGTGGTGGCGCGGGTGGGCGGCGTTTCCTTCGCCGAGGCCGCGCTCATCACCCATCGCGGCCTGTCGGGGCCCGCGATCCTGCAGGTGTCCTCCTACTGGCGGCCGGGGCAGGAGATCGCGCTCGCGCTGCTGCCGGATCCGGCCGGGATCCTGCGCGCCGCGCGCAAGGCGAGCCCGCGGGCGCATCTGTGCGCGGTCCTT
>Ga0315900_10004712_pt1 | contig 19088 bp, 18 predicted proteins | sample LakEriMetagenome_FD_203521 | JGI IMG/M metagenome (GOLD analysis project Ga0315900, IMG submission 203521) | Freshwater fungal communities from buoy surface, Lake Erie, Ohio, United States - Buoy 12 MA114 | ecosystem: Environmental > Aquatic > Freshwater > Lake > Lake biofilm | place: USA: Lake...
ACATGAATTTGCGACAACTGCAGCATGCCAAAGAATCGCATTAAAGGGTTCGGCTAGCATTAGGAAACCTTAATGATCCGGGTAACCACAGATTAGATAGGCTTCGGGGCGTGTCCATAATTGCTAAGCTCTCGGATGTATCTGTTACCAGGGGTAAAACGCGTATCCTGCAAAACGTGAACTGGCAAATGCGTACATCTGAAAAATGGGCAGTGCTAGGACCAAACGGCGCTGGCAAAACGACATTTCTTCATTTACTTAGTGGCTACATTTTTCCAGCACAAGGATCAGTTGATGTTTTGGGCGAGCAATTTGGAATAAGTGATATTACTGAGATTAGAGCGCGCATTGGATTAGCTACAGCAAACATGCTCAATCGAATCGGTTTTGATGAGTCGGTACATGATGCGGTGATTAGCGCGGTGCATGGCGTAACTGGAATGGGACTTGAGCGATATGCGGACATTGATGAAGAACGTGCAATTGGCTTATTGACAGACTGGTCATTAACTGAATTAGCAGATAAACGAATTGCCAACATTTCAGATGGTGAACGTAAGCGAGTTCTAATAGCCCGAGCACTAATGCCTAATCCAGAATTGCTGTTATTGGACGAACCGACCGCAGCACTTGATTTAGGGTCCCGGGAGTCGCTGTTAAATAAATTGCAACAGCTGTGCCTTAAGGCGGACGCACCCGCTATCGTGATGGTTACTCACCATGTTGAAGAGATTCCGGCCGGCATCACCCATGTTTTGTTATTAAGGGGTGGAAAAGTTATCGCTAGCGGCCCAATTGAACAGGTAATTTCCTCAGTAACTTTAAGCGCCACCTATGGCGTGCCGGTGGTAGTCCATCGCAGCGGCGATCGCTGGTTTGCCACAGCGCGAGTTAAGTAGGCGTTCTCCGGCAATTCCAAGGAATTTCACTACAATTCAACCAGGAGGAAATATGTCAAACCCGGTTATTGAACGAGTTGTTGGCGAATACGCTTTTGATCCAAATTTTCCGGCGGTAGAGAGCCGGCCGCTAACTCTTGATGCGGTGGTTAATAAAGCAGTGCTGAGTGCGATATTTGTTGGACTTGGTGCGGTTACGGGCTGGACATTTGCACCACAGCTTGGATTTGGCACTGTTATGTTGTTGGCCATGGTTGGTCTTGGCTTGGGGCTTGTAAATAGTTTTAAGAAGCAGGTTTCACCGGTTTTAGTTCTGGCATATGCGCTGGTGCAAGGCCTATTTGCTGGCACTTTAAGTTATGCGCTGAACTTGCAATACCCAGGCATCGCACAGCAGGCATTTTTAGGTGCTAGCGTCACTTTTGGGACGGTATTGACCATGTATGCTCTTCGAATTGTTCGAAGCGGACCTAAATTCTTCAAGTTTATGCAGTTTGCAGTTATTTCTTATGCTGTGTTTGCTCTTGTATCTTTTGGTTTTGCTATCTTTGGCATGAACGATGGTTGGGGTCTATACGGTGGATCCTTCGGTCTGTTATTTGCTGCCATTGGTGTCACTCTTGCCACATTGTCCTTGATAACAGATTTTGGGTTGATTGAGGAATCGGTAGCGATGCGAGTTCCTGAATCAGAAGCATGGCGACTTGCATTCGGGTTGACCGTAACCTTCGTGTGGTTGTATATCGAATTACTTCGCTTGCTTGCATTACTGGCTCGTTCAAACGAATAATAGGGATTTATAAGTGCAAGCTGAGCTGGATGGTAGAACGAGTTGGTTAAGCGCAGATGCGATCAAGGATGCTCGAGCTCAGTTACCAATTCTCTATGTCGAAGCCTTGCCAGTTCGAACTGATTCATCTGGCAAGGTTAGTCAAGTCGGGCTTTTATTAAGAGCGATGCCAGATGGTTCAATATCACGTGCGTTAGTTTCAGGTCGGGTTCTCCATGGTGAATTGGTTAGAGATGCCCTGATTAGACATTTAGAAAAAGATTTGGGAAATTTGGCTTTACCGTTGTTGCCCACTAGTACGTTGCCAGTTTCCATCTCAGAGTACTTCCCTGATCCTGAAATCTCTGGTTTACAGGATCCAAGGCAGCATGCAGTTGCGCTCAGTTATTTGATTCCAGTGCAGGGTGATTGTGCGCCGTCTCAAGCGTCTTTGGATTTGGCATGGTTAACTCCAGCAGAAGCTATCAGTGAACGAACTGCATCGGAAATGACTGGTGGTCAGCATAAGGTTTTACTAACCTTACTTGCCTTTGCTGGAGTGAATTGATGAATTATCGTGATATCTCAAAACCATTTTCTTGGCTCGTTCTTGTTGGTGGAATCTTTGGCTTAGCAGCTTCAGCAGCCTTAACTATTGAGAAAATTTTTTTGCTGCAGAATCCGAACTACAAGTTATCTTGCAGTTTCAATGAGATTTTTGCCTGCGGTTCCATTGTTGCTACCGATCAGGCTTCAGTATTTGGTTTCGCAAATAGCATTATTGGCGTGATTGCATTTCCAGTTTTAATTACTATCGGCCTACTTGGTGTTTTTGGTACGAGTTTTCCAAAATTTGTTTTACCTGGCATTGTTATTGCAACAAGTTTGGCCCACGGATTTGTTTTGTGGTTGGTCTATCAAAGTTTGTATGTCATAGGAGCGCTATGCCCGTGGTGCATGGTTGTGTGGGCAGTCACAGTTCCAATTAATTTCTTTAGCGTTTCGGAACTCAAAGATGGTGCTATCGCTAGAAATTTAGCTGCAATTGCTACCGTGGGTTGGTTCTTCATCGTGGCAGCGCTAATTGCAGTAAGGTTTTACATCTAATGGTGTCCGAGAGGGGACTTGAACCCCTACCCCCTATACGGGGACTAGCACCTCAAGCTAGCGCGTCTGCCGTTCCGCCACCCGGACTGAATGCGAACAATAACAATGTCTAGAGAACTTTTATTAGGCAAGGTAAGGGAAGGCGAATATGACATCTCGTGACAGCTTTATTCAGCTTGCTGAGCCAGAAGTAGTTCAAATAACTCAAGAATTAATCCGTATCGATACCACCAATTTTGGCGATGATTCTGGACCAGGCGAGGCGCTGGCTGCCGAATACGTTGCGGGTTTGTTAGCCGAGGTAGGAATTGATTCACACACTTATGAAGGCAAAACCGGTAGGCATAACGTGGTGGCCCGAATACCTGGGAAAGATTCAAAAAGGGGAGCACTAGCAATTCATGGTCATCTTGATGTAGTTCCCGCAGTTGGCGAATGGAAATATCCAGCTTTCAGTGGCGAATTGGTTGATGATGTAGTTTGGGGCAGAGGCGCAGTGGATATGAAGAGCGGCTGCGCGATCACATTAGCCACGCTACGCGCTTGGCAGAGATTGGGGATAACACCTAATCGTGATTTGGTACTCATGTTCACAGCTGATGAAGAAGCTGGGAGTAGATATGGCGCACATTGGCTAGTTGCTAATGCAAAAAACGAATTTGAGGGTGTTACTGAAGCAGTGGGTGAGGTGGGTGGATTTTCATATTCGCTACGGGAGGATCTACAACTTTACTTTATCGAGGCAGCACAAAAAGGTATTGCTTGGTTGGAACTACATGCCGCTGGAGTGGCTGGACATGGTTCGATGATCCAATCAAATAATGCAGTGGTCCAGATTGCGGCAGCCGTAGAGCGGCTTGGGAACTATAAATGGCCAATCAGGTTGACCGACACGGTGAGAATTTTACTGCAAGAGGTATCTGAGTTAACTGGAATTGAGCTTAATGAAAGTAATCCAGAAGAATTGATAGCAACATTTGGCTCGCTAGCAAAAATAATTGGCGCAACAATTCAACATACTGCAAATCCAACAATGTTGAGCGCGGGTTATAAGACCAACGTAGTGCCACAAGACGCCATGGCTGTAGTTGATGGTCGTTTCCTTCCTGGCTTGCAAGATGATTTCATGAATCAGATTAGGCAGATAGTGGGACCAGAGATCGAAATTAAGCCACAAATAATTGAACGTTCGGTCGAAACATCATTCGATGGCGACTTAGTTGATGCCATCAAAAATAGCATTCTGACTGAAGATCCAGCTGCCAAGGTACTGCCATACACGTTAAGTGGCGGCACTGATGCTAAAGCTTTAGACAAGCTTGGAATAAGGTGTTTTGGCTTTGCCCCACTTAAATTGCCAGCCACTTTAGATTTTGCTGCACTTTTTCATGGCGTGAATGAACGAGTACCAGCTGAATCATTGAGATTTGGCGTTAGAGTCTTCAACACTTTTTTGAGCGAGGCGTAATTGGATCTCTTGTTTCAAGCAATTTTTCTAGGATTGATTCAGGGGTTAACTGAGTATCTACCAATATCTTCAACAGGTCATGTACGAATCTCAGCTGCATTTCTTGGAATTCCAGATCCCGGATCGGCGTTTTCAGCAGTAACTCAAATTGGAACAGCGCTAGCAGTTGCTATCTATTTTAGAAATGAAATGTTGCGATTAGCGTTGGTGGTAACTGGGCGCTCAACGGATGCTGAGGACAAGAAACTACTCCAATATATGGTGATAGCGACAATTCCAATAGTTGTAATTGGCTATACTTTTGCTGATTTTTTCCAGCAGGGTGCCCGCGATCTCAGATTAATCGCCTCAGTACTAATAATTTTTGGAATTCTTCTTTATCTTGCCGATAAATTTGGTAAAAATACAAAGGATCAAAGTCAAGTTACCCTCTCAAATGCTTTCTTGATTGGGGTAGCTCAAACTATGGCTTTGATCCCAGGAGTTAGTAGATCAGGTGCCACCATGACTATGGGCAGAGTTTTAGGTTTAAATCGAATTGCTGCAGCGAGGGTTTCTTTTTTACTATCGCTGCCAGCCGTGATGCTAGCAGCTGTGTATGAGATGAGATTTATTGGCGATGATTCCAATTTTGATTGGCCGCTGACATTACTTGCGTCAGCTATAGCTTTTGTAACAGGATACTTAACTATTGGCTTTATGCTACGTTGGCTTGCTGCTCATTCGTTCACAATTTTTGCAGTTTATCGCGTTATTCTTGGTTTAATTGTTTTTATCGCAATTATCTATTTCGATCTCAATCCGTTGGCATGATATGGATATTCTTATTTTCAGACATGCTGAATCAACAGCAAATGCCACCGGATTGTTAGCTGGCAGAACGCCTGGTATCGAATTATCTGATAAAGGAAAAGAGCAAGCAACTGGTTTAGGATCTGTTTTTAGCGGATACGGTTTTAATGCAGTAATTTCATCACCCATTTCCCGCTGTCTAGAAACCGCCAAAAGTGCGCTACCAAATCACGATCAGATATTGATAGATGACAATTTTATCGAACTTGATTTTGGTGATTGGACTGGGATGTCATTGAAAGAATTAGCAGCAAAGGATGAATGGAAACTCGTTCAGAAATCACCAAGTAAATTTCGATTTCCGAATGGCGAATCATTCATAGACCTGCATCAACGTGTTGCCAGGGGACTAACGCAAATCGTCAATACCTTTGAACCATCGAACAAGATTGCACTGTTCACTCATGCAGATGTAATCAAAATGATTGTAACCTGGCTTCTCGATTCACCAATTGATAAATTTCAACGCGTCACAATTGATCCAGCTTCAATAACAATCGTGGCACACGGCGAGTTGGGGCTATGCATTAAATCTGTTAATCTTGATGCTAAGAGCGACCGCATTAAGCAGGTGTTCAATAATGGAGATTAGCGAACCACGGCGGTGTATTATTGGAACGGTTGGCTTGCCTGGGGATCGCACTTTTTATTGGCAGATTGCTAAAGGACAGGATATCTATTCAATAAAAATTGAGAAACAACAGGCGGCAGTTATCGCTGAACAGATAGATTCTTTACTCGATGACCTATCTGATGACTTTGAAATTCCAAACCGGAAAAGTATCCCGACTATGGACAATGATTCGCTGGAGTTGCCAATTGAGTCTCAATTCGATCTAGTGAGTTTAGGGGTTTATTTAGTTAATCTATTGGTTCAATTAGATCTAAAATTATTGGATTCAGAAGGTGATTCGCTGGACCTTAGAATATTTTTGACGCCTGCTGTAGCTCGTGAGTTTTGTGCTAGAGCAAAGGTAGTTGTGGCTGCTGGTCGCAGCACTTGTCCGTTTTGCCAACTTCCAATAGAGCCTGATGGTCATATCTGTGTGAGAGCAAATGGATACCGTAGATAGTTCAATCATTGATAAGTTGGCTGCGGTAGAAAAGGTAGAACAATTTGCAAACGCTTCTAATACAGTTTTTTTGTTAAGTTTTCCAGACGACAGCCAAATGGTCTTCAAACCCGGCATGGGAGAGCGACCGCTGTGGGACTTTGAAGCAGGGACTCTCTGGCAACGAGAATATCTGGCAGCACAAATTTATGGACTTATGGATGTATTTGTACCAAAGAGCTATCTGATAACCGAATCGGTATTGGGTAGTGGATTGCTGATGGAATATGTTAATTTTGACGATTCTGATATCGCTGCGATTTTGCCGCTATCTGATACCCCGGGAGAGGGATGGATTCAATCAATCTCAGGGGTAACTAGAACGAATGAAGAAGTTGTACTTTGGCATAAGAATTTGAAGGAATTACGTGCGATTGCTTTAGTAGATGCTGTTACAAATAACGCTGATCGCAAAGTTGGCCACATTGGACTTATTGAGCATGGCTTTGTGGCATTTGATCACGGTTTGACATTTCATTCGGAGCCTAAACTGCGCACATTCTTGTGGGGTTGGCAGGGTGAGAAGTTCTCGGAATCTGAAATTTTCAAATTAGAGAATATGAGAGAAGTTTTAAACAATTATGATTTCAAAGATTTGATAACAGAAGAAGAGATCGACGCTCTTTATTCACGCATAGAAAACCTGTTAGATACTTCTGTATTTCCCATGTTGCCAGAAGACCGTCCTGCTCTGCCATGGCCCGTTTTCTGATATCACCTATGATAACTCCGTGAATTCTTGGCCTTTCCCAACCCTAAATAGTGGAAAAAGCATCCCTGGGCGATTATTGATTCCCGATACAGTTAGCGGAACGATGTATGAACCCATTTCAAGATCGAAGCTTAAGTTGTACGTTTGTGGCGTTACACCTTATGACTCTGCTCATGTTGGTCATCTCTTTACCTATTTAATTTTTGATGTTCTCAACAGATCAGCCAGGAAATTGGGAGCTGAGGTTGTGTATGTTCAAAATATAACTGATATCGATGATCCGTTATTTGAAAGAGCTCGTAAAGTGAATCGCGACTGGCGCGATATTGTCAATCAACAAATTGACAGCTTCAAGACGGCGATGGAGTATTTGAGAGTAGTGCCACCTACTTATTACCCTGCTGTAACGGAAGAAATCGATAATATCATTCAGGCATCCTCCAGGCTTGGTCAGAAGCTTTACCTTCTTGATGGCACTACTTATTTCGAATGTGATGTTGATAATTTAGCAGAATTTACTAACTTTGATAAATCCGAATTACTTTCGATTCTCGCCGAACGCGGTGGTGATCCAGATCGAAAGGAAAAGAAAAATGAGCTTGATCCAAAAGTTTGGGTTGAATCGGCTGAGGATGAACCTTCATGGAATAGCCCATTTGGTAATGGTCGTCCAGGATGGCACATCGAATGCGTAGCGATAGCCAACCGCTATTTAAAGAATACATTTGATGTACAGGGGGGCGGGATAGATCTTCTTTTCCCACATCATGCCTTTTGCAATCAAATGAATTTAGCCATCAATAATGAACCCTTAGCAAGAGGTTTTCTTCATATTGAGTTAGTTGAATATAAGGGTCACAAAATGAGTAAGTCGCTTGGTAATTTAGTTTTTCTGAAGGATTTAATAGATGCTGGTTTCAGTACAGATGAAATTAGGCTTGGATTACTTCAAAAGGATTGGCAAACCTCCTGGGAGTTCAATATGCAGGCTATTTATAGCGGGCGCGAGGTTCTTAACTTATGGCAGGATTGGCTTGCAAGTTCTCAATTTATTAGTTTTGATTATTTAGTTGCACTTGCTAATGATACTATTTTCAATGGGTTAGCAATTGATAAGTTTATTTCTGGAATTGCTTCTCTTCCAGTAGTGAGCTTAGATGAAGTAGACATAGATGAATCATTGAATTTCTTGAATGATCTCTTAGGTTTGGATTTGCAAATCAGGTGATGTTGAAGTGATTGAAAGAGCTGGTTCGATTTTTCTAGATTTCTCTAGATCTAGGTTACTAGATACTGACTTTAATGATTTTTTAGACAACGATAAACCACGTGTTGCAAGTTTTATTGATCGAATGGTTAATGGTGATTTGGTTAACAACACAGAACGGAGGGGTGCTGCTCATTTTGCCACGCGAGGAATTTATTCTTCATATGAAAATGTATCGAATCAGATGAAGGAGATTCTCTCTTTTGTGGATATTTTTCACCAAGGGGGCATAATTGGGTTCAAAGAGATTCGAAACGTAATAAATGTTGGTATTGGTGGTTCGTATTTAGGCCCTGAAATGCTGCACCGTGCCCTTAGTGTTTCATACCCGAATTTGCTGGTAACCCGATTTGTGTCCAATCTAGATCCTGTTTCATTTCAACGAGGCACAAGCGATCTAAGGCCAGAGGAAACACTAGTCATATTCTGTAGCAAAACTTTCACAACAATGGAAACTTTGGTAAATCTTGAGTTGTTTACCGATTGGTTCAACAGTGCGGGCATATCTCCATTTGAACATAGTATTGCGGTAACTTCAAATCCAAATGCGGCTGCTGAAATAGGGTTCAAGTCAACTAACATCTTTGAATTCGATGTCAATATTGGTGGTCGATTCTCCGTGACAAGTTCTGTTGGCTTGGTGATAGCTTTAAGTTTCGGTGTTAAAGTTTTTAAGGATTTGCTAAATGGTGGGGCTCTTATCGATTCGATTGTTTTTGAAGATTCTACCGAAACTAAAATTTTTTATAGGCACCTGTTTGAGTTTCTTGGTAACAGAAAGGTATTAAAGTCTAATACGGTTGCCGTGTTGCCTTATTGTGATGCCTTAGATCGATTTCCAGCATATTTGCAACAATTATTCATGGAGTCCCTTGGCAAAAGTGTTGACACCCATGGGGATTCAGTCGGCAACGCTGGGCCGGTAATTATTGGTGAAGTTGGCACTAGTGCACAGCATTCATTTATGCAATATCTGCACCAAGGAATCGAAACTATCCCAGCTGAATTTATAGTGATAAAGCCACCTAAAGACAAGTACTATTCAATTTATCGACAATTGGCGTTGAATGCGATCGCACAAGCAAATGCCTTGAGTGATGGAGATCGGGATTCTGCTATCAGACCTGACGGGTTGTTAGATGGTCATAGGGTAATTCCAGGTAATAGACCTTCTACTCTCGTGATTTTGGAAGACTTATCTGCTAATTCCCTAGGGCAATTGATTGCATGGTATGAAAACTTGGTTATTGCTCTTGGTGCTGCCTGGAACATTAATCCTTTTGATCAATTTGGGGTAGAGCTAGGAAAACGTCTTGCTCGGGAGTTGGATGGGTCAACCGACAAAATCACAGATCCAAACTTACGTTCGCTCTTTGATGTGTTAGAGATTTAAACTATTTACTTTCTCGTCTTCTTAGGTATCTTTCAAATTCTTTAGCAATCTCATCTCCACTTGTTGTAGAAAGGTCAGATGAATCACCTTCTACTTCCAATTTTTGAACATACTCGGCCATATCTTCATCATTCTCAATTAGTGAATTTACTTGTTTTTGCCATATTTCAGTTCTATTTGGAAAATCCCCAAGAGGGATTGGCAGATCAATTATTTCATCGAGGGCATCAAGTAATGCCATACTAGCCTTAGGCGAAGGCGGTTGTGATACATAATGTGGAACTGCCGCCCACAAAGACATGCCTGCTATATTGCTAAAAGACAATACTTGTTGAATTACGCCGAGAATTCCGGTAGGTCCCTCATAGTCAGATATCTCAATATCGAATATCTTTGCCATACGTTCGGTCATAGCCACAGCTGTTACTGGTATAGGTCGAGTATGGGGAGTGTCCGAGAGTAGCGAACCAAGTGCAATTACCGTTGAGATACCTAAGTTATCGATTTGGTTCAGAAACTCTTTTGAGAAAGTTTGCCAATGCATGCTTGGTTCGATACCGCGAACTAGATAAAAAACCTTACCAGAGTCAGTTTTAGCTTCATAGATATGCGTTGTTCGCCATTCCACTATTCGATTACCTTGGGCATCCCAGCGAAGAAATGGCCGATTGACTTGAAAGTCATAGTAAGGCTCTGGATCAAAGGTATATATCAACTTAGCCTGAAATTGTTCTATTAAATGATCAATCGCACCAGAAGCTGCCTCACCAGCATCATTCCAGCCCTCAAACGCCACAATAGCTATCTTCTCGTTTGACACCTATCGCCCCCCGGATCTGGGTCAAGCCTATCCAATTCAGCCAAGTTGGGTGAGAAACAGTCAATGGACTGGCTTGTGAGGCAAATATGTGCCGAACACCTAAACTTAGGGATCATGGCAACTAAAGATTCAATCCTGCAATTTCTAAAGAAGCAGGTACTTATCGCTGATGGCGCAATGGGGACCATGATTCAAAATGCAGACTTGGATCTCAAAGATTTCTTGCAACTTGAAGGGTGCAATGAAGTCTTGAATCGGACACGACCTGATGTTATCGAAAACATCCACCTTTCTTATTTTTCGGCTGGTTCAGATGCGGTTGAAACGAACTCTTTTGGTTGCAATTTTGCAAATTTGAGTGAGTATGGCATCGAATCGGAAATTTATGATTTAAGTCTTAAGGCAAGCCAAATTGCTCGAAGTGCTGCTGATCAATCGCAGGGAAATCGATTTGTACTTGGATCCATGGGGCCAGGAACAAAATTACCTTCGCTTGGACATACCACTTTTGATGCGTTGCAGGATTCTTATTACGAGAACGCTTTAGGTTTAATTGAAGGTGGCGCAGATGCCCTCTTAATTGAAACCTCGCAGGATTTACTTCAGGTAAAAGCTGCAATTATTGGATCACAACTTGCGATGATCCAATACGGTAATGAAATCCCTATATTCACATCAATTACAGTTGAACAAAATGGAACCATGCTTCTTGGCTCTGAGGTTTCTGCAGCTATTTCCAGCCTGGTAAATTTAGGAATCTCAGCCATAGGCATGAACTGCGCTACTGGACCAGAAGAAATGTCTGAGCATCTTCGATTGATATCACAGACAATAGACCTACCGATATCTTGCATGCCAAACGCTGGTCTTCCAATTTTGGTAGACGGTCATGCAACATACCCGTTAGAGGCGCGCCCCTTTGCGGATTATTTAAATCGATTTGCGCACGAATATGGATTAACGATTATCGGAGGTTGCTGCGGCACTACTCCAGAACATATCGCTGAACTAAAGAAACTAGATCTTTCTCAACCAATTCCACACCTATCGCATTTACAAGATTCAGTATCATCCATTTACCAAGCAATAAATTTAATCCAGGACGGCACGTATTTAAATGTGGGGGAGCGTGCTAATGCTAATGGATCAAAAGCTTTTCGAGATGCGCTGTTAAATGAAGATTTTGAAGAATGTATTGAGATCGCCACATCGCAAGTGCGATCCGGCGCTCACATTCTTGATCTGTGCGTTGATTACGTAGGCCGCGACGGGGTGTCAGACATGTCTGAACTCTCTTCTCGTCTGGCAACAGCATCGACTTTACCGGTAATGCTAGACAGTACCGAACCTGCTGTAATTGAAGCTGGACTCAAGCACCTTGGTGGTCGATGCTTAATTAACTCTTTGAATTTTGAAGATGGTGATGGCCCGGAATCAAGATTTTCCCGAATGCTGAAATTGGCAAGAATGCACGGCGCTGCAGTAGTTGCGCTAACCATTGACGAAGAGGGTCAGGCACGCACTACCGAATGGAAAATTCGAGTGGCTCGAAGATTAATTGAACGCTTAACCAGTGAAGGTATTCCTGAATCTTCCATCTTGGTTGATACTCTAACTTTCCCAATAGCAACTGGCCAAGAAGAAACACGTCGAGATGGAATAGAAACCCTACTGGCGATACAAAAGATAAAAAATGAGTTTCCTAATGTAAAAACGATACTAGGGTTGTCAAATGTATCTTTTGGTTTGAACCCAGCTGCTAGACAGGCTTTAAATTCAGTATTTTTGAATGAAGCCAGAATGCATGGATTAGATGCCGCAATAGTTGACTCATCCAGAATTTTGCCATTAAACCAAATCTCTGATGATAAAAAAATGCACCTGTTAAATCTAATTTATGATCGTAGGTCGTATTCTGATTCTGGTGAAATCACTTATGATCCACTCACCGCGGTTCTGGACGAATTCGCCGATTCAACTACGGTTGGACGCAGTGCTAATAGTTTGAGTGCATTAGCGGAAATGACTATTGATAGAAATCTCCACACCAGGATTGTTGAGGGTATAGGTAAAGAATTGACTAACTCTCTGGATGTTGCTTTAACCGAGTTTTCTCCTCTTGACATTGTCAATGAAATTTTGCTACCAGCGATGAAGGAAGTTGGTGAATTGTTTGGCGCAGGAGTGATGCAATTGCCATTTGTGCTTCAAAGCGCCGAAGTTATGAAAGCCTCTGTTGGATATCTTGAAGGTTTCATGGAGCGTAGTGAACATCAAGATAAAGGGAAAGTTCTTCTTGCAACCGTTAAGGGCGATGTCCATGATATTGGAAAGAATTTAGTTGACATTATTCTGACAAATAACGGTTTTACTGTCCACAACATTGGAATTAAACAAACTATCCAACAAATTATTGACGCTGCTGATGAGAACCAAGTGGACATAATTGGAATGAGTGGACTGCTAGTAAAAAGCACCGTGATTATGCGTGAGAATTTAGAGGAACTAAATAGTCGCGGTTTGGCGAGCAAATACCCAGTAATTCTTGGTGGGGCCGCGTTAACGAGAGCTTATGTTGAAGACGATTTGGCTGGGATCTATGAGGGAACCGTTCGATATGCGAAGGATGCATTTGAAGGGTTGTCGCTTTCTGAAGCAATAATCCAAGAAAAGCGCACGGGCACCTCAGTTTTGCCACCCCTTCGCAAGAGAATTCATAAGATAAGTCAGCCTTCACAAACGCTAGTAAGTCAAACTCGATCATCAGTCTCGATGGAAAATCCTGTTCCTGATATGCCGTTTTATGGATCCAAGGTAGTTAAGGGAATCTCACTTAGCGAGATAGCTAGTTGGTTAGATGAACGAGCCACTTTCGTAGGGCAATGGGGACTGAAACCAAGTAGAGACCATTCAAAATCCCTAGAAACGCTAATTGAGCAAGAGGGGCGCCCGAGACTTCGATATTGGTTGGAACAAATTCAAAAGAACAATCTAAATGAATTTGGCGTTGCTTATGGTTATTTTCCAGCTTATTCAGAAGGAAATAAGATTTCTATTTTAGACGAATCGAGAAGTTCAGTTCTGTGTGAAATGGAGTTTCCTAGGCAGACAAAAGGTGAACAACTCTGTTTGTCGGATTATGTGAAGCCAAAATCCTCAAACGTAATGGATTTTGTTGCATTTCATATGGTAACTATGGGTAATGCTGTTTCGCAATACGCAAATAAGCTATTTAGTGAAGATAGATATCGTGACTATCTTGAGATCCATGGTTTATCCGTTCAGCTGACTGAGGCTTTAGCCGAAATGTGGCACGCTCGAATCCGTCGGGAATTAAAGATTGATGGAAATGATGCTCTTGATTTGCAGTCCATCCTAAAACAAGATTATCAAGGAGAGAGATATTCGTTTGGTTATCCAGCATGCCCTGACCTTTCTTTACAGGTGCCCTTGATGAATCTGTTACACCCTGAGCGAATCGGAATTGAACTAAGTGAAGAATTTCAATTGCATCCGGAACAAAGTACTAGCGCAATTATTTTTCACCATCCAGAAGCAAGATATTTCAATGCAAAGTGAAAGATCTTTATCGGGCATTTTCTTTGATATGGATGGAACACTGTTTGGAACTGAAGAAATTTGGTTTCACTCTGAAGTTAAGCTAATGACCAGGTTTGGGGTTGATTGGACTAGAGCAGATCATGCAATATGCGTCGGAGGTCCGATGTCAAGGGTGACTGCTTACATGTTAGACAGACTTAAGAATGTAATTACTGCAGATGATTTGTTCGAGTTGGAAATGGAGTACATCGAGAGGGAATTCGCACAAAATCCTATTCCCTGGCAACCAGGTGCTGAAAATTTGGTTAAACAAGCGATAGAAGCTGAAATTCCTATCGCATTAGTGACGGCAAGCAGTAGGCATTTGGTTAATTTAGTGAATGCCCAAATTGATCTCTCAATTTTCGATTCTATCATCACTGGTGACGATGTCCTTAATCCCAAACCTGCACCAGATGCATATGTTCAAGCTATTGAAGAACTCAAGGTAGATAAGCTAAATGCAATCGCGATTGAAGACAGCAATTCGGGGGTTCGGTCAGCGTTAGGCGCAGGGCTCCATGTGTTATGTCCACCAAGTCACACCATTACTATCGAAAACGATGCACTTAAAATCGTTCAATCCTTGCTAGGTATTGAACTTAGTAACCTAGAACACTGGCGGTGGTGAATGTGAATTTTGCTACTGGGGACTTAGTAGTTCTTATGGATGCCAAGGGCAGAAGGAAACTGATAACCCTTGAACAAGGAAAGAAATTCTTTTCTCATACCGGGGCAATAGATCACAATCAGATCATTGGCCAGTCTGACTGTTCAATTGTTGAATCGGAGAAGGGAACAAAGTATCTAGCGTTTAAGCCTTTACTCAGAGATTATGTACTAAGTATGCCCAGGGGAGCAACGATTGTTTACCCAAAGGATTCCGCAATTATTGTAGGTTATTCAGATCTTTTTCCTGGGGCTAAGGTTTTAGAAGCTGGCGTGGGCTCAGGGGCGTTATCGGCAGCGATTTTACGTGCGATAGGAACCGAAGGAAGATTGATCAGCTTTGAAAGGCGAGAGGAATTCGCTGAGATAGCACGCAAAAATGTTGAGCGATTTTTTGGATCTGAAATTAGAAATTGGATTATTCAGGTTGGCGATGTGGCAGATGTCAGTGACATTGAGGTTACCCATGTGATCCTTGACATGCTAGAGCCATGGCGTACGTTGCCCGCCATTTCAAAAGTCTTGCTGTCGGGTGGAGTTTTAGTTACTTATGTGGCAACAACAACACAAATGAGCGTTCTGGTAGAGGCCATAAGAGAATCGGGCGATTACACTGAGCCGGAAATTTTTGAAACTTTACTGCGCCCATGGCATGTTGAAGGACTGGCAGTTAGACCGGAACATCGAATGATGGGACATACTGGCTTTTTAATTTTTGCACGCAAGCTCGCATCGGATGCCAGTCCGTTGCCTAAAAGGCGAAAGGCAGCACATTAAATATGAAATACATAGTGCGATCAAGAATTCGATATGCGTCAATCCCGTTTATCTTAGTTTCACTTATTACTATTCTGCTATCCGCTTGTGGATCGGGGCAGGGCGAGGAGATTCAACCCATGGGTGAAGAGATCTATCCAAACTTATTTTTAACTGAAGCATCAGGTATTCCGATGTTTAGTATTACTGAAACAATAAGTGTAAATGAATTAGTAGCCATAGACCTTACAACAGGTGACGGTGCTTCAGTCTCGCTGCAGGATACTTTGGAGGTGAATTATCTAGGAGTAGGTGGATCAAGTGGATTTTCGTTTGATTCATCCTTCGCGAGAAATGAGCCTGCGGTTTTCCCTTTGCAAGCAGTTATTTTGGGTTGGCAAGAGGGGTTGGTTGGCATGAAAGAAGGGGGCAGGCGAGTTTTAGTTATCCCAGGCAACAAGGCTTATGGACCAACACCACCTCCTGGCTCAGGTATAGAACCCAATGAAACACTCATCTTCCTAGTGGATTTAATCAAAATTAACTAATGAACAAAACAGAGCGCCAATTAAATCTCGTTTTTCTTTTGATGAGCACTAGAAGAGGATTAACTCGCGCTCAAATCAGGAGTGGCATTTCCGATTATAGAGAAGCCACCTCTGACCAATCATTTGAAAGAATGTTTGAACGTGACAAACAAGAATTGAAAGAATTAGGGTTTAATTTAGAGAGTTTTCAAGATCATTATGCAGCAAGTGATGAAATCTATTATCGGATAGTACGAGAAGATTCAACTTTTCATACTTCAGATTTATCTATCCAACAGAAAATTTTGTTCCAAGTGGCTCGCTTGCAGATGCAGGAAGCAGTTGACTCATCACGCAAGACTCTCATTAAGTTGGAAACCCTTCCAAATCTTGATCACATCGAACTATCAGTGAATCCGAAGTTTGAACGATCTTCCATTCTTCAAAATATAATTCAAGGTATTGATCAAGGTCGCATGGTTTCGTTCGATTATTTAAGCTCTGAAGATGAGAATTATCTGAAGCGAGATGTAATTCCAATTCGCATTATTTTCTGGAATCGAAACCTTTACTTAATTGCTTATTCATACTCGAGACAAGACTACAGAACATATCGTATTGACAGGATCTCGGGAGATGTTGATCTTGGTGAAAGCGCTGATTTGGATTTGGAATCTGAAGCTACAGGGAAATTCAAGGAATTCATTTCGAATCTTGATTCGTCCCTAAAATGCTTAGTGACTCTAAAAGGGAATGCAGTTTTTAGATCCGTGGAGAATAATTATATAAAAATCAGCGCTGTAGGTGATTCGGTAGAAATCTCATACCCTGAGAGGGAAATAACGGATCTATTCAAAGTACTTTTGCGAAATATTGAGAATATTCAAGACCTGGAACCGGCGGACGTTTTTACAAAATTCAAACAATATGTAAATCGGATTAATGATGTTCAATTCTAGAACAGAGCGTTTATTAAATATGCTGCCTTGGTTGGTAGCAAATCCTGGTAAGTCATTAGAAGATGTTGCTGTGAAGTTTGAGTCGACAAAAAAGCAAATACTCGATGACCTAATGTTATTGACTTTAACAGGTCCAGGGGAGTTTGGAGGCGATTTGGTTGATATTTTTTATGACCAAGAATTGATAAGCGTCCGCGATTCCCAGGGTTTTAATCAGCCAGTAAAACTTAGTAAAGATGAAGCGATTTTAATATCTATGCTGTTGATTGAAATATTGCCTCAGATTCCAACTCAACTCACTTCTGCTGCGTCTCAGTTGATCAACACGCTATCCGCGGCTAATGTCGTTGAGGTATTCGACCCATTGGTAGCTGATGGATCATCCATTTTAGATTTTATTTTTGCTGCTATTGAGAAAAAGAAAACTATTAGATTTGCTTACCTAAGTGAAGATGGCATAGCTCCTCGCATACGCACAGTCAGCCCATGGCGGGTCTTCATTGACGATCAAAAGAGTTATGTAATTGGGTATTGTCATGAAGCTCTCGGCACCAGATCATATTTAATATCGAAAATTTCTAAGATTGATTATGGGAATCTAAAATATGAGTCACCAATTTCAAATATGCCTAGTTCGTCAGATGCTTTGATACCAATCAAGGCCAGGGCAAAGATGGACATAATGCCAGTTTTGGAATTGTTTCCGAATTTTGAGTTACTTTCTTCTCACGAAGAAGTACATCATGTTTCATTTGGCGTCTATAGCTTGGATTTTCTAAAAGGATTTGCGATTGAACATCGTGAATTTATAAGAATCATGGAACCACATGGCTTTGATTCTATGATTTACAATACTATTCGAAATTTTGCCTCATAACATGGTATCCGCGGCCGAAAGGTATTCGAAATTTAGGCGTAAGCAACAAAGTCAGAACAACGGGTTAGATGGTTTTCTAGGGACAATTGATATTGAGCCCGATGACTTTCAGTTAACTGCGTTTGGTTCGATAGAGCGAGATCGCTCTGTTTTAGTTGCTGCACCGACGGGCTCTGGAAAAACATTAATAGCTGAATTTGGAATTTTTATGACAAGGGGTAAGGGTAACCGAATTTTTTACACAACCCCAATAAAAGCTCTTTCAAATCAAAAGTATCGAGATTTTTGTGACCAATATGGGGAAGATGCTGTCGGACTCTTAACGGGAGATAGAAAGATAAACCCGGACGCTGACATCATTGTGATGACTACTGAAATTCTTCGAAATATGCTGTACTCCGATCGGGATCGTTTAAATAACGTCACTTGTGTTGTTATGGATGAAGTTCACTACTTATCTGATCGCAATCGTGGCTCAGTGTGGGAGGAAAGTTTTATTCTACTTCCAGAATCTATTCAATTGATTTGCCTTTCAGCCACTGTGAGTAATGCTGAGGAATTTGGGATTTGGCTTAATGAAGTTCGGGCCAACGTTGATGTGGTAGTTTCAGAGAAACGCCCAATTCCACTTAAGCAATTAGTTGCGGTTAAAGGGAAGATTAATGAGCTGTTCTTGACAGATACGAAAAATGCCAAATTGGTATTAAATCCATCCATTGAAGACAGGCTATCTAAAAGTAAAAGTTTTAATCGCTCAAAGAGATTCTCTTCGATGGATCCTATTCAGCGAATCGACATTATTGAACATTTGTACAAGGAAGGAAAACTACCTTGTATTTATTTTATATTTTCTAGAAAGGGTTGTGATAAGGCTGCAAACGAATTTCGCTTAACCAGCGAATCCTTAGTTGATAAGCATGAACGTTCATTGATTAAGAATTTCGTACAAAATAAGGTTAGTCATCTCTCCGATGAAGATCTAGCAGCCCTCTATTTCGACGAATTCATTGACCTTCTTGAGTTCGGAGTTGCAACCCATCATGCTGGAATGATTCCGTTATTCAAAGAGATCGTTGAGGAATTGTTCCAAGCCAACCTGGTTAAATTGGTTTTCGCAACCGAAACGCTTTCTTTAGGTATCAACATGCCAGCCAAAACTGTAGTAATTGAATCTTTACGAAAATTTGACGGCTCATCCCATGTTGATTTAACAGCAGGTGAGTTCACTCAGTTAACTGGTAGAGCAGGTAGGCGCGGATTAGACCAAGAAGGGTTTGTAGTGGTTCCCTTATCTGAAACAA
>Ga0315900_10004716_pt1 | contig 19081 bp, 12 predicted proteins | sample LakEriMetagenome_FD_203521 | JGI IMG/M metagenome (GOLD analysis project Ga0315900, IMG submission 203521) | Freshwater fungal communities from buoy surface, Lake Erie, Ohio, United States - Buoy 12 MA114 | ecosystem: Environmental > Aquatic > Freshwater > Lake > Lake biofilm | place: USA: Lake...
GGCTGCTTTTTCAGGCTCGGAACGGGTAATGTTTCAAAAGGAATTCACTCAGGGGTACACACACCCACATTTGATATTGACGAAGCGGCCATCGAATACGGGGTTGCAGCTATGGCGCTGTTCGGGGCTGAGCTTACATTAGATTAACTCATTGGCTCATTAGCTCATTGGCTCATTAATTCGTTCATCAGCCAATGAGTAAATCAGTCAACCTTATACGATTGTTTATGCAAAAAGATTTAAGAAAAGAACAGGCGCTGGAATACCATGCGAAAGGAAGACCGGGAAAAATAGAAGTGGTCCCCACTAAGGAAGCAAAAACCCAGCGGGACCTTTCCCTGGCTTATTCTCCCGGTGTGGCGGAGCCCTGCATGGAGATCTTCAGAAATCCGGAAGATGTTTACAAGTATACTGCCAAGGGTAACCTTGTAGCGGTCATCAGCAATGGAACCGCCGTGCTGGGACTGGGTGATATCGGACCGGAAGCCGGCAAGCCGGTGATGGAGGGCAAGGGTGTGCTGTTCAAAATATTCGCGGACATAGACGTTTTCGATATCGAGATCAATGAAAAGGACCCCGATAAATTCGTTGAGATCGTCAAAGCGCTGGAACCCACTTTTGGGGGCGTGAACCTGGAAGATATCAAGGCCCCTGAATGCTTTCACATAGAAAAAAGGCTGAAGAATGAAATGAAGATCCCCGTCATGCACGATGACCAGCATGGCACGGCCATCATCAGTGCAGCAGGGTTGCTGAACGCCCTTGAACTTCAGGAGAAGGATATCAGTGAGGTGAAATTTGTGGTGAACGGAGCTGGTGCCGCGGCCATAGCCTGCGTTGAGCTCTACATCGCCTTTGGCGCCAGACCGGAAAACTTCCTGATGTACGATTCCAAAGGTTTGGTGACAGACTCTAGGGATGATTTGGACGACCGTAAAGCAAAGTTTGCCGTACCGGGAAAATCGCTCACCCTCACAGAAGGATTGACGGGAGCAGATGTGTTCATTGGCCTCAGCAAAGGCGGGGTGTTGAATGCGGAAATGGTAAAACTGATGGCACCAAAACCCATCGTTTTCGCGATGGCCAATCCCGATCCGGAGATCAGTTGGGAAGAAGCCACCGGAGCGCGGGAAGACATCATCATGGCAACCGGCAGAAGCGATTACCCCAACCAGGTCAATAACGTACTCGGGTTCCCCTATATATTCCGCGGCGCACTGGATGTAAGGGCCAGTACCATCAACGAAGCCATGAAAATGGCAGCAGTAAAGGCCCTAGCCGAACTCGCTAAATCGACGGTACCTGATATTGTGAATATGGCCTATAACGACAGCACCATATCCTTTGGCCCTACCTATATCATTCCCAAACCGCTTGACCCCAGGCTGCTTGAGTGCGTGGCACCCGCGGTTGCAAAAGCTGCTATGGAAAGCGGGGTGGCAGCAAAGCCCATTGCCGACTGGGATGAATATGTATTGCAACTCAACAAGCGATTGGGAATCGATAACCAATTGATGCGTGCGATCGGCAGCAAGGTCCGCAAAAATCCCAAGCGGGTTGTATTTGCTGATGCCGAAAATGCCAAGATCCTCAAAACCGCGCAGTTGGCGATGGATGAAGGCATCGCCTACCCTATATTGTTAGGCGACCCAAAAAAGATCATGTCGATCGCAGAGGCGCACAACATCGACCTGGAAGGCATTCCGATGATCGATCCCAAGCACGACGATATGGAAGAAATACGCCAGGAATATGGCGAAGTCTATTTCAGTAAGAGACAGCGCCGGGGCGCGAATTATTATGAGGCCTATAAAAAGATGAAGGATCGGAACCATTTTGGTTGCATGATGGTGGAAATGGGCGATGCGGATGCAATGATCTCCGGCCTTACCCGGAATTATGCGGACACCATTAAACCTGCCATACAGATCATCGGTACCGAAGAGGGAGTTGACAAGATCGCGGGCATGTACATCATGCTCACCAACAGGGGCCCGCTGTTCCTGGCAGACACCACTGTCAACTTCAATCCAACCTCAGAAGAGCTGGCCAACATCACGCTGCTGGTAGCCCGTGAAGTAAGATCCTTTGGAATCACACCAAGGGTAGCCATGCTGAGCTATTCAAATTTCGGCAGCAGCAATACAGAAGAAGCCATCATGGTGCGGGACGCCAGGGCCATTGTAAAACAGCGAAATCCATCATTGATCGTGGACGGTGAGATACAAGGCATCATGGCCTTCAACAAAGAGATCCTAAGGGACAACTATCCTTTCTCGGAATTGCTGAAGGGCGATGTGAATACACTCATCTTCCCCAACCTCAGCGCAGGTAACATTGCGTATAACCTGTTACAGGAAGTGGGCGGGGCAGACTCTATAGGACCAGTGCTGCTGGGGCTGAAAAAACCAGTGCACGTTTTACAATTGGGCAGTTCAGTAAGAAGTATTTTTAACATGGTGATGATCGCGGGAATTGATGCCCAGCAGAAATCAGCCCTCAGGCCCGAGGAAAAATCCAGGAACAGCGAATGGGTGAAAAAATTTATCCCCCGGATGACCACAGAAGAATGATGGTATGGATAACATCTCACGAAAAAAGATCTGTTATACTGCGAGCAAGAGTTTCCGGAGATACTTGCGCAGCTATGGACGTGAGATGAAACTTCCGGTACTGTACTCCACCCTCAGGGATTTTAACGGGTCGGTGCCGCTGTACGACAAGCAAGGGAAGGACACCTTATGGGAAACAGTATTCTTCCTGCCAACCGTTACGGACGAGATCCACCATGGCCTGAAAAGGATGTATTCCCTGTTGAAGGCTACCGGTCCCTCCCAGGCGGAGGAACACTTGCATATTGAACGCATCGATTTCTGCGTGTTTGGCAATTCAAAGCCGTTCCGCATCAAAATCGTGAACAACTATAACGAGGTTTACGATTATTTCTACATCAAGATCGCAGATGCCTCCCGCATTTGGGGGATGGAAATGGAACATATGCTGTCGCCCTACTGGATCAATTACCTGGTAGATGGCAACACGTTGGTGGAAGAACATATTGCCGGGATCCCCGGGGACACGTTTGTGGAGAAATATATGGACCGCCCCGAGTTCAACCCAAAGCGGATCGCAAAGGAATTTGTCAAATTCAATGAACGATGTTTCGTGCAATTGCTGGGCGACATGCGGAGCTATAATTTCGTTTTCGATATCACGCAGGACTTTGACGATATCCAGTTCAGGATGAGGGCCATTGATTTTGACCAGCAGTGTTACGAAGGCCGGAAGACCACTTACCTGCCCCAATACTTCAAGGAGAACAAGATCTTTGTTGATCTCGTGGCCAAACACTTCAATCCGGACGTGGTCAGGCAATACCAGAATGAGGAGCGATCCCTGATCATCCGGAGGATCCGCTCGCAGCGGCTCAGGTTGAAAGACCTCAAAGACGCCCTGGTGGACGACGAGTTATCGACCCCTGAAAAACTGGAACAACTTAAATCTGAACTGGCTGAGCACCACCAGGACAACAACTTCCTCAAATGCCGGTCCATGGCAGAAGTATTGATGGTGCATATGAAAAAATTCATATTCACCAGGGAAAGATGGGCACAATAATAATGGCTGTAATTGGGCCAAACGTGCTATTTTGTATGCTCAAAACATGTTCAACAAACTTCATCCATGAATCTATTTACCCATATTGGCCGGTTCCTGCTCATGATGAAAAGAATGATCAGTATCCCGGAAAATTGGAAGATGTACTGGAAAGAACTGATGCACCAGTGTTCGGAGATCGGAATAGGCTCCCTGGGCATTGTGGCCATCATATCCGTATTTATAGGCGCTGTATCTGCTGTTCAGACCGCTTATCAACTGGTCAGTCCTGTTATTCCCAAAACCACCATTGCGGTCATTGTCAGAGACACGGTGATTCTGGAATTCGCCCCTACCCTGACCAGTATCGTACTCGCCGGCGTGGTGGGCAGTAAGATCGCTAGTGAGCTTGGCAATATGAGGGTGAGTGAACAAATCGATGCCCTGGAGATCATGGGCATCAATACCAAAGCTTACCTTGTGTTGCCCAAAATTATTGCAGCCCTCCTCGTGATCCCCATGCTGGTAGTCATCGCCGCAGTACTGGGTATTTGGGGTGGTCGTCTGGCTGGCGCAGCTTCCGGTATCCTCTCCGCAGAAACATTCGACCGGGGACTCACAACCAGCTTCATGCCCTACAACGTGACCTTTGCATTGGCCAAAGCCTATACCTTTTCCTTCATTATCTCCAGTATCCCGGCTTACTATGGATACAATGTACAGGGCGGAGCACTCGAGATCGGCAGGTCAAGTACCCAGGCTGTGGTAACCAGCTGTATCATGATCCTTTTGGCCGACTATCTATTGGCAGCATTACTACTCTGACAACATGATCGAAGTAAAAAATATAAAGAAAGGCTTTAACGGCAAAACCGTTATCGATGATGTGAGCGCCACCTTCGATACCGGAAAATGCAATTTGATTATTGGATCCAGTGGCAGCGGTAAAACCGTGCTGATGAAATGCCTTGTGGGCCTGTTTGAACCGGACGAAGGTGATATCCTGTACGATGACCAGAATTTCACTACCATGAACCAGAACGAACGCAAACAAATGCGGCAGAAAATAGGCATGCTTTTCCAGGGATCCGCTTTGTTCGACAGCATGACCGTTGAACAGAATGTGATGTTTCCGCTGGATATGTTCACTCCCTTGTCTTATAAGGACAAGAAAAAAAAGGTCCGTGAGGTGCTCGACAAAGTGGACCTGAAAGAAGCAGATAAAAAATTCCCCGCCGAGATCAGTGGCGGCATGAAGAAAAGGGTGGGCATTGCCAGGGCCATCGTACTCAACCCCCAGTATCTTTTCTGCGACGAGCCCAACTCGGGACTTGATCCGCAAACATCCCTCCTGATCGATAAGCTGATCCAGGACATTACCCTGGAGTACAATATCACTACCGTGATCAATACGCACGACATGAACAGTGTGATGGAGATCGGCAACAAGATCGTGTATATGTACCAGGGACTCAAAGAATGGGAAGGTTCAAACCATGAGATCATCTTCTCAAAAAACGAAAAGCTGAATAGTTTCATTTTTGCATCGTCATTCCTGAAAGACGCAAAAGATATGCGGATGCTGGAAGCAAAGGGGAAGATAGACGATGACCGGGATATGGATAAATTACTGAAATCGTGAAAAAGAGGCTGCTCATTATTCTGCTTGTGATCGCAGGATCGTCACTGGGTGCCCACGAGTTTTGGTTAGAACCCCGGAAGTTCAACCTGAAAAAAGGCGAGAGCCTGTACCTGTGTTTCCGCGTGGGCGAAAATTTTGAAGGGGAGAACTGGAAAGGTACACAGTCCAGCGTTGAATCCCTTCGCTTATACTACGGCAATGTCGAAGACGATCTCCAGCCGTTGATCTCGGACAGCATCCCAGGCGATTCACTGAACCTGCAATTCTACGATGAAGGTACCGCGCTGGTGACGTATCAGTCCACCAACAAGTTCATAGAACTGGAACCTGCAAAATTCCTCGAATACCTGGAAGAAGACAGACTCCAGGAAGCGATAGCCTATCGTAAAGAACATGGCGAATCCGACTCAACAGGCAGGGAAAATTACAAACGTTGCACAAAAACCCTATTTCAGGTAGGCGCGGTGAAGGATGAGGTATATAAGAAGCCCTGTGGCCATGATCTTGAATTCATTCCGTTGCAACACCCCTACTCGCTGAAGAAAGGCCAGTCATTGAAATTCAGTCTGTTGTATAGAAAGAAACCACTCCCAAATGCGCTTGTTAAAATCCATCATCGCATGAATGGAAAAACTGATATAACCAATCTGACAACCAATGATAGGGGTATTGTTGAGCTGCCCATAAAATTTTTTGGAAAATATTTACTGTCATCGGTGCATATGAAAAGGGTTGACAATGAAGAACATGCAGACTGGCAGAGCTATTGGGCTAGTTTCACCTGGGGTTACTGACTTGCAAATACGAAATACACATATTAGTTTTGACTCCGAAACCAATGATCTGATTTACCTCTCAGATCTGCATACCTCCAATTTTCCTGAAAACATTTTTCTGAATCGATAGTCCTTTGCGAAAAACGATTAAGCAAAAAAATTCGCAAAGAATGAAGTTTATTTTTACGCTCTTCGTAAGTATTGTATTTGCCCTGGTAGGACGCGGACAGTCTATAACTGCTAATGGAACTGTAGCAGCTAATACATTGACCACGGGAAATGCCTGGACAATTTCAACCATTGCCGGCCCACCACAAACATTTACCGCAACCGCTCAGGTTAACGGCAATCAATTTGCCAGAAGGCTTAACATTACAGGATTTCATTTTTCCAGTTTGCCTTCAAATGCAATCATTACCGGATTCACCATAACAGTGGTAAGATATGCAACCCAGGCTGACATGGTGACAGATTTTGGCGTCTTTTTGGTCACGAATAATACCGCTACCGGAAACTCAATTGCCCCAGGAACTCCTGCTGGCGACTGGCCAACTGCTCCCGGATCGGCAGTCACTTATACTGCTACAAACGCTTCTTACAACCTTACACCGGCTAATCTCAACGCCAATTTCGGTGTGCAAATACTTGCAAACAGAACTGGTGGATCAGGAGGAGGTACTGACATCAATGTCACAGGCGCGACTATTACTGTTCAGTATAATCTCCGTGCCCCAATTATACTCACCAGTTTTGATATTTCGAAAACGGCCGATAACCACGTGAGTATACAGTTCGCGACCGCATCCGAAGAAAACGTAAAGAACATTTTTATAGAGCGTTCTTCAGATGGTCGGAACTTCTCTCCCATCTTCACCATCACCCCGGTTGGTGCACGCAATAAATATACTCGCTATGCCCTGACAGATAAAACACCATTACAAGGAACCAATTACTATCGGATTAAAGAGATTGACCTCGACGGCAACCTGTCTTATTTCGATATCAAAGCAATCACTATTAATAGAGGAGGTACACGGTTCCAAGCATTCTACAGTGGAGCCGATATCAAAGTCAATCTGAGTGGCATCAAAGGCGATTATGTGTTGAGCCTGCACGATGCCGGTGGTGCCCAGGTCAGCAGTCAGACCCTGAAGATCATGTCAAACAGTTTCCAGACCAGCCTACCCGCACCTCAAAGAGCCGGCGTATATATTGTCACCCTCAAAGGCGAAGGAATCAGCGAAACAGCCCGGATCTTTGTAGGTAAATAATTTTTTCAAGCCTCATTATAACCCCGTTGTATAAACGGGGTTATTTTATGCCCTAAATGCATCAGCCCTATTTTTCATAGCCAAATTACCCGTATTTTTGCGCCACCCAAATTGTTCCCCATGTCTGTATTAGTCAATAAGCATTCAAAAGTCATCGTCCAGGGATTTACCGGTTCAGAGGGAAGTTTTCATGCTTCACAAATGATCGAATATGGCACCCGTGTTGTAGGTGGCGTAACGCCCGGGAAAGGTGGCACCATGCACCTCGACAGGCCCGTGTTCAACACGGTAGCTGACGCCGTAAAGGAAACAGGCGCCGATGTGAGCATCATCTTTGTACCTCCTGCTTTTGCTGCGGATGCCATCATGGAAGCTGCAGAGTCGAAGATCGGGCTGGTGGTTTGCATCACCGAGGGAATTCCTGTACAGGATATGGTCAAAGTAAAGAACTTCCTGCTGGGTAAATCAACAAGACTGATCGGACCCAACTGTCCCGGCGTCATCACTGCCGGCGAATGCAAAGTGGGCATCATGCCTGGCTTCATCTTTAAGCCCGGCCATATAGGTATCGTATCAAAATCAGGCACCCTTACCTACGAGGCAGCCGACCAGATCGTAAAAGCCGGTATGGGCATCACCACAGCCATTGGAATTGGCGGCGATCCCATCATCGGCACCACAACCAAAGACGCAGTAGAACTGTTCATGAACGATCCCGAGACCAAGGGCATTGTAATGATCGGCGAGATCGGCGGAGGCATGGAAGCAGAGGCTGCCAACTGGATCAAAGCAAACGGAACCAAGCCCGTTGTTGGATTCATTGCCGGCCAAACCGCTCCTCCAGGCAGACGAATGGGCCATGCAGGGGCAATCATAGGCGGCTCGGACGATACAGCCGAAGCTAAAATGAGGATCATGCGGGAATGCGGTATTACCGTGGCCGACAGTCCTGCTGACATCGGTATCGCCATGGCAGCGGCTATGAAATAGCACATTAAATCATTATATGAAAAATGATATCTCCACCCGGGATATCATTTTTTTTGCATTATCCGATATCGGTCACCAGCAGAACGACCTTTCATGAGCCTTTGCGCCGGGAGAAATTATTACCGCCGGCCTTAACACTTCATTGCTGTGTATTTTCCGATATTGCTGCATCTGATCAGAAATAGAAAGGAAGAACTATGATGAGAACTATTGCTATGATCCTGTCGGTATTGTCTGTCTTATCGGCCTCAGGCCAAACGCCAGATGGCAGCTATGCAGCCCGATGGAAAAAGATCGACCAGCTGATCAATGAAAATGGACTGACCAGGTCTGCCCTGGCGGAGGTGGAGAAGGTATACCAGTTGGCAAAAAAAGAAAAGAAAGATGTACAGATCATCAAGGCGCTGATCTACATGGCCAGGCTGGACGACCAGTTGAAGGAAGAAAGCGATCATGGCCTGAACCTGCTGATTTCGGAACTAAAAACCGCAAAGGCACCCGTTAAACAACTGCTGCACTCGATGTTGGCCGCCAAATACCAGAACTACCTGGAAGCCAACAGGTTCCGATTGTATGGCAGAACTCCCCTGAATACAACCCCTGGAACTGACCCTGATACCTGGAGCCTCGAAGAATTACACCATAAGATCTCCCTTCATTACCAGGCATCACTCACCCAAACAGATATCCTGAAAAAGACAAGACTCGAACCCTTTGATCCCATCATCGTAAAAGGCAACTCCCGGACCTTGCGCCCCACCCTGTTCGATCTGCTGGCCCACCAGGCGCTGGATTATTTTGGGAACGATGAACGCGATATCTCAAAACCTGCTTATCGCTTTGCGATCGATGATCCCAAAGCATTTGCTCCCGCCCGCGAATTTTCAGGAACAACATTCAAAACAAGTGATACCAGTTCCCTCAACTACCTTGCCCTGCGCACCTATCAGCAGTTGCTGGCATTTCACCTGGCAGACAAGGAACCCTCCGCATTGCTGGATGCAGATCTGGGCCGACTGGCCTTCACGCACCGGGCGAGTGTTTTACCGGAAAAAGACCGTCTCTACCTGGAAGCTCTGGATCAAATGCAGAAAAACCACCCTAACCATCCATTCGGTGTCCTGGCCGGGGTGATCAACCTTGAAAAACAACACCAGGACGCCATGTCATACCGAAAAGGAATCAGCACTGATGGCCTGAAATATGCTCTGGTGGGCATCAGGAACGACCTGGAAAAAATCACGGGCAGATTCCCGGGATCCGAAGCCGATGCAAGAGCCAGGAACCTGCTCACCAGCATCAAGGAAAAAACCGTTTCCGCAAAAACAGAATTGGTGGTAGTTCCTGACAAACCTGTGCTTGCATTGGTGAGTTACCGAAACATTGATGCCTTTCATTACAGGATCGTTACGGTAGATGAAGAAGAGAACATCACCAGGGACATGAATCAGTATTGGCAGAAACTGACAGCAAAGGCACCCATCCTGAAAGGAAAACAAACATTGCCGGATGCAGGAGATCTCCGGGAGCATCGTGTCGAGATGGCTATTGAAGCCCTGCCGGCGGGAAACTATATGTTGCTTGCCAGCATACGGGAAGATTTTTCCATGGAAGGGAACGACCTGACCAGTCAGTATTTCCATGTATCCAACATCAGCCATGTCAACCAGGACAATCATTATTTTTTCCTGAACAGGGAATCAGGGCAGCCACTTCCCCAGGCAGAAGTGCGGGTCATGCAGTACCGTTTCAACCAGCAACTGGGGAGTCCCGAATATGTGCAAGTAGCTTTGAAACATACCAACCCGGATGGCTATGTGAACCTCCACCTGCCTGACGATGTCAGGCAGTTCAGGCTGGACACCCGCTGGAAAAATGACCGGTTGTACACCAATAGAAACAACTACTATCGCCGTTACCAACGGGAGAATGACAGGCCTACCCAGGAGTTAACGGCTTTGTTTACCGACCGCAGTATATACCGGCCGGGGCAAACCGTTTACTTCAAGGGAATAAAGATCAGCAGGCATCGCGATGGAAACCAGAGCACCGTGATTCCAGACAAAAAAACCATGCTGCGATTGTATGACGCCAATGGCCAGATCCGCGATTCGATGGCTCTGACCACCAATACGTTCGGTTCCTACCATGGCCAGTTCCGTTTACCGGAAAACACCCTAACCGGTAATTTCAGCATCATTGACAGCGATGGAAATTCTTCCATATCCTTCCAGGTGGAGGAATACAAAAGACCCACATTTGAAACCGTATTTGACACAGTCAAAGACCAACTTCGGTTAGGCGATAGCGTTACCGCTACCGGTACTGTCAAAGGATATGCCGGCAACACCCTGAATGGTACTGCGATCAGGTACAGGGTGATCAGGCGTACCGTCATGCCATGGCGTTGGAGTTACCATATATGGCCACCCGCCAGAATGGAAGAAACAGAGATCACCCATGGCGAAACTTCATCAGACAGGGACGGGAAGTTCATGATCGGATTCAAGGCTTTGCCGGATCCGGGTGTCAGTAAAGACCTTTTCCCCGTGTTCCATTACGAGATCACGGTGGATGTCACCGACAACAGCGGGGAAACCAGGAGCGCCACAAAAAACCTCAGCATATCTTACCATGCAGCGATATTGAGCCTGGACCTGGAACAGGAAGGCTATCATACTGACAGCCTGAAAAATATTCGCGTTACCGCAACCAACGCCGAAGGAATTCCGCAGAAAATGGCTGTGGAGATCATCGTGTATCCGTTGGAAGCAAACAGGAGACTGCTGAAAGAAAGAATGTGGGAAGTGCCGGACACCAGCATCATGAACAGGTACGATTTCTCGAAACTGTTCCCGAACGATCCCTATATGGACGAAGCAGATCCTGTGACCTGGCCAAAAAAAGAGGAACTGTTCCGAAAAACCGGAAATACCAACGAGCCCATTCACCTGGCTACCAGGCTGGAACCCGGGTACTATCTGATTGAAACCATTGGAAAAGACATTTTCGGGCAGAAAGTAAAAGACATGAAATATGCCAGGATCTGGGACAACAAAAACGACCCCTTCCATCCAACATACATAAGCACCTCTGAAGAAAAGAAAAAAGCTGAACCCGGCGGGCCCGTCTCGGTGCGCTTTGGAACATCGGCAGATCATGTATTCCTGATTCGCCAGATAGACAGGCGGGGGCCTGATAGCAGCCTGGCGTATAAGGTTGACCAGGTGGGCAACCAGGTTAAGGAAATCACTGTGCCTGTCCTTGAGTCAGACCGGGGCGGATTTGACATCGTGCATTTGTTTGTGAAACATAACCGTTTCTTCCAGTCGGTTCAACGCATTGATGTCCCCTGGACAAATAAACAACTCGATATCTCCGTGGAAACCTGGCGGGACAAGCTATTACCTGGCAGCAGGGAAACCTGGACGATACATGTCAAGGGAGCCAAAGGTGAAAAAATCGCTGCTGAACTCCTGACCTCGATGTACGACGCTTCGTTGGATCAATTCCATCCTCACCAATGGTATTTCCCAGATATCTTCCGAAAACACCAATCGTCCAATTGGGTAGGCATCACCAATTTCTCCGCTGGCCAACCCATCGATTACCGGCATCAGGTACAATATGTCAAATTGCCCGGGAAAAACTATGATGCCTTCCAATGGATCTACCCCATAATAAGGCATGAAGACCGGATGTATGCTGCTCCTGCTATGATGAATATGCAGGCAGATGGAGCCGTCATGGAAGAAAGGTTGGCAAAAACCAGGGCCATGGGATTGGCAGATACCGTCGGCAGCAGCTTGGGCTCAGCTGAAATCAAGCCTACTTCAGGCCCCCTGAGTTTTAGGAAGAACTTCAATGAAACTGCATTCTTCTTCCCCGATCTCAGGACAGACGAACAGGGAAATATCAGCTTCAGTTTTACGGTACCAGAATCGCTGACCCGGTGGAAATGGCAGATGCTGGCCCATAGCACCGGGGTATCAACCGGCATGATGACCAGAGAGCTCATCAGCCAAAAGGAACTGATGGTACAACCTAATATGCCCAGGTTCCTGAGGGAAGGCGACAAAATTCGGTTATCCGCCCGGGTGAGTAACCTTTCCGAGAAGGAGATCACAGGCCGCGCTGTGCTTCAACTGATCGACCCGGATACGAACCAACCAGTGGATGGGTGGTTTCAGAACATCTTTCCTGCGCAGTATTTCACGGTGGATGCAAAGCAGACCTCATCGGTACAGTTTGAGATCGAGGTGCCGGCAAACTATAGCAAGCCGCTGCAATACAGGATCACAGCGGCGGCGGGCCAGCACTCGGACGGGGAAGAAAACATCCTGCCCGTTCTGAGTTACAGAATGCTGGTCACTGAATCTCAGCCCATTTTGGTGAGGGGGAACGCCACAAAAGATTATCAGCTTAAAGGCCTTATAGCATCTGCCAATTCGAATAGCATTACACAGCACCGCCTCACCCTGGAGTATAGCACCAATCCAGCCTGGTATGCCGTGCTTGCGCTCCCCTACCTGATGGAGCAAAGACAGGAATGTTCAGAGCAATTATTCAACAGGTTATATGCCAATGGGCTCGCAGCATTGGCCGCAAACAGCACTCCGGCCATTCAAAATATGTTCATCAAGTGGGACGACAGCACCACGCTGGTCAGCAATCTGCTGAAAAATCCCGAACTCCGTTCTGTACTCCTGGACGAGACGCCCTGGGTATTGCAGGCCAAAAATGAAACGGAACAGAGACGGAATATGGGCAGGTTGTTCAACAGGGATAACCTCTCGTCCGAATCAATGGCGAACCTCTCCCTGCTCCGCGAGATGCAATTGGCCAATGGCAGTTTTCCCTGGTTCAAGGGTGGAATGGAAGACAGGTATATTACCCAGTATATCATCACTGGGATCGGAAAGCTCGGCAAACTGAAAGCAGTTCCATCACAAAGCAGAACTCTGTTAGAGCAGATCACGGCAAATGCCATGCGTTACCTGGACGGAAAGATCAATGAAGACTATGAAAAGCTGGTGAAGGCCAAAACAGACCTTACAAAAAACAACCTTGGCCCGTTACAGGTTCAGTACCTGTATATGCGGAGCTTTTTCAAACTGCCGGTTCCCCCATCTTCCCAAAAAGCCTATGACTATTATTATAACCAGGCCATCCGTTTCTGGCTGAACAGAAGCCTGATATCTCAGGGTATGATCGCGCTGGTGATGAACAGAACCAACAATAAGACGTTAGCGTCGGCGATCATCCATTCGTTAAAGGAGAACGCCATTCAGTCTGAAGAACTGGGCATGTATTGGAAAGCCAATACGCGGGGTTATTCCTGGTATCAAGCGCCGGTAGAAACACAGGCCTTATTGATGGAGGCATTTGCCGAGACAGGGCGTAACCAGGAGGACATCGACAATATGAAACTCTGGTTACTGAACCAAAAGCGTGTCCAGCATTGGACAAGCACCAAGGCAACTGCCGACGCCGTATATGCATTTATGACCACGGGCACGGACCTGTTGGGCGATGATCCGGAGGTCACCATTCAACTGGGTGACAAAAAACTGAGCTCGTCCCGGGCGCGCCAGGAAGCAGGTACCGGATACTTTACGGAAGTGATCGGCAGCAGGGATATAGTTCCTGGTATGGGAAACATCAAGGTGGATGTGAAAGGAAACAACGCAACGAAAAAAACTGTTTCGCCGGGAAATACAGGCATTAGCTGGGGTGCAGTACACTGGCAGTATTTTGAGGAGACGGACAAGATTGTAGAAGCCAGTACGCCCGTAAGGCTTACGAGGCAATTCTTGATTGAAAGAAACAGCGACAAAGGTCCCATTCTCACTGCGCTGAAGGAAGGCGAAACACTGAAAGTAGGCGACAGGATCAAGATTCGCATCACGCTGAATGCAGACAGGGATATGGAGTACATGCATTTGAAAGACATGCGGGTTTCCGGAACAGAACCCATTCATGTGATCAGCAGCTACAAATGGCATGGCGGTTTGGGGTATTACGAAAGCACGAGGGATACGGGTACCGAGTTTTTCTTCTCCTGGCTGCCCAAGGGCACCTGGGTATTTGAATACCCCGTGGTGGTGACGCATACGGGCCATTTTGCAGCGGGCATATCCACCATTCAGAGCATGTATGCACCTGAATTCAATGCCCATTCGGGCGGGAGCAAATTAGAGGTGAGTGAGTAGCCATAAGGATAAAAACAGGGCCAATCCCCCAGGCCGGGCTCTTCAGGGGGAAATAGCGCTAATTGTGTATTTTTGCCGCTTCTAAATATACAATGGACAACGAAAAGCTCTATTACATTCCCGCTCGTTACCGCAGAGTGGAAAACATGCATATCCTGTTCTGGCTGATCAAGGATGCATGTTGGGCCATGAATTTAAAGCCGATGGCTATGTTCATGATCATTCCCACCTTTGCGGTTGCCATTATGATCACCTGGCAGACCAGGTTCATCATATCTGAGTTCGTGCATAACCTGGCGGTCATACTATGGATCACGGCCAACTGCACATGGATGGTAGGCGAGTTTTACGGATGGGACCAAAACCTGATAGGCGAATACGGGCTCAGGCAATTTTCATTGATCCCTTTCATGCTGGGACTTCTGGTGCTGTTTTACTACTATGTCATCCTGTCCAGAAAAAAGGGGTTTAAGGAGAAAATGCTTCAGCGTACCAAAGAGATCATAGAAAAGGAAATAGCTTAAGTTCTGAAAAGATTATCTTATATAAATATTGATATAACATTATGTATCGTTCTCACACGTGCGGCGAATTAAGGATCGCAGATCAAGGAAAAGAAGTATCACTGGCAGGCTGGGTACAAACTGTCAGAAAGTTTGGCGCAATCACATTTGTGGACCTGCGCGACCGTTACGGCATCACGCAGCTTGTGTTTTCAGAGGCGCTCAACAACCAGCTTGATGAACAGCCCCTGGGAAGGGAGTTTGTGCTGCAGATCAACGGTATGGTTGTGGAACGTTCCAATAAGAACGCGAATATTCCCACGGGTGAGATCGAGATCAACGTGGTCTCTTTTACCATTCTGAACAAATCGGCGGTACCCCCCTTCACCATCCAGGACGATACGGATGGCGGCGACGACCTCCGGATGAAGTACAGGTACCTGGACTTGCGCAGGAACCTGATCAAGAAAAACCTGGAGCTGCGTTATGCCGTGAACAGGGCTGCCAGGAACTATTTGCACGATAATCAGTTCATGGACATCGAAACACCCTTCCTGATCAAATCTACCCCCGAGGGCGCACGCGATTTTGTGGTGCCATCCCGGATGAACCAGGGTCAGTTTTATGCCCTGCCCCAATCTCCTCAAACCTTCAAGCAATTGCTGATGGTGAGCGGGTACGACAGATACTACCAGGTTGTGAAATGCTTCAGGGATGAAGATTTGCGGGCCGACAGGCAACCGGAGTTCACGCAGATCGACTGTGAAATGAGCTTTGTCAGACAGGAAGATATCCTGAACATGTTTGAAGGCATGATCAAGCATATCTTCAAAGCGGTGAAAGGAATTGATTACACAGAGGCTGTCCAGCGCATGAGCTGGGAGGAAGCCATGTGGAATTATGGAAATGACAAGCCGGATATCCGTTTCGACATGAAGGTGCTCAACATTAAATCAGCCTTCACGCTGGGCGGAGAAATTGTTGCCAAAGGCGAACTGCTGCAGGGAACAGACTTTAAGGTATTTAACGATGCAGAAACGGTGGTAGCTATCGCTATTCCCGAAGTAGCGGAATATACGCGTAAGCAAGTAGACGAACTAACGGAGTGGGTTAAGCGCCCGCAGATCGGCATGCAGGGCCTGGTATACATCAGGTATAATGCAGACGGAACCGTTAAGAGCAGCGTAGATAAATTCTTCAGCGAAGATCAGCTTCGCGCTATAGCAGAAGCTGCCGGAGCCGGGAAAGGTGATATGGTCTGCATTCTCGCCGGCACGGAAGAGAGAACCCGAAAAGCCATTAGCGATCTTCGCCTCGAAATGGCCGAAAGGCTGGGACTGAGAAAGAAGGACGAATTCAAACTATTGTGGGTATTGGATTTCCCACTGTTTGAATACAGTGAAGAAGACAACCGTTGGGTTGCCCGCCATCATCCATTTACTTCACCCAAACCAGACCATATAGGGATCATGATCGGCAACAGCCCGGTCATCGAGAACCAGGCCGAATACCTCAAACATCCTTATGCACAGATCAAGGCAAATGCCTACGATATGGTGTTGAATGGTAATGAGATCGGAGGCGGTTCGATCAGGATCTTCCAGCGCGAACTGCAGGAAAAAATGTTTGACGCCCTGGGCATGAGCCGCGAAGAAGCGTTGCATAAGTTTGGCTTCCTCCTTGGTGCCTTTGAATACGGTGCACCGCCGCACGGGGGAATTGCCTTTGGCTTCGACAGGCTCTGCGCTATTCTTGGCGGATCAGAAAGTATCCGTGACTTTATTGCGTTTCCGAAAAACAACAGCGGTCGGGATGTGATGCTGGATGCCCCCTCAACGATAGACCAGAAACAGCTTGATGAGCTGGCATTGCGGGCAATGTGATAATTGTGATGAATGTGGGGAATGTGGAGAATGAATGTGGGAATGTGAAGAATGAATGTGGGAATGTGAGAGTGTGGAGAATGAAAATGCCAGACATGCCGATCATTAGCCTGAGCAAGCGCGTTTTACTGCCGACAGGCAACTTACTGAAGATTTTTTCATTTGTCGACTAGCGGCCCTTTAGCTTGACAACATTGCAACCGGACATGGCATGCCGTTGTATCCCGCGTTAAATGCGGGCTTTGTTCACTGGCGAATACTCTTCAGAAGATGAACTTTCCGCGGCAGGGGCGAAATGCTATGTGATGCATTTGCACATTCTCACATTCATTCATCACATTCTCACATTTATCACATTCATCACATTTCCTCCTATCTCCTGCTCCAGACCTCATTGATCGGGTCTCCCTTGCTGCTTTTGCCCGAGTGGTACCAGTCTTTCTGATCGAGCCTCGCATTGAAACTGAGGGACATCCCTACCCTGCTGGAGTCACGGGAAAAGAAGTCGATCATCTCCGTATACTTGCCATCAGCGAGGCTGTATCGGCCGCCGCCGGTACCCGAAAATTCACCCGTTTCTGTGTTGATAGCGGCCCAATGAAAGCGGGTTCCCGAAAGCATTTTTATGGTCTTGCGCGGGCCGGTTATGTGGATTGGCGTCAGCGTTCCGTTCTGTTCTCGCTGTGTGATCCGCCAGTTACCAGCAAGGTTTTTATTGCCATCGTCGATCATCTTCCAGGTTTCTTTTTTTGCCCTTTCGATCAGGAGGGTTTTTCCCTTCCTGGTCATCAACATGCGGTAAGGCTTGCCCACGGTGGATTTGTCTATACTGTTGAACTCCATCGTACCAGAGATCTCTCCTTTAGCTCCGGTAACCGTCCCTCCCATCGTACCATAAAATTTTTTCCCCGGCAGGTTGTACATCGCCAGGCTCATGTAGTCGTCAACGACGATCATTGAGAACGTGGTGTCACCATTTTTGTACTCCCAGGCACCCTGTAATGTATCCTGGCGGGGATAAAACAGGGATATAATTGAAAGGATCAGTAAATACTTCATCACCTAATTTAAGGAAAAAGATTTTTTCGAGCATCAATCCTTAGTGGCAAAATGTTAACTTCATAGCAAACGAAAATGCTATGATCAGGCGACAATTTGTAAAAACGGCTGCAGTGGCGCTGGCTGGGTCCATGTTGATCCCCGAGTTTCTAACCGCCGGCCCGAACTACCCTAAAAAACTGGTAGGCCTTCAACTCTATTCGGTAAGGGAAGATATGAAGAAGGATGCCCTGGGTACGCTGAAACAGCTTTCCGGTATGGGTTACAGGTATGCGGAGCACGCCAACTATATTGACCGGAAGTTCTATGGATGGACGGCTAAGGAGTTCAAAAAAGTGCTGGACGATCTCGGGATGAAGATGCCGAGCGGGCATACCGTGTTCAGTTCGGCTCATTGGGACGATAGCAAGAAAGATTTTACCGACAAGTGGAAATATACCGTGGAAGATGCGGCCGTACTTGGGCAGCAGTTTGTGATATCGCCTTCGATGGAGGATAAAGTTCGGCGGGAACCAGAGGCCTTGAAAAAGTTTATGGAACTATTCAACAAGAACGGGGAACTCTGCCAAAAATCCGGGATGAAGTTTGGGTACCACAACCACGATTTTGAGTTCAGTGAGAAGCATGGAGACAAAACGTTGTTTGACATTATTTTGTCGAGCACCGATCCCAAACTGGTCATGCAACAGTTGGATACCGGCAACCTCTATAATGGTGGTGCTAAGGCCATTGATGTGGTTAAAAAGTATCCCGGAAGGTTTGAATCCTGGCACGTGAAGGATGAAATATTAAGTTCAGGCGGTCACGAAAAATACGACAGTACGATCCTTGGAAAAGGCATTGTAGGCATCCGTGAGATCCTCACGATCGCCACTAAAGCGGGGGGACCTAATCATTTCATTATCGAACAGGAGGCGTACCAGGGAATTGCTCCACTGGAATGCATGAGACAGAATATGGAGATCATGAAAAGCTGGGGATATAAGGCATAGTATCGAAAGCGTTGCTTTCTATACTATGCAATGTGGTGAATGTGATTAATGTCTTCGACTCAAATGTATCGTTAAGACTACTGCGTTTTAACTTTTTTCTTGATGGCGTAACTTCTGTTCAGGTTGAAGCCGATCGACCACTGGCCGAAATTATCC